>Ga0207933_1000489_pt1 | contig 38669 bp, 38 predicted proteins | sample NGESurdeep092012_4_FD_184488 | JGI IMG/M metagenome (GOLD analysis project Ga0207933, IMG submission 184488) | Arctic peat soil microbial communities from Barrow, Alaska - NGEE Surface sample F53-3 deep-092012 (SPAdes) | ecosystem: Environmental > Terrestrial > Soil > Wetlands > Peat ... | reverse complement strand
AATGGCATGGTTCGACAGAGCCGGCAATTTCGCGAGCGACAGCTTGCACGTAGTGGAACGCTACTCGCTGCTGGACGCCGATACCCTGACCTACGAAGCCACCATTACGGACCCGAAGACTTTCAGCCGCCCCTGGAAAGTGTCCCTGCCGCTCTATCGCCACCGGGAAAAGAACGCGCGGCTGCTGGAATTCAAATGCGTGGAATATGCCGAAGAGCTGATCTACGGGGGCCTTCTCAGGAAGCCCGCCAAATGAAAGGAGATTCCCGAATGAGCAAACCAGTCTTCGTATTGATAAGTATCGTGACCGCCGTGGCCGCGTTGTCGGGCCAGACCGCAAAAATTCAGCCGCAGCCGAAAACGCCGTGGGGCGATCCGGATTTGCAGGGAACGTGGACCAGCGACGACACTCTGGGCGTGCCCATGGAGCGGCCCGTGAGTTTCGGAACCCGGCAGTATCTCACCGAAGACGAACTGAAGGACCGCGAGAAACGAGTGGAGCAGTCGAAGCAAAGGGTCGAGAATCCCAGCTCGGATAATCACTCTCCCGCAAAGAAGCAGCTGGATGCCCTGGCCAAAGGCGAAGCCCCCGCTGCCGGCGGACGCGGCGTGGATGCCGCCCCCGTTCCCGGCCAGTTCGGCGAGTTCGCCCGCAGAGCTTCGAGGCAAACCTCTCAGGTGGTGGACCCGCCCAACGGCCGCATCCCGGAACTCACTCCGGAGGGCAAGGCAAAGCAGGCGGCCGCCCGTGCGAACAGAGGCAAGCCCGCAACATCGTGGAAAGACTGGAGCATCTATGACCGCTGCATTACCCGCGGCGTGGCCGGCTCCATCATCCCCGTCATTTACGGCAACGGGCTTGAGATCGTACAGGCGCCGGGATACGTGGCCATTCGTTATGAGATGGTCCATGACACGCGCATCGTCCCGCTCGACGGGCGCCCTCATCTGGCGTCGAATGTGCATACCTACATGGGAGATCCCGTCGGTCACTGGGAAGGCAACACGCTGGTGGTCGAAACCACGAATCTCAACGACAAAATGGGGATCGGGGCCAACGGCGGCGGTGTCCCGTACAGCGAGGATACGAAGCTGACCGAGCGCTTCACCCGCGTCTCCCAAAACACCATCGATTACCAGCTGACCGTGGACGATCCGAAGACGTATACCGCGAAGTGGACCATCGCCTTCCCCATTACGCACGAACCCGGTTACGAGATCTACGAGTATGCATGCCACGAAGGGAATATGTCTCTGCGGAACATGATGCTCGCGGCGCGCGCGGAAGCGGACAAGCCGAAGAACTAGCAAGGAGACCAATCGCATGAGAATGAAATTTCCCGCCGCCATGGCCGGTATCGCGCTTCTGCTCGGAGCCGCGCCATCCTGGGCGCATCACGCCTTCGCGGCCGAATTCGACGTCAACAAGCCGCTGATCCTGAAAGGCACGGTCACGAAGATGGAGTGGATCAATCCTCACGCGTGGATTCACATCGATGTAAAAGACGCGGATGGCAAAGTCACCCCCTGGATGATTGAAGCCGGTGCGCCCAACGGTCTGCTGCGCCGCGGTTTCACCAAGGCTTCGCTCCCTGCCGGGACTGAAATCGTGGTCGAAGGCTGGCAGGCGAAAGACGGCTCCAATCGGGCCAACGGCAGTAACATCACTTTCCCTGACGGGAAGAAGCTGTTCGTCGGCTCGTCCGGCACGGGCGCGCCGTTCGAAGACAAAAGCAAGTAGCGGCCGTTTAACGGGCTGGCCGCTGAATCAACTCAATCAGCAGGCCGTTGGGATCACGCACGAAAATGCCGCGCAGCGGACGCGCCTGCTCATTCTCAGATTTCCAGCATGCCGGTGCTGTCGCCCAGCCTGTCCATATGAATGCCGGATTTATCCAGCACGCTGAGCAGCATGTTCGACATCGGGGTGCGCTCGGGGAACTTCACGTGGCGGCCGCCTTTGAGATGGCCCGAGCCACCGCCGATCAGCAGCAGAGGCAGCGGGAAATGGTTATGCTCGTTCGGATTGCTCATGGAACTGCCATACATGATCGTCGAATGATCGAGCAGCGTGCCATCGCCATCCGGCGTTGCCTGGAGCTTCGCCAGGAAGTAAGCGACGAGGGAGACGTGATAGTTGTTGATCTTCTCCAGTTTCGCGATCATGACCGGATTGTTCCCATGATGCGATACGGAGTGATGCGGCTCCGGAACCCCGATCTGCGGGAAAGTCCGCTGGCTCAGATCGCGCGCGAGCATGAAGGTCGAGATGCGCGTAATATCCGCCTGATAAGCCAGCGCCTGCAGATCGAACATCAGTTTCGCGTGCTCCTCGAACGATTCCGGCACGCCGATCGGCGTTTCCGGAACGGCCACGGTGGTGTTTGCAGCCTGCTTTTCAGCTTTCTGAATGCGCCGCTCGATCTCGCGCACATTGTCAAGATACTCGGCCACGCGTTGCCGGTCCTTTGCCCCCAAACCCTTCTCCAGATGGCTCGTTTCGAGGGTCACCGAATCCAGAATGCTGTGATCTTCCTGTTTGTTGGCCAGACGCTGGGCCGCGCTGCTGCCATCGCCGAACAGCCGTTCGAAGACGATGCGCGGATTGATCTCCATCGGGAGCGGCGTGTCGGCCGATTTCCATGAGATCGAGTTCATGTAGGCGCAGCTGTAGCCCACGTCGCAGACGCCCACCAGACCCGTGTCCTCAATGCCCAGTTCGAGCGAAGGCAGAGGCGTATCCTGGCCGATCTTTTCGGCGGCGATCTGATCGATGGTCATGCCCGCGTGAATGTCTTCGCCTTCGGTGCGCTTCGGATGCACGCCGCTCAGATAAGAAGGGGCGCTGCGGGCGTGGTCGCCGCCGCCATCGCCCTGCGATTCGGCCGCTTTGTTGGCCAGTCCGCTGATAATCAGCAGCCGTTCCCGGAACGGCTGGAGCGGGCTCAGAATGGGCGTGAGATCGAACGCGGAGCCTTCCGTGGCGGGCGTGAACTTGTTCATCACCGCGCCGTGAGGCACGTAGACAAAGCCCAGACGGCTTTTTGGATTCGCCGCGGTCGCGGCCAGCGCCGTCATCGAAGGAATCATGGAATCGAGCAGAGGGAGCGCGATCGAAGCTCCCAAAGCGCTACGCAGAAATGTCCGCCGGGGTAAGTGTTTTTTTGTGATGAATGGCATTATTCCGTACTCTCCTGCGACCTTCTCATTTGAAACGGCGTACTCTTCACGACCCCCAGAATCAGGGTTGAAAAACGATAGTCGTTGCGCGCGGCATCGTGCACAATCGTGCGAATCGCCGGCATGTCGTAATACTCCACGCCACGGCCAAGCGCGTAAGTCATCAGCTTTTCGGTCATGGTTCCGACAAAGACATTGGGACGGCTTAACAGGGCATTGCGCAGGTCCACCGGGCCGTTGACCTTCGTACCATCGGCCAGAACACCGGTGGCATCGATGGGCGATCCATCTTCGCCCAGAGTTCTCCAGGCACCTACGGCATCGAAGTTATCCAGGGCAAATCCCAGAGGGTCGAGCACCTTGTGGCAACCCGCGCAGGCGGGGCTTGCGCGATGCTGCTCCATGCGCTCGCGCACGGTGAGTTCCTTGCCGCCCGCCACGTTTTCCTTCAGCGGCGGCACATTCGCGGGCGGCGGATTGGGGGGAGTGCCCAGAATGTTTTCGAGCAGCCACTTGCCGCGCTGCACGGGCGAAGTCCGCGTGGCGACGGACGTCACGGTGAGGATGCTGCCCTGACCGAGAAGGCCACGGCGCGCATCGTTCGTCACCGTGACGCGCCGGAACTGGCTGCCGGAAACGTTGGGGATTCCATAGTGCCGGGCCAGACGGTCGTTCACGAAAGTGTAGTCGGCATTCAGCAGGTTGAGAACGCTGCGGTCTTCGTGCATGATACTGCCGAAGAACAGCTCCGTCTCGGTTTTGAAGGCCTGCCGCAGATTGTCGTCGAAATTCGGGAACGACTCCAGATCCAGAGCCACTCCGCGCAGATTGCGCAGATAAAGCCACTGGCCGGCAAAGTTATCGACGAGCGCCTGCGACCGCGGGTCGCCCAGCATGCGCCGGGCCTGCTGTTCCAGAATGGCCGGATTATGCAGCTTTCCCTCGCTCGCGAGCTTGAGCAGCTCATCGTCGGGAATACTGCTCCAGAGGAAGAACGAGAGCCGCGAGGCAAGGTCGAGGTCGCTGACGCGATAGTTCGTATCGGGAGCCGTATTGGCGGGATCGCGCTCGAAGCGAAACACGAATTGAGGGCTCGCCAGTATGCGGCGCAACGCCATTTCGATGCCGTCCTCAAACGTGCCCTGGTTCCTGCCCTGCTGGTAGAAGCCGAGCAGCGTCTCCATATCCGAATCCTGGACGGGCTCGCGGTAGGCCAGACGTGCGAGGGTCGAAACGATTTTGCGCGCGCAGGGCATCTCTTCCGCGGCGGTGGCCGGATGGCAGGTGAAGATCCGGCGGCGGCTGGGTGTATCGCCGGAACCCTTCGCATCGAAGGGGCCGCCAATGCTCACGCTGAGCACATGCGGCAGGCCTTTCGGGTCGCTCGGATCGAAAGTAGTGCGCTCGAAAGGTTCGACCAGATCTTCCGGCGGACCGTAGGACTTCTTGAGGAACGCGACTGTCACCGTCTGCGGACCGGCTTTCACGAAGACACGGGCTTCGAGATTATCGGGCGGTTGCGACATGCTGAGTTTGGTGGCCGCGGCCGGATCGAAGCCGTCGCTCCTGACTTTTACTTCAGGTTTGGGTGCTTCCTTCTTTTTTGGCGGATTGATGGTCAGGGTTTTGATGCGCTCGCCGTTTAAGGCGATCTCAAGCGTCTGATCCTGGGCATTGCCTCCGAACAGAAGGTCGACCGTCGATTTGAGCAGCTTGACTTTGAATACGTACTCGCCATCGAGGGGAAAGTTGTGGTGGATGAGGACGCCGCCGCGCGTGCCAAGCGGCAGGCCTTCAATATGATTGTCCTGAGAAATGTCGGACCGCACGCGGTAGGTGTCCACGATCGCCCCCGTCGCCGGGTCGCCCACCGCGAGACGGCTGATCTTGCCCGCAGCCGCGATATACCGTTCCTGGAGCGCGGGAGACAGGCCCAGCACGCTCCCTATGTTGTCGAAGCCGAAGCTGGAATCGTCGGTGGGCAGCAAGCCCGCCGCATCGATGTTAAGCGCGAGCAGATCGCGGATGGCATTCCCATATTCGGCGCGGTTCAGACGATGGAGGGCGGGCCGGCCGGGATCCGGCCTGGCCGCCGAGGCACGGTCGATCGATGTCTCTATAAAAGTTGCGAACAGATCGGCCGCGGCCCTGTCCGGCTTCGGCATTCCAACGGGAGGCATGGCGCCGGTCCGTAACTTCCTGATGACCTTTTCCCACATTTCCGCCTGTGCCGGAACGTTGGTCAGATCGACCGTATCGAGAGTCAAGCCGCCGGTTTTCGCCTTTGAGTTATGACAGGCCGTGCAGTATCGATGCAGAAACGCAGCCTGCGGCGGAGGCGTAACAGTAGCCGCGGGAAGGCAGGCGGCAGTCAGAAGCGCGAGGATACCAGCTAAGAGAACCAACATGATACGCGGCTGATTAAGTCATTATCATCATATCCCCCGGACCGCTTGCCCGCCGTCAAATTCGCGGCCAGGAGTTACAGGCGCAACGCGATTTGCGTTACAATCGGACCGAAAAACCATGCGCATCCTCTTAGTGACGGGTTGTCTGGTAACGATGTTCTCCGGTTCTATCTTGAACGCCGGGTCGAATATAGCCGGGTCAAATATAAGCGATACGCGCCTCGCGGATGCGGCAATGGTGCCGGATCGCGAGGCCGTGCGCACGCTCCTGAAGCAAAAAGCGGACGTGAATACACCGCAGGCGGATGGCACAACGGCGCTTGACTGGGCCGCGCGCCATGACGACCTGGAAACCGCCGAACTTCTGATCCGCGCCGGCGCGGACGCGAAAGCAGCGAATCGCTTCGGCGTCACCGCGCTCTCGCTGGCCTGTACGAACGGCAGCGCCCGCATGATCGAACAGTTGCTGAAAGCCGGCGCCAACCCGAACGCCGTGGTTTCGGAAGCCGGAGACACGGCGCTGATGCTCGCGGCCCGCACGGGCAAACCGGATGCCGTGCTGGCGCTGCTGAATCACGGCGCGGACGTGAACAAAACCAACACCGAGGGTCAGACACCGCTGATGTGGGCCGCCGCCGCGAGAAACTCCGCCTCCGTTCAGGTGCTGATCGACCGCAAAGCGGATGTGAATGCAAAGACGCACACAGCGCCTCCGCCCAGGCCGATGGATACGATTTTCTCCGCGCCGTTCCCCGTGGGTGGCATGACGGCGCTGCTGTTCGCGGTGCGGCAGAACGATCGGGAGTCCACCCGTATCCTCATTGACGCGGGAGCCGAAGTGAAAGGGAACGCCGCGGATGGGACGAGTCCTTTACTGGTGGCGGTTATGAACGGCCACAATGCACTGGCGGCTTTTCTTCTCGATAAAGGCGCCGATCCGAATGCGCCCGACAGCAGGGGGCGCGCGGCTTTGTACGCGGCGGTGGATATGCGGAATTTGGAATGGTCCACCAGACCCGCGCCGCCGGAGAGAGACAGCATGACGGATCTGGACTTGATCAAGGCGCTGCTGGCGCACGGGGCGAATCTGAACCAGAGGCTGACGAAGAAGATTCCGTTGCGCGGGCAGCCGTCGTTCGACGGACGCTGGGCGAATGCGGTAGGCGCGACGCCGTTCTGGCGCGCGGCGCAATCGGACGACGTGACCGTGATGAAGCTGTTGAAAGAGAATGGCGCCGATCCGCTGCTGGCGACGAACGATAAGACGACGCCTCTCATGGTGGCGGCGGGCGTGGGCTGGTCGGACGGGCAAAGCCACGGCTCGCAGAGCGATGCGCCGGAAGCCATACGGCTGTGCATGGAGTGGGGCGGGGATGTGAATGCCGTGAACTCCGTCGGTTATACGGCGTTGCACGGCGCGGCGTTTCGCGGGGCGAATGACGCGGTGAAACTGCTGGTGGAGAAGGGCGCGCGGATGGATGTGAAGAACCAGGAAGGGCGGCTGCCGGTCAATATGGCGGAAGGGATGCATATCGGGCCGGGCGGCTGGGTGGAGCATGAAGATACGGCGGCTCTGCTGCGGAAGTTGATGGCCGCGCATAATCCTTCGGCGGCTAAGTACTCCGGTTCAGAAGTTCGCTAACGTGTTTTCAGGCAGTTGTCTGGCCCCCTGCGGATCAGGTGTGTTCCAGGTCGTAGAGCGCGAGCAGCTCCGCCACATTTGCGCGCAATTCGAATTTCTCTTCGACGATCTGTCTCGCCCTTTTCCCCATGCTCCGCCGCAAACCCGGATTACTCAGCAACCGCAGGATTTTCTCAGCCGCCTCGGCGGGCTGCCGCGGCCTGACCAGAAACCCCGAGACACCATCTTCCACGATCTCCGGGATACCGCCCGTCGCCGTCGCCACCAGCGGTTTTCCGCATGCCATGGCCTCGGCATTGGTCCAGCCGAACGCCTCCTGCCAGCGCGACAACTGGCATACGACATCGGCAGCCCCGTATACGCCGTCAAGCAGCGGATCGTCCAGTAAACCGGTCCACGTGAAATTGCCGGGCCACTCCGATTCAAGGGTTTCGCGCATGAACTTCTCGCGGCTGGCGCCTTCCCCGGCCACGACGAAATGCACGTTCGCGTTTTCCCGCAGGACGATCCGCGCCGCTTCCAGAAAGTCGGCGATACCCTTTTCCGGAATGATCCAGCTTACCTGGAGAACGATCTTTCGCCCTTTCGGAATGCCGTACTTCGCCCGGAAGGCGGCGGGATCCCCGGGCTCGCGTGACAAATCCACGCCGTTGTAGATGCGAACGATCTTGCCCGCCGAAGCCAGACCTTTGGCCGCGCACTCCCGCGCGTTGAAGTCGCTCACCGCGATGAGCTTCTTCAGGGGCCAGTTCGCCGCCGCGGCGATTGCGCGTTTCACCAGCCCGGCACGGACGGCCGCGCGCCCTTCCGGCCTCGAAATGTGATCCGTCAAAAAGGTCGACCGGACCGAGTGAAAGCGCCCGAGCCAGGGATAGTGGCTGACTGCCTGCACGAAGTGCAGATGCACGATCCGCGGCCGGTGTTTCGCGAGAATGGCCGAAAACTCGCGGATACTGCCCCGATCCCACTGGCCAAGGCCCCGGTGCACTTCAATCGAAACATTGGGAAGAGTGAGAAAACGTCTGACGTTCCCGGCAGGTGGCGCCGTGAAACAGAGGACGCTCCTCCAGCCGCGCGCGCCGAGTTGAACCGACAACTCCCGGCAGAACATCTCCACCCCGCCAATCCGTTTCGGATCGACCACAAATGCCGAGAGAACCGTTTGCGCCACTATTTCCCAGTCAGAATCGGCAGCGCGCTTTCCTGCAGCTCGGCGGGCGCATCGGGGCGCTTCTCAATGAGACAGCACCCTGTCTCCCAGTGCCGCGGACGATTCTCCCAGATCTGCCGGAACGGTTTGTCTTTGACGTTGCCGATGGGCGGTCTCCGGCTACAGATAGTCACGTCGCCGTTACTCTCCAGTTGCACGTTCGTCAAAGCGCAGCATACGGGCTTTTTCTCGTGGGCGACCTGCGCCTGGGCCAGAGCCCCGAGCCCGGCGGGATCCCGGAAGTACGGAATCATGACCTCAAGCTGCCTTTCCGAATTCACGATATTGAGGCCGCTCCGCTTCAAACGCAGCAGTTCCTCCACCGCGGATACGGCCTTTTCGACGTCACGCGGCCAGTTTCCACCTTTTACAAACCAGTCCGGGTCGTGTTCAGTGTTGTAATTCTGATGGATAGGCTGGTAGAAAACATCCACCCCGTGGCTGGTAGCATAACGAGCCACATCGCAAACGCCATCGAGATTCTTATCCATGATGACCGTTTTCAGGAGTATCTGGAGAGGCAGACGCCGTTCCCTGCGCACCCGAACCAGTGTTTCAATCGTACGGTTGGTTCGTTCGAAAAACTTCTCGCGGCCGCGGATCAGGTTGTGCAGTTCACCAACACCGTCAACGGAGATCGTGATGCGCGCGGGACCCGCCAGCGCCAGCTTTTCAATCCGGGGCTGATCTTCCCAGTAGCCATGCGTCAAAACTTCCAGATGGAACCCAAGCGAAGCGGCATGGGAGATCAAGTCCAGGGCAAAAGGCTGTAACAGTGCTTCCCCGCCGGTAAAAACTATGGAGACGGGCCCAAGCCAGGCCCGCATCTCCTTTAAAACCCGCGACCAGCCATCGAAACCCGGCGATTCTTCCTTACCTCTGTTTTTCCAGATGTCACAGTGTACGCAACGGGCGTTGCAGCGCTCCGTCAACAGGATCATAATCGGAGTGGGTCGGCAGAGGTGTGCAAAGCGCCCGCCCGCAAACGTGGTCAGGCGGCGATTCGCCCCTGCATACAACCGATGGTAGATCCGGCCCATACTGAATTCGACCTGACTCAGCATAGCATCGATCGGGACGCCTGGAAATAGAATCGTTGACAACGTCCAGCTGAGGTAAGCTGAACCTTAAGTAATTCCTTTATGCTGGCCCACGATCCTGTTCGGATTCTCGTCGTCCTGGAAACGCCGGTTATCGATGGAGTAACGAAGCCGATGCTGGAGTTTGCGGCTCAGGCGGCACAGTTGCGCTCCAGCGAACCGCCGATCGGGCCGGTGGTTGAGATTTCCTTCGCCATCTTTACGCGCCCTGGATTGAATCCCGACAACCCGGTGACAGAGTCCGCGCTTGCGTGCGGCGCTTCCGTTTACCCGATTCACGAACGGCGCGTCTTCGATACCCGTGTGATTGGGAAATTGCGGGACGCCGTGCAGCGCTCGCGGGCCGACATGATCGTGACGAACGGCGCCAAGAGTCACTTTCTGATGAGGTTTTTCCGCATACATGGCGAAACGTGCCGCTGGGTGGCATTCCACCATGGCTATACGTCAACCGATGCGAAAGTGCTGATGTATAACGAACTCGGCCGGTGGTCGATTCGCCGGGCGGATCGCGTGTTGACGGTCTGCTCCGCGTTCGCGGCCCAGTTGGAGCGCGAAGGCGTACTTGCCAGCCGGATTCGTGTTCAGCATATGACGATCCGCCCGTTTACGCCCGTGGCGGCCGAAGTCACGGATCGGTTGCGGCATCGTCTGAACCTTGGCAAGGACACGCCGGTGCTGGTTTCGGTGGGGCGCTTGTCCAAAGAGAAAGGCCAGGCGGATCTCATCCGTGCCATGGCGCGGCTGCGCGATCTGGGCCTGTGGCCATCGCTCTGTCTGGTCATCGTGGGAGACGGAGCCGAAAGGGACCGCCTCGGTCAACTCAGCCGGAAGCTGCGTGTGGATGGAATGGTGAGGTTTGTGGGATTTCAGGCGAACGTGAGCCCTTACCTCGGGATCGCCGACCTGTTCGTTTTGCCGTCGCACAGCGAAGGTTGCCCGAATGCGCTGCTGGAAGCCATGGCCGCGGGCGTTCCGGTGGTCGCGACCTCGGTCGGCGGAGTGCCTGAGATAGCCCGTGACGAACATAACGCGCTACTCGTCGCGAGCCGCGATGTGGGCGGCATGGCGGCCGCGATCTCGCGCCTGCTGACGGACAAGGCGCTGGGCGCGCGTCTGACGGCGGCCGCCCGCTCCGTACTGGAGAGCCATGCGCCTGAAGTCTACATTCACTCCATGCTGGGCAACCTGCTCGATGCGGAAATGCCGGGCCGCAAAGCGGTGTCCGCGACCCCCTGAAGCCTGCCGCGTTGCTCTATTTCAGCCCGAGCGCGATCGGCACCAGCTCATCCATCGTCCGGACGTAGTGCATGGCGATATCGCCAATCTGCTCCGCCTTGAGATCCTCTTTCACATTGACCTCATTCTCCGCCGGCAAAATAATCTCCGTAACGCCACTTCGCTTCGCCGCCAGCACTTTCTCTTTAATGCCTCCGATCGGCAGAATCTGGCCAGTCAGGGTGATCTCGCCCGTCATCGCGAGGTTCTCGCGCACGCAACGATCGGTGAGCATCGAGAGCAGTGCCGTGGCCATCGTCACGCCGGCCGAAGGCCCATCCTTCGGAATGGCCCCAGCCGGCACGTGGACGTGAATATCGCTCGTCTTGAACACGTCGGGGTCGATCCCATACTTCGTCGCGTTGGCGCGCACCCAGGTCAGCGCGGCCTGCACCGATTCCTGCATCACCGATCCGAGCTGTCCCGTCATGATTAACCCTTTACTACCGCCGGGCATGCGGCCGGCTTCGATGAAGAGCACGTCGCCGCCCACCGGGGTCCAGGCGAGTCCCACCGCCACGCCTGGGCGCCGCGTGCGCTCGGCCACCTCGGTATCCGGACGGAATCGCGGCGCGCCTAAAGACTCCTCCACCAGCGCGGTAGTCACCTCAATCACCCGTTCCCTGCCCTCCGCATACCGCCGGGCGACTTTGCGACACACGGTTCCGATTTCGCGTTCCAGGTTGCGCACGCCCGCCTCGCGCGTGTAGCGCCGCACGATAAACCGCACCGCGTCGTCCAGAAACGTCAGCGGCCTTTCGGCGTCGAGTCCGTTTTCCAGCTTCTGCCGCGGAATCAGGTAACGGAACGCTATCGTCACTTTCTCCTGCTCCGTATAACCCTGCAGTTCGATGATCTCCATGCGATCGAGCAGCGCGCCGGGAATCGTATCGAGGACGTTCGCCGTGGTAATGAACAGCACTCGCGAAAGATCGAACGGAACATCCAGATAGTTATCCCGGAAGGTGGCATTCTGCTCGGGATCGAGGACTTCGAGCAACGCCGACGCAGGATCTCCGCGAAAATCCCGGCCGAGTTTATCCACTTCATCCAGCACAAACACCGGGTCGTTCGCGCCCGCCCGCCGCAGCGCCTGTACGATCTGGCCCGGCATCGATCCGATATAGGTGCGCCGATGCCCGCGAATCTCCGCCTCGTCGTGCATACCGCCAAGCGAAAGCCGTTGGAACTTGCGTCCGAGCGAACGCGCGATCGAGCGGCCGAGCGATGTCTTCCCCACTCCCGGAGGTCCGACAAAACACAGAATGGGACCCTTGAGCTTCGGCTTGAGCTGCATTACGGCGAGAAAATCGAGAATGCGGCTCTTGACCTTTTCGAGGTCGTAGTGATCCTCATCCAGAATCTCCGCCGCGCGTTGCACGTTGACGGCTTCGCCGGAGGAAACGGCCCACGGAAGAGTAGTAAGCCATTCGAGATAGGTGCGCGCCACCGTGTGTTCGGGCGACATCGGGCTGATGCGCGCGAAGCGGCTCAACTCCTTGAGCGCTTCCTCTTTCACCTCATCGGGCATCCCCGCCTTGTCAATCTTTTCGCGAAGCTCCTGTGTTTCCTGCTCGCGGTCGTCGCCCTCTCCAAGCTCCTTCTGAATAGCCTTCAGTTGCTCCCTGAGATAGAACTCGCGCTGACTCTGCGAAAGCTGCCCCTGGACCTGCGATTGAATCTTCTGCCGCAGTTCGAGCAGTTCCACTTCGCGCGCCAGTTGCTGATTGATGAACTGCAGACGCACTCTGGCGTCGTTCTGCTCGAGGACCGACTGGCGCTCGATGTGGCTCAGGCCGGGCAGCGATCCCGCGATGAAATCGGCCAGCCTTCCGATCTCGGCGATATTACCGGCAGCAGTGGAGACATCGTCCGAAAGATTCGGCGTCGCGGCGACAATCTGGGTGAATTCGCCCAGCACGTTCTGCCGCAGCGCGGTCAACTCGGGGGTCATTTCCGGCTCAATCTCGGGCAAGCGCTCGATTTGCGCCCGCAGGAAAGGCTCGCTCGAAACGTACTTCCGGATTTTCATGCGCGCGACGCCTTCGCAGAACAGCAACTGCCCTTCGCGCATCCGCACAATCTTGTGAATGATGGCCACGGTGCCGGTTTCGTGCAATTCGTGCGGGCCAGGCACATCCGTGCGCGGATCGATCTGGGACAGGACGCCGATCAATCTGTTCTCGCCGAGGGATTCAACCAGAGCGACCGATGTAGGCCTCCCGACACTCAGCGGCAGCAGGGCGTTGGGGAAAAGCACGGTATCGCGCACCGCCAGAATGGAAAGTTCTTCCGGTTCGGAGGCATCCGCCGCGCCGGCGGTTTCGGCGGGTTCCGCCGGCATTGCGGGTTCCGCGGGCATTGCGGGTTCCGCGGGGGGTGCGATCTCGGCAGGGAGGGATTCCATGCTCTTAGAGTAACGAGCGGGAGCGCGAAAGGCTACTGAGCAAAACGGCTATTCGCCGATCGGATAACACCCGAGAACACGCAGCATATCGGCCAGTTCCGTGAGATGACCCAGCGCGTTGCGCGGCGCGGCGTCTTCCACATGACCGATGAAATCGAGGTAAAAAAAATACTCCCATGGCTTGCCCCGCAGAGGCCGCGATTCGATTTTTGTCAGATTCAGATCGCGCAGCGCGAACGCGCTCAATGCGCGGAACAAAGCGCCCGGCGTGTTTCGCGTGCTGAAGATCACGGTAGTCTTGAATCGCCTGGCGGCATCCGGTTTGAGAAACCGCGAGCCGCGCTTCGGCCTTTCCAGCAGAAAAAACCGCGTGTAGTTGCTCCGGTCGTCCTCGATCGATTTCCTGAGTATCCGTCCACCGTAGATTTCCGCGGCGGCCGCCGATGCAATTGCGCCCGCATCCTTCAGGCCCGTTTCCATCACCATCTTGACGCTGCCCGCGGTGTCGTAGAAGGGCGTTCGTTCTATCTGAGGATTTTCTTCGAAGAATCGCCTGCACTGATTCAGTGCGACTTCATGCGAAAAAACCCGCCGGATCCGCGCGAACGTCACGCCCGGAGGCGCGATGAGGTTGTGCACGATCCGGACAAAGGTTTCGCCGCGGATCACCAGATCGTACTTCAGTAAATGATCGTAATTTTCATGGACCGAACCGTGCAAGGTGTTCTCAATCGGGATCACGGCACAATGACATTTTCCGTTTACCACCGAAAGGAAAACCTGCTCGAAGGTTTCGGTCGGTACCGGGACCAGTTCGCCACCCTCGAATTGACTCGCCGCGACCTGGCTGAAGGCGCCAGGCGCCCCCTGAAAAGCTGCTTTGCGTTTCATTGTTCGCCTTTACGTGTATCGAGTGCGGGGCCGTTCCAGCGGCGGGCATTGTCGTCGGGTAAACCGAGCAGATCGAGTACGCGATCGACACTGGAATCGACCAGGTCCTCAATGGTCTCAGGCCGGTTGTAGAAGCCCGGAACCGGCGGCGCCAGGATCGCGCCCATTTCCGCCAGCGAAGCCATTGTGCGTAAATGTCCGAGATGAAGCGGACTTTCCCGCACCATGAGAATCAGGCGCCTGCGTTCCTTGAGGGCCACATCCGCCGCCCGCGTGATCAGGTTCGAAGTGATGCCGTGCGCGATCGACGACATTGTATGAATGGAGCAGGGCGCGACCGCCATTCCATCCGTGTGAAAAGAACCGCTCGCCAACGGCCCCGAAATATCGTCCACCGGCCACGAATAATGGGCCAGTAATTTCAGGTCGGACGCCCTTTTTCCTGTCTCCAGATAGAGAGTTTTTTCGCCGGAACGGCTGAGAATAAGATGAATTTCAGCCGTTGACCGGCGCAATTTCTCCAGAATGCGGAGAGGATAAACCGCGCCGCTCGCGCCCGTAACGCCGACGACAATTCTCAAACTCCGCCTCCAGAAAACGTCTGTTTTGTTCCGAATCCGGAACACACTCGCAGAAAATTATTGAAGCGGGAACAGCCCGGAAGTTATAATCCCACCAGGAAGGTGCTCGTTTGACGCAGGCGCCCGCAATCTACATCCAGAGACAGGATCATAGCATGGAAGAAGCCGGACAACGTCTGCGAAGGGCGCGGGAAAGGCTCAACCTGAAGTTCAGAGACGTGGAACAGGCCAGCCATCTGATTGCCGAGCGCCGCGGCAACCCGGAATTCGGCATTCTGATCAGCCGCCTGTCCGATATCGAGAACCAGGGGACTCTTCCTTCCCTTTACAGGCTCTATTCGCTTTGCTGTATCTATCGCCTGGATGTGAGCGAAGTTCTCGGCTGGTATGGCATTCCGCTGGAGGCGATGGCGGCCGACGCAGGCACGATCCAACTGGAAAAAACCCACGCCATCCACTTCAGCGCCGACGGAAGCGCGGAAGCCATGCTCCCGATATCCCTCGATCCCGGTATAGACCTGCGGCGGACATTCTTCGTGAGCGAACTCGTCCAGCGATGGGGAAAACTACCCTTGGCGCTGCTCGGAGGAGTAGATGTCAAAAAATTTCGATACGGCTTTGTGGGAACGGAAGACTGGGGCATGTACCCGGCGATTCCGCCCGGCTCGCTCCTGGTAGTGGATGAAGGCAAGCGCAGGATTCAGGCGGCCGGATGGCGCAGCCTGAGCGAGCGGCCCGTCTATTTCCTGGAGCATCGTGACGGCTATTATTGCCGCTGGTGCAGCCTGAAAGACGGGGTGATGAGCCTGATTTCGGATCCGGCATCGGAGGCTCCGGTCCTGAACTTCGCTTTTCCGGGTGAAATCGAAGTGATCGGGCAGGTGGTCGGCGTGGCTATGAGTCTGGATCCCGAGAAGCGACGCCGTATTCGGTCCTGATCAGTTCCAAGACGATGTCCAGGTCGTCGTGGAAGAGCTTCCGTTCCACATCGCGCGACTCGCCCGGAACCCAGTTTCCATAAGGCTCCAGAGTCAGCCAGTTAGCCACGATCTCGCGCCTGTCCCCATGCAATCCCGAGAGATACTCTTCCAGTTCGTCCTTCTGGCGCTCCAGCCCGTAGCATAACCATTCCTGAAAAACGCTCATATGACTGCGCCGGAGGATGCGATCGACCTCGCTTTCTCCGATTCGCTGAGCCAAACCGAAATGCTCGTAAGCCCCAGTGTTTACATTGCGTAACGACGCCAGGTAGGCCATCCTGCCAATCAGCGTGGGGATCGCCGACAGCGTTCGCCGCCAGGAGTCCGCGATGGCGGCTTCATGGTCTGAGTTCACAAAGGTTCCCCCGGCATTGTAACAATTTCCGCCACATTCCCCCGGTTGCGGGGAAACCAGCGCCCCAACCGTTCCATTTAGGGGACTTTTATCATGCGGTAAACCACTGTTTGAGCGAACCGGGATAGACTTCGATCGTACTGGCTTAAATCAAGAGAATAAAGGACATAAACACCATGCGCAAACTCATCATGATTCTGACCCTGACAATTTCTTTCCTTGGCCTCACCGCCGTGGGAAATGCATTTCCCAACACGCCTACTTGTGGCGACAACTGCCCGTTCGTCCGGTAGAAGACGTCCGCTCCCAGCCACGGATGTTATAGTTAGTCAACACCGTGCTCGTTCATGGATGCGTTTACCGAGATTCTTGAGTCGGTCTCTGCAATGATCGCAGTAGGCCGGCTTGTGTATCTGGGTCTCGGCCAGCGATTTCCCGCCCTTCTGGCCTTTCTGACTTATATCGCGATAGTGTCTCTCGCTGTCAGCATCCTGCACCGGAGTTCGGTTCTCTATTTCTGGATCTACATTGCGACCGCTCCTTTGGAATGCATTTTCAGCATTTTTGCGGTCCGCGAGTTGTTTACGCTCACGTTCGATAACTACCCGGGTATCCGCACGGTTGGGCGGTGGGCGATGTATGCCGGAGTCGGAATCTCGGCTGGCTTGTCGCTGGCGCTGACAAGGATATTTTGGGGTACGGGCGCCGACGGCCGTCACAAATGGGGTCTTTTCTATTTTGAAGTCGCCCAGAGGGCAATCGTCTTCAGCCTGGCTGTCGCCATCGTCGCGATTGTTTTCGTCCTCTTGAAATATCCCCTGCACCTGGACACAAATGCCTACGTATCGTGCGCTTTCTTCAGCGCCTTGTTTCTGAGCGACGCGGCGCGGCTCTTCATCAACGGTCTGGCACGGGGTCTCTACAACAATTACGCCGACTGGGGTGAAGCGATTCTCATCGCGCTGGTGCTCATGAGCTGGGCTCTTTTGTTACGGCCGCAAACTGCCCCGGTGGCCCGAATTGCGTTTTCAAGTCCCGGGGAAGACCACCTGCTTCAGCAGCTGAACTCGCTGAATCAGTTAATGAGCCGCGCGGCAAGACGGTAATATATCGTTATCTTTTTTGAATATATTGTATATCCCGCAGGACTCTAGTATTATCGAGTCATTAAGTCAAGGAGTTTTCGTCAATGACTCTATTCGTGGTCGGTTCGCTGCTTCTGATCGGGTTCGGATCGTTTGCCTGGCAGTTCCTCTCCAGAATGCGCGCTTTACGCGCCGCCGAGACACTCGCTCCTGGCTCTATTTCGGCTGACCGTTACCGGCCCATGCTTCGCCTGCTCTCGGATGACGATCTGGAATTCGTCGCGGCCAATACAAATCTACACCGGACCCTGCGATCGCGTCGCCGGGAGTTGTTCCGCAGCTACCTCCGATGTCTGACGCGAGACTACGCTCAGCTGCTTGCCGGCGTCCGCAGCGTGATGGTGCGCTCACGCACGGATCGTCCCGATCTTGCGCGCGCCCTGGCCAAAAATCGCATGTTATTCGTCATGGCTATCTGCAAAGTCGAGTTCCGCCTCACTCTGCACGCGGCTGGCGTGGGCAAAGTCGATGTTTCAGGGCTGGTCGACGCTCTCGAAGCGCTGCGCGGCCAGGTCAACGTACTCGCTGCTCCGCTGGGCGCTCGCTAGCCTTTTCTTCCTGGAGACTGGCGGGTATGCCCGTTTTCCATGATGGATAGTTCAGCGTTATACCCAGCAGTTCGCGAATTCTCGCGCCGTCCACTCGCCTGCCTGCGGTTGGTTTCCCTGTAGCCGGGCCAGTTTCCTCCAGTTGCCATAACCTGGCGCACCACTGCATGATTTCCGCGCTGGCGCACGGCTCCTCGTCGCCAACCGGCCAGTCACCCTCCAGACCCGAAAAAATACCCGCTTCGACCATGGCAGCCAGATCCTCGACGTGGATTCGGCTCACGATCCCGGAACCGGAGCCACGGGGCATTTTCCCCTGCCGCATGGCAACGTGCACGCCACGGCCCGGGCCGTAAATCGCGGCTGCGCGCAGAATCAGGCTCGTCCAGCTTCCGCGACCGACCCATCGCTCTTCATCCAGACGCAGCCGGCCGCGCTCGTCGTTCGGGCTCGCCTGCGTTTCCTCATTCACCTCGACATGGTCGCCGTAGACCCCCGTGGATGACACATAAACGATTCGCTTCGGCTCCAGCCGCCCGATGAAGGCGTGTAACCGGGCGTTCTCCTCCGGTGGCAACGGAGGAACCAGATCGACGAACACGGAATTTTTCGGCAACCCGGCAGGCCTCGGCAAATCGAGCCTGAGCTCCGACAGAACTGCTCCGGCATGCGCCAGATCCCTGAAGCGCTCCACTCCCCGCACCGGGGCGAACACAGGCTCGCCGCGCCGGAGAAGCCTGCGCGCCAGACGTTGCCCCGTGAAGCCAAGCCCCAGAATAATCGCCATTCCTGCCCATTGCAGCACACGGGGCACCGCGCACGGATGCGGCCCGCAGGCTCAGACGCTATACTGCGCTTGAATGCTCCTACCCCCCGCCATCTTCCGGGAATACGATATTCGCGGCATTGCCGACGAGGAACTTCCAGACGCCGGTATTTATAATCTGGGACAGGCGATCGGGACTTACCTGATCCGCCGGCACTCAAAAAATATCAATCTGGCGCGGGATTGCCGTCTCAGTTCCGATCGCCTCCATAACGCCCTGCTCGCGGGTCTGCTGGCCGTCGGCTGCAATGTGACCGATCTCGGCGTGGTACCCACCCCTCTGCTCTACTACTCGGTATTCCACCTGAAAGCAGATGGCGGCGTGATGATCACGGGAAGCCACAATCCGGCTGATTACAACGGATTCAAGGTGATGCACGGCAAAAGCACCATCCACGGCAAAGAAATTCAGAAGGTCCGCGAACTGCTGGAGAGCGGCGACTACGAGACCGGCCAGGGCGTGCTCGGTACGTTCGATATTACAACTCCGTACGTCGCCGAAATTTCGGCTCAATTCCAGCTGCCGCGCCGTGTCAAAGTCGTCGCCGACGCGGGGAATGGCACGGCCGGCCCGGTAATCCGGCGCATTCTCGAAAACCTGAACTGCGAAACCACCGAGCTTTTTTTCGAAATGGACGGGCGGTTTCCCAACCATCACCCCGACCCGACGCAGCCCGAAAATCTGGAGCACCTGGTCGCGGCCGTCCTTGCGGAAAAGGCCGATCTCGGCATTGCCTTCGACGGCGATTCGGACCGCATCGGGGCGGTTGACGAACAGGGAACGATTCTCTATGGCGATCAGCTGATGATCGTCTACGCGCGCGAGATCCTTTCCCGCAAGCCGGGCGCTACCGTGATCGGCGAGGTCAAATCGTCCCGGAATATGTACAACGACATCCGAAGCCACGGCGGCAACGCCATCATGTGGAAGACCGGACATTCGTTGATTAAGGCGCGGATGCAGGAAACCAACGCGGAACTCGCTGGCGAGATGAGCGGCCACATGTTTTTCGCCGACCGCTACTACGGCTTCGACGATGCCCTCTACGCGGCTTGCCGCCTGCTCGAGATCGTATCGAATTCCGGCAAACCGCTGTCGGCGCAGCTGAGCGATCTGCCGCCGACTTTTGCCACGCCCGAGATCCGTGTCAAATGCCCCGACGACAAAAAATTCACGATCGTGAGCGCCATGCTGGCGAAATTCCAGCGGGACTACGATGTCATCGCCATCGACGGCGCGCGCATCGATTTCGGCAAGGGCTGGGGGCTCGTCCGTGCGTCCAATACCCAGCCCGCGCTGGTGCTGCGCTTCGAAGCGGAGTCACCGCAACTTCTGGCGGAATACAGGAAGCTGGTGGAAGCCGCGGTGGCAGAGGCATCTCGATAGTTCTGTCGCACGTGAACCGCGAGGCCAATATCGCCAGGCTCCGCAACGAGACGTTCGACGTGCTCGTGATCGGGGGAGGAATCAACGGCGCCGGGATCGCGCGCGATCTGGTTCTTCGCGAGGCGGGCTTGCGCGTTGCGCTGGCCGAAAAGAATCACTTCGCTTCCGGAACCAGCGGCAGGAACTCGCAGTTGATTCACGGCGGCCTCCGCTATCTCAAGTATCTGGACTTTCACCTCGTGCGCGAAGCCTTGCGCGAGCGCGCCACTCTGCTTGCCATCGCGGGCGGTCTGGTTCAGCCTCTGGAGTTCCTCATTCCCTGTTACAGCCGGGCGGACCGCTGGATTTATGGCGCCGGCCTGACGCTTTACGACATGCTCGCCGGCAAACACGGGATTGGCCGCCACGGCATAGTCGATGCGGCCACGCTGGAGCCTGAACTGGCGCGCGATGGGCTTCGTGCGGGGCTCCGTTTCCTCGATTGCAAGGTCAACTCCGCACGCCTGGTGCTGGAGAATGTTCTGGACGCCGAAGCCCGCGGAGCCGTCGTTGCCAATTATGTCGCTGCGAATATCGACGGACAAACGATCGAAGCGGTCGATGCGCTCTCCGGCGAGCGGTTTGCCATTCGCGCGCGCAAGGTGGTGGATGCCACGGGAGCCTGGTCGCGCGGCACGTCAATCGCTTCCGGCGGCCGCGCACTGCGCCTCGTACGCGGTTCCCACCTCATCTTTCCGCGCATTCAGCGCGGCAACGAAGCGATCGCCTCCTTCGACGAAAATGGCCGCATCGTCTTCCTGATTCCCTGGGGGGAACGCAACGATCTGACGCTCGTCGGGACCACCGACGTGGATCACGACGGCTCTCCCGATCATGTGCATATCTCCGCGGCGGAGACGCAATACCTGACGGCCATCGTGCACCGCCTCTACCCCGCGTTTCGGGAAGAGCCCGTCTCCAGTTACAGCGCTCTGCGGCCCCTGATTGCGGAGGCGGGGCGCTCGGCGACCGCGACCAGCCGTGAGCACACAATATGGCAAACGGATGACGGCGTGTTGCATATTGCAGGTGGAAAATACACAACTTATCGCGCCATGAGCGAAGAGTTGGTGGACCGTCTGTTGCGGGAGATGACACCCATGCGCGCCTGGCCGTGCCGTACTGCCACGACTCCACTGCAGGTTCCACCGCCGCCCCAGGGGACCAGCCAGCGCGTGCATCGGGCCGTGGAGCGCGAGTATGCCCGCAAATTATCCGACCTGCTGTATGTAAGCACGTATTGGGGCTATGAACGGCGGATTACGCCGGATTGGGTCCGTCCGCTGGCGCGGGAGATGGGCGCGTTGCTCGGCTGGGACGGCGCGCGGGAGGAGCGGGAATTATCCGGGTTGCCGCAATGACCGCGAGAACTCGCGGCCTTTAGCAAACTCCCCCTCAAAATCCTGCCGGAGCGTCTGTAGCCTGGCGATATAGGCATCGAGCGCCGCCGAGACCTCGCGCTGGTTGGTTTCGAGGATATCGCGCCAGAGGTCGAAAGAACTCATGGCAAGGCGTGTGGAATCGAGCAGCCCGGGTCCGGCAACGGTTCCCGCATCGGGAGCGTGATCGTGAATCACGGCCGCGAGGGCGCTCGAAGCCAGTTGCGGCAAATGCGAACTCCAGGCGACCAGCCGATCGTGCCGCGCCGGATCGAGGATAATTTCGCGCGCTCCGAATGCCGCGATCCACTGCCGCAGAGGGTGATCGAGATCGGACGTGAGTACCCACGGCCGCCCCCGGAAAAGGTCCGCGTCAGCCGCCCCGACGCCGCGCAGTTCCTTTCCCGCCATGGGATGGCCCCCCAGGAACGTGCATCGCCGCAGGGATCGCGCGGCCTCCTCCACAATCGCCTGCTTGGTACTGCCCGCATCCGTAACCAGCGTGTCGGGACGCACCATCGGGTCCAGCTTTCGCAGCGTTTCAATGATTCCGAAAATCGGCTGCGAAAGGAACAAAAGATCGCACGCGCCGGCAGCCTCTTCGAGAGTTGCCCCCCGATCGACTGCCCCCCTCTCCGTCGCGTCCGCGATGCTGCGTTCGGAACTGACGCCGAGAATGTCCCCCGTGAAGCCGGCTTTGCGCAGCGCCAGGCCGAACGAGCCTCCGATCAGGCCGACCCCGACAATGCCAACCGTCTTCATGACCGTTTTGCGGGCGGAATCGGTTCGCGAAACGCCGCTATTTTGCGCGTTCAACACAGTGCAACAAAGCCATGAATCGATCATGACACGACGCAAACGGGCGTCGCGGCGGCATCGGCCGCTGGAGCGGAAGACGCCGCATCTGATCGATCCATTCCCCGGCTTCCGAAACCTGCCAGATCAACAGGAGATCTTCAATAGCCACTCCGATCGGCATCTTCTTCGGGACCAGAATCATACCCGGACATGGGTGGCCCGGACATGGTTGGCCCGACATGGTTGGCCCGACATGGTTGGCCCGACATGGTTGGCCCGCCACGAAATCCGAAAAATGGTCCGGCATCGTCCTGACATCGTAGGTGACGATGATCCGTCCACGCGCCGCGCCGAGTTCGAGGACCTGAGAGTCCGCCATCTTCTCCGGGATCACGTTCTGAGGCAACTCAAAATCGATCCGCGGCTCCCGCAGCAGAAGACCCGACACGATCTTTTGATTGAAATTGGCGTCGGCGAGGAACCGGATCTTCAAGCCTGACGGGGTGCCGCGTGTTCCCTGGCCTCGCGGAGTCTCGCCGACAGAGTTTCAGAAAACCCGGTTTCCTTCGTCTTCACTTCCGCCCAGAGCCGCTCCTGATCCCTCAGGTACGCCTCGACCTTCTCCTGGTTCTCAAGGTAGAAAATAATGGCTCCATACACGCGAACCAGCGGGCCGGCCATCGGGAAGGATTGCAGAATTGTTTCCGGCGATTCCCCGTCTTTGAATGCCAGGACGATGCTGTCGAGCGCAATCCGGGTCCCGGCGATATAGTACCCGCCTTCCCGCTGCTCCACATAGTCATGCATAATCTTCGCCTCTCTTTCAGTTTACGCAGTGCTTGTTCCGGAGTGCAAAAATGTTGGCTGCGAACTCATCCGATGCAGGCGGGAAAACAGTAATGGTAATCTGGTAATACTTCGGCATTCTAAAAAGGTGTCGTAGCCAGATTCCCCGTAACTCATTGGGGAGTAAGATGTTAGTTGAACGCGGTGAGGTGGCAGAGCGGTCGAATGCGGCGGTCTCGAAAACCGTTGAACCTTCACGGGTTCCGTGAGTTCGAATCTCACCCTCACCGCCATTTTAGAATCAAACAGTTGGCGCAAACACCCCGGATTTCTTGAGCAATTTTGGGTAATGACGGCTAGAATCGGGCGCAAGAACACCGAGCGACCCGGATGGCCCGAGGCCAGGCAGATCGCCGTCGCCAAGGCATGCGCGGGCGCGTGGATCTCTTATTTCCGCCACTCCTCAGCGCATGACGTGTCGGAATTCCGGGGGGCGTCGGTGGACCACGGTCCCTGCGACTATTGCCTCCACGAGGCGGTAGACCTGCGCTGAAGACCCTTCAGGAATCGACCAAGGCTCGCTCCGGTCGAGCCGTCGCGCTCGGGCGCAGGCATCGGCAACAGAGCGCCGCGTAAACTGCTGAGGCTGTAATCGGGACTTGTTGTAGCCTCCTGGAGTTTGACGTAACGCACTCTCCACATCGGCGCAATCGGCAAATCGGTCGCAGTCGTTCTCGTCTTCGCGGTGGAGAAGAAGCCAAAGTTCGAAACACGGGTTACAGATTGCGGCATTGACTTTTTGCCGTCGCGCCTCACTCAGGGTTTGTACCAGATCTCTGACGTGGCGGCCCCGCGCCACGGTGATCGACATCCAGGAGAAGCCAGCGTTCGTCGTATTCCGCATGCTCAAAGCTCAGCAACCGTTCGAGCACATGTGACGGCGACGATCGGCCGTCTTGAGTTGGAACTACGTGAATTTGCACGCGTGGAATTTCAAAAAGATCGAAGTACTGTTTGGGCGCATATGTGTCCTCGCATGCCACGATGAAGAGGCGGTCATCGCGAAACGTCGCGGTTTCACGAACAAGGGGTCGGGCTTTAAGCGTCACGCGGTCTCGTCTTGCCCCTTTGTCAGTTGTTCAAGACTTCCGAGGAACGGAACCGCACCGAAGCGGCCCTGTAGGTAGTGCTTCCGTATTTCTAAATCTTTACGGACCTGGAACTCAGCGAGCGAGTAGAGATGTGTGGACTGTCCGTGGTCTTTCTCAGCGAACCAAATCTCGTCACGCCGGAGAAGGGAAAGATCGAGAAGGTTCGACTCATGGGTCGTGACTATGAGTTGACCGCAGCTGTCGGTGCAGGAGGAAAGGAAGAATTCCAGCAAACGCCTAACCAGGATCGGATGCATGGATCGGTCGATCTCGTCAACGAAAAATACTCCGCCTCGGTTTTGCATCTCGTGTAATGCTGGCAGCAGATCAAGGAGCCGTCTGGTTCCATCGGATTCATCGTCGAGATTCATGTTGAAGGTCCGTCCGTCCTCGCTTTTGTGCGCCGACTGAAATCGCACAAGGCGGTAGCCTTCGGAGCCCATTTCAATCCATGCATCGCCCGCAACTCGACCGGCCCGAACAAAACGAGGTCTCCCTGTTTCAGCCTGATCGATGAGTTGACGTGCACGTTGCTCCCCAACAAAACTGGAAAGTTCGTCCGACGAAATTTGGGACTTCAAAATGTCCAGCCGGTCCACTCCGGTAGACGAAGAGCGAAGAAAACTGCTGGCAAAATCGAGGAGCGACGGGTCCTCGTTCAATTTGCGCCAGATCGACATTTGGGGTTCACCGGGCGACACCAAATCGAGCACGGACCAGAACCACACCCGCACCGCTACGAGTTCCGGCCCTACATCGGATAGCGGAAGAGCGGCACTGGCCACAGTGCGGAGAAATGAATGATTCGGGGCCGCTCCAACGGTAGCGAGAGCGGCCAGACGGGGGTGTCCCTTCACTTGATCACCGAGGACAACATCTCGACCGGGCCCACGTTGGAAGATCATCCGTTCCCGACCGTCAATGGTTTCGCCTAGCCACTCTTCGGTTACCTGCCTGTCGTCGAGCTTAATCATGTAACGGTACAGCCGTTGATCTGCGATGAACTGCAGATCGAAGGCGGACGGGGCCTCAGACCGAGTACCGAAACGAAATGCGTCTCTCCCTGTGCCGTCACTTTCGCGCCCGAAAGGATAGCCAAGGGACTGCAGGTACAAAAGCGCCTTGAACAAGTTAGATTTTCCCGCGCCATTCGCACCATAAATAACGGCGGTTCGAAGTACTTTCGCAGAGGTACCTGGAATGGCGATAGCGTGATTAGCATGCTCTCCGGCCAGCCGATTACTCGCAACCAGTGACAAAGTCGCTTCCGAGTCAAACGACCGGAAATTTTCTACCGAAAATGAGACGATCATGTCAATCGTGAATGTATCACAGATGCGTTTGCATTCTGAGATCCCTAAGCCCCGGCTTTGATGCTTTCATGAGATTTTTTCACGCTTTCGGAAAGGATACGCAGCGGGTCGATAGGGGCGAGCCACATCGGTTTAGGCCGTTGCGCTTGCGAGAACGGTTCGAATCCCGCCCTCACCGCCATAACAGAATCGGTACCTTGCCGACAGCCGACAAATCCTAATGCGTCCCCGTTTTTTCCGGCGGAGGGACCTTCTTCCGGCGCGGCAGGCGAGTGCGCGCGGGCAGATGTTCTTCCTCAATCTCAAGCCCGGCGCTGTCGCGCCGCGGATCGGCCACATCGGCAAGCGGTCGGCCAGTCCAAGCGTGAACAGAACGGTCGCGTAGGTCCCGGCCGAGACGCCCGCCCTCTCGGCCAGGATTGCAACCGGAATACGCCGCCACGGGGTATCGCGAACGTCGTGCCCGCCTTGCGCAGCGGACGCACCACCGGTACCGGCGTATGCGGAGATGATTGGCCTGGACTCATCACGTCCAGTTATATTGTCGTGATGTATTTTAACGTACATTATAATGGACACTATCTCAACGCCTGTCGAGGCACACTGGTGCGCCTGAGGTTGCCGCCGGCCTCCGCGCCAGCCCCGCGCGGCATTCACCGGTCCAAAACCGGCATTCGCCGAAAACATAGTGAAACCATATTCCGATCCCCGTTAACATCGCTCCATGAGACTGTTTTATCCGGGTCAGGCGGCGCTTCCCTTGATGCTTGTTCTCGCCGCCGGGCTCTTCCTGATCGGCCGGCTCGACCTCCTCCCCGTCGCGCGATATTGGAACCTGTGGCCCATCGGATTGATCGCCACCGGGATCGAAGAACTCTATCTCTGGTCAACGTCGGAAAACCGCCAGTGAACCCTTCACGGCCCCGCAGCTCCCTCTTCGCCCTGGCACTGATCGTCGCGGGGGTGCTGCTCTTTCTCGATAACCTTGGCGTGCTCCCGCTCGAACATGCCGGCGCGTACTGGCCGCTCCTTCTGGTCGTCTGGGGGATTGCGATGCTCCAGCACCGCCGCGGCGCTCACACGATCATCTGGGCGTCGACCCTGATCGCCGCCGGCATCTTTCTCGTGCTGGGCAATCTCCACATCCTGCACGTCACCGCCGACGTGATCTGGCCTTTGCTGCTGATTGCGGCCGGGGCCATGATGCTGGCTGGCCGCCTTCGATGGCCGGATATCCCATGGCCGCCCGCACCGCACAACTGGGGTTCGCGCACCCGCCAGGCAAGCTTCTTCGGAAACAAGCTGTCGGAGTCCGTCGTATTCAGCAATGCCAGGCGGCGCGCGGAAACCGGGAATTTCGAAGGCGGCAAAGTCGACGCCGTCTTCGGGGGCATTGTCATGGATCTCACCGGCGCCACTATCTCCACTGCGGACCGGCGCGCGGAAATCGAGGCCAACGCTGTCTTCGGGGGCGTCGAACTGATCGTCCCCCGGACGTGGCGGGTCGAGCGGGCCGGCACCGCGGTATTCGGCGCCTTCGAAGACAAAACCGTTCCACCGAGACCGGAACCGGGGTTCGAGCCGCCCGTTCTGGTGATTCGGGGAGATGCGGTCTTCGGCGCCATCGTCGTGAAAAACTAGCGCGAGCCCCGAATGCATCCCATCTTCCAGAGCTGGAAAGTCTTTCTCCTGTATCTCGCCGCCTGGGTCCCTCTGGGAGCGATCCTCGGGTTGCTGATCTCGGTCGCGGGATTGCTGACAAAGACGGAAACCGCAGCGATCGTCGCTCCCGTCACGGTGTTACTGGCCTTCATCTGCCTCTCGCCCTGGTATGTCTGCCGGGGATTGCCCTTGCGATCGACCTCCGCCGCCCGGCTCGCGGGACAGCACCTGCTGGCCGCAATGGTGGTTGCCGCGGGCGTGCTGCTGGCGGCGCGCCTCGCCGCCAGCGGCTTTTCAACCATTCTGCCGGGGCTCGACCGGCGCTTCGACGCGGCTGCGCCAGTGCTGACCGCGATGGTGGCCATGATTTATCTGCTCTCGATCGCCATGCATTACGTTGTGATCGAAGCCCAGACCTCCCGGCGATCGGAATTGCTCGCGAGGGAGGCGCAGTTGCGCGCCCTCAAAGCCCAGGTGAACCCCCACTTTCTGTTTAACAGTCTGAATTCAATCAGCGCCCTGACCGCGAGCGATGCGGCGCGCGCACGGGAAATGTGTATCCGGCTGGCTGACTTTCTGCGCACGTCGCTGCGCCTCGGCGAGCGCGCTTCCGTTCCCTTCCGGGAGGAGATGGAGTTGACGAGAATGTATCTGGACGTCGAACAGGTCCGGTTCGGGCGGCGTCTGCGTTTGCACGAGGATATGGAACCCGCCTGCGATGAATGCGAAGTGCCCGCCCTGCTGATCCAGCCTCTGGTGGAAAATGCGGTGAAGCACGGGATTGCGCTGCTCGACGAGGGCGGTGAGATTCTCCTTCTCGCCCGGTGCGTCCCGCAAGGCCTGCTCTTTTCGATCGAGAACCCCTACGATCCCGCGGCGCCCGCCAGCCGCAGCGGTATCGGGCTGGCCAATGTGCGCCAGCGCCTCGAAGCGAGCTACGGCAACTCCGCGAAACTCGAAGTGGAGGCCAGCGCCGATGTCTACCGGGTGACGCTGTTCCTGCCCGTGAAATCTCTGCCCATGCGAGCGGCGTCATGAAGGCCGTGATCGCGGACGATGAAGAACTCGCGCGCCGCATCCTGCGCGAGTATCTGGAGCGGGACTGCGCGGACGTCGTGCCCGAAATCGAAATCGCCGCCGAGTGCGCCAACGGTTTTGAAGCCGTGAAAGCATGCGGCGAATGCAAACCGGACGTCCTCTTTCTGGATATCCAGATGCCGAAGCTCGATGGCTTCGAGGTGCTCGAGCTCATCGATCCCCGGATCGCCGTGGTATTCGTGACCGCTTTCGATCGCTATGCCATGCGCGCCTTCGACGCGGCGGCCGTGGATTATCTGCTGAAGCCGTTCGGCGTGGATCGCTTTCGCGCGGCACTCGAAAAAGTAGCCCGGCGGGTGGGTGAAACACGGCCGCCTTCCCTGCCCGCCGATTTGAAGAATGCGGCCCGGCCAGCCGGCGAGTATCTGGAACGGATCGTGGTGAAAGATGGCACGCATGTCCATGTGATCCCGGCGGGCAAACTGGATTACGCGGAGGCGCAGGACGATTACGTGGGCCTGCGGAGCGAAGGCCGGATGTGGCTCAAGCCGCAGACGATCGCAAGCCTTGAAGCCACGCTCGACCCGAAGCGTTTCGTGCGGGTCCATCGCTCCTATCTGGTCAACGTCGAAAGGCTGAAGCGGATCGAGTCGAATACCAGGGACACGTGGCACGCCATCCTGGCGGATGGCGCGAGGATCCCGGTCAGCAGAGGTGGCTATTCCCGGCTCAATGCCCTGATCGGAGGCTAGGAATCACTGTACTGGAATCGACACAATATTCCATCCGAGACGAAACCCGTTCCCCTGAAAAACGTCTGGGACAATAACGCGATCAAATTGTTTCACTTAGGGAGATAACTTAAAAACGATGCTTAAATTTACCAACATAACGCTCGCGGTGTGCTGCGGATTGCTGGCCGGAGCGCCCATGGTCATGGCCCAGACGCCGCAGGGGAACGTCTATTTCGGAGTCGGTACCGCGATGGATAGTTCGTCCGGGCAGGCGATCGACCCGCTCGGAACAGGCACCTTATTCACTACACCGAAAATGACCGGAACATTCCTTAATATCGGCGGCAGCCTCATGCTGACACCCCATTACGGTGTCGGCGCGGAAGTCAACTGGCGCGCCGGACAGGGCAACTATTCCGGTCTCAATTACCGGCCGATTTTCTATGATTTCAATGGTGTCTGGCAGCCCATCAAGACAAAGCATTTCGTTCCGGAAATTCAGGCCGGTCTTGGCGGAGTCGCCGTTCATTTCAACGCGAACAGCCAGCAGTGCGATCAGATTGTCGGGTGCTCCAACGTCAGCCTGGGCTCGGAAAGTTCGGGCCATTTCCAGACGCACTTCGGAATAGCCGCGCGGATTTATGCAACACCGCATATCTTCATCCGGCCCGCGGTTGACGTTCACTGGGTGAATAACTTCTTCCAGTTCGGCAGCGACTGGGTACCGGAATACAACGTCGGTATCGGTTACAGCTTCGGCGGGGAGTAAGTCAGTCTCACCGCTTTTCTTTGTCCTCTATCAGTGATTTGAGTCTGCTCAACTCACCGTCAATGCGTCGGCTTCGTTTTACCAGAAGGAAAACGAAGCCGATCATGATCAGCCAGGCGGCCGAGTAACCGAAAAATAAAAAGTGAAGATTAGTGATATCGACGGGTGACATGTGATTTAGATGGCGTGAAGTTCGCGGCGCAGAGAATCGATTTCGCGGCGGCTCGATTCCTGATGCAGACGGACCAGAATCATCGCCGTGCCGAGCAGCAGCAGCGCGGCGAAGCTTGTCAGGAGGGGTGGCCAGTAGATCGCCGCCAGTTTCCCGGTTTCGAGCACGGGTCCCGGGTGTTGCGTCCGGACATTATGCAGCCGGATAGCCATGAAGACGATGGGGATGTCCGCAAAGGCGAAGATCGCGAGGATGGCCGACATGGTTGCGCGCTGCGTGTGTTCGGTCACCGAAGGGCGCAGCAGCAGGTACCCCAGATACAGCAGGAAGCACATGAGCTGCGAAGTCATGCGCGCGTCCCATGCCCACCAGATGCCCCACTCCACCCGGCCCCAGATACTTCCCGTGGCCAGGTTAACCAGAGTAAACATGGTTCCCACCTCAACCGCCGATACCGCCAGCGAATCCCATGCGAAGTTCTTCTTGATCAAAAACGCGATGCTCGCGAACACGGCCACGGCATAGAAGCTGTAAGCGGTGAACGCGGCGGGCACATGGATGAAGATGATCCGGTAGATGGCGCCCTGCAACTCATCGATCGGGAGCACCAGAAAGATCCGGTAGAAGTTGAAGATCAACAACACCGTGCCCAGAATACCCAGAGTGTAAACGGTCTTTTCACGCATTCGGTTCAGCCTCTATATCACCAGAATAAACTCAATCAACATGATTGCGAGCGACGTGTAAATAACGTCGAACACAATCAGCAGCCGGATATCGCTCATCACGGCATTTCCGTTCAACAAACCCGTAGTCAACTCCATCGCGCCGATCAGCAGGGGGATCAGCAGCGGATAGAGCAGCACCGGCAGCATCAGCTCGCGCAGCCGAACATTGACGGTGACCGCGCTGAACGCCGTCCCCACCACCGTGATGCCCCAGGTGGCCAGCGCTATCACAAGCAGCAGAGGAAAGAACGAACTCACCCACCGGATGTTGTAAAACAGTCCGAATACCGGCAACGAAACCATTTCCACCAATACCAGAAGCAGGAAACACGCCACGGCCTTGCCGAGAAAGATCGCCCAGGCCGGAGCGGCGGAGATCAGCACGTCCAGGCAATCGTTCGGCAACTCGCGCGCGAAGCTGCGGTTGACAATGAGCGCTCCGGCGAAGGCATAGACCAGCCAGAGCAACCCTCCCGAAATCGCGAGCTTCTCGTCGCGATCCAGATCGAACGCGAAACTGAACAGCACCAGAATCACCAGCGCGAACGAGATGCTGGCGTTCAGAGATTCCCTGGTGCGCCATTCGGTGCGCAGATCCTTGCGCGCAATGGCGACCGCCGCGGCGAAGCCTCTCTTCACTCGCGCGCACCTTCACCATATGTCCGGTACAGCCACCCCGGATCGAGCAGCATCTCGCTGCTGCGCGAGCCGGAAAACACGATGCGTCCGCGTTCCAGCAGCGCGACATCGCTCGCCAGTTCCATGGCTTCGCGGATCTGATGGGTGGACATCACGATGGTGGAACCGCGGGCGCGCGCGCCGGCCAGGAGTTCCTGCAGCACCGCAATCGCGCGATCGTCGAGTGAGGTAAACGGTTCGTCCAGCAGCAGGAGATCGGGGTTATGCAGGAACGCTCTTGCGATCGCCAGCCGCTGCCGCATCCCGCGCGAAAACTCCCGCGCCAGGCCTTCCTTCACGCGCGCCAGCCCCACCAGTTCGAGCGCCGCATTCGCCGCGTCTTTGGCATTTTCAAGGCCCGCCAGCTGGCCGAACAGCGTCAGATTTTCGATGGCGGAAAGGTCGTCATACACGCCGATGCCGTGCCCCAGATAGCCGATACGCCCGAGAACCGAAATCTCGCCTTTCGACGGTTTCGACAAGTTGGCGAGGATGCGCAGCAGAGTGGTCTTCCCCGCCCCGTTGCGGCCCAGCAGCGCCAGACACGCCCCTTTCGAGAGCTGAAGGCTGGCGCCGCGCAGCGCCGGATAGTCGCCAAAGTATTTCCAGACGCGATCAGCCGCGACCGCGTGCATGCGTTGAAGCTCTCGTGGCGGTTTCGGATACAGCGGACTCAGCCGGGACGCCTTTGCGATAAAGCAGCGTAAACCCGAGCGCAAGCATGCCGATGATGGTCAGCAGAATCCATTTCACCGCCAGCACGGATTGCGCGAAGTCCGAGTTCGCCTGGATCAGGCCGTAAAGCTTCGGGAAATTCTCGCTCAGGCTTTGCCCGCTGTTGTTGGCGGTGCCCGAATCGCTGCCCTGGGTGTTGAACAAACCGGTCCCCTCGACACGAATCTGGATGTCGGGTCCTTTAACACCGAAAATATTGGCTTTGCTGGTCGGTTCCTGTCCGAGGAGAGTCACGCCCCCGCCTTTAATATCCACGCCGGGCGGAGCCACGATTTCGAGCTTGGCCGATTGGGAGAGCACGCGATCTTCAAACACGCCGGGCGTCTGAAAAGGCATCGACCATGCCAGATCGACACGCGATTCGCCCGGTTTGATGGGGAAATCGAGCTTGTACTCGTTCGGTTTTCCAGCCGCATCCGGAGCGCGCCGGATCGGCAGGCCTCCGGGGGCCACCACGTTCACTTCCACCTTGCCCTGCGCCGTCGCCGGAAGCATGAATTGCAGCGTTCCGCGGTCCGGATCGTTCCACGTAGTCTTGCCGTCGTTCTTGAAAAGGAACCCTTCGCTCACCTGCATGGTGCCGTCGGGCGACGGTTCGAGCACGAAGAAATGCTGATCGATTCTCGCCCCGCCGGGCGCTTTCGAGGACTCGTAGACCGGAATGCTGACGCCGGACATCGGCGCCCCCGGCGTGATGCTGAAGTTGTACTGCACGCCCCCGTAAACCGCCTGCAGGAGCAGCGGACCGCCGCCCACGCCCGGCTGCACGTCCTGCGCAAAGGCAAACTTGCCCTGCGCATCGGTCTTGACGCTGCCCAGATCCTGCGGGCCCTCCTGCGTGGTCTGAAAGAGCGTAACCGTGGAACCCGCCTGCGGTTTGCCCGTGGTCCCGTTGACCACCGTGCCATCCACCGCCGCATGAGCCAGAGACGCCACCGCTAAAAGGCCCAGCGCGAACCGTAGAGTCATGCCACACCGCCCATCGGTTTGCCGCATTCGCCGCAGAACTTCAGCGCCGTCTCGAAACTCGCGCCGCACGAAGCGCAGGTATTCTTCTTAATCGCAACAGGCGCCGCGACAGCAACAGGTGCTGCGTAGCCGGTAGCCGCCAGTTCAGCCTTGATGCGATCCGTTTCGGCCATCACCTGGGCAAGATCCTTCTGCAACTCAAGCTTGGTAGCCTTGTAGTCATCGTCCGAAAGCTTGTCCAGCCGGTATTCGAACTGGAGATCCCGCAGATTCTCATAGATCGCGGTTTTGCGCTCTTCCAGATGCTTGAAAGGCGATTCCGGAGCGGGTTTGGGAATGTCTTCAACACGGATAAAAAGCAGGAAGCCGATCATGCCGGCGCCCAGCAGCGCTCCAAAAATAAGGCTCGAATCCACTATCGGTCAGTCCAGTCTCTCGGTGTCTTTTTCGATGGCATCGCGATAGCGGGCGAGGGTGGGATCGTCGTCCAGCGGCGGCCCGCCGGCGACAGCGGGCTTTAGGGGATGATGTGCCCCGCGGCGCATCCGGCGCAGCACAAATACGATCAGAAGGCCACCGAACCCGAGCGAGATATACGGGACGATCCAGAAATAAGAGTTCGGACCGGCGCGGAAAATCTTTTGCCCGTATTGCACGATGAACCCCTGCACGATGTCTCCGTCGGTCATCCCGGCGGTCTGCATCTTGAAAACTTGCGTGCGAGCCGGCTTGCAGAAATGACACTGACCGGCGGACATCATGCAGTTGATGTTCTCCGTGCAGGCGCCGCACTGGCAATTGATGTGCGTGCCGACGCGCTTCACCTCGTCGCTCTCGATCTGCGATTCGGTTTGCGCCAGCGCCGCAACAGCCAGAAGTAAAAACAGGAGACTACGCTTTAACGGGTACATTCTTCTTGCCGATGCCAACCACTTCCGTGCGCGGATAAGACCGCGCTACCTTACTCGGAATCAGACACACGAGCGTGCCGCCAATCAGGACCACGCAGCCCACCCAGATCCAGGTGACCAGAGGAAACACATAAGCCTGCAGCGTGGCCTTGTTGCCGTTACGCGCCGCATAGTTGATGTAAAGGTCCTCGTTGAGACGGGTGCGCAACGCCACTTCGGCCGTGCCCTGCTGCGCTACTTTATAGAAGCGCCGCGTCGGTTCGAGCGTGCCGAGAGACTTGCCGTTTTTCGAAACCTGCAGGACGGCCGTGTCCCAGATGTAATCCGGGGTGTCGCCCTCGGTCAGGTCCGCCACTTTGAGCGTATAAGCGCCAACCCGCATGGTGTCGCCCTTATCCACTTCGCCAATTGCCGTCTGGTTGAACGGATGCCCGCTCCAGCCGACGAACATCAGCACAATGCCCATGTGCACCAGATAGCCGCCATAGCGCCGTGTATTGCGATGCGTCAATTCCACCATCGCCGGAATCAGCCCCGTGCCGGTCTTTTCGCTGATGGCGCTCGAACCGCGGAAAAACTCCATGAAGATCGTCGACGCCACGAAGAAGCACAGGCCCAGCGAAATGATCGAATACGGATACCGCATTCCGCCCGCGACCAGCGCCACCACTACCGCCAGCATGAGGACGCCGGGCCACTGGAAATTCTTGCGCAGGCTTTCAAGCGACGTGCGCCGCCATGCGAACAGAGGGCCCACGCCTGTCAGGAACAGCAGGAACAGCCCGATCGGCACCATCAAGCGGTTGAACCAGACGGCGTCCAGACTGATTTTTTCGCTCGAAAACTTCTCCGAAAGCACCGGAAACATCGTGCCCCAGAGCACTGCGAAGCAACTGGCCAGCAGCAGCAGATTATTGAACAGAAAGCTCGACTCGCGTGACACCACGCTCTCCAGCTCCGATTCGCTCTTGAGGTAGTTGAGGCGGTCGAGAATCAGCCACACCGTCGCCGCGATCCCGATGGCAAGGAAGCTGACAAAGTATTTTCCGATGGGCGATTCCGCGAACGCATGCACCGAACTGACAATCCCGGAGCGCGTCAGGAACGTCCCGTAGATGCAGAGGAAAAAGGTGGAGGCGATGAGGACCATATTCCAGACCTTCATCATGCCCTTCTTTTCCTGCATCATCACCGAATGCAGAAACGCGGTGCCGGCCAGCCAGGGCAGCAGCGACGCATTTTCCACCGGATCCCACATCCAGTAACCGCCCCACCCGAGGACATGATAAGCCCACGCCGAACCCAGCATGATTCCGGTGCCCTGGAACAACCAGGTGACGATGGTCCAGCGGCGCGTCGTGTGGATCCAGCTGTCGCCTGGCGCTTTCGAAATCAGCGAAGCCATCGCGAAAGAGAAAGGAACGGCAAATCCCACATACCCCAGATACAGCATCGGCGGATGAATCACCATCGCCCAATATTGTAGAAGCGGGTTGAGCCCCATCCCGTCCGGAACCGACGTGACCACCTTATCGAGCGCCAGCACCTGAAACGGGCTCACCACAAAGGCATTGAGCGTCAGGAAAAAGAGCTGAATGCTCGACAGAATCGCCAGCACCCACGGCATCAGAACACGGTGTTTATTCTTGTTGGTCAGAACGACCACGGCGCCGTAGGTGGAAAGAATCCAGCTCCAGAACAGCAGGGAGCCTTCCTGTCCGCCCCACCACGCCGCAAACTTGTAGAATCCGGGCATGGCGCGGTTGGTGTGGGAGGCGACATAGGCCATCCGCATATCGCCGGTCATGAGCGAATAGATCAGGATGCCCGCCGCGGTTGAAACCAGCAGCCACACCGCGAGCACGGCGCGCTCACCGCTCTTGATCAGGAAGGGTTTGTTCTTGAGGCGTCCCGCAACGCACGCGACGATCGCGTAAAGCGAAATACAGAACGCCAGCAACAGGGCGAGAGCGCCTACGTTTTCCATAAAAATCGACTCTTAGAGGCTGGACCGCATGGGCGAACTGATAGCCGCCGGTTTCGCGCCCGGCTGCAGCTGATCGGGAGCCATACCCGGCTTCGGCGCATATTTCGATGCGCACTTGGCCTGAATTTCGGAGGCATGGAAGACGCCATCGGCGCCGAGGCGGCCATCCGCCAGCGCCTGCGCGCCATCGCGGAAGGTGTCCGGCAGAGGATCGCGGCCTTCATAGGCAACACGCAGAATCTGTTTATCCTGCACCAGATTGAACGTGACGAGGCCCGCCTCGTGCACGATCGAACTGCCCTGCACGTCGCCGCCGACACGGACGTGGCGCGCCTGCGCCTGGCCGCCCATCTGGCGAAGTTCAGTGATCGTTTTATAGTAGGTCTGCGACCCCTTGATGCCAGCCGTGGCCAGCCATACCAGCGAGCCCACGATCATCGCCATCAGGACGGCAAATTTCCAGTATTTATTCATACCACCCCTTGAACTTTCAGTATACGCCCGCTCGCATTTATGACGGACGGCGGACGGCCCGGCTTCCCTCTATTTACAGACGAAGTTCGCCGCGTCTTCGATACTACCAGTGCCTTTATATTTCGCAAAGGCCGGGTAGGCACAGAGCGGACGGGTGCGGCCCGGCCACGGAGTCGCGGGTCCGGCCGTGGCGAGAATCCGTTCGGGCGGCGCACTCTTCTCCACCCAGTTCACCAGGGCGCCGAAGGCATCGTAACGGTCGGTCGCGGGACCTCCGCCGCAGTGGTTCATGCCTGGCACCGCGAAAAGACGAACCCATTCCGCCGCTTTTCCCTTATCTATCCTGTTGATTTCATTGAACCAGGCGATGGTATCGTTCACCGAGAAAATGGGATCGCTGGCGCCGTGCGTGATGAGCAGTCTGGCGCCACGGGCTTTGAACGCCGAGAGATCGGTGGAACTGGCCATCATGAAATCCCAGGCGGATTTGGGGTAGGCGGCGGTTTCAGCGAAAATCTTCGGGGCATCGGTATTGAAATTGAAGTTAAGCAGGTATTGGACTGGCGCCGCGCCCGAAGAAGCGACAGGGACAGGCGGCGTGCTAAAAACAGCCGAAACAGCCCCGCTGCCCAGGGTTGCGTTAATGCTGGAGTTGACTGGTGAAGCGAACATCCCCAGTTTCCAGATGCGCCATCCCGGGGTTCCGATTCCGGCGTCCCAGGCCCAGTTGGAGTAAAGCGATTGGCCTTTGGAGTTCTTCGCGCCCGCAAAAACCTTTTCGAGCGCGGCTATCTGAGTGGCGCTGAGGCAGGCGGCGTTTTTCTCTCCCCGGCACGTCAACGCCCGAAGTTTCGGTTTTACAAGGGCGGATTTGCAGGCGGTGAAATCGGCGACGATGCCATCGGCCAAGCCGTCCAGCCTGTCGCAAGCCGCGAGGACGGCGCTGGCGACCAGAGCCAGATCCGGGTCGGTGAAAGTCTTGTTCATGAAGGGCTCTCCGATCGAGTCCCTGAGGCCGGAGGCCTTCGCGACTTCGGCAAAGGCCTGTGTATCCCAGGCTTCGGCGACAGCGGCTTTCGGGAGTTTGAAGCCGGGCGAGCAGGCGAGGATGCCGTCGAAGTAGTCAGGGAAACGCTGCGACACCATCATGGCTTCGCGTCCGCCTTCGGAACAGCCGACGAAGTAAGAGCGGTCGGGCGGTTTGCCGTAGTAGATCCGGAGGAGAGCTTTGGCGGCCTGAGTGACCTGATCGTAGGAGTTGTAACCGAAGTCGAGGCGGGCCTGCTCGTCGAAGCCGAAGGTCAGGGAACCGTTGAGTTTCGGATCGTTATTAACGGCGTTATCGTGCCCGGAGTCCTGGGAGACAACGGCGTATCCGAGAGCCAGGGCGTTGGTGGGCTGCTGGCCCTGCAAATTTCCCAGCGCATCGCCGATGTTGCCATTAGACCCTCCCCCTCCTTCGAAGAAGAACCGTCCGTTCCAGTCGGTTGGGAGGCGCAGGTGGAAACGGATGGCGTAGTGCTGCCCGTTGGCGCCGGTCCGGTCGTTCATTCGACCGAAGATTTCGCAGTGGGCAGGCAGCGCGGGAACAGGGCCGCGGCCCCTGCCAGCGGGCCTCGCGATGGCCGCGGCCGCAGGTTTCAGAGTCGCGGTCGCGATGACGGTTGTGGCGTTGGGGAGTTGCGCGCCGTTCACGGTTGTGAGCGCGGCACACTTGTCGTTGTCCTGTGCAGCGCGTTCCTGGGACACACCAGTATGGACGAAAATGAGCAGGCACGCGGCGATCCCGTAAGCGGTTTTGTTTGGCATGTTGTCGCTGGTACGCCACACTATCACACGATGGCGGGCTGGTCAGGTTTTTTGCAGCGTTTGCGATGTCAGTAAAGTTGGGGCGCCCCACCCGACTGGTAACTGTCAGGCGGAACAGCCGTTTTGGTCTCCTTCAATGGAAATAGCACGATCTCAGTCGCCGGGCGCGGCCAGACGCTCCATCATCCGCCGGGCCGTGACCACGTGAATTCCGCCATAGTCGCGCGGAAAGTGCCTGATATTCCCGGTGACGAGATAATCCGCGCCGGCGGCTACCGCGCACTCCAGAACGTGATTATCGTCCAAATCCGGGCAAACGCTCAACCGTGTGCCCAGCCGCGTCAGAGTGCAGCGTGCCCACAGAGGCGGCAGAAATTCTTCCACCCTCTCCTCCGTCCAGCCGAACTTGCGAGTTAAGGTCCCCGACACCTCGTCAATGATCGAGCTCGAAATATGGAGCGGCACGCCCGTGATCTCGATCAGGTCGAGCAGTTGTTGCGGCAACCCGCCGAAAACCAGTGCGGAAATGTAGAGGTTGGAATCGACAACGACGCCAGTCACTTCGTCGTTTTCGCGGCGCGCCGGACCGGCTTCTCCTG
>Ga0207933_1000488_pt1 | contig 38696 bp, 22 predicted proteins | sample NGESurdeep092012_4_FD_184488 | JGI IMG/M metagenome (GOLD analysis project Ga0207933, IMG submission 184488) | Arctic peat soil microbial communities from Barrow, Alaska - NGEE Surface sample F53-3 deep-092012 (SPAdes) | ecosystem: Environmental > Terrestrial > Soil > Wetlands > Peat ... | reverse complement strand
GATGCATTCCATCCCGGACAGCGACCTCAATCGCAAGACCCCCTGGAAAGGTTCGATGATGGTCGGCTACTACAGCGGAAAACCGATCTTCTTCGAGCCTATGATCACTACAGCCCTGCTGCTGCAAAAACATTCGTTTTCGCTGCCGATCCCGCGAGATATTGAGCCGGCCCCTCACGTGCGCTATCCCCGGGAGTTCCGCGCAGTCTACGTCCCGGGAAGCAAGGCGTATGACTTTATGTTTTTCTATTGATCCGCAGAGAGTCTGTAGCCTTCCGCTGTTCTGCGGAAGGCGTCTCGGGGTAACTACAACGGTGGCGCCGGGTGGGTTGAGTCTATTCCGCGAGCAGCGGAAGGGGACGGATATAATTGTCGGTTCCGTTTGAACACTTTTTTCTGAAGGAGAAGTAGATGACAACTGCCTCGGCTGCGCAGGTCACACCCGCCCGCATCTCGCAATTCGTCTGGGGGTGTGTGCCCCCCTTGGTGCTGGAGGCCGCCATCCGGCATCGCGTGTTCGATGTGCTGGATGCCGGCGCAAAAACGATCCAGGAAGTCCAGCACGAGACCGGCGCGTCTGAGCGCGGGCTGGCAGCGATCATGAATGTGCTGGTGGGGCTGGAGTTTCTCGAAAAAGATGGGCAGGGCCGCTACTCTCTGGCTCCAGATAGCGCTGCCTTTCTGGTTAGCACGAAACCCGCATTTTTGGGCGGAATCTATCGCCATCTAAGCCGGCAGTTGTTGCCCAACTTTCTGCAGCTGAATGAGGTTGTCGCCACGGGCCGTCCCGCTAAGGCGGTCAATCAGCAGAGCGAGGGCGGCGAGTTCTTTGTCGATTTCGTCAACGATCTGTTTCCCATGAATTATCCCGCCGCTCAAGCGCTGGCCGGGCATCTGAGGCTCAACGGCTCCGGCCCCGAGGTGCGCGTTTTGGATCTCGCGGCAGGCTCCGGCGTTTGGGGCATCGCGTTGGCGCAGAAGTCGGAACGTGTTCACGTCACTGTCGTGGACTGGCCGGAAGTGATTCCGGTCACGCAAAAGAACGCAGCGCGGTTCGGGCTGGGGAGCCGCTTCTCGTTTACCTCCGGAGATCTGCTCAAAGCGGATTTTGGAGACAATTATGCTGTGGCGACACTGGGCCATATTCTGCACAGCGAAGGCAGGGAACGCAGCCAGGCCCTTCTGGAGAAGGTTTTCCGCGCGCTGGCGTCTGGAGGAACGATTGCGATCGCCGAGTTCCTGGTAAACCCGGAAAGAACCGGGCCGCTCAGCGGGCTCCTCTTCGCCGTCAATATGCTGGTGAACACTCAGAACGGAGATACATACTCTGTTGAGGAGATCGGCGGCTGGCTGAAGAAGGCTGGATTTGTGAACACGCGGACGCTCGATGCGCCTGGGGCGTCGCCGCTGATTCTGGCGACGAAACCCTAGCTAGGGCATTTCTCCCGTAAGTGTTTCGCGAACAGCTTCCACAAGCGCGGCTTTTTACCAAGAAAAGCAGCGCTCGGTGGACACCGTAACAGAAGAAATGCTCCAGGAGATCTCAGCCGGCCTGCTTGAACTCCCGCAGCCGCGCCAGCAGGTGAGAGCCGGCGCCGGATTCGACGGCTTCGGCGGCCAAGCGGACGCCGGCGGGAAAATCGGCGGCCAGGCCGGCAACGATCAACGCGGCAGCGGCATTCAAGAGGACCACATCCCGGTGCGCGCCGCGTTCGCCCTTGAGCACCGCTTCCAGAATGCTCGCACTGGCGCGCGCGTCGCCGCCGGCAATTGCCGACAGCGGAGCCGGGGCCAGGCCGGCGGCGGCCGCATCAAGCTGAAAAAGGCGCACGTGATGGTCCCGCACCTCAGCGACCTCACTGACGCCATGCAACGTGAGCTCATCGACGCCGTCGGCGCCCCGGACGACCATGGCGTGGCGCATACCCAGCCTCACCATGGCTTCGGAGATGATGCTGACCCGGGCTGCGGCGAAAACCCCCATCAACTGTGCGCGCGCCCCCGCCGGGTTGGTGAGCGGACCGGCCAGGTTGAAAATGGAACGAAAGCCCAGAGCCTTACGCACCGGCTGCACACGTTTCATCGCAGGATGGAGCAGCGGAGCGTAGAGAAACATGAATCCCGTTTGGCGCAGGCATCGGGCGGCGGCCTCCGGTTCCAATTCCACTGCGATGCCCATCGCTTCCAGCACATCGGCGGAGCCGCACTTGGAGGTCACGCCGCGGTTGCCATGCTTGGCGACTTTGGCTCCGGCCGCCGCGGCGACCAGCGCTGCTCCGGTGGAGATGTTGAAGGTGCCGCGATCGTCGCCGCCAGTGCCGCAGGTATCCACAAGCTGGGCGCGCTCCTCATCGGCGAGAGGAATGGGACGGCAGAGCTCGCGCATGGCGCGGACAAAGCCGGTCAGCTCTTCGACTGAGGCTCCGCGCGCCGAGATCCCCGTCAGCAGCGCGGCAATCTCAATGTCGCTGGCCTCACCTTCAAGCATCTCGCGGACGGCGGCGGCGCCTTGCTCTTCCGTCAAGGCGCCGCCTTCTTCCACCAATTGTTTTAGGAGCGCGCGAAGATTGGACATAGAAAGAAAGGGCCCCGGCCCGCACCTCAACTGGACGGCGCGTCCCCCTGGAATTTACTATGGAACTTCCGCTCGGGCAATCACTTCCAAGCGTCGGTAGCGGCGCCGAACGCCGGTCGTAGGCGAACTAATCTATGAAAATTCACGAATATCAGGCGAAGGACATCCTGGCGAAGCGTGGTGTGGACGTTCCCCGGGGTGAAGTGGCCAACACGCTCGAAGAAGCGGTCGACGTGGCCAAGCGGCTCTTTAGCAACGGCGCGAAAGGCGTGGTGGTCAAAGCGCAGATTCATGCCGGAGGCCGCGGCAAGGGCGGCGGCGTGAAGGTGGCGAAGACTATTGCCGAAGCCGAGGAGTATGCCAAGCAGATTCTTGGCATGCAACTGGTCACGCATCAGACGGGGCCGCAGGGGCAGAAGGTACAGCGGTTGCTGATCGAGGAGACGGCGGCCATCGATCGCGAGCTTTATCTGGGCATCGTGCTGGACCGCGCGGCGGCGGAGCTGGTCTTCATGGCCTCGCAAGCAGGCGGCGTGGAGATCGAAGAGGTCGCGGCCAAGGATCCGAAGGCCATCGTGAAGACCTATATCGAACCCTGCATCGGCTTCCAGCCTTATCAGGCGCGCAAACTGGCGTTTGCGCTGGGACTCAAGCCGACGCAGATTAACGATGCGGTCCGGTTCATGAGCGGCATCTACCGGGCCTTCGTGGAAACCGACGCCTCACTGCTGGAGATCAATCCGTTTATCACTACCAAGGATGACCGGCTGCTGGCGCTCGATTGCAAGATCAACTTCGACGATAACGCGATCTTCCGTCATAAGGATCTGAAAGAGCTGCGCGACATCACTGAGGAAGATCCGCTGGAAGTCGAAGCGTCAAAATACGCGCTGAACTACATCAAGCTCGACGGCAACATCGCCTGCATGGTGAATGGCGCAGGGCTCGCCATGGCGACCATGGACATCATTCAATATGCGGGCGGCTCGCCGGCCAACTTTCTGGATGTTGGCGGCGGAGCCAGCCAGCAGCAGATTGAGCATGCCTTCGAGATTCTGCTCTCCGACCCCAACGTACAGGCCGTCTTCATCAACATCTTTGGCGGCATCTTGCGCGTGGATACGCTGGCGACCGGGGTGGTGGAAGCGGCCCGGAAGACCAACGTGAAGGTTCCAGTGGTGCTGCGGCTGGAAGGGACCAATGTGGAGCAAGGCAGGGAGATCCTGAAGAACTCGGGGCTCAACTTCATCATCGGCGAAACCATGCAGGACGCGGCGCAGAAGGCCGTGAAGGCAGCGGCAGCAACAGCAAGCCGCTGAACGGTCCCGAGCTTCCGGGCGGTTGGCGTGCGGGGCCGGAGCATGGGACGGGAAGCCAGAATCGAATCGCGAAAGCGGACTTTGCGCCGGCGAATGCCGAATGGGTTCCAGCGGCCTTTCGCTTAAGCAGCTAGGGACCAACAACGAGGAACTGGGGACGAAACCATGTCTGTTTTGGTGGATAAGAATACGCGGCTGATCGTGCAGGGAATCACAGGCAAAGAAGGCGCCTTTCATGCCAAGGGCTGCGCGGAGTATGGCACCAACGTGGTGGGCGGCGTCACGCCGGGCAAGGGTGGAACCACGCATGAAGGCTGGCCGGTATTCAACACCGTGGCGGAGGCAGTTGAGAAGACGGGCGCCAATGTGACGGCGATTTTCGTGCCGCCGCCGTTCGCCGCCGACGCCATCCTGGAGGCCGAAGATGCCGGGCTGCCGCTTATCGTCTGCATCACAGAGGGCATCCCAGTCAACGACATGGTGAAGGTGTGGAGCGTGCTGCGGCGGTCGAAGTCGCGGCTGATCGGCCCCAATTGCCCGGGAGTGATCTCGCCCGGCAAGGCCAAGGTCGGCATCATGCCCGGCCGCATCCACAAGCAGGGCAGCGTGGGCATCGTCTCCCGCTCGGGCACGCTGACCTATGAGGCCGTCTATCAGCTCACGCAGCGCGGCATCGGGCAATCAACCGCCATCGGCATTGGCGGCGACCCGATCATCGGCACCACGCATGTGGACGCGATCAAGCTGCTCAATGACGACCCGGAGACGGAATCAATCATTCTGATCGGCGAGATTGGGGGCACCGCGGAGGAAGCGGCGGCCGCCTATATCAAGCAGCATGTGAAAAAGCCGGTGGTCGGCTTCATTGCCGGGCAGACGGCGCCTCCGGGACGGCGCATGGGCCATGCCGGAGCGATCATCTCCGGAGGCCAGGGAACGGCCGCGGACAAGATGAAGGCGCTCGCAGCGGCCGGCATCCGTGTTGTGCAATCCCCGGCCGCCATCGGCGAAACGCTCGCGCAGGCAATCGGAAAAGCCTAGGGCAACTCTCGGGAGAATCAGCCTAGCTCCGTCCTATTCTGAGCCCGGCATGCGCCCCCCGAGCCATTGTCCTTGTCGATGTACATGCATGTACGTTGGAGGCGGGACATGGAAGTCTCCATCACCCGATTTCGGCAAAACATCTTCGCCTTGGTCGATGAAGCGCTGAACGGCAGCGAGATCTGGGTCACTTACAGAGGACGCAGGTTCCAAATCGCGCCGGAGAATAAGCCTGCTGGGCGCCTTGCCAGGCTCACTCCGTTGAAAGTCGTCAACTCCGGTAAGGGTCAGAAGGATTCCTCCCTGCTGGAGGAGATGACACGTGCGTGGGAGCGGGACTGGTCCGACTTGTGATCGCCTACCTCGACACCCACGTCGTGGTATGGCTGGCTCAGGGCGATCGCGCGCGGATTGCTCCAAAAGCACAGCGCCTACTGGAGAGGGCCGATCTGCTGATTTCGCCGATGGTACTGGTCGAGTTGGAATACCTCTACGAGGTTCACCGAGTCACCCTTCCCGCGCGCGCCATCTTGCTCAAGGTTGGGCATGAGGCAGGAGTGCGGGTCTGCGACCTCGCCTCTCCGCGCGTTGCCGATGTGGTTCTCGACGAGAAATGGACACGGGATCCTTTTGACCGAACCATCGTGGCGCAGGCGAAAGCCAACGGGCTTGCGCCTCTGGTTTCCGCCGATGAGGAGATCAGGAAACACTATCCGCGAGCGGTCTGGTAATCACGCCGCTGCAGGCCTGCAATACACTGGAACTAACCACATCTTTAGGAGAACGATCCATTGGCGCAGCGAACCTTCAGCATCCTCAAGCCCGACGCCGTCCGCGCGGGCCAGACCGCCGCTATTCTTGCCGAGCTTCAAAAGACCGGTTTTACGATTGTCGCAATTAAGAAGATGGTGCTTTCCAAGCCTCAGGCACAGGGCTTCTATGCGGTCCACGCGAAGCGGCCGTTTTTCGATTCGCTGACCACATTCATGTCCTCGGGTTCTATTGTGGCCATGGTGCTGGAGAAGGAGAACGCCATTGCGGATTTGCGCAAGGCGATGGGAGCCACCAACCCAGCCGATGCCGAGCCGGGAACTATCCGCAAGAAGTTCGCGCGCTCGATTGAGGAGAATGCCATTCACGGCTCAGATGGAGAAGAGACGGCAGCCTTCGAGATAAGCTACTTCTTTGCCGGTTGCGAACTTATTTAGGACCTATTCACACCCATTCGAGCGGATTCACGATTGCTACGCCCCACCGTGGTTCGAGAAGTGCGGCTTTTCTTAACGGAAAAGCCGCGTATGGTGGATTTGCCTCGGGGTACACCTATCGGGAATCGGCTCTAGACCGGCAGTAGGTCAGCGGAGCGCCGCAAGAGCTGCTGCACGTCCGTGTCGGCGACTTGGTCGAATCGCTCATACCATTGGCCGACCGCCTGAAATCTGTCTGGGCGATTGAGGCAGACGAAGCTGTCGACGTCGAGGGAGAGGGCGGCACAGGCCTCCGGCGAACCTACCGGGAGCGCAGCGATTATTTTCGCCGGCCGGCGAAGGCGCAGGGCTTGCGCGGCGGCCCGCATGGACGAGCCGGTAGCCAGCCCGTCGTCAGCCAGAATGACGGTGCGGCCTTTGGGGTCAAGCGCGAGCCGCGACCCGCGGTACTCGCGCTCGCGGCGCTCCAGCTCTGCTTCCTCCGCCGCGGCGATTCTCTCAATGGACTCTGGCGAGAGAGAGAAAGCCTCCACCACGTCTTGGTTGATGACGCGAATACCGCCGGAGGCGATGGCGCCCAGCGCCAGCTCCGGCTGGCCGGGAACGCCCAGCTTGCGCACCACCAAAACGTCCAAAGCGAGACGCAGCGCGGCCGCGATTTCAAAGCCTACGGGAACGCCGCCACGCGGCAGCGCCAGCACGATTGCCTCGCGGTCATCCGCATATTCCCCTAGCAGAGCCGCAAGCAGGCGCCCCGCTTCGAATCGATCTGCAAAAAACATAGTGTCCCGTCAGATCCCGTGCCGTTCTCAACCAGAATATTCCAGGCGCTCCCCTGGCGTCATTCGAGGCGCTTGCTACCGCCTGCGCTATGCGGCGACGAGCGGTAGGAGAAGAAGCCCGTTGGGGATGCCGATATCAAGAGGCTACAACGTAGCCGATGCGACTTTCGTTCCTTCTCCGCGATCAGGCCTTCTCCGCGATCAGGCTCGCGGCCCGGGCTTGAATGTCAGGATCATCTCCGAAGCCGCGCAGCCAGTGCACAGCGGGCTCGCGGCGGAACCAAGTGATCTGCCGCTTGGCATAGTTGCGATGGCCCTGGCTGGCGGCGGCGACGGCTTGCTCTAGCGTGAGCAGGCCGCGTAGGTGCTGGACCCCCTGCCGGTAGCCGAGCGAGTTCAGCGGTGCAGGGACATCGGCGGCGGCGGCGGAGCCGGAGTGTGCCAGCAACTCTCTCGTTTCTTCGATCAGGCCATCGGCAAACATTTGCCGGGCGCGGGCGTTGATGCGCTCATAGAGCTGGTCGCGTTCCGGATCAAGGCCGAGGCGCAGAATGCGATAGCCAGTCAGCGGATCGCGTCCGGCACGCCAAGCCTCCGACATCGGCCGGCGGCCGGTGAGAGACACCTCGACTGCCCGGATGACCTTCGGCAGATCATTGGCATGGATGCGAGAGGCAGAGGCGGGATCGAGCCGGGTGAGGATCCGGTGCACCCACGGCTTTCCGCGGCGCTCCGCCCGCTCCCGCAAGCGAAGACGCAGGGGTTCCACTCGCTGCGGACCGGCGAAGAGCCCCTCCAGGAGCGCCCGTAGGTAGAGGCCCGTACCTCCAGTCACGATAGGCAGTTTGCCGCGGGCGGCGATGGTTGCGATGGCCGCACGCGCCGCACGCGCATAGTCACCCGCACTGTAGGGCTCCTGCAGACGTGCTACATCAATCAGGTGATGCGGAATTTCCACGCGCTGCGTCCGGGATGGTTTGGCTGCGCCAATCTCAAGGCCGCAATAGACAGCGGCCGAGTCGCAGCTGACGATCTCGCCTTCGAATCGGCGGGCCAAGGTCATGGAAAGCGCGGTCTTGCCGCTCGCGGTTGGCCCCATCAGCACGACTAGGAGCGGCAGGGAGGAGTCCTGCTTTGACGCAGGCGAAGGACGCGAGGCACCGGTAAAGCTCTCTACCACGCTCTCCACCAGCCAGGAGGAAAGATGTCGCGCAGCGGCGCGCGGCATAGAGCAGCGACGAGCAGCACCGCGGCGAGCAGCAGAAGCCCGTAGATCTGACGTTTGCGAAGCTCAAAGGCGGGCGGCATCCTGCTTTCCTTCTAAAGCATTCTCACGCCGGATGTAAATGCGCTTATTGCTGATTGGGGTTCAAGTTGTAGAAGAAGCCGAAGCGAAGCTCGAGATAGGGCCCCTTGAAGGCCTTGGGCAGAGGAGGGTATGGAGATGCGCCGGTGATTCCCCCCCAGGCGGCGCGATCCAAGGCGACATCGCCGGAAGGGAACTCGAGGATCATCTGCTTGACGCTGCCATCGGGATAGATCTTGAAGCGAACGCCGACCTTGCCCTGTTTGTTGAGCGGCGGCCGGGCGGACTCCGGAATAATCGGCAGCCAAGCGCGATAGGTGTCTGCGATCACGCGCTGCATGTAGGGGCCAAAATTCACACCCATGGTGTCGCTAAGAATGTCGGCGCCCGCATTCATGGCCGGGTGCTGGGAGGGAGCATTGGCGCCATAATCGCCGGACGCGCCGGGACTGCGCGCTGCGTTCCGAAGCGCCTGCTGGATGGCATCGCCGGCGGTCTGCGACCCGGTATTGAAGTTGGGCTGGGTCGGAGCCGGCTGAGGCGCCTGGAGCTGCGCCTGCTGCGCGGGACGAATCGGCGGCGGCGGCGCCTGCTGCACCGGCCGGGGCTGCGCTTGAGCCTGCTGCCGCGGAGGCTGCGGAGCCGGTTGTTGCGGCGCGGGCGGAGCAGCGGGAGCGGTAGGGTGAGGCGGCCCCGCGCGGAGCATGGACTGCAGCTGCTGCAAGGTCTTGCGATCCGGCACAGGGTGAGGCGATTGCGCTATGCGATTCTTGTCGGAAAGCGGAGCGTTGGGCCGGGGTTTGATATTTTTCAGCGCGTCGGGCGGAAGGTTGAGGAAGGTCATATCCTTCTGCTGGAGCTGATCACTGGGGACGACGACACGCGGCCGATGGGGAAGAAAGCGAGGGCCATAAATCAGGAACCAGAACAGGATGATGTGCGCAATGACCGAGACCCAAATGCCTTCGCGCCGCCGGCTGCGGGAGCGCTCATCTTCCAGCTGATCGATGAGGTGTAGAAGCTCATCCGGCTCCATCTCCTCATATCTCGATCGTTTCCGGCGGGAAAGAGGTTCCGGAGACCTGCCGGGCGGGGTGGTTGGGACTTCAGTCGTGGGCATTGGCGACTACGGAGACTGTAAGTCACGCCAGGCTACACACGCCTGACGCTAAACTCCAGAATATCCCCTTATTCTCTCATTCTTTGCTTTTTAAAGGGGCCGAGCTGTTACCCAGGCGCGCGCAAACCCTGGAAGGCATGCCACATCGGCCGAAAAGGCGGCCTTTGGACGCGCCGCCCTTACAATCTGCTTATGTTTCATGCAGTGGTCATTACGGTGAGCGACTCCTCCTTTGAGGGGCGGCGACTCGACCTTTCCGGCCCGGCGGTAGTCGAGCGGCTGCAATCCGCCGGTTTTGACGTTGCCGGTCCACTTCTTGTGCCGGATGAACAGCCGGCGATTGAGGAAGCGCTTCGGCAGCAGAGCGAGCGAGCACAATTGGTGGTGACCACCGGCGGCACGGGAGTGGCTCCAAGGGATGTTACGCCCGAGGCGACGCGAGCGGTGTGCGACCGCCTGCTCGACGGCTTTCCGGAGTTGATGCGCAGCGAAGGCCGCAAGCATACACGGTTTGCGCCCTTAAGCCGCGCAGTCTCCGGTTGCAGAGGCGCCACGCTGATCGTGAATCTTCCCGGCAGCCCGCGCGGCGCACAGACTTCCCTCGAAGCGATCCTTGAATTGATTCCCCACGCGTTGGAGCTTCTGGCAGGCGGGGCAGCCGGTCATGACAACGACCCGGCGATGCCGCCAGAGCGCTTTGAGGAGCATGGCCGAGGCAGCCGTTGAAGAAGATTCTCAGTCTCATCGCCAAATACAAGACGTGGCTGCTGGCGCTTTTGAAGCCGCTCGGCATGGGCGGCATTCTCTGCCTGGCCTTTGCCGACGCGGCTGCGATACCCATCCCGATCGATCCGATCGTGGCTATCTACATCTGGAACGACGTCAAGCACTTTTACCTCTATGTCTTGCTGGCCGCCTGCGGCTCAGCGCTCGGCGGCCTGGTGCCCTATGGAGTTGGGCGAGCCGGCGGCGAAGCCTTCCTGATGAAACGTATTGACCGCGTGAAGTTTGAAAGATTGCATCACCGGTTCGAGCGGCAAGAGTTTCTCGCGCTAATGATTCCCTCCATACTGCCGCCGCCGACGCCATGGAAGCTCTTCGTCTTCGGAGCGGGCGTCTTCGAGATGAGGGTCACGAAATTCCTCTTGGCAGTTTTTACCGGCCGCACGCTGCGCAACCTGGTGACTGCTTGGCTCACCATTAAATATGGACCACGGATCGTCGGCGTCCTCCACGAGTTAGCGGCCAAGCACAACAATGCGCTCACCGCCGGTCTGGCTGCGCTGGTCGCGCTCGGAGTGGCGTGGTTGCTTTGGCTGCGGCGGAAAAAGCGGAAAACTGTGCGGGTTGACTGAGCCGCGGTCGCCGGTTCCTCGGATCAGCGCCGCATGGCGTCATTCTTTTCGATCTCCCGCCGCTGTGCAAAGGCGAAAGACGATGTCCTTAGCCTGTTCGTAAAAAGGTCTGACCGACCAGCCAAAATGGCCGTTCTGAAATTTCCAGATCAGATCTCGAAAACTTCGCGCTCCTCGGTATCCTCCGATGCTTCCTGAAGTTCTCCGGAAGTTGGTTTCTCACTCACAATCTGCACAAGTTCGGCCAGACGCGCAGGTGTTTGCGCCTCGAAGACATTCCGCAAGGAAAGGGTAACGCCCAAGCGCTCCCGAATTCGCGCGATCATCATTGTCCCCATGAGCGAATGGCCACCCAAGTTAAAGAAATTATCCGATGGAGCAATATCAGCGGTACCGAGAAGATCCTTCCAGATATCAAGAATAGCGGCCAGTTCCGTCGATCCCAAGTCGACCGGGACTGTCTCATTCGGCTTTTTTGAGTCCAATAAAGGGGCCAAAGCTGAGATGCCCAGCATATCGAGATCGAAGGTGCTCGTAAGGACGTGGGCTCCTCGCCATTGTCCCAAAACGCGATTGATGACTTCAAGTCCCTCCCGGTTCGTCATGGCACGACGCTTTATCTGGTCGTAGAAAGACTCCATTCCCTTGGGGACTACGATGTCAGCCATCATCCCGACTTCTCGCCAGGCATCGAACCCGACGGCAAATGCAGGAATCTTCAAAGCTTCCCGACAGTATTCAGCAAAACTGTTTTGGAATGAATTTCCGGCAGCGTAGGCACTCAGCGAAGGGGGCGGGAAGTTGGCGCTAATCGAGGAACAATACAGGAGGAAATCGATGCTGCTGCCACGTAGCAATTCAGCGAGCACGCGAGATCCCTGCGTCTTAGGCCTGCGAATCGCTCGCGCTTCTTCGACAGATTGGGATAATATCCGGCTCCCGCCCGAGACACCCGCAGCGTGTATCACACCATTAAGCGATCCGAATTGCTGTTGCGCTCGATCGATCACAGCCCTCATTGCATCAAGATCGGCGACATCTGCTGCCAAGGAGAGCACTTTTCCACCGGCGCCTTCCAGGTCCTGCATTCTCCGAATACGCTGAGAGGTTGCGTTGTCTGCTTCGTGAGTAGCGAGCCAGCTTTCCCATTCACCCCGCTGCGGGAGAACGGTACGCCCGACAAGAATCACGCGAGCATCGTATTGCTGAAGCAGGTGTCTGGCCAAGACATAGCCAATGCCCCCTGCGCCGCCCGTGATCAAATAAACGCCATCACGCCGAAACGGCGACTTGAAGCTTTCTTTCAGAGGCGCCGGCGACCACCCCTTCTGCCACCGCTGTCCGCGCCGGTATGCAACAGTGAGACCCGCACCATGTGCGGACAGCTCTTCTAACAACATCTGCAGCAACGGTTCTACATTGCCCTCAGTCTTCTCGACATCGATGCACCGGCACTCCGCACCATCCAGTTCGACGCGAACTGCACCCGCGAGCCCAAGCAGTTCCCCACCTCCCGGATCTTGGATGGGCTCTCCGCTCACACTTTGGACCGAGGCCGTAATGAATTCAAACCTTCGTAAATATCTTTGCAGGGGACCAGCCGTCTGGAGAATCTGAAGAATGACATCATAGGAGGAGACTTCATTGCCTTCGCGCCAGCGCAGATACAAGACTCCCGTTGGTTGCAGTTTGGAAGTCCCTATCTGCTCCCACAACAGATTCATGTCCGCCGCACTGGACGGGTTCATAACGGCGTTTCCATCCTGCCAGCTAAACTGTTCACCCACTTTTACACAGATAACCTTCGCGCCCTGTGCGCGAAGAGCCGAAACCAGTGCGTTGCTGAGTGAATCTTCCCCGGCCAGCACGAGCCAGCACGCACATGGCCTGGTTTGCGCCGGCAGAGCAATGCCGGCCGGCGGAGTGCTGTGCCAACACGGAGCATAAAACCAGGTCGAGATGTCGTCGCGCCTCGCCGAAGAATTGCTATCGGATGCGGAAGAAGCATGTGGAAGCGGCGTCGGGGCCGAAGCCGCAACATCAGTAGCGGTGGAAGCTCGCTCGATCCAGTATCGCTGCCGTTCGAAAGGATAAGTCGGTAGAGGAACGCGCCGGGCCTTCGATTCATAATTGAACCGTTTCCACTGGATGGAAATGCCACATTCCCACGCTGTGGCTACTGCCTGATGGAAAATCACAGCATCCGTTGCCCGACGACCCTCCGCGCCTACAGAAGGGACCATCACGCTGGTAGACAATTGCCGTCGCGCTATTCCGATGAGAGCTTCGCCGGGCCCGGCCTCTAACAGTAACCTGCGGCGCTCAGCTAATGTAGCCAGGCAACGCGTGAAGCGCACCGGTGACAGAATTTGATTCGCCCAGTACTGCGGATCCTGCGCATCAGTTGAGCCGATCCAGGCGCCGCTCACATTTGAAACCCATGGGATGCTCGGCACATGACGATCAACTGCGGCCACGGCTCCCCGGAATGCCTTTGCGGCTTCACCCATCAGCGGAGTATGAAATGCATTTTTCGAAGCGAGACGAACCGTTGCTACCTTCTCTGCTGCCAACCTGCGTTCAAGCTCTTCCACCGCATCGACGAGTCCTGATGCGACTGTCAGTTTTGGTCCGTTTTCAGCAGCGATCCAGAGATCGTTATCGAGATAGCTAGCCAGTTCTTGCGGAGGAAGCAGCACAGCCAGCATGATTCCTGGCGGGGTCTGCGACATGAGTCGGCCGCGTTCGGCGGCCAGTCGAAGACCGTCCTCAAAAGAGAATACCCCTGCTATGCAAGCGGCGGTCAGTTCGCCAAGGCTGTGACCAAGCAAACCGGCCGGTTCTATTCCCACGGACCGCAACCGCTGTGCCAAAGCGTATTCCACCAGCACCAGCATTGGCTGTGCAATCTCTGTATCTCGCAGACGAGCGGATGATTCTAATGTCGCCTCTCCATCCACGAGGAACTGGCGAAGATCGAGCCTTGCATGTTCCTTCAGAATGTTGCACCCTGCATCGACGGTCCTTCGGAAGATCCCATCTTCGCGATACAAGGCTTCGACCATCCCTGGAAATTGCTGCCCCTGGCCAGGAAACAGGAAAATCACATCGCGGTCCAAATTGATTCCCGCTTCGAACTTTCGGGACGGCTTTGCGAGAAGTTTTGCAGCCTCACCACAGCTATCTGCCACTACGGCCCGTCTGAACGCGAAAGAACGACGCCCCAATTGCAGCGTTGTTGTCACGTCATCAATAGAAAGAGAGGCGTCTGCCGTTAGCCGTTGCGAAAGCTGGTCCGCAGCGGTGTTCAATGCCGAGGCGCTCTTTGCCGAGACAGGAAAGATACGCGGCCGGGCCGGTTCGGGTTCCTTAATTGCCGTCGTAGGGGCGCCGCTGAGCACGGCGTGTACATTCGTACCGCCGATCCCGAACGAGCTGACGCCTGCCCAACGTTCCGGCTCATCCGTCCAATCCACTGCGGAAGAACTAACCACAAAGGAGGTCTTCTCGAAACCAAGGGCCGGGTTGGGATGTTTGAACCACGGCGTGGGAGGAATGCATCCCGACTGTACTGCGAGCGCAGCCTTGATCAAACCGGCGATGCCCGCTGCCGCATCGGCATGCCCCATATTCGCCTTCAGTGCGCCGAGCACGAGGGGCCGCTTGCGATCCTCAGCAGCGAAAACCTGCGCCAGTGCCGAGATTTCGATTGCGTCTCCCAATTCCGTGGCTGTACCATGCGTCTCCACATATCCCACCCGCGCACCATCGATGCCGGCCGAGTGGTGGGCCGCTCGTATCACCTCTGCCTGTCCTTCGATGCTGGGAGCCGTGTAGCCCACCTTGCCGGCTCCATCATTGTTCCAGGCTGAGCCCCGGATCAGCGCAATGATCGAATCTCCGTCCGCGATTGCGTCTGACAATCTCTTCAGAACGACGATGCCTGCGCCGCGGCCCGGTACGGTTCCTCCCGCTTTTTCGTCAAATGGGCGGCAGTACCCGTCTGCTGAAAGAATCATGCCCGGGATATAGGTATAGCCAACTCCCTGCGGAAATGAGATCGATGCCCCACCGGCAAGCGCCATTGAACACTCGCGATTCAAGAGGCTGCGGCATGCAAGATGTACGGCGGCAAGAGAAGTGGAGCACGCAGTCTGCACGGTAAGAGCCGGCCCACGAAGGTCGAGCTTATATGCGACACGCGTGGCAAGATAGTCCTTCTCGCTGGCCAGCATCAGCTGATACTCGCCCACGCTCGCCAACACGCCAGGGTTTGTAAGGAGTTGGAGAACGTAGGTGTTCATTCCAACGCCTGCGAAAACACCCACGCGCTCGCCCTCGCCGGTACGACCAGCATTTTCCAATGCCTCCCAGGCACACTCGAGAAATATTCTCTGCTGCGGATCGAGGATTTCTGCTTCACGGCGGCTGAGGCCGAAGAAGCCCGCATCGAATTGATCTGCATCTTCGATGACATTGCCGCGTCGTATATAGCTCGGGTCGCTGAGCATCGCATCGGGAATCCCATGCCGACGAAGTTCATCCGCGCTGAAGTTCGCGATCAGGGAGTCTCCGGCAACCAGATGCTGCCAATATTCCTGCACATTGCGCGCCTGTGGAAAGCGCGCACTCATGCCGATGATGGCAATACCTTCGGACCACCGCTCTGGACCCGATGGGAATTCCGAAGATGTGGCTCCCGTGAGGCGATCGTTTTCGGAGGTCAAATTCATCAAACATTCGCTCCTACGGGCAACGAGGCCGCCGTAATGCTGTGGTCCAGATGAGATGCGAGCGCTTCAATCGTGGGATAACGAAACAGATCCACAACAGCAATATTGGTGTTGAACTCACGTTTCAGTTGAGCGTGGAGCTGGACAAGTAGAAGAGAATGTCCGCCAAGATCGAAGAAGTTCTCACGGATGCCTGGCTTTTCGATGTGCAGGAGACCAGACCAGAGCTCGCTCAGTCTCTGTTCGGTACCATTTCGGGCCGGAATGGAGTCGACGCTCCGTTCGCGCGACATCGCTTGTGGAACAGGCAGACGCTTACGGTCGATCTTGCCATTAGGTGTTAGCGGCAGTTCTTCAAGTGGCACGATGATGGAAGGCACCATGTAGTCTGGCAAAACCTCATGCAGCCAGGATCGGAGCTGATTCGCATCGTTCGAACTCTCTCCAAAGCGAATGTAGGCGACCAGCTGCTTTTCCGTACCCTCACCCCTCAACACCACCACAGCCTGGCGGACGGTCGAGTGCCGTTCGATCGCAATCTCGATCTCGCCAAGCTCGATTCTGTGACCACGCAGCTTGATCTGATGGTCTGTTCGGCCCAATAACTGGATCCGACCGTCGCGGCGATAACGTGCAAGGTCGCCCGTTCGATACATTCTGCGAACACCGGCCAAAGCGAAAGGATCCGGCAGAAAACGGCTCGAGGTAAGTTCCGGGCGCTGCCAGTATCCCCGCGCCACTCCGTCACCTCCGATGTACAGCTCCCCAGCAACGCCGACCGGAACCGGCTCCAGATTGTCGTCCAGAATATACATTTGGGTATTTGCAATTGGGCGTCCAACCAGGATCTGAGCTTCGCCGCTACGAACGCGATGAGCCGATGACCAGATCGTCGTCTCTGTAGGACCATACAGATTCCAGAGCTCTCTGCCACGCGCCATCAGGCTCTCAGCGAGATCGGACGATAGCGCCTCGCCTCCGCACCACATACGTAATGCCGGCCTACCCGTCCAGCCGGATTCGACGAGCATGCGCCAGGTCGAGGGCGTGGCTTGCACAACTGTTGCGCCGGCCGAATCCAGTAGTTCAGCGAGGAGCTTAGGATCGACGGTCTGTTCCCTGGAAGCCAACCTTAGTTTCGCTCCGCAAACCAATGGACCATATATCTCCAGTCCTGCGATATCGAACGAAATCGTGGTGATGGCGACCAAAGTATCTTCTTTCCTGAGGCCCGGCTCCTTCAGCATGGATCCCAGAAGATTGACCAAGGCTGCGTGCTGAATCTCCGTCCCTTTCGGATTGCCGGTCGATCCGGAGGTATAGATCAGATAAGCCAGGTCCGAGCTGGACACATCGTCGGGAATAGGCGCAGTACTTCGCTTATCGATTTCTTCAATGGGTAGAAGCGTCGCGGCCGTTGTCGGCAAAGCATGCCTCAGCTCGCGTTGGGTCAGAATCAGCGGAACCTGGGCATCGGAAAGCAGGAACTCAATTCGGTGGGGAGGCAGAGCCGGATCAAGCGGAAGATAAGCTGCCCCGGCCTTAAGAATGCCCAGCAGGCCGATCACCATCTCAGGACTGCGATGGATGAAGATTCCAACAATGGTTCCTCGCCCAACGCCACGCGAGCGTAGATCCGCAGCAACTCGGTCGGATTCGGCATTAAGTTCCTCATACGTCAGCGACCGATCCCCCATTTCAAGAGCGGTTGCTTCCGGAGTGCAGCGAGCTTGCGCTCGGAACCAGGACGGTACAGTGGGATACACAGATGCGGGCGCTTCGGTGCAATTCCAATCACGAATGAGGTGACGCCGTTCGGCGTCATCAAGCAGATGAAGGTCGGCGATTTTTTGTTCCGCGTTATCGCAAACGATCTCCAGGATGCGCATGTAATGCCGCAGTATCTGCTGAACGGCTGCCCCTTCAAGAATGTCGGTATTGAATTCGAAATTGCATCGGAATTGATCCTCATGCCGATAGATATCGACCGCCAGATCGTAGCGGGCCCGAAATCCTTCAAATTCCAATGGCTTCATTTCCAATTCATCGAATTGCAGATCCGGCTTCGCCGTATTCTGCAACGTAAAAAGCACCTGAAATAGCGGGCTTCGGTCGAGATTGCGCTCCGGTCGCAGTATCTCTACCAGCTGATCGAAAGGAGTACTTTGATGCTCGAATGCCTCCAACGCCACACCGCGCACACGGCGCAGCAAATCGGAAAAGCTGGGATTGCCCACAAGATCGACCCGCAAAACCAGGTTGTCTACGAAAAGTCCAATCACGCCTTCGAAGCTGCTCTTCGTGCGCCCCGCCGTGGGCGTGCCGATCAGAATGTCCTCCTGGCGCGTGTACTGCCGCAATATCACGCTGAAAGCGGCCAGCAGGACCATGAAGAATGTAGCGTTATGCTCGCGCGCCACTTTTTGAAGTCTCGCATGAAGCTCCGCATCAATGTCGGCGAAGATCCGCTGTCCTCGAAACGTCTGCATGGGCGGTCTGGGATGATCGGCAGGCAATTCAAGCAGCGGTAACTCCCCGCCAAGTTGATTGCGCCAGTAAGCCAGATCCTCACCAGACGAGAGTCTCTCCTGTTCCGACTCCCATTGGACAAAATCGCGGAATTGAACCGCCAAAGGCGCCAAAGGACAGGGGATCTTCTTTGTTTTCGTGTCGTAGATGAGGCCAAGCTCCTGCGCAAACACGCCGATAGACCAACCGTCCGAGATGATGTGGTGCATTCCCAGCAAGAGCACGCACTCGCGATCGCTCTTGCGATAGAGCGATACGCGAAAAAGCGGTCCTCGATCGAGCACATAGGGACGCTGAGATTCAGCGGGAATCAGCGCCTTCAGCTTCTCTTCATAGGCTTCCGAAGAAAGGAACCCCAGATCCATGAAATCAATAGAGAATTCGAGCGCTTCTTCGACCACTGCATATGAAATGCCGTCATTCTGCAGAAACCGCGTGCGCAGCGACTCATGCCTGTTGACGATCTCTTGCAATGCTTCTTCAATGGCAATGCGATCGAACTGGCCCTCAAGACGAAGAGCAATAGAAATGTTGTAGACGGGATTGCCGGGGTCCATCTGATCGAGGAACCATAGCCGCCGCTGCGCGCGCGAGAGCCCATGCCGCCCGACCGAGACACCACCTTTCCTTTCCTGCTGCTCGGACGATGGCTGCACCGGCGTGCCACCAGCAGCCTCGATACGGGCAGCCACGCCTTCCACTGTGGAGTTCTGAAAAATGTCTGCGACCGATAGAGTCACACCGAAAGAAGCTCTAATCCGCGACAGAAGCTGCATCGCAAGCAGAGAGTGGCCGCCAAGAAAGAAGAAATCGTCTTCGACCGTGGCCGAATCAGCATGCAGCAAATCTCTAAAGTCATTAAGAAGTATTTTCTCTACTTCATTGATTGGTAGACGGACCTCTCTCCTCGCGCTCCTGGCTCCGAGGGGGAGCGCGTCGAGTGCCGCATAGTCGACCTTGCCGTTTGGAGTGCGCGGGATCTCCTCGACAAATAAGAAGGCCGCTGGGATCTGCGGACGAGGCAAAATCCGACGAAGTTGAAACTGCAAATCGCGCGGGCTCGCGATCACTCCAGTTTCTCTGACGACGTATGCCACCAAGTTCCCGCTGCCATCCGATGCGGTACGCATCGAAACAACCGCGGCACGGACACCTGCAATCGAGAGTAACGCCTCTTCCACCTCACCGAGTTCGAGGCGATAATCGTGCACCTTCACTTGTGTGTCATCTCGCCCCAGGAATTCAAGTACGCCGTCCGGCCGATAGCGCGCCAGGTCGCCGGTGCGATATGCTCGCACCCTTCCAGTTTCAGCGAAATTCAGTGTGACAAAAGCCCTCTTCGTCTCTTCAACCGCATTCAGGTAGCCGACGGCAAGGCCATCCCCGGCAACATACAAGTGACCAGTAGCGCCCGTCGGAACTAGTTCCCGATTTGCATCCAATAGAAAAACACTGGTGTTATGAATCGGTCGCCCAATTGGGATCGCACCGACACCCAAAGATTCGAGGCTGACTTTATATGTGGTCGTGATCGGACCGTTCTCTGTAGGGCCATAGGCGTTCACCAGGTGGATATGAGACGCCTTACGGAGCAATTGAGCCACGTGCGTTGGCGAGAGAATATCGCCACCGACAATTATTTGTCTCAATGAAGTGAGCGCTTCAAGATGGTTAGCGACAAGATAATGAAAGAGCGCTGCCGTGGTCGCCATCGTTGTAACACCATGAACTCGAATGGCTCGGCCAATCTCCTCGGCGCTCGGCCGTTCCGACTCCATCAGCACAAGCCGTGAACCGTTCAGCAAAGCCCCCCAGATTTCAGATGCTGAAGCTTCAAAAGTCAGTGCAGAAGACTGCAGAAAGACCTCATCCGATGCGAAGCGCACGTAGTCAGTCCCCCGCACCAATCGAACAATACTCCGATGCGGAATCACGACTCCTTTCGGCTTTCCGGTAGATCCCGAAGTGAACATCAGACAAGCGGCATCGCCGGGATGAACCGCCGGACCGGCAAACGCGTTGCTCGATCCTGCGGAAAGCTCCTCGAGTAATGCGACACACGGCACATCGAGCGAAGAGAGTCGGTGGCGCAACTCCGCCGTGGTCAGGAGAGCTCCTGTTCCCGCATCGTGCAACATCCCCTTGAGCCGCTCAGGGGGATCATTAGGCGCAATCGGGAAGTATGCGCATCCCGCCTTGAGTATGCCGAGGAATGCTGCAATTCCCAGCGGGCTTCCTGGGGCGCAGACCGCTACAAAGGATGCCGGCGCGAGGCCGAGCTCTGAGAGCCAAGCAGCAATCATGTTTGCTCGCCGATCGAGTTCTCCATAGGTGTACTCTCCACCGGAGAAAGTCAGAGCTGTTGCATTCCCTCGTGTCCGCGCGAACTCTTCAAAGACGGAATGCACCGGTAAAGAAGGATACGAATGTGCCGTAGCATTCCAATCCACAAGCAGCCGACGTCTTTCTCTTTCGGTGACCAAAGGAGTGTTGTCAATGTGCTGTTCGGGATCATTCACTGACTGCTGTAGAAGATTCAGGTATTGCGCCAGAAAAGCATGAATGAACTCCTCATCGAAGAGATCCGTGCAGTACTCCAGATCGAATCGGTAAGCGTCGCCGTCGGGCCATGCTCCAACGGAGAGGTCCATGGGCGATACACCAATGTCGAGCGGTTTGGCTTCAATGCTGAGACCCGGCAACTCAATCGGTTCCAGCGGCGCATTCTGCATGACGAAAGCGACCTGAAACAGGGGATTTCGACTTAGCTCTCTGTCTGGTTGCAGCCTCTCCATCAGCAAGCTGAAAGGGAGCTCCTGGTGGGCATATGTTGCATGAGTCATTTGCCGAATTTGCGCCAACAGATCCTGAAATCGGGGATTGCCGCTCAGATCGCTGCGGAGAACGAGATTATCGACGAAGAATCCCACCACCGAAGCAAATTCCTCGCGCGATCGGTTGGAATTGGCAGTTCCCACGATGATGTCGCTCTGTCCTGTATAGCGATAGAGCAGTACTTCAAAAACAGTCAGCAGGAACATGAAGGGAGTGACATCGTGCATACGGCAGAGCTTCTCAACTGCCTCCCGCAGAGATGGATCGACCGTGACAGAGACATGACGGCCACGAAAGCTTGGCACTGCCGGTCTGCGCCGACCACCGGAAAGCTGTACGGGTGGAAGAGGCCCCTTGAGGAGCTCGAGCCAATAGGGCAAATGAACTTCGGAGGTGTGCTGGACTGTGTCGGTTTCCCATCGCACAAAATCCGCAAATCGCGATGTTAGTGGCGGAAGGAGCGGCTGCCTGCCTGCGCTGAGGGCGGAATAGATCACCCCGATCTCACGAGCGAGGATACCGAGAGACCAGCCATCGGAGATGATGTGATGCATCACAAGGAGCAGCGAATGATGATCGTTTGCGGTTCGATAAAGCACCGCCCGAATGAGTGGTGCGCGCTCCAACGCAAAAGGTAGACGAGCCTCCTCAACGGCGCGCCGCTTGGCCTCTTCCTCGGCATCCTTGGGCGCCATATGCGAAAGGTCGACAAAAGCCGGGTTCCAGGTTTTGGCCTCTACGATCCTCGCTACAGGCTTGCCGGCCTTCTCCTGAAAGCCGGTTCGAAGGGACTCATGCCGATCTACAAGGATGCGAAGACTATTCTCTAAAGCATCCCGCCGCAATTCACCCCTCATCCGCATGGTGAATGCCATGTGATACACCGGATTCTGTGGATCCATTTTTTGAATGAACCATAGTCTCCGCTGCGAACTCGACAGCGGGAATTCCGATGCGTCTGCCTGGGATTCGCTAAGGGGGATTTCAGCAGATGCCCTCAGAAGGCCGATAATCTCCTGTTTTCGCTTTGCCAATTCATCGCGAATTTCTGGGGTTATGATCCCTTTGGGCGCATTGCATCGGAGGCGCTCGCCGTCGAGTGACAAAACCACGCCGCGTAAACGCAAGTCGGACAGCATCTGGATCAGCGAGGTCATAGCGCCACGTCCTCATAGCCAGCAGAATATGTCTGCGAGCTTAACCCGCACTGGTTTGATCCGATCATTGCATTGAGGTACGTAGCAGCCAGCCGAATCGTGGGATATTCAAACAGGAAGTTCGCTGGTAATGTCACCCCGGAAGACTGCTGGACGCGATGTTTCAGCTCCATCGCCATCGTTGAATCCATTCCAAGCTCTGTCAGCGCCTTCTCCTCTTCCAGTTCGGCGAATGAGTTCATTTCTAAAACTTTTGCAACTTCGTCTCGCAGAAACTTTCGGATGATCTCCAACCGCTGTTCCGCAGATGCATTTGCGAGTATCAGCCGGAGATCTTGCAGTGGCGAAGAGGACTCCGTTGAGCCATGCGGAATCGTGACTGTCTTATCTGCCGTATCGCTCTCGAGATCCCGCTCCTCGAACCAGTAGCGTTCTCGCTGAAATGGATAGGTCGGCAGGTCGGCTCTGCGTAGCTTCACGCCTGCCTGGGGTCGATCCCAGTCCACATGGTCGCCAAGGACAAACCGCTTGGCAACAAGCTCCGGGCTCGAGTCATCCGCTGGCTTCGGCTCTGCGCGATGCGAACCTCTCACTTGCCCCCGATAAACCCGATCGGCCGCGTTGCCATTGAGCCAGGTTGAAAGCTTCTCCGCAGCGTCCTCTTTCCCGTTGGCTACTACGGCCAGCCTCTCTGCCATTGCAGCGCGCCCGGCGCCGGCAGTGTGACAAATCTCGCTCCAGTTCCAGTCTGTCTCTTTCAAAAAGATCACGTATCTGTCAGCCATAGCGCGGAGTGCAGCTTCAGTGCGAGCCGAAAGTGCAAGTACGTCTGGGCCTCCAGATGCCTCGCAAGATCGCTCTTCGCACGGCCATCCTTCCACCACAACATGTGCATTCGTGCCGCTAAATCCGAAAGAACTCACTCCGCCGATACGCCGCCCTATGATGGGCCGCCATGCGCATGTCTCCCTTGATAATTCCAGAGGAAGCTTGTCCCAACGAATGTGCTCGCTCAGACCGTTACTCAGGACCTGCCCCGGAATTTCTCCGTGCTCGATGCTCAACACCAATTTGATAAGTCCCGCGACCCCCGCCGCCGATTCTAGATGGCCGATGTTCGCCTTCACTGAGCCGATCGGGAGCTTGTCAGATCTTCCCGCAAATACTGCGCCCAGCGCTTCAGCTTCTACCGGATCTCCGAGCTTTGTGCCAGTGCCATGCGCCTCAATGTAACCGACCTCCGATGTTGCAATGCCAGAGCGCCGGTATGCCTCTCGCAACAGTGCCTGTTGCGCCAATCCGTTCGGCGCCGTTAAGCCACTCGATGCGCCATCCTGGTTGACAGCAGATCCTAAAATGACCGCCAGAATGCGGTCGCCGGCTGCTTCGGCATCAGCAAGTCGCTTGAGAACGACAATGCCACAACCTTCTCCGCGCACGAATCCGTCCGCCGAACTCAGAAACGGGGAACAAATGCCGCTTGAGGACAGCATCCCCGCCTGAGCAAAAGCCACAGAGGCTTCCGGAGCGAGGATTACGTTGACACCTCCGGCAAGAGCCATCGAGCACTCTCGCCTGAGCAACGATTCGCGAGCCAAATGAACCGCAACCAGTGACGAAGAACACGCGGTATCCACTGAAATCGCTGGTCCATTCAGGCCCAGAGTATAGGCAATTCGACCAGCCGCGACACTTGATGCTGCTCCCGCCGCGAAGTGCAAATGAAGATTCTGCAGATTGCCGTCCCTCGTCTGAAGCTGTGCATAATCATGCGAAGCGATTCCTATATAGACTCCCGCGTTGGTCTGATAGAGCGAGCCGGGGTCGATACCCGCATGTTCCAGAGCTTCCCAGCTCACTTCCAGAAGGAGCCTTTGCTGTGGATCCATCGCGGCCGCTTCGCGCGGTGAGATTCCGAAGTGCTGCGGATCGAACAGATCGATTTGGCTTAGCAGTGCCGCGCGACGCGCAGAATCCGGCAACTGCACGGCGCCAGTTGTAGAACGGAGCCGACGATGCATCCCATCCGAGATCGCGCTATTGCGGTCACGCAGCAAACGCCAATATGAATCGGGGCCCGCTTCCGCACCCGGAATACGGCAGCCAATTCCGACAATGGCGATCGGAGCAGTCTGCGCGGCTTCCAATTGACGAACGCGCTCCTCAGCCTGCTGCAGTTTCAAGAATGCCAGCTTCAACGGAGAGAGCTGCTCGCCGGATTGTTCCCGATCGTTCATCGTTCGGGTGATCGCTCCCTCAATAGTCCTTCAACCTCGGCATCGGTCATCCCCTGCAGGGAATCTGCGCCGATCATTCTTGAATCATGTGCGACGACCCCCTTCAAAGTGATTGCGGCAGAGACAGGTTCTTTTCTTGCTGACATAAGTTCCGTTACCCGATTTGTCAGCTCTCCCACTGTCCCAGTGTCAAATGCGACTGTAGCCGAAATTTTTCCTTTCAAGCCCAGCGCCTTCTCCAGTTCAGTGCGCAGTTCCAGCGCGACCAGAGAATCCATTCCCAGATCGCTCAACCGGTCGCGATCGCCCAGTTCTCGGGGAGAAATTGTCAGTTGGCACACCCGGCAGATCACCTGCCGCACAACTCCGTCAATTCGTTCCGCACGCTCGGAGTCACTGTGCTCAGGAGATTCTCCATCGAACCTAATCCTGTGCTCATCCAGTCGCTCGCCGAATCGCTCCACCCCGCCGCCTGGATCAGCAGCATCCTTGGACATAGAGCGCGGGGCCCCGAAATTGCGCTGCGCCAACACCACACACTGACCCACAAACGAAGCGGGCGAGTCCTTTGCAGGAAGATTTATCGCCTGCTCGAATCCGCTTTCCAACAGCACCTCGCACCATCTGCTCTCAGAAAGCAGTGGGTGTTCGGTCCGTTCCGAGTCTTCGAAATGCTGCCATCCGTCGATCAAACCGATCGACATGTCGAAGCATGCCTGGTGGACCGTCCTCTCAATGAGCACGAGAATGCCGCCAGGAGCAAGCATCCGGTGAATTCGATCGAGGGACTGAGAGAGATTGCGAGACGCGTGCACTGCATTCGCCGCCATCACTACATCGAAATAATCGACGGGCACCCCCTGTTCTTCCGGCTCACGGTCAAGGTCGAAAAGACTGTAGCGAATAAATGGAAACTGCCCAAAATTCTGCCGCGCGCGACGCAAAAATAACTCAGAGAGATCGGTGAACCAATATTCCGTCTCACGGGTTGGCAGCAGGGGCGCCACCGCAGATGTGGTTCCTCCCGTTCCTGCTCCTATCTCCAATATGCGCGCATTGCGCTTCCTTCCCCATCCCTGAACCGCAGTCCGGATAGCATTGGCAACGATAGCGTTGCTGTAGCGAGCCTCTGGAGATCGCCGGTACAGCACCTCGGCCAAGTCGAATGACCCCGCAGGAAAGAGCGTTTCCAATGGACTTGCCCTCCCGGTCAGCACTTCTTCCAGAAGAGTCCCGCAGCGCCGGAAATAGGCCACCGCTCCAGGGTCCGACTTTAGCGATTTCTCCACCTCGCGCCAAAGATCTTCCAGCTCAACGGGAGCCAACTTTCCAACTGGCCGATACCGCCGGTCGGACTCCACTAGTATCCCCGCATTCACCAGGCTCCGCAGCCATCGACTGATCAGCCTGTGATAGATGGCCTGAAAGCCGCAGTTCCGCATCACGTCACTAACGGTCGCAGCGTTCCCTTCGGGAAAAGCGCCTGCGTGAGAAAGGACATTCCGAGCGTGCGCCAAAGTCAGCTGTTCAAGCAATGCCCACCGCTGCGGATATGTATCTGGGTTCCATCCCAAAGGTCCCTGGCAGCTCTGTCGCGCGGCCTCCGCACATGATGCTTGCCATGTCCGCTCGCGCTCCAGCTTCCACTGAATCTCCGGAGCGTCTCCAAACCAGAATCGTTGTTTCCGGAAAGAATAGAGCGGCAACGGAACACGTCTTGAACTTAAGGGGGGAATTCGCAGCTTCTCACCGGTTAAATAATCCACCGCCGCTTGATTCAATGTCACGCCCGATACCAAGCTTTCAATCGCGTCCTCGCTCCTAGTGACGACATTGGAAGCAGGGCGGCCACCAAGCCATTGCTCGATGGCGCGAGCCGCATCCGACGAGTCAGAAGCTCTCACTGCCAGCCGGTGCGCGAGCCTGGCGCGCGTATGCAATGCGCTCTGGCAAATATCGGAAAAGCTCTCTCCCGTTTTCCGTAGAAACTCAATATAGTTAGCAGCCAGTGACTGCAATGCCTGCGGGTGAGCAGCGGAAATGCAGAGCACCGCATCCTCTGATGAGTGCGCTGCAACGGCCGGTGCAGGACTCAACATCCTTTCGACAGATCCGACAATTAGGTGCGCATTCGTACCACTGAATCCAAACGAACTGATGCCGGCAAATTGGACGCTGCCTTCGTGCGGCCATGGCGTGGGCATTGTAGGAACTTCGATTGGCCACTTTTGCCAGTCGATGCGGGAACTCGGTGAAACAAAATGAAGATGAGGTGCAATGCAATGACCTGGCTGCAGCATCAGGACGACTTTGATCAGGCCTGTCAGTCCCGCTGCCCCCTCAGCGTGCCCCAGATTAGTCTTCACCGATCCGACATGAAGCGGACTTGATGCGGTACGCCCTGCGCCATACACAGCCCCTATCGAAAGAAACTCCATGGGATCGCCAAGTGGTGTACCGGTTCCATGCGCCTCAACGTAGCTCACCGCGGTCGCCTCAAGTGCGGCGTCCGCCAATGCGGACCACATCACGTTCTTCTGCGCCCGGATGTTCGGAGCTGTAAGCCGAGCGCTACGTCCATCCTGATTCACGGCTGTTCCGTGAATGACTGCCAGGATCGGGTCACCGTCGCGTTGTGCGTCGGTCAACCGCTTGAGCACAACTATGCAGCACGCCTCGCCACGCACATAACCGTCAGCCGCGTTGTCAAACGTGTGGCAACGCCCACTGCGCGACAACATTCCACTGCGCGAGAAGCAAATGTGCAACTCGGGAGAGAGGATTAGATTTACGCCGCCGACGATCGCAAGATTTGTTTCTCCCCGACGTAGACTCTGAACCGCGTGATGGACGGCCACCAACGATGAGGAGCATGCCGTGTCGATCACTTCTGCCGGGCCATAACTCCCCAAAAAGTACGCGATCCGCCCCGCTGCGACACTATTTGCAGCTCCGATGCCCGTATAGCCATCAATTTTTCGTGGCTCCTCCGCCAGAATGCGCATCCAGTCACTGTTGGAGATGCCTATCCATACCCCGGTCTGCGAGCGGGCCAGGCTTTGCGGGTTGATCGAGGAATGCTCCAGCGCTTCCCAGGTAAGTTCCAAAAGGAGACGCTGCTGGGGATCGGCTTTAGAGGCCTCGCGGGGATGAATGCCAAAAAAATCCGCGTCGAAAGCATCGACATCTGAAATGAACCCGCCATGCACGTCGTATGTCGTGCCGGCTTCATCAGGATCAGAGCTCCGGAAAGAAGAAGCATTCCAGCGCTCCGGCGGCACCGTACTGATCAAGTCCTCCCCTTGTTCAAGCGCCTGCCAGAACCGCTCGGGCGAAAAGACTCCTCCCGGAAGCCGCAGAGCGGTTCCAAGAATGGCAATAGGTTCCCGCGCGTGATCGCTCGTGATCACTGGAAATTTCCCCCTGTCGATGTGGGTATTAACAGGGACTGGCGCAGATGCCGCAACAAGAGATCTCTGGCACTGTCCAAATAGAGGTGGCCCTCCTCAAGGAAGAAGCTGCTGAAGGCGCCCGAGGTCTGCTCCCGCCATGCTTCCACCTGTTCCAGAGGAATAGTTGCATCGAATTTACCGCCGAAGGCAGTGATCGGACACTCCAACGGTTCAGGCTTCTCCGGCTGATACGCTTCGAGCAAACAAATATCTGCGCGCAAAGTGGGAAGAGCCAGCGCAAGGAATTCTTTGTCGGCTAAAACGGCTGCAGGGATGCCACCGTAGCGCGCGTCGACCTCCCGAACCAACTCGTCATCCTCCAGATGTCCGATAGGCGGCAAAATAGATCGACAGTGCGGAGCGCCAGAAGCCGAAACGAACAGATGCAGAGCCGTGCGGCCAGTCCTCCGTCTTATCTCGTGTAGCGTCTCGAAGGCGACTATACTTCCCATGCTGTTGCCGAAAAATGCAAATGCCTGATCCGCAGACAGACAATCAATCACTGCTCCAGCAAGGTCGGAGACAACTGGGTCCATACGCTGATAAGGGGGCTCATGGAACCGAGACTCTCGCCCGGGTAGCTCCACGATGATTGCCTCGACCTCGGGAGCCATCCGCTCAGACCATCCTCGAAACACGGCGGGGCCATTTCCCGCGTGTGGAACGCAGAAGAGCTGAACAACTGAACTGTCTCGGAATCGAGGTCGCTTAAGCATATTTAGTACTGGCGGCGCGGGAAATTAGTACGCCATTAATGTGCCCTCTTTCCTGCCCTTTCGAATGGTGGCAGCAAAGATGGCGGCGCTGGCGGGCAAAATTACGACGGCGATTATGGCGAGCGTGCCCACAGGTTTTGCCACCGTGGCTAACGACGCGCCCTGAAGCATGGTGAGACGCAACGCGTCCAAGGAGTACTTCACAGGAATCAGGACCGAGATTTTCTGCATCCAGCCCGGCATCACATCGACCGGGAAATAAGCCCCACCCAGGATGCCGCTGAGACCGCCGAGCACCCAAGTGATGGGATCGCCTTTCTTCAGCCAGACAATGGCGGCCGCCGATAGAACCCCGAATCCCACGAAGATCGAAACCGATACCAGCAACACCAGCAGCGTAGCGAGCACGTTCATGTGCTGAAGGTTTACCCCGAAGAGAAGTACTCCGCCCAGCAGAATCAGAAGGAGTTGCAGTCCCCCCGAAATGAGGCTGTAGAGGGACGACAGCATTACGATCGTGATGCAGCCCGTCCGGGTAAAGAGCATCGCCTCTAAACAGCCCGTGACCTGTGCAGTGCGAATCGAGTCGGAAAACATCCTCAACATGATGTCGAAGTAACGCGCAAATGCCACCCCAATGAGCGCGAAGGGGAAATAATGCATCCCAGAGCGGCTGAGAGTACCTGACGCTGTCGGCGATACCAACCGGCCGACAAAGCTGAGAATCACCAGAAGCATCAGCGATTCCACCAATCCCATCACAAATGCAGCCTGATAGCCGGACTCAATGTTGAAATCACGCTTGATGAATGCGAGGACTTTTCTCATCAGCGACCTCATGAGGGTCTCCCACTCACCATGAGCTGGCGGTAATAGTCGACCACGGCTATTCCCTTCGCACTGAGTTCTTTGATGGATTCACTACCTCTTATGGTCCCTCCTTCGACGACTATGACCTTGTTGCAAAGCAATGAAGCTTCTTCCGGCCGATGCGTGACGATTAGTAGCGTTTTCCGCGAGTTACGATGAATCGTAGTTGAAATCAATTCGATGATCTCGTCGCAGGCCACCGGATCGAGTGCGCGTGTGGGTTCGTCAAGAATTAATACATCCGGTTCCACCATCAGGACACGTGCGAGTGCCAGGCGCTGTTTCATGCCGGTGCTGTATGTGGAAACAACTTTGTCGCCGGCATCCGGCAGACCCACCAATTCCAGCAGATACTCGATGCGCTCGTGCAACTGTCTTCCGTAGAGATTGTCGAGTGCTCCGAAGAACTCGAGATTTTGCGTGCCAGTCAATCGCCAAAAGAAACTGCGCTCTTCGTTGAAGACAAACCCGACGGAACTCCGTGGCGCTGTGTTCTGTTCAAGCGTGTTGTGCCCGTTCAAAAGCACCTTCCCCTCCGTGGGAAGCAGGACTCCGGCAATCAGCTTGAGTAGAGTTGTCTTGCCGGCGCCATTCGGTCCCATGACAGCGATGCGGTCACCCGTTTGCACCTCGAGATTCGCATTTGTAAGCGCGGTGAAGACGCGCCGGGGCCGAAGCGGCGCCAGCACCCACTCCCGGTATCGTTTGGGGACGGGAAAGCGCATCGTCACATGCTGGACCTCGATGAGCGGCGATTCGCGTGCGGAACTTTCCGTCGAGATCAAAGCAGAGGGCGCATTCGTCGTTGTCACAAAACTTCCGCCTCTCTACGTGTCACCTTCTCCGAAGCCTCCGCAGTTGCCTCATCGATGCCTTGACGGATGATTTGAGCAACCTCTCTCGCATGCTCACTCAGTAGCGTCTCGTGAGACCCGGGGATAACGTGAACGTCCAAGCCGCCCTCGGAAAATCCAGTCCAGCCAAAGTTGTGGTCCAGCTTCAGCTCTTCCTCATTTCCGATCAGCGTGATACGTCCCGGCCAATAGGCGGGTTTATGCCTGTAGAGTAATCGCAGAAAATTGACCCGGCGCTCCTCGAAGCGATCGGCCTCGCGATCCTCTGCCGATCTTGCAATGCCCAGTTTTCGATTCGCCAAGTCGTGAATTCGGCGACGTCGTTCTTGGCCTCTGGAGCACGCGATATCCGAAAGCACTACTCGGATATGTCCCAGCCGTCTTTTCAAAAAGTACAAATCTTTCTGTAGCACTCGCCACCTTGACGGCTGCCCAGTATCCAGCAGAACCAACAGCTTTACTTTCTCTCCTTGTTGCTCCAGAAGCCTTGCAACCTCCAGAACAGCAATGCCTTCTACGCAGTTTCCGCCAAGCAGATAAGGCCCCGAGGGCTGAACCTGCCGTAATTCCACCAGATACTCACACGCGAGTTCTTCCACGCTGGAATAATCGGCTCCGGTCTCCTCCATCCAGCGAGGCTGGAACCCGAAGACTGGCTGATCTTTGCCGAGATGAGGTATGAGTTGGGCAAGGACAAGCAATGGACCATCTGGTCTATTAAATCCAGCCAGGAAGAAGAATGGTGTGCGACTGCCGCGGGGCTGCGCGGGCACCAGCCGCTGCCACGGACTCGGCTCGCTCGTATAGCTGTATCGACGAGTCGACAGCTCGAAAGTAATGTGACTCGCGAGGCCTGCGATCGTCGGATTGATAAAGATCGAGCGTAAGGGCAGTTCCATATCCAACCTGGCTCGAATATCGGAGACAGCTCGTGTGGCTGCCAAGGAGTATCCCCCAAGCTCGAAAAAATTGTCGTGCACAGAAATCTGCCTGACTTGCAGCACTTCGCGCCAGATTTCCTCGAGAACCGCCTCGACATAATTGCCTGGCGCGATTCGCTCCGGCTCAATCCCCTCCTCCGCTGCCTGCAGCTCAAGTCGCCCATACTCACCATGAGCATCTTCCAGCAATGCCGGCTGAAATTCGGGCCCCAGAAGCGCCTTGCGATCGACCTTGTTGTTGGGAGTGAGAGGAATGCTGTCAATTTGGACGAACACTGCGGGAATCATTGCGTCCGGCAACTGCCCGCGTAGACTCCTGCGAAGCTCAGCGGCATCAATCTTTGATTGACTCCGGGTTGTGCAATAAGCAATAAGCTTCTTATCCCCCGGAATATCCTCGCGGACTGTGACGGTTGCCTGCACTATGCCAGATAGGCGCTCCAGTTCTGCCTCCACCTCGCCCAGCTCGATGCGGTAGCCGCGAAGCTTCACCTGCTGGTCCAGTCGGCCGACATACTCCACACTTCCATCGAGCAGGCGCCGCACCTGATCACCAGTCCGATAGAGCCGCGTCTTGGAGTAGAGACCTTGTCCAGTGGCAAACCTTTCCGACGTCAGATCTCCACGATTCCAATAGCCTCGCGCCAGACCCATCCCACCGATAAAGAGCTCTCCCATCAAGCCCGGCGGCACTGGACGGCCGCTTTCATCGAGTACATAGAGCTGCGTATTGTCAATGGGGCGTCCAATGGTGATTCGATCGACCGGCGCTTCAATCCGCTGCCGCGTTGACCAAATCGTCGTCTCCGTCGGGCCGTAAAGGTTCCACACCTCTGCTCCGGTCGCCACCAACTGCTCCGCAAGATCGCGCGAAAGCGCTTCACCGCCGCAGAGAATCTTCAGTCCGGGCTTTCCCTTCCACCCGGATTCCAGAAGCAGACGCCAAGTCACCGGTGTAGCCTGCATGGCTGTGATGTTGAATTCAGTCAGCAACTGAGCCAATGCGGCTCCATCGGCTACAGCACTCCTTGGCGCGATGACGACCTGCGCTCCGCTCACCAGCGGCAAGAATAGCTCCAGACCTGCAATATCGAAAGAGAGCGTGGTCACGGCAAGCAGCCGATCCGTCTCGCTCATGCCCGGTTCCCGCCTCATCGAGGCAAGCAGGTTGACCAGCGAGCGGTGGCAGATCTCGACTCCCTTCGGATTTCCCGTCGATCCGGATGTGTAAATGATGTACGCAAGATCATCTGGAGCCACTGGAACTGCGGGCAAGATAACAACCTCGTTCCGATCTTTATGCACATCCCGATCCATGCAGATGAATGACGGAAGCGCGCTGGGCAAGCGTTCAAGCAGGTCACTCTCCGTGACCAACACGGATATCCCGGCATCCTCGAGCATGTATGCAAGCCTGCCCGCGGGATAATCGGGATCAAGCGGAACGTAGGCGGCGCCCGTCTGCCAGATTGCAAGAGGAGCCACGGCCAGATCCAAACTTCGATTCAAGCAAAGCGCAACCCGGCTGCCGGTCCCGACGCCCAGCGAACGCAAGAGACCAGCCAGCTCGCTCGCTCGAGCCCACAACTCGCGGAAGCTCAGTTGTTCTTCGCCGCACACAGCCGCGACCTTGTCGGGAGAGGCCTCTACCCGCCGCTGCACCCACTCCAGCGTGCTGTGCACAGGCAATGCCATCGACGCACCGTTATATTTGGAGAACCACTCTTCCGCCTGATTGTTGGCGACTAAAGCAAGCTCCATGAGCGGCGAATCCGGTCGAGCTGCCATCTGCGCCGCCAGAGTTAGAAAGCAACCCGTAAAGCAGCCAATGGTATGGGGATGAAAGAGCGCGCCATCGTATTCCAGTGAACCCGAAAACTTGCCTTCCGCCTCCCACATATACAGCGTCATGTCGAGATTGCTGCCGCCGCTCACTACCTCGTATTCCTGTGCACCCGGCGTGTTCAGCAGAACGAAGGCGATCTGGAAAAGCGGTGAACGAGACATATCTTGTTTCGTAAGAAGCTCCCGAACTAAAACTTCAAAGGGGACATCCGGGTGAGCCAGAGATTCGAGCACCGTGGTGCGCACTCGGTTGACTAGTTCTCTGGCGGTGATATCTTGTGTCACCGCAGTCCTTAACAGATGCGTATTGATGAAGCATCCAATCAACCCTTCCAGTTCCGGCACGGTCCGCGTCGATACTGGAGTACCGACAACGATGTCGTCTTGTCCGGTGTACCGGGCAAGAAGTGCCTTGAATATCGCCAACAACACCATGAATGGGGTAGCAGCACTCTCCCGACCCAGTCGCTTCAGCGATTCCGAGGTTGCTTGATCCAGTTGGAATGAACAAAGCGCGGACTCGTGTTCCAGAGAAAACGTGCGCGGGTAGTCTAAAGGAATCTCGATAGAGGCAGGAGCTGACTCGAGTTTATTCTTCCAGTATTCGATCTGAGGAGCCAGTAATGTGGAGTCCGCCCTCTCTCGTTCCCATATCGCGTAGTCTCCATATTGAACGGAAAGCTCCGACAATTCCTTTGCCTGTCCGCGTCCCATCGCTTCAGATAGCGAGCAGAGCTCCGCGAAGAAGACACCCAAAGACCAACCGTCGCAGACAATGTGGTGGGCCGCCAACACGACCTGGCATTGGGTATTGGAAAGACGGATCAGTGCGACCCGGAAAAGAGGTCCGCCGGCAAAATCGAATCGACGAGCGGAGAACTCCCGTATCGTTGACTCTACCGCCGTTTCCTGTTCAGTTCCCCTGAGGTGAGCCAGGTCGTACGTTTCGAGCCTGGGCGACAAATCCAACCGAATTTCTTGAGCCGGTACTCCATCCACCTCGACGAAACACGTGCGCAGAATCTCGTGCCTATCCACCAATGCACACAATGCGAGTTCCAGAATCTCCGCCTTCACGGCATTGTGAAAGCGGCGCGTCGCAGTGATGTTATGGGTTGTGCTCAACGGATTTAGGTTTTGCTGAATCCAGAAGCGCTCCTGAGAAGAGGACAAGGGGATCCGCGTGTTCGGCGCCGATCGTCTGGGAATGGAGGATGCTTTCGAGGAAGAGCGGAGAGCCTGAATGATCTCTGCTTTATGCTCAGCAATCGTCCTTTCCAGTTCCTTCGTAAGACGACCAGAGGGAGCGCTGCAGCGCAATTTGTCCCCCTCGACACTCACGCGAATGCCGAGCTGGCGCAGTTCGGATAAGAGCTGGACGGTGCTCAAATGTTCCACAAAGCTGACCATGTAGTCTTGTATGGTTATCCCGAAAAGAGAATTTTCCAGCAGGGAACGCCACCGGGGGGATCGAGCGTGTATCGTGAGCGGTGGTCAGCGCTGCTGACTTACGACGCTTCCCCAAAAAACGGCTTTTTTATCAGCAATTCTCTCAGCTGTAGAGACCATTTCAGAGCAGCACCCATTATCTGCAAGCACATCCAAGGCAAGGCAAATGCATGCGGCCTTTCCTGGCCGAGCAGATGTTGGGAAAATTGGATCAATCATCAGTCAGACAATCAGTCGGTAACCATCATCCTAACAACGCCCCATCGCGAAACCCTACCACTCCGGAGGCATCCAGTTCGCGGGGGTCAGTTCCCATTTCGGGGTAGCGAAACTGTTCTACGTTCTACTCTGTGCCGCGCATAGACGCAATAGTGCTTTGGTGCGTCCATTTCTCGGCACTCCAACACATTCCAGACAAAGCGGTTGGCCCCGATGACGCCTGCTCCGCTACATCGGCGCATGGCTGTCCTGATGCTCCTTAAATGCGGCCACTTTGGTGACCTTTGTACTCCGTATTAAGGTAACCTTCGGTTGGCGATATAGATTACTATAGTTATCTCGCACCGATGACACGTAGCCGGAACGAACGGTACCCCATAGGCGAAAGCGGAAAACCCTTGGACTGTCTGATGGTTGAGAACTTCAGGAGCGTCGGCCACTGGTATAACATTTCTTCGACCAGCTCCCAGGCAAACGTTGGCCTGGATCTTCCCCGCATTCGAGTCCTCGCATGGCCGCGCGAAATGAAGACTTTAAGGAATCGCATGAGATGGGGATGACCGTAAACCTTTGGTATGCTCGTCCGAAGGATCTGCCGGCGCAAGCAACCGCCGAGGATTGGGAAAATATCCTGAACGCAGAGGAACGCGCACGCAGCAGAGCTTTCCGATTTGAAAAGCATCGCCGCGAATACATTATTACTCGGCTCCTGGTACGCAACGCGCTTTCACACTATCATCCTGCCCCTCCGCAAACCTGGAATTTTCGGACGAACCGGTACGGAAAACCCAGCGTTGATCCCGATTGTGGTTTGCGTTTCAATCTGTCCAATTCCTCAGAATTGGTTGTTTGTCTCATGGGCAACGAGGTCGAAGTTGGCGTAGACATTGAACCGCATGACCGGGCAATGGAAGTGGCGAAACTTGCGCGCGAGATTTTTTCATCTCTGGAACTGGAGCAAATCGAGACTTTAAGCGATCCGGAAAGATTCAACCGCGCGTTATCATTGTGGACCCTAAAAGAGTCGTACATTAAAGCGCGGGGACTTGGTCTCTCGCTTCCGCTCAAAAGCTTTTCCTTTGTTTTTGGCCAATCAGATCGATTCCACCTGGAGTTAGATCCCGGTCTTGCAGACGACCCAGCGAACTGGCGGTTCCGCCTACTCAATCTGGCAAAACACCGCGTTGCAGTCGCGGTTAGAAGCGACCTTGATCCGCATGTGAACATATGGGAGGCTCGACCGCCGCTGTATGTTCCTGTGCGCCAGCGAGATGGCACGCAAGCGGCCGTTCAATTCTTAAATTGATTCGCGACCTTTCGGATGACGGAGGGCGGTGTCGAGTATCGCAATGACACCGACTCCTCCATGTCTACTGCGCCGCATCAAGAATCCGCCGCACTGTGCACTGGGTGCATCTTACTGATTGCAGGTTGGATAGATGGAGCCGACGATCGGACTTGAACCGATGACCTGCTGATTACGAATCAGCTGCTCTACCAACTGAGCTACGTCGGCCTGGTGTCGATTTTACAGTACCGCAGCGGCGTCCAACTGCCGGCTTCCATACCGGCGGAGCAACATTCTAGAAGGGCCACTTCCAATTGGTGATTTCGGGCCGGTCGATGCCATTCTCGTGCGCATAGGCGATGCTGTCGATGATCTGGTCCTTGAGCCAGTCTTTGAGGTGCGCACCGGTGGCCTGCAGGCGCGGCACGCGGTCGATGACGTCGATGGCGATATCGAAGCGGTCGATCTGGTTCAGGATGGCCAGCTCCAGCGGGGTATTGATGTTGCCCTTCTCCTTGTAGCCGCGCACGTGCATATTTTCATGGTTGGTGCGGCGGTAGGCGAGCTTGTGGATGAGAGAGGCATAGGCGTGGAAGTTAAAGATGATGGGCTTATCCACGGTGAATAGGGAGTCGAAGTCGCGGTCGGAGAGGCCGTGAGGATGCTCGGTTGCCGGCTGTAAGCGATAGAGATCTACGACGTTGACGAAGCGAATTTTGACGTCGGGGCAATGCTCGCGGAGAATGGCGACCGCAGCCAGCGACTCCATTGTGGGGATGTCGCCCGCGCAGGCCATGACCACATCCGGCTCCTGCCCCCCATCCGTGCTCGCCCACTCCCAAATACCCACACCCTTGGTGCAGTGCTCGATGGCTGCAGCCATGTCGAGATATTGCAGGTGAGGCTGCTTGTCCGCAACGATCACGTTGACGTAATCGGAGCTGCGCAGGCAATGATCGGCCACGCTCAGCAGGCAGTTGGCATCGGGCGGTAGGTAGATACGGACCACATCGGGGCTCTTGTTGGTGACAATGTCGAGAAAGCCAGGATCCTGGTGGGTAAATCCATTGTGATCCTGCCGCCAGACCAGCGACGTGATCAAGAGATTGAGCGACGAGATGGGTGCGCGCCAGCGCAGCTCCCGCTTGCTGACTTCCAGCCATTTTGCATGCTGGTTGAACATGGAATCGATGACGTGGATGAAGGACTCATAGCTGGAAAAGAATCCGTGCCGGCCGGTGAGCAGGTAGCCTTCCAGCCATCCCTCCAGCGTATGCTCGCTCAACATTTCCATTACGCGGCCGTCGGGGGCCAACTCGCCTCCATCCTCATCCTCCGGCTTGTACGCGGCGAGCCACGTCTTCTTGCTCGCTTCATAGATTCCCTGCAGCTTATTGGAGGCGGTCTCGTCCGGACCGAAGACGCGGAAGTTGGTCATGTTGCCGCGCATGACATCGCGCAAAAAGCATGTGAGGACTTCGGTCGGAAAGACTTCGCTGCCCCCCGGCTTATCCACCGGGACGGCATAGTCTCTGAAGTCGGGGAGCACCAGCGGCTTGCGCAGCACCCCGCCATTGGCATGCGGGTTGGCGCTTATGCGGCGCGTACCTTCCGGGGCCATTGCCTGCAATTCAGGGATCAGCGCGCCGCGCTCATCGAATAATTCCTCCGGCTTGTAGCTGCGCAACCACGACTCCAGAAGCTTCAGGTGCTCGGGGTCGTTGACCACGTTCAGAATAGGCACCTGATGAGCGCGCCAAAAATCTTCAACTTTATGTCCATCAACTTCCGGGGGGCAGGTCCAGCCCTTCGGCGTTCTCAGAATAATCATGGGCCAGTGCGGCCGCCCGACCTTGCCGGTGGAACGGGCTCCGGCTTGGATCTTGCGGATCTCCAAAACGCACTGCTCGACTGTTGCCGCCATTTCTTTATGCATCGCCATGGGATCATTTCCTTCAACCACATAGGGCGAGTATCCGTAACCGCGAAAGAGCGCATCGAGCTCCTCGGGAGGAATGCGCGCCAGGATTGTCGGATTGGCGATCTTGTAGCCATTCAGATGAAGCACAGGCAGCACGGCGCCATCATGGATGGGGTTAAGGAATTTGTTGGAGTGCCATGAAGTAGCCAGCGGGCCGGTCTCGGCTTCGCCATCCCCGACGGCGACCACGACGATCAGATCGGGATTGTCAAAAGCCGCGCCGAAGCCATGGGAGAGGCTGTAACCCAGCTCGCCGCCCTCATGAATCGACCCGGGCGTCTCCGCGGTGCAGTGGCTACCAATACCGCCTGGAAACGAGAACTGGCGGAAAAACTTCTGCATTCCGGCCTCGTCTTGGCTCTTGTCCGGGTATACCTCGGAGTAAGTTCCTTCAAGATATGCATTGGAGAGCGTGGCCGGCGCGCCATGGCCGGGCCCCGAAAGATAGATCATGTTGAGATCGAACTTCTTGATGACCCGGTTGAGATGCACCCAGAGAAAGCTTTGTCCGGGGTCCGATCCCCAGTGCCCGAGCAGGCGGTGCTTGATCTGATCAGGTGCAAGCGGCTTACGCAGCAGCGGATTGTCGCACAGATAGATCATGCCTGCGCTCAGGTAATTGCAGGCGCGCCAATAGGCATTGATGCGGCCGAGATCGTCGGCGGAGAGGGGTTCAATCGACGGATCCAAAACATCCAATGCGGATTGTGCGGTTCCGTGCTCCTTCATGCGTCACCTCTCGCCTTCCTGATTAGTTACACGCTTAGATGCATTGGAAGCTCTGCGCCAGAAGCGGCGCTGGAAGATTTGCGCCCAGTGGCGTCCGGAACTAGGCGAGCAAGCGGCGTGTGTGCCGGGCGATCTGCCGATCTTCATCGGCGGGG
>Ga0207933_1000487_pt1 | contig 38762 bp, 47 predicted proteins | sample NGESurdeep092012_4_FD_184488 | JGI IMG/M metagenome (GOLD analysis project Ga0207933, IMG submission 184488) | Arctic peat soil microbial communities from Barrow, Alaska - NGEE Surface sample F53-3 deep-092012 (SPAdes) | ecosystem: Environmental > Terrestrial > Soil > Wetlands > Peat ... | reverse complement strand
TCCCACAGAATGCGCTTTGGAACATAACTGACGGAGAATAAAGAAGTGCCAGATTGAAAAATTTCGTATGAATGGTCAAATGCAACAACAAGTCCTCGATGTTTGTCGCAATAATGCCCCCACATTAAAATGGAATCACGACGTTTGGACATACACAAAAGTCCATTTGCTTCGCTTTGTAAATTCAAAATTCTTTTTTGAACATTTGAAGGCGCGACAATCATTCTTTGTGAAAGCCATTGTCCATGATGAAGGTTGAATGAACGTTCAAAATCGCTGAAATCTCCTTTGAATTTCCCGCTTTTTATCAGCCCTGAATAAATTCTTGGCAAATTGAGTTCTTTCCAGCGTGCTGCGAGTTCAGTCGGATTTGAGCAAATCATTTGAGGTGTAAGCTCAAACGGGTCATTGAATTGATTTGGTGGAGTAATTTTCAACTCCAAATTTTGGAGTATATCAACTCCGTGGGCATTACAATATTTGTAAACCACTTTCATTTGGTTCGCATAACTGGCTTACGCCTCTTCAACTTCCTTACGAATCGTCTCGCGAAATTTCTCCATCCCCTGATCAAACGCAGCGGAAATCGGTAGCAACGAAACTTTTTTGATCTTCTTTTTGAACTCCTTCAGATTTTTCTCGGCGACGGCTTCGTCCATTTTGTTGGCGACGACGAGGCGCGGTTTTTCGAGCAGCGCGGGATCGTAAAGTTCCAGTTCGCTCAACAGTTGCTTGTAATCGTCCCACGGCTTGCGGTTGTCCGTGCCGGCCATGTCGAGCAGCAGCACGAGGATTTTGCAGCGCTGGATGTGGCGCAGAAATTTGTGGCCGAGGCCGACGTTTTTGTGCGCGCCTTCGATCAAACCCGGCACGTCGCAGACCGTGAGCCGTTTCCAGTCGGCGTATTCGACGATGCCGATCTGCGGATGCAGCGTGGTGAACGGATACGGCGCGACTTTCGGGCGTGCGCGGGAAATGGCCGTCAACAAAGTGGATTTGCCCGCGTTCGGATAACCGACGAGGCCGACTTCCGCGACGATGCGAAGCTCCAGTAGAAAATCGCCTTCGTCGCCCGGCTCGCCCGGTTGCGCGAATCGCGGCGTCTGGCGCGCGGCGGTGGCGAAATTGCGGTTGCCCAGTCCGCCGCGTCCGCCTTTGCACAAAATAAATTGCTGCCCGTGCTGCGTGAGGTCGGCGACGAGTTCGCCTTTGGCGGAAATCACTGAAAGTTTTTCCGCGTCCGCGTCGTCCTTGGACAGATCAATTTCCATCGCGCGACCGCTGGCCGCGCGGCGCAGCAACGGGCGTTTGCCCGTGCTCGTGCTGAACATCGGATTTTTATTTTCCTGCTCGGCTTCGTCATCCTCATCCTCGTCCTCGATTTTTTCAACCGGTTTGGCCGACGGCAATTTCCACACGAGCGTGCCGCAGGGAACTTTGATGATTAAATCCTTTCCGGCGTGACCGTCCATGCCCTTGCCCATGCCCGCGTCGCCGCCCGGCGCGATGAGGCGCGGGACGTAATACTGGCCGATGAGATTATTGAGGTCGTGGTCGGCCTGCAAGATGACGCTGCCGCCGCGCCCGCCGTTGCCGCCGCTCGGCCCGCCCTTGGTGATGTAAGCCTCGCGATGGAACGCGACGCAGCCTTTGCCGCCGTGCCCCGCCTGCGCGTAAATTTTTATTTCGTCGATGAACATGAAATCATTCTCCGGCCAGTTGCAGGACTTGAAGTTTGAATTCAGCGGAAATCCAAAAATTGGCCTCGCGCTCCAAACGGTCGAGCAAATTTTTTAAGCTGGGAATCAACTTCTCGATTCGAGCATCAATTAAAATGCCCGCAATGCCGACGGTGCGAACTCCAAGTTTAGCTGCAATTTCCCGCCCAGCCTTTTCATCAATCAATAGTGCATCTGCTTTTTGATTCAAAAATAAAGCGATGGCCGCAGCTTCGCCCGCGTGAAGCTCCGCCTCGATAATTTCAATTGGAAATGATTTTGGCGCGGGCAAAATTTCAATCCAGTTTGGCAGGGTTAAACCGGAAAACCGCTTTTGAACTTTTGTCAGCCGGACAAATTCATCGGCCACTTCGGTTGGAATTAAAACGCGCGGGAAAAGTTTTTGCAGCAAATGTTCGTGCTGAATTTTGCACAAATTCAGAATTACCGAAGTATCAGCCACGACAATCATCGCTTTTTTAGTTCGCGAAGCTCTCGAATGGCGCGCATATCCTGTTCCAAATCTTCGATGCCGTAATTCTGCGGAATTTTCCGGTCTTTGAGCAAACCTTGAAACTCAAAAAAACCGACGCCTGCGATGTCCGCCGCTTGGATCAGCGTCACCTTGCGCGCCACATAAAGCGACAGCGCGAGTTCCTGTTTCAACTCGCCCTCGCTAAATTTTGTTTCCGGCAATGTCAGCGTCATGCTGACAATCTAATGAATTTTTTGCGGTTGGTCAAACATTCACAATTCTGGTAAAAAATCCACATGGGCGCATTTTTTGACTCAATCCATGTCAGAACTGAAAATCCTGATTCCGTTCAAAAGGCTCTTGAGCAAATCGCCAAAGAAGCCGATTGCAAATTCCTGCTTGGCCCGGCACTCAACGGATGGACAAGTATTTTCCCAAGTGACAGCGGAAAGGATGACGAAATCTGTGCAAAAATTGCCAAGCTCATTCCCGATGATGTTTTTCATCTGATTGTCCATGACGATGACATTTTTATTTATTGTTTTTATCGCAATGGTCAATTGATTGATGAATACAATTCCTGGCCTGATTCTTTTGAAGAAGTTTCCGAGGCGGAGAAACAGAAATGTCAGGGACGTCCCGAACTTTTCCAAGATCTGCTGCGCGATCCAAAATCTCTGGGTAAGCTCAAAACCCTGATCACTGCCGACAAATTCACATTTGAGTCGGAGCGCATGGCGCAGTTCGTTAAACTGGTTGGTTTGTCGAACGCCTCGAGTAGTTACGACTATCTTCAATCAGAAGACTGGAATGAAGATGAAATCGAAGGCTGGAAACAATTCATTCGCATTGAAAATCGACCCACTTCGGCTGAAGACTACAATGATCGCGGCGAGGCGAAACTGGCTAAAGACGATTTAGATGGCGCATTGGTTGATTTCAATAAGACGATTGAACTTAACCCTAAACTCGTTGTCGCCTATGATAATCGTGGCCGTGTAGAGCTTGCCAAAAGTGACCGTGACGGAACACTGGCTGTAATCTTCAATAATCGTGGCGAGTCGAAACGTGCCAACGGCGATTTAGACGGTGCGCTAACCTATTTTAATCAGGCGATTCAACTCAAACCTAGTTTGGCTGAGGCTTACAATAATCGTGGTGAAACGAAACGGGCCAAAGGTGATTTGGATGGGGCATTAGCCGATTACAATAAGGCCATTGATCTCAAACCCAGTTCATCTGCTACATACGATAATCGTGGCAATTTGAAGCGAAACAAAGGCGACTTGGATGGTGCGTTGGCCGATTACAACAAAGCTATTGAACTTAAACCTGATTCGGCTAAAGCCTATAGTAATCGTGGCCTTGCAAAGAAAGCAAAACGTGATTTTGATGGGGCATTGGCTGATTATAATAAGGCGATAGAACTCAAGCCCGATCTAGCAGCAGCATACAGCAATCGTGGTCTTTTGAAGAAAGATAAAGGCGATTTGGATGGCGCACTGATTGATTACGACAGAGCAATTGAACTTAAACCTGATTCAGCCGCCAGCTACAATAATCGTGGTGAATTGAAAAGAGGTAAGCGCGATTTAGACGGAGCCTTGGCGGATTACAACAAGGCCATTGAGATCAAGTCCGATTCAGCTATCTATTATTGCAATCGTAGTTTGGCAAAGCTGCCCAAACGCGATTTAGAAGGAGCACTTGCCGATTGCAACCGGGCGATTGATCTAAAACCCGATTTCGCCGTCGCATACAATAATCGCGGAATGGTAAAACAAGTTAAAGGTGATTTAGATAATGCGTTGGAGGACTACGAAAAGGCAATTAGTCTTAAACCCGATTTGACAGCAGCCTGCACTAATCGCGATAAAGCACAGGAAATCAAAGAGAGTCAGAATCGTTAATTATCTTTCCCGAAAGCAAAAAAAGCGAGGCGTGAACCTCGCTTTGAAAATTGTTCGCGCCGGAATTTAATTCTTCGCGGCGGCGGCCTCGGCCACGACGTTCACGCGGCGGCTGTTCTTGTCGAACTTCACCTTGCCGTCCACGAGCGCAAAGAGCGTCCAATCGCGGCCCGTGCCGACGTTTGCCGGCGACGAATTGTTGCCGCGCGTCGGAATACCGACTGTCCAAAATTGAGAATTGCCGGCTGAATTTTGGACATGGTGCGCGGTGCAGGGTTTGAACCTGCGACCCCTTGCGTGTGAAGCAAATGCTCTACCACTGAGCTAACCGCGCGTGGTTTCAAACTATCGCGCGCGAAAAATTTCGCAAGCTTTGTTCATTTCCAGACCGGGATTTTTCAAAAATTTCATTGGCACATTGGTTGCTTTCATCATCTCATGCAAAACGGCAAAAAATTATATTCGAGCGCGACCGCCAAGGTTTTTTTCAGCCTGCTTTTTTCCCTCGGGCTTTTGAATTTTTCGCACGCGGGGGATTTGACCGCCGCCGCCGCCGTCCAAAATATTTCCACAATGGTTGAAAAACAAAATAATAATACGTTCCACGATCCTTTGTTGCTGATTCATGAAAAATGGATCCATCGTCAATTAAATGTCTCGGCCAGTTACGAAACCCCGTGGCAGGACAGCATCATTCTGGCAAAAGTTTCCGATTATGAGCAACCGGGCTGCGCCGGCCTCAAAGCCAGTTTCAGTTTCTAATTTGGCGCACAATCGAATCCCGCTGCGCCCAATCCGAATTCAAATTGGGAAAATCCAAATTGTAATTCAGTCCGCGACTTTCGGGACGCATCAACGCGCACTGCACGATCAATTCCGCCACCGTCGCGATGTTGCGCAACTCCAGCAAATCGCTTGTCACGATAAAATTCCAATAATAGTCGTGAATTTCCTCCTGCAGATTCGCGATGCGCTTTTGCGCGCGCTGCAATCGTTTGTTCGTCCGCACGATGCCAACGTAATCCCACATCAGCCGTCGGATTTCATCCCAGTTGTGCGAGACGACGACGAGTTCGTCCGCGTTCGTCGCGTTGCCGGATTGCCAGTCGGGAATCGGTTGAAGGTTGAAGGTTGAAGGTTGAAGGTTGAAGGTTTTTTCCGCCGCGCGATGAGCAACGACTAACGCTTCCAAAAGTGAATTGCTCGCCAGCCGGTTTGCACCGTGCAAGCCCGTGCACGCGACTTCGCCGACGGCAAAAAGTCCCGCGATGTCCGTCTCGCCGTCCACGTTCGTCACCACGCCGCCGCATTGATAATGCGCCGCTGGCACAACCGGAATCGGCTCGCGCGTAATGTCAATGCCGCAGCGCAGGCACGTCTGGTAAATGTTCGGAAACCGCTCGATGATGAATTTCGCCGGCTGGTGCGTGATGTCGAGCAGCACATGATCCGCGCCGGTTTTTTTCATCTCGCTGTCAATCGCACGGGCCACGATGTCGCGCGGCGCGAGTGATTTCATCGGATGAACGCCTTCCATGAATTCGCGTCCGTCGAGCGTTTTCAAAATGCCGCCTTCGCCGCGCACGGCTTCGGAAATTAAAAACGATTTCGCCTTCGGATGATACAAACACGTCGGATGAAACTGCACGAACTCCATGTTTGCGATGCTCGCGCCCGCGCGATACGCCATCGCCACGCCGTCGCCCGTCGCGATGTCAGGATTCGTCGTGTAAAGATAAACTTTGCCGCAGCCGCCCGTGGCCAGCAGCGTCACCCGCGCGGAAAAAGTTTCCACACGATTTGATTTTTTGTCGAAAACATAGGCACCGAGGCAATGGTTTTCGTAGGACAGGCGTCGCGCCTGTTTCTTTGATTCTGAAATTTGTTCCGACAAATTTGAGACAGGCGCGACGCCTGTCCTACTTTGCTCAAGTTTCCGGCTCGTGATCAAATCAATCGCCAGATGATTTTCAAAAATGGAAATGTTCGGCTGCCTGGAAATCGCGTTGAGCAGCGCGCTTTCGATCTCATGGCCGGTCACGTCCTTCGCGTGAAGAATCCGCCGCTTGGAATGTCCGCCTTCGCGGCCTAAATCCAATTCATGCGCGCCGTCCGATTTCGGGATTTCGCGCTCGGAAAATTTCATTCCCAGCTCGATCAATTCCTGAATCCGCGCCGGGCCTTCCTCGACAATTGTTCGGACGACATTTTCTTTGCACAAACCCGCGCCCGCTTCGAGCGTGTCGCGCACATGCAGCTCGAACGAGTCCTCCTTGCTCGTCACCGACGCGATGCCGCCCTGCGCGTAATTCGTGTTCGACTCCGCGCGGTCTTTTTTCGTGACGATGGCCACGCGCCCGCGCGGCGCGACCTTCAGCGCGAACGTCAGCCCCGCGATGCCGCTGCCGAGAACGAGATAATCGAATTGCTTCAACAGGGCAAAGTCTGCGCGCTAATTTTTGTATTGTCAATCAGTCAAGGCGGTATTACTTTTTAGCGATGAAGACAATTTCATTAAAGATTGATTCCAATCTCCATGGCTGGCTGGAAAAACGCTCGAAGTTTTTAGGGCGAAGCAAATCTGCCATTACCCGCGATGCGCTGGAAAAATCCCGCAAACAAAAGGCCGCGCCATCCTGCCATGATTTGATGCAGGCCGCCTGCGGCAGCTTGCGCAGCGGTGTCAAAGATCTCGCCACCAATAAAAACCACTTGAAAGGCTTCGGCGAATGGAAACGGTAATTCTCGACGCCAGCCCGCTCGTAGCCTACTTCGACTTGGGTGAAAAACACCACGCGTGGTGCGTTCAGCAATTTGAATCGCTTCAGCCGCCGTTGCTTTCCTGTGAAGCCGCCATTGCCGAGGCCGTTTATCTTGTTGAATCGCGCGGCGGTGAGAGCGCCCGCATTTTTGAATTTCTTCAAGACGGCATCATTAAAATTCCTTTCCGTCTTGAAAAGGAAATTCAAACCGTTGTCACGTTGCGGCGACGCTATGCCAATGTGCCGATGAGCCTGGCCGATGCCTGCCTCCTGCGCTTGAGCGAAACACATCCCAACGCGCGCGTGTTCACGCTCGACCACGATTTCAAAATCTACCGCCGCCATGGACGGCAAGTCATTCCTTTAATCTTTCCGGATTACTAAAGTCGCGCGTTATCAATCAACCGCGTTTTGCCGATGAGAACTGCGAGTGCCATTTGCGTTCCGCGTGCGATTTTTGAAACCGGCGACAAAGTTTCCGGCTCAAAAAATTCGACGTAATCCAATTTTGCGTCCGGTTCGCATTCAACCAATTTTGTGATCGCAACTTTCAATTTTGCCGCTGGAAATGTTTTGGATTTTTTCAAAGTGGCTTGCGCAATTTGAATCGCGCACCAAAGCACTGTTGCTTGCCGATGCAAATCGCCAGTCAAATATTTATTGCGCGAACTCATTGCAAGGCCGTCCTGTTCGCGCAACGTCGGCGCGACGATGATTTTCACTGGGAAATTTAAATCGGCAACCATGCGTTTGATGATTGTCGCCTGCTGAAAATCTTTTTGGCCGAACACGGCAACGTCTGGCAAAACAATGTTGAACAATTTTGCGACAACGGTCGTCACGCCGCGAAAATGTGTCGGACGCGATGCGCCTTCCATCGTGCGAGATAATTTTTCTTCGACAACGTAAGCGCTGAAATTTTTTAGTGGCACAGGCGTCTCGCCTGTGAGTTTCCGTTTGAATCGAACGGGCGAGACGCCCGCGCCACTAGCCGAATACATTTCCTCGTCACGCGGCGTAAAAACCGCGTCCACATTTTCCGCGCGACAAAGTCTCAAATCGCGTTTCAAATCGCGCGGGTATTTGGACAAATCTTCCGTCGGCGCAAATTGCGTCGGATTGACATAAACGCTCACGACGATTTTGCCATTTTTGCCGACAGCTTGTCGCGCGCGTTTTACCAAACTCAAATGTCCCTCATGCAAAAAACCCATCGTCGGCACGAAACCAATTTTGATTCCGGCGCGCTGCCATTTTTTTGCGAGTCGTTGCATCGCGCTGACGAATTTTACGATTTGCATGGATACAAAATGATTTAAGCAAGGACGACAATCAATTGAGAAACCACGGATTACGCGGATTAAAAAATCGGCAATCCGCGAAATCCGTGGTTGCAAAAAAGCCGTGCTGGATTTTCCAACACGGCTTGAAATTTCAAAATCAACTTAACGCGCGGCAAAATTCAGCGGCGCGCTTTGCGGCATTTCGTGGGCGCAGGGCTGGTTGATCGGCGCGTCGGGCGCACGATTATTTTGCGACACAACATTGTTCGCGAGCATCCACGCTTCGATTTCTTCGCCGCTGATATCGGCGAGCATTTTGCCGTTGATCTCGACGCACGGACTCAACATCTGGCCGCTTTTCTCGATCATTTCCTGACGTTGCAACGGGTCGTTGATGATGTCGCGGTCTTCAAACGGCAACTCATATTTGCGCAACACGGCGCGCACGCCCTGGCTCCAGCCGCAAGTGGGTTTCAAATAGGCAACAATCTTTGGTTTGTTCATGGCAACATAATGCCACATTCAAAAGCGCAGGGCAAATTTTTTAGACGCGTAAAAACTTTTTAGCCACAGATTGAACACAGATGAAACACGGATTTTCAACCGCAGAAACCCAGAGAAAATTTTCAAAAGAATTACCCTAAAAGTTGTTTCCAGTCACAACGAAGCGATTCTTTAATTCGCAGAACTGTGGTCAGCAAAATATTTATGTGACCAGCCTCGATTTTTTGAACGGTTCTTATGTTAAGGTCTGCCAACTCTGCCAATTGCTCTTGCGTAACGTTTCTTGAAACGCGAACACGACGAACTTTGCCACCAAAGTTTTTTAGTTTTGCTGCTTGTTGCTTATCCAGTGCCACGCCCTATTGAGGCGTATTTCGAGATTGACCGACACGGCCTAATGGGGCGTAATGTCGTGGTTTGAATCAAACAAACAGCACAACAATACACGAACAAATCAAAAATGTATGAAATTACAAGTAGAAAACCCACACACAGGCATCGTCAAAACAGCACCAACAGGATTTTCATGGACAACACTGTTTTTTAGCGGTTTCCCTGCATTATTTCGAGGTGATATAAAATGGTTTTCGGAAGTATAAACTTAACGCAAGGGTGATTGATTTGTTGAGTTTTTGACGGACGCGGTTTTGTCAGCGCGGCCAACCCGCCGCCGGTTTTGGTTTCTGCATCGCCATTCTCACGGCGGCTTTCCAGTCACCGTTTATTTTCAGCCGTTCCGGTTCTGGGCCTTTGGCCGTCCGCTTGGGTGTCTTTGGTTTGCTCATATTAAAGTTAGAGATTCAATCCCTCTTGTTTGCCTGAAATGTTTTCGACTTCCGCCTTTGCAAACAGATTTATGCGCGGCGGCGCATTCAAACGCTCCGTGCCAAGCATCAGTTTTTCAACTGTCAGGATTTGAATTTTTGGAAATGATTTTTCCGTGACGATGCCATCTTCGCGGATATGCACCTTGAAATTTCCGGCGTCAGCCTCCTCAATCCGCATTTGTCTTGTCGGCGGCTCCAATGTGATGAAAACACCGCTGGCGAATCCCTGATTATTTACATCTCCAAGCAATTTCGTCACGTCACCGCGCTCGACGTGGCCGCCTTTGACTTGAACCAAAATTTTCCGGCGCGGTATGGCGATTTTTTTTGCGCTAATTTTTTCCGCTTCCACCGGATAATCATAAAATGCCAGAAATCCGTCCACGCCGCGATCTGCACCCTTGCCGTCACCGTCTTTAAGCGGACGTGCGCGAATCAGCGAAAGCGCCCATTGTTGGAATTGCCATTTGTCCAATTCCGCTAACGCCTTTGCGCCCTTAAAATCTGTCGGCTGGCCGCGTTCTTCAATCTGAATATCATCGCCAAAAGCATCTTGGAGACGGATTTTTATGAGATTGATTGCAAGATAAGTGACATCAATTCCAATCCATCGCCGTTTCAATTTTTGCGCGGCGTGAACGGTTGTGCCGCAACCGCAAAAAGGGTCAAGAATCAAATCGCCCGGATTGCTGCTCGCCTCAATGATTCGTTCAAGCAACCTTTGCGGTTTTTGGGTCGGATAATCAAGACGCTCGGCGGCGGCGGGTTGAAGGCAAGGGATTCGCCAAACATTGTCCAGCGTTCTATCTTCCTTCATGCGATAAATGACGTGGCCTGCCTCATCCTTAACATTCACCATGACACCGGCAACTTTTTTGCGGAGAAGTTGCTTAACCGGCTCGTCGCGCATTTCTTTTAATTGATGAAACGTGAAATCGCTTGTTACGTCTTTCACATAAAAAAAGATTGTATCCGTTGCCTTTGGGAAAAGTTTTTTTCGGCGGTCGTGCATTTTATTGTAATAATACCATATAATTTCATTGCGAAAATTCTGCTTCCCAAAAATTCCATCCAGTAACATTCGCAGATAATGGCTGGCGGTCGGATCGCAATGCAGATAAAGCGAGCCGGTGGATTTGAGGACGCGATGCAATTCCACCAAGCGCGGAGCCATCATCGCCAGATACGCCATCATTGGCGAAGTTTTCAAAAATGATTGGAGTGCTTCCAGCATATCCACCGCAGCAGGTCTGTCGCACGTTTCAATAAATTCCCGATACGTTTGCGCCGCGTCCGCCCAATTCCAAGTGTCTGTGAAGGCGTGAAATTGCGCTTGGCTCGTTTCGCCGGAATCTTCGCGGAACAAGAGATTGTAATCGGCGTTGGAATTAAACGGCGGGTCGAGATAAATCAGATCAACGCTGGCATCTGGAAAAATCTTCGTGTCGCGCAGCCATTTCAAATTGTCGCCGAAAAGCAATTTATTCATGCTGGTATTACGAGACGTTTGCCTATTGCGCCCTGCATGGCAAGCACAGTCCGCTCGCCGTCATTCAAGAAACGGGTATTCCAACGGAAATCAAACTCGCCAATGTAGCGGTGCAAATGTTCTTTGCTGACCGCGTGAAAAATTCCCATGATGCCACGCTTCAAAATTGCAAAGGAACTTTCCGCCGTGTTCGTTGAAACCGCGCCGTCCGCATATTGCTTTGTGCCGTGATTCACGAAATGATGCCCGCCGCTGAAATCTTTTCCGACGCCGCGATAGGCTGGCCATTCATCCGTCATAATCGTCGCGCTCTTGGCAACGCACTCACGGATTGCGCCCTTCAATGTCTTGCCGCTCACGTTCGCCACAACACGACGACGGATGTTGCCGCCACGTTCTACCATTCCAAACACCGGCGTCTTGCTAGTGCCGCGTCCGGGCTTGTGATAGCCCGTTCCGTGACGCGGCTTGCCGCCGATGTAGGTTTCATCGCACTCGACAATTCCCGCGAGCATGGGCGACTTGCCGCTTTCTGGCGTCATGGCAAAACGAATCCGATTCATTAAAAATAAAGCTGACGGATAACTGATCTGGCATTGCCTTTTTATTTCCAACGCGCTCACGCCTTTTTTGGAAGATGAAGCGCGCCAGAAAGCATACACCCAATGACGCAACGGGATTCGAGATTCTTCAAGCACCGTGCCGATGCGAATTGTGAACTGGTCTTTGCAGTCATGGCAACGCCAGAGAAAGCGTTTGTTGCGCTGGCCGCTCGCGGCCTTCATCTGATAAACCTTTTCAGATTTGCAGTGAGGGCAAACTGGCTTGCCCTGCCAGATTTGTTCCTCGAAAAATTCAACCGCCGTCGTTTCATCCGCGCAGGCCAACGGGATGCCTTCGATGATTTCAGACTTTTCCAAATGCGCCGTGTTAATCTTCATGCCACTACATTAAACATAACGCAATGACTTGTCAACAAAATAAATTAAGTTTTCTTTGATAAATTGTAAAAACCATTGATTTTACAGCAAAAAAAACTGTTGCCGCCATGTCGTTTTGGTTTATATTTGTGCGTATGAATGCGCCATTTCCAACGGAAACAAAATACGGCGGACACCGTGGCGGAAATATATTGGAGTTTTACACCGAAGAATTTAAGCCAGAGCCGTCGCCAATTGAAATTTTCAGACAGCATCTTATCCAATGGTTTTTTGCGGCGAAGCATATTCGATTTTTTGAAGCGAATAAATTGACCGACTCGCCAGCGGAAGAAGATTTGGCAAGTCACAGAATGGTTTGTTCCGCTCTCATTACATTTGGAGAGTTTGCAACTAATTTCGCAAGACAAACAAAAGTAAATTTATCTGCGGTTGGCCTGTCAGTCGAAAGCATTGAGGCTGAAACAAGACTGCTTCGTAACAACTTCAAAATGTTTCACGACGTGTTAATGTCGTATGGCGAAGCGGATGACGTGCTTAAAAAAGCCTTCAATGAAACGTGATGACGTTCTAGCCAAGATTTTTGAGGCGGAATTTTGCGAGCCAAAAGAGAAGGCTCAAAAGGAACGTGATCTTCAAGACTCATTCAAAGCGGCAAGCAAACAAACGAACACGGCTATTTATATCTTGCAGCCTGCTTTTCTAAAAGTTTATCCACAATATAGGGCAAAAAGATTGGGCAAGGAATTTCCAGAACTTCCATTCAAATTGCGCGGGAATTGATGCCCTTGCGTTAAGTTTATACTTCCGATGGTTTTTAATTCAGGTCATAGTCAGTATGTTCACTGGCTGCATATCCAACATAATCTTCGCGTTTATCTACAACAAAACCTACATCAAAACGCTTTTGGAAAAAGGGTTTAAGGTAAAAGATGTTGAAGGAGGAACTTTAGAGGATGCGAAGGCAAAATTGGGTATCAACCTGCCTAAATTTGAGTCTAAAAATTAATTGCAACCAACACAAATATTATGAACAAAGGAGAAGAAGCATACGATTTTATCGGGCAGCTTCCCATCGTCCTCTACACCCAGCGAATCAAAATCCGTCTCACGGCGCTTCAAAAAATTCTGAACGACAAAGGCGCGGATTATGGAGGTGGACTCGGAATGGGAAGGGTTGTCACCGGAGCATACAATCATTGGAAGAAAAAAGATTGGGTCATCCACCATGCCATCGCAGCCTCATTCACCGGACAGAACGACGAATATCTTTTCGAGTAGCCAGCCAACCAACCAAAATTTTATTATGATCGTCAATATGGCTTGTCCGAAATGCGGCGGACAAGCCACAGAATACGATGAGAAGAAGTGGTCTTGTTTGAGATGCGGCAACAAGTTTGTTTTCGCACCCATGCAACCTAGCCATACGTTTGTTCAGAGCAATGTTCACATACAGGGACAGGCTACTTTTGAACTGGATGCCGCAAATACCAAGCCGCCAGTTCCCGAGATGGTCAAGATGATTGAGCACGACCCCAATTACTTTGGAAAACAAATTGCAGATAACGCCTTCAAAATCACAGTGCATCAGCGTCAGGCATCGCGGAAAAAAACAATAAAGAATTTGGGGCTGATTTTCTGTGTGTTGTTGTGGTCGTTTGGCGGTCTCATTTTTTTGGTGATTTTGGCAGCGGCGTATGCGCATGACTACGAGAGTGTCGGCTCTGGCATAGCAGGTCTTGTTATATTGGGACTGCTTTCTCTTTTTCCATTTTTTGTATTTCGTAATTTCAGAAAAGAAATGAACGAATATAATTTAATAGTTCAGAATTTACAACAAACAAACGCTTCCCTTGAACAGCAGAATTTGATGGATACAAAGGTTGGTGATTATATCGTTTGCCCCCATTGCGAAACTATGTCTGATTATGTCCCCATAAATTCTCCGCCGCCGGCAGAAGGACTAAAACACTGTTTGAAATGTGGGCGACAGTTTTTCACTAGCGGTTTGAATTCGTTTCCAATCCTTTTCAAAAAATGAGGCGAAATTTCTGAAGTGTTTTCGCCTTTGCGCCGGAAAAATCCATGTTTCATCCGTAGCTAAAAAATTTCACCGTTCATCACTCGCCAGTTTCCGCGCGGCCAGAATTTTTTGCGACGGTGATTAATCTCCTATCCGTTTTCGCCAATGTTTGTCGTCGCGCGCGGCGTGCAAGACTGCCGCTACTACAATCGAATGCTCCGATTCCAAAACTTCGTAGATGACGCGGTAGGGAAATCGTTCAGGGTAACGCCAGCGGATGTTTTTGCGCGGATGGCGGCGCGCGTTGTGCAAAGGATTTTCCGCCAGCGCATCCCAGACTTGAATAATTTCTTCCACAAATTCCGTGCCCAAACCGGATTGCTGCGACTCATACCAGCGCGCGGCTTCAGCCACGTCGGATTCGACTTCCGGCCGGAATTCCACCCGCCAGTTCATTTTTTGAATTGCGAGCGCAGGCGGGATTTCATTTCTTCCAACGGCACAGCGGAGGCAGGATTTTTTCGATGCGCAGCGAGACGTTTTTCCACAAGCATTTCATCAGCTTGCGATAATGCGGGTTCGTCCAAGTCCAACGCGCGGCGGACGAGCAATTGCCGTTCGTTCAACGTGAGCGTTGGCAATTCCTGCAAAACTTCCGCGAAACTCATGGCGAAAATCTAAACCGTTTCGGCCATTGGTCAAAATAAATTTCACCGCTCATCACTCGCCAGCTTCCGCGCTGCAAGAATTTTTTGCGACGGCTTGTAGTTGGCGATGAAGTTGCGGTAGTAATCTGCGAACGTCCCCGCCGCGATCGCCGCGCGCACTTCGGTCATCACTTTCAGATACAGATGCGAGTTGTGGACGCTCACCATGCGCAGGCCGAGAATTTCATTCGCGCGCAGCAAGTGGCGCAGATACGCGCGCGTGAACGTGCGGCACGCATAACATTCGCAGCCTTCCTCAATCGGGTCGAAATCCGTTTTGTAACTCGCGCCCTTGAGGCCGAACGCGCCGGTGTGCGTGACCGCCGTGCCGGTGCGCGCGATGCGCGTGGGTAGCACACAGTCGAACATGTCCACGCCGCGCGCGATCAGCTCGACCATCTGTGCGGGCGTGCCGAGGCCCATCGCGTAACGCGCTTTTTTTTCCGGCAAAAATGGAACGGCCAGTTCAATCGCCTTGAACATTTCCGGTTCGGGTTCGCCGACGCTCACGCCGCCGATGGCGTAGCCGTCGAATTCCATTTCGACCAATGCCTTGGCGCATTGCTCGCGCAACGCGGGATCGCTGCCGCCCTGCACGATGCCGAAAACTTTCTGGCCAACGGCGCGCGGCTGTTCGCGGCATTCGCGCGCCCAGCGGATGGTGCGCTCGACGGCGAGGCGCTGTTCCTTGGCGGGCGCGTCGTGCGGCGGACATTCGTCGAAAACCATCGCGATGTCCGAGCCGAGCACGCGCTGGATTTCCATGGATTCCTTCGGGCCGATGAACAACAGCGAGCCATCAAGGTGCGAACGAAATTCTACGCCGTGCTCCTTCACCTTGCGAATTTTTGCAAGGCTGAAAACTTGGAAGCCGCCGCTGTCGGTGAGAATTGGTTTGTCCCAATTCATGAACTTGTGCAAGCCACCGGCGGCGCGCATGACATCGAGTCCGGGGCGCAGATTCAGATGATAGGTATTACCGAGAATGATCTGCGTGTTCATCTCGTTCAGCTCGCGCAGATCGAGCGCCTTCACGCTGGCCTGCGTGCCGACGGGCATGAACACAGGCGTTTCAATGACACCGTGCGCGGTGGTCAGTTTTCCGAGACGCGCTTTGGTGTGCGCATCGGTTTTGAGGAGTTCAAACATCGCGCGAAGATTAAATCAAAACCGGCGCACTTCGAGACGAATTGTGCAGCGTTAAAATTCCGCTTTCAATCAATCTTGCCAAAGTTATTTGGCCAGCGGACACTTTTGCCCGCTCAACTAAAACTAAATTTTAATCAATGACGAACACAAAACTTAAAACAAAAATTCTGGTCATTGACGTGGGCGGCACGCATGTAAAATTGCTCGCGTCCGGGCAAAAAAATCACATCCGCATTGATTCCGGCCCGACGTTCACGCCAAGAAAAATGGTCGTCGCCGTGCGCGCGGCAATTCCGGACTGGAATTTTGATGGCATTTCAATGGGCTATCCGGGTCCGGTGCTGCATGGGCGGCTGGTTGCCGAGCCGCACAATATGGGACGCGGCTGGGTTGGTTTTAATTTTCAAAAGGCATTTGGTTGTCCGATAAAAATGGTCAACGATGCGGCGATGCAGGCGCTCGGCAGTTATGAAGGCGGACAAATGCTTTTTCTTGGTCTGGGCACGGGTTTGGGTTCGGCGCTGGTCGTGAATGGAACGCTAGTGCCGCTTGAACTGGCGCATTTGCCTTATAAAAAAAATCGGACGTATGAAGATTATGTCGGAGCGGCCGGGTTGCAACGGTTCGGGAAAAAAGCGTGGCGTCATCATGTGAACGATGTGGTGGCGCGGCTCAAAACGGCGATGCAGGCCGAATATGTCGTTCTCGGTGGCGGCAATGCAAAAGTGCTAAAAAAAATTCCGGCGGGAGCGCGTTTGGGAAATAATGACAATGCTTTTCGCGGTGGATTCCGCCTTTGGCAAACGCCGGCGCCAATCGGAAAAACGCGAGCCGTTAAAATTTGATCGAAAAAATTTCTCCAAGGGAAATCAAAAATCGAACGGCGAATTATTTTTGCCGCTCGCAAGGTCCGCCAGTTTTTGTTCGGTCAATTCGAGATAGGATTTGGCGATGGGATTGGCGGACCATTGCAATTGCAGGGAGCGCAAAAACCATTCGCGCGCGGCGGCGTAATCGCGGACTTGAACGTAATGCCAGCCGATGTTGGCGGCGGTGAAATAGCCGTTGGGATCGAGCTGGTCGGCGCGGCTGAAAAAGGGCGCGGCCTCGGCCTCGCGATTGAGCCAGTCGAGGCACATGCCGTAACGCAAATAATTATTGCTGTCGAAAGGATTTAATTTCATGCCGCGCGCAAACCAGTCCATCGCCGTTTTCGCCAGCGCGTCGGAATCGTCGCCGCCGTAAAAACTTTGCGTGCGGTAACATTCGCCAATTTCGTAGGCGGTCTGAAAATTTTTCGGCTCGGCGGCAAAGGCTTTTTCCAGCGTGGCCGCGAGCGCCGGAGAAAAGGGCGGCAACTTTTCCGCGCGCCTGAGCCAAATCGTTTCCCGCGCCTGACGAATTTCCTGGAGGGTTAAATAAAAAATTCCGCCGAGCAAAAAAACGGTTGTCAAAATTCTCAAGGGCATTTGTAAATTGATCCAAAATTTTTCCGTGGCGAAGCGCAGGTTGCTGCTCAAAAGGGCGAGCAGCGTGATGCCAAGAATCGCGTTGGCGGGGATGTGCAGGTTGAAATCCACGACGGAATGGAGCGCGAGCGCGAGCAATCCGGCGGACGCGCCGAGAAAAAATGCGAAGCGATTGCTCTGGCCGCTCCCAAAATTATTTTCCGAGCGCTGGACGTGTTTGCGGGTTTGCAGCAGGCCGGCGGCAAAAATAATCATTCCCGAAAAAACGATGATGCCGCCGATGGCGCCCCAGTCGGCGAGGAGATTCAGATAATCATTGTGCGCGCGGTCGGGACGCAGTTGCACTTTTATGGGACGATATTGCGCGAAACGATAGTCGTAATGCGCGGGGCCGACGCCTCTCCAAAAATGGTCGCGCCACATTTGCAGCGCCGATTGCCACAGGTCGGCGCGCAGTTCGAGTTCGACATGGTTGATATCCATGCCGGCGGAATTGGCGCGCTGAAGAAAAGTCGGCGTGTGCGAGAGATATTTTCCGACGAAAACACTTCCGCCCGCCAGCAGGAAAATTAAAACCAAAAAAGCCGGCAGCCGGTGTTGGCGGTAAAAAATTAAAATCAGCAAAAGCGCCAGCAACCCGACGGCAACCGCCAGCCAGCCGCCGCGCGAAAAAGTCACGGTGATTCCCGCCGCGATGACCAGCGCGGAATAGCCGAACAAAATCCGGGTCACGGGTTTTATGCGCCCGACCAAAAGGTAGGCGAACGCCAGCGGCAAAATCATTTCAAGAAAGCTGGCGAGATTATTCGGCGAAATATAAGTGCCGGATGCGCGCCCCGCGTAGGGCGAAATGAAATCCCAGACGCGATTTGAATGCGTCAAAAATTGATAGGCCGCAAAACCGGAAATTCCCATCGCCAGAAAAATCAAGGTGAAGCTGACTATCTGCGAAAATTCCTGGCGATATAAATTGTTGACGATGGCAAAAAATAGAAAGGCGCAGACGAGCACTTGGATCAATTCCTGCCGCGCGACGTATTCAATATCTGCTGTGAGATAACGCGCGACGGCATAAATCGTGAACGCGAACACAACCCAGCAAAGCGGTGGCCAGAGCAATTTTGGTTTGGGACTGAACCACAATCGCAACGTCCACAAAAGGATGACGCAAATGGTCAATCCTTGAAGGACGAGAAATTCCCACGCGCCCACCGCGCCCATCGCCAGCGGACCAAAAACCAAAATGGCCAGCACGAGCGCCAGAATTCCACGCTCGAAAAATTTGTCCAACGCTTCACGATTCATTTGATTCGTGGAAAAAATGGACGAGTCGCGCTTGTGAGTAAAGCACGACGAATTTTAATCTGTAGGAGCCGAGGTAACGAGGCTCAAACTTCAATTTAAAATGCAAATTAGAGACTCCTTACGTCGTCTCCTACTTTTTCAACCGCGCACTGCCAATTTCTTTTTCGCCGTTTCAGAACGGAATTCCAAAATTTCTCCCGGCTGGCAATCGAGCGTTTCGCAAATCGCTTCAAGCGTGGAGAAGCGGATGGCTTTGGCCTTGCCGGTTTTGAGGATGGACAAATTTTGCGGCGTGATGTCCACGGCCTCGGCCAGATCGTTCAGCCGCATTTTGCGCTGCGCGAGAACCACGTCGAGATTGACGATGATGGGCATAAACTTAAACCGTCAATTCCTGTTCCTCTTGAATCTTCCGGCCTTCGTCCATGATCCAAGCAAAGAAAATAATGAAGAAACCGACAAAAATTGGCGTGGTGCTCAAGTCCATGTCTCGCAGAAAACTTTGCATCTGATAATTGACGAACCAATCAATGATGAAATAGTAGCCGAGAAAGCGGATGCAATTCACATTTTTAGCCGTAAATAGAATGCCTTTGCTGTAAAGCCAAAATAATCGCAAAAGAATGGCTCCGGCAAAAAATGCCAATCCTTGTTTGACAATCATCAGCCAAAAAATCGTTGACGGCATTTCCGACGGTGATGAATAAATGTGATTGTGCGAAATCACCATGCGGATGTGGTCTTCAAGAAAAAACGGCCATCCGAAGATAAATCCCAAAAACCAGTAAGCACTTAAAATAAAACTCAAACACAAACAAATTGAAAAGACGAGGCTGGCATTTTGCACGCGCGCGAGTCGAGTCGGAACCCCCTGCGATGCGCGACTCTTCGGAACGCGAAGAACGAGCCTGAAAACAATCAGCAACAGGGCGCAAACCAGCAGCGCAGAAATTTTAGTTCCATTCATGGCACAAGGAATAAACCATTCAATTCCGTTAGTCAAGTCTTTTTTATCGAAAAACGATAAATAAATTCCGAATAACAATTTTTAACGCAAAGACGCGAAGGCGCAAAGTCGCCAAGCAGTCTGGATTTTCTTTGCGTCTCTGCGTCTTTGCGCCTTTGCGTTAAATTCAAACGGCTCGACAATTTGAGATTCCAAATTAACCTGCTGGAAATTTATGACCGATCCGCGTTACAAAAAACTGGCTGACTTGCTCGTCAATTATTCCACCGAGCTGAAAAAAGGCGACCGCATCCTGCTCGACATGATTGACGTGCCGGACGAATTCACCGTCGAACTCATCCGCGCCGTGCGCGCGGCGGGCGCGACGCCGTTTGTCGAGACACGCCACACGCGCGTCGGGCGCGAGCAACTTCTGGGCATTGACGAAAAGCAGGCGGGCGACATCCGCGACATCGAAATATTCCGCATGAAAAAAATGCAGGCTTACATCGCCATTCGCGGCGCGGACAACATGAACGAGAATTCCGACGTGCCGAGCGACCGCGTGCAGCTTTATTCCAAAGTCATCCGGCCGGTGCAGGATTATCGCGTGAACAAGACGCGCTGGTGCGTGCTGCGCTGGCCCACACCGAGCATGGCGCAGGCGGCGGGCATGAGCACGGAGGCGTTTGAGAATTTATACTTCGACGTTTGCACGATGGATTATGCGAAAATGGGCAAGGCAATGATTCCGCTGGAAAAACTTATGGCGAAAACAGATCGCGTGCATTTGAAAGGGCCGGGGACGGATTTGACGTTCAGCATCAAAAATATCGGCGCGAAAATGTGCAAGGGCGACCGCAACATTCCCGACGGCGAAGTTTTTTCCTGCCCGGTGAAAAATTCCGTGAACGGCACGATTCAATTCAACACGCCGACGCTTTACGCGGGAACGAAATTTGAAAACGTGCGGCTGGAATTGGTTGACGGAAAAATTGTCAGCGCGACTTCCAACAATACAAAACGGCTGAATGAAATTTTGGACACGGACGCTGGCGCGCGTTACATCGGCGAATTTTCGCTCGGCTTCAACCCATATATTTTAAGCCCGATGTGCGACATTTTGTTCGATGAAAAAATCGCCGGTTCGCTGCACTTCACGCCGGGACAGGCTTACGAGGATTGCGGCAACGGCAACAAGAGCGCGATCCATTGGGACATGGTTTTGATCCAGCGCGCGGACTGGGGCGGCGGCGAAGTCTGGTTCGACGGCGAACTGATCCGCAAAGACGGAATTTTTCTGCCGAAGGATTTGAAGCCGCTGAATCCGGCGAACTTGAAGTGATTTATGATTTACGATTGCTGATTTATGATTGCTGTCGTCGCCGGCGCAAATACATTTTCAAATCGTAAATCGTAAATCAAAAATCGTAAATTTTTTCACGCCGTCTTTTTCAAAATCGCCAAAAATTGTTTCATGGCCGGCGAGAGCACTTTGTTTTTTTTGTAAATGGCGGCCAGCGGACGATAAAAATCGCCGTCGGCAATCGGCAGGGCGACGAGCGTTTGCTTGCTGATTTCCTGCAAGACCGTTCCGCGCGGCACGATGGAAATGCCCGCGTCAATTTCCACGGCGCGTTTCACCGTTTCCACATTGTCAAATTCCATGACGTGTTTTATTTCCACGCCGTATTCTTTCAAAATTTTGTCGAGCGCTTTTCGCGTTGGAATGTCCGGCTCGAAGCCGATGATTTTTTGGCTGGCGAGCGCCTTGAGTTTCACGGCTTTCTGTTGGGCGAAGGCATGTTGCGGATGGCAGATCAGGACGAGCTGCTCTTTGCGCAGCGGAATGACTTCCAGCCGTGGATCCATATCCGGATAGGCGACCAACCCGACATCCACGACGTTGGTCAACACGTCATCATAAACCTGATTGGCGCGGCGATATTCGACGTGGATGTTGACGGTCGGATAAATTTTCATGAACCGCTTGATATAGGGCGGCAAATCGTGCAGGCCGACGGAATAAATCGTCGCGACGCGGATGGTTCCCGAAATAATATCCTTCAACTCCTCCAATTTGGTGTGCAGCGATTCGTAAGCCTGGATGATTTGCTTGCTGTGTTCGTAGAGCACCTCGCCTTCGCGGGAAAGGCGGAATTGTTTTTTGCCGCGTTCGATGAGTTGCGATTTGAACGCGCGTTCGAGCGCGCCGATTTGCTGGCTGACGGCGGATTGCGTGACTTGATTGATTTGAGCGGCCTTGGTGAAACTGGTGGTCTCGGCTAAATCGCAAAAAACTTTAAGGCTTTCAATCTGCATGAATCAAATAACATGGAAAATTTTCAATCAGTCAACCGACGGCGCGGCCGCGAGAATCTGTTTCACCTTCAAAAGCAAATCCTGGCTCGTGAACGGTTTTTGCAGATACGCCGTGCCGGTGTTTTTATCCGCCGGCATGACATAACCGCTCGTGCAAAGAATTTTTGTCACCGGCGCAAGTTGCCGGATGCGCTCGACCAGCTCGCGTCCGCCCATTCCCGGCATCACCAAATCCGTGACGACCAAATCCACTTTCGTGTCCTCGCGCGATAAAATCGCCAGCGCCTTTTGTCCGCCGTTGGCCGTCAACACGCGATAACCGAAATCCGATAAAATGGCTTCGCCCATCGTCAACACCAGATTTTCATCGTCCACCACCAAAACGGTTGACGTGCCGTGCAGATCGTCATTCGTGGTTCCATTTTCACGGACCAATCCCTTTTCCGCCGGCAAATAAATCCGCGCCGACGCGCCCGCGCCCGGCTGGCTGGAGATCGCAATGCCGCCGCCGTGATTGGTCACGATGCCGTAAGCCAAAGCCAGTCCCAAACCGCGATGCGTTTTTCCTTTCGTCGTAAAAAACGGTTCAAAAATTCGCGGCAAAACCTCTGCGTCAATGCCGTGACCATTGTCAACCAGCTCCACGCACACATACGCGCCCGCCGCCAGCCGCACATTGCGATCCTGCGTCGGCTCGCTCAAATCCACGTTGCGCGTCTGCACGCCGATCTGTCCGCCGCCGCTCAAACCGGCGGCCTCCACCGCGTTCTCCAAAACTTTTGTGAAGGCCTGCTGCATTTTTGCCTCGTCAAAACGCGCGCCGAACAATCCATTTTCCAATTGCAAATTCCAGGCGATTTTTGCGCCGTTGGCGTTGCGGAAAAAATCCACGCAACGAGTGACCACGGTGTTCACATTGCCCGGCGGCTGGCGGCGCGTTTCCTTTTCCTGGCGGCTGAACACCGCGAGTTCATTGGCGATTTCCGCCGCGCGCGCCGCCGATTTTTCCACTTCCATCAGCGAATGCCGCCACGGATGTCCCGGCTCCGCCTTGCCCAGAAGCAGCGACGTGTGGCCCAGCACGCTCGTCAGCGCGTTGTTGAAATCCAGCGAAACCGTCCGCGCCAGTTGCAGCGCGCAATCCAATTTTTGCTTGAGCAAAATTCCGCTCGCTTCCGCCGCCTTGTTTTCCATCGGCGAAGTTGAAGGTGAAATTCCCGCAACCGGAATGGTTGCCGCGAGCGGAGCATCCGGCACAGCCGAATCTGTTGCCGGCAGCAATTGCAGCACAAACCATTTTTGTCCGTCCTTGTTGAAAGCGCAAATCGCCGCCGTGAATTTCGTGGCTGCGCCCTTGCCCGTGCGAAATTTCAATTCCGCCGTGGCCGTCGGCGCCTGCTCCCACAACATGAGAAAATTTCCTTCCGTTCCGCCATTTTCATCCGACCAGATGGCCGACAATTGCGGCGCATCGCCGGACAACGCCGCGCCAAAAACGTTTGTCGCCGCCGTGTTCGCGCGCAAAATTGCGCCGCTGGCGCTGACCAGCAATGCCGGCCACGCCGCGCCTTCCAAACCAAATACAACTTCCGGCTTCACAATAAATCCAATCCAGCGCGGCAGCTTACAATCCTTTCATGAAAATTCAAGGAACGATGACAAATGCTTCCGGCAAAAGTTTTTTCACGGAAAATTCCCGGACTTTTTTCAAATCATCACTGTCGGCCACAAATACTTTCGCATCCGGCGCGTATTCGCGCAACAATTGACGGCACGCGCCGCACGGCATCGGGCCGTTTTCAATCCGCGCCACGACTGCAATTGCCGCAAAAAATTTTCTGCCGTCCGTCAAAGCCTTGAACAACGCGATCCGTTCCGCGCAACAAGTCAATCCATAGCTCGCGCTCTCCACGTTCGCGCCGGAAATAATTTCGCCGGACTTCGTGAGCAACGCCGCGCCGACCTTGAATTTTGAATACGGCGACACGGAATTTTTGCGCGCCTTGGCCGCCGCCTGAATCAATTTATTTTTATTGCTCATGGGAAATGATGGCGGATTTGTATTCGGTAAAATCTATGCCGTAATGTTGCAAGGCCGGCAAAGTTTTGGCGTCCAAAGGATCGAACGGTTGCCAGAAATGATAACGCGGATTGATGTAAAATTCCGAGCACACCAGGCTTTTGATATTTTTGGAAGGATTTAGCGCAATGCTTAAACACGGCCACGACCAGTCGAAATCTGCTCTCCAACTTTCCATGGAACTGCGCGCGAGAACAGTTGAGCGCAACAGAATCGGCCCGGCGTTGGCGCTCAAAAGAGTTTGCAACCGACCAACGTCTTTATGCCATTGCCACGAAGCGCAAATTTGCCAGAGGGATTGAACGGCCAAAAGAATTGCCGCCATTTGCGCCAGATATTTTTCTTTGGAAGCGATCCACGCCGGACGGTATCTTAAAATCAAAGCGACCGGCAGCAGCAACAGCGGAACCAACAAATCCAAAATCCGGTTGTCGTATTCCCGCGCGGTGTCCAATTGGTCCGGTCGCAACAAAGGCCACATTCCCCAAATCGCGAGCGCGATGATTTGAATGATTATGGCGGCGCGAGAAGTGATGATTTTCCAAAAATTTTCGGAAAGCCACGCGCCCAACATCAGGCACGCCCAAATGATAGTCCAGGTCAACGTCCAGCCTTTGTGCCAGAGCAAACTTTCCGCGTTGGCGCGAAAGCCGCCGAAATTAACGGGGATTTCCGGCTTGAGCACTGCGTATAAACCGATGCCTGAAGCGGCCAAAAATAATCCGGCGGCCGCCAATAAAATACTCCATTGGAAAAATTTATTTTCGCGCGGTTTCACCATTCGTTCTTCCGCGATTCTCCAGAGTGACAACGCGGCCAGCGGCAGGCACAAAAAAAGTTGAGATTCATAACTGAATAAAAATCCGGTTGCGGAAATCAAAAGAATGACTGCAGCCGATGGCTTTAATGGCCGGGCGAAAAGAATTGCAAAAAGTGAAGACCAGAAAAATGCGTGGGCCAAAATATGTTCGCCCACCGCCATGAATGCCGCATTCAGAAACCCGGCGGCGCAACCGACGACCGCCAGCCAAAAATGTTTGGGCGACATCCAATAACAACAGGCCAGGATCGCCGGCCACGGAAGATAACAACCCAATCCAAACGCCAGTCGCAAAAGGCCCATGTTCGTCACGCCTGATTTAATGGTCAGCACCAACGGAAATTCATAGATGTAAAAGGCGAAGTGGCGCGACCACATCAGCGACACAAAATTTTGCGCTTCCAATACCCGGATGAATTCATGCGAACCATCAGCATACAAACATCGGCAGAATAAAATCTCCAGCAACGTTGAAATCCCGAAAATAAAACACGCCATCAACATTCCGCGCTGCAAAAAAAATTGCCGTGGCCGGCTCAACCTTTTTTGATCCGTTATATCGAGTGCCATTTCCATAAAAGCGTCCGGCTGAAGCGCGAGTTATCCAATCAATCCGGCAAATGTTTTAATCAATCGCGCCGCCGAAATTTTCACCCGATTGCCAGTTTCCAAAACTTCCGCGTGCGATAGATTTCTTTTGCTGATCCCCGCCGCCAGATTGGTGATGCACGAAATCGCTGCCACATTCAACCCGCATTGCCGCGCCACCATCGCCTCCGGCACGGTGCTCATGCCGACGGCGTCCGCGCCGAGTCTTGCGAATGCGCGGATCTCCGCCGGCGTTTCGTAACTCGGCCCGCTCACGGCCAGATAAACGCCGCGCTGTAATTTTAATTTGGAAATTTTTCCGGCGCGAAACAAAAGTTCGCGCAAATTTTTGTCGTAGGTTTCGGTGAGATCAACAAATCGAGGCAAATTTTCATGGTAGCCGCCACGCAGTGGCCGAAGTGGGTTTGCGCCCATGAAATTGATGTGGTCGGTCAAAACCATGAAATCGCCCGCGCGAAAATTTTTATTGATGCCGCCCGCTGCATTTGTCAAAAGCAGATCTGTGATGCCGAAGGTCGCGAGCGTGCGCGTGGCGAACGTGACGCGTTCCATTTCGTGGCCTTCGTAAAAATGCGCGCGTCCGCTCAAAACCAAAACCGGCGTCCGGCCGAGGTGGCCGAAATACAATTCGCCCGCATGACCGCTGACGGTCGGTTTGGGGAAGCCGGGGATTTTGGCGTAGGAAATTTTTTTGGCCACGCGCAGTTCCGTCAGCGCGTGCTGAAATCCGCTGCCGAGCACGATGGCGAGTGTCGGGCGAAGCGATGAAATTTTTTTTAGATGCGCGGCGGCGATCTGGGGAGAGCTCACTTGAGCCGCCTTGTTTTGACAGGTGTTTTGCGTGACTGCTTCGGAAGTTTTTTTAGCAACTCCTGAATCCGTTTGCCAAGCTGATGAATCTTCTCGGGCTTGAGCTTGAGGATTTCAGCTTTAATTTCAGCAGCCGTGCGCATGGTGGAAATTATTCAGAACTTGGCCGTATGATAAATTCTCCCTGATCAGGATTCTCCAGTTTCCCCGGAATAAATCCTTCAGCGAGCAAAAGCACTCGGACAGAACTGGCATTCCGTTGACGGAGACGTGTGGCAATGCGCGAAAGCGTATTTGCATCTTCGGTCAAGATTACTGAAATCTGTTCTTCCTCCGACTGTGCAATAATTTTGAGGTCGTTGATAATAATTCGCCGAGTGTCATCGGCTGAAGCTGCCTTCCCCTCACTCAACGAACGAAACAGTGCTGCTGCTCGAATGGCGTGAGGCAAGTTGTAAGGCAGGATGTGAAAATTTTGAAGTGGCAAATCACTGATGGACTGTTTTACCTCAAATTCACCTGCCGCCACGGTTGAAATCCACATTGGGATTCTTTGTGCCAAGCAATGCCTAAAATATTCCACGGCGATGGCATGATTCGGCCGGCTTGGATCGGCAAACGAAATCAGAAAACTGGTGTCGAGAGAAACTTGAATCATGGCCTTATTTATTCCCCCTCAATGATTCGACCCAGCCAGCGGCAGATTTTACTTCCTTCCATGCTTCGCGTCCTTTTTTCCAAAGCGCTGTCAAGGCTTGTTCATCAACGTCAGTTGTTTGAGGCGAGAACTGAATCAACCGCAAATTTCTCAAAGCCTTTGTTCGCAAATGTTGTTCGCCTTGCACGCGAAGAGTCACATTTTTATAGGCTAGATTTTCTTCCTCGGCCGCCAACTGCTGTTTTGTCGCATCAACAAGCACGCTTTCACCAGTGTCTGCCAACACAAGATGCACGTTTGGGTCTTGTTTGCCGCCAATGTTCACAACTTCGCCCGTCAAATGTTTCTCGACACTGACCCAAGCATTTTCACCAGCATGCTGAAACTGGCTAGTATTTGAGACGCGAATCTCACGACGACCTGCGATATTGGGAATTGAATAAGTGCGGGTGGGCAAACGACGCACGCGCGATTGCCAACGCTCAATAATCTTTGCCCGACTTGGTTGAATCGCGTCCAAATCGCCGGTTTTTTCCAGCGTTGCCAAGTCCGCAAGCGCACTGGAAGCGAGCAGATGAGCAACCAGCGCAACTATTTTCACTGAACCTTCCTTAATGTGAACACGCGAGTTTGCAAGACTGGCTTCCGACACATCACCTTTAATCAGAGTTTCAACCTCTTCAAGAAACCCGCGCAATGTGGGCAAGTCCACATTGTCGAGAGTCAGAGGCTTGCCGCCGACTACATCATTGAGTGAAAACTCAAGCTCTGTTAGTTCGTTGGACATATTTTGCGCTGGTGACAATCTCGCCTTTTTCTATTCGCTTCTCAAGACGATTTACGCACTTGTTCAAATTGCGCCACTTGATTTCTTTCACCGCTGCATTACTATACTTTCCCTTTGATTATGGAATTGAACAATGACGAAATCCGCCGTTACTCGCGGCACCTGATTCTGCCCGAAGTCGGTCTGGCCGGCCAAAAACGCATCAAAGCCGCCAGCGTGCTGTGCATCGGCGGGCAGATTGCCGGTTGACACATTTTCACGGCGCATTAACTTTAGCTCATGCAAAACGGACATGGCAGCGCGGTTTTGGACGAAATGCTCGAACCGGTCAGCCGCAGTTTGGGGCTGAAAACGGCGCGGGCGCTGGCAGCATTGCGCGTGGGCGCGCGAATGCAGGCGCGCGTGGAAAAATTGGCGGAGAAATGTGATGAAGGAAAACTCACCGCTAAAGAACGCGCCGAATACGAGGCTTATGTCCAGGCCAGCACGCTCATCGGAATTCTTCAAGCCAAGTCGCGGCGCATTTTGTCCAAAGCAAACTGATGGACGCAAGGCTGCGACAATTTGTCCGGCAGCGCGCAAAAAATTGTTGCGAGTATTGCGGGCTGTCACAGGATTCCGAACCATTGTCATTTCACATCGAACACATCATTCCACGACAACACGGTGGAAAAGATTCGGCGGAAAATCTCGCGCTGGCCTGCCATCACTGCAACTTGCATAAAGGCACAAATCTTTCCGGGCTTGATTCCAAAACTGGAAAATTGACGCGTCTGTTTCATCCGCGACTTGATGATTGGGACGAACATTTAAAAAATCGCGAAAGCGAAATTATTGGTTTGTCGGCAATCGGCAGAACGACTTTGAATTTATTGCGGATGAATGAAGATGGACGATTGCAATTGCGTGAAAGCGCGGAGCAATAAAATTTGTTCAAACTGCCCGACTTGATTTCTTTCACTACTGCATTACTATACTTTCCCTTTGATTATGGAATTGAACAATGACGAAATCCGCCGTTACTCGCGGCACCTGATTCTGCCGGAAGTCGGATTAGCAGGCCAAAAACGCATCAAGGCCGCGAGCGTCCTGTGCATCGGCGCGGGCGGTCTCGGCTCGCCCATCGCCATGTATCTCGCCGCCGCCGGCATCGGCAAGATCGGCATCGTGGATTTCGACACGGTGGATTATTCCAATCTGCAACGGCAGATTCTCCACACGGACGCGGACGTGGGCCGCTCGAAGGCCGAGTCGGCGAAGGAAATGATCAACGCGCTCAACCCGAACGTCGAAGTGGTTTTGTATAACACGCGCATCTCGTCCGAAAACGCGCTCGACCTCATCCGGCCTTACGACATCGTCGTGGATGGCACGGATAATTTCCCGACGCGATATCTCACCAACGACGCCTGCGTGCTGCTCAAAAAACCTAATGTTTACGGTTCCATTTTCCGTTTCGAGGGACAGGCGAGTGTGTTCGCGCCGCATCTCGGCGGACCGTGTTATCGCTGCCTTTATCCCGAACCGCCGCCGCCGGGAATGGTTCCGAGCTGCGCGGAAGGCGGAGTGCTTGGCGTTTTACCGGGAATTATTGGCTGCATCCAGACGAATGAAATTTTGAAACTCGCATTGGGCAAAGGAACTTCACTTGTCGGACGACTGCTTTTGTTCAACGCGCTCGACATGAAGTTTCGCGAATTGAAATTGCGCCGCGATCCGGCGTGTCCCGTTTGCAGCGATCATCCGACGATCAAGGAATTGATTGATTACGAAGTTTTTTGCGGCATTGAACCGCCCGCTCAAGACGAAAATCCCGACGAAGTCACCGTGCAAGAAATGAAGAAGGCTTTGGACAATCCGAAACTCGGCATCAAGGTCGTGGACGTGCGCGAGCCGTTTGAATACGAAATCGCGCGCATCGAAGGCGTGCCGTTGCTGCCGATGAGCGAATTGCAAAATCGTTTCACGGAATTGGATCCGAACACGCAATATTACCTTTTGTGCAAAGTCGGCGCGCGTTCGCATTCGGCGGTGGAATTTTTGCGCGAACAAGGTTTCAAATATGTCAAGAACGTGAAAGGTGGCACGAATGCCTGGTCGGAGGAAATTGACCGCAACGTGCCGAGGTATTGAAGATGAAATTGTCTCTACGGCGAACTGTTAATCTTAAAGAATTTCGCTGCATTTGTTGTTTGCACCGTGCCAATTTGAATTGGCTGAAAACCTGTAAACGTAGCGTTGGAAAGTCCCGCCCACGTTTGCAAATTTGAACTCCGGCTTACGCTGAATGGCGATCCCGGCACGCCCCATACATCAAGGCTGTAATTGGTATTGTTGAGAGAACGCATCCGAATTCCCGAATTAAAGGGTGAGCTGCTGATAATTCCATTGCCAGCAGAAAGAATTAACCTATTTGCAAATTGGGAAATTTTTCCTAACTCGGGCAAATAAATATCAGATAAAGACCAATTTACTCCATTTGTAGAATACCAAATTGTTCCGTCGCCAACTGTGGCAAGCAATGTGTTTCCGATTGATAGTAATTGAGAAATTCCCGAAGATGTAAGAAATACTGCATTAGGGGTGTTGAAATTCGTAGAGGCGTAAAGAACGCCTTGTCCGTAATTGCCAGCGGAATGTCCAATAAAATAGTATTGGTTTTTCCACCAATAGACATCATTAACGCCCCACGGAAATGTCAATCCAGAAGCGGTCCAATTCGACAAGTTTTGGGATGTATAAACGGCAGAATAATTGGTGTAACCTGAAAGAGAAGAAACAGTGTAATTAGATGTCGCAAACCAATTTCCATTTTGGAAGTTTAATAGTGATAGTTGGGTCGTGTTAGAAATTGCTACCCAGTTAATGCCATTAGAGGATGTTAAAAACGGTGCGATGGGAGCGGCATTGGGTTGATTTGCAACGAATAGGCCGCCTCCAAAAATAAATCCGTCAGAAAAAATGTTTCCGAGTCCAGCAGACATCTGCCAATTAAAACCATTTGTTGTTATCCAAGCATTTACCGGATATTGGCTGTCTCTTGCAACAATGCGACCATTACCAGCACATATTCCATAAAAGGTTGTCGGCAGGGTATTGGTAAACCATTGGATGCCATTAGAAGAATACAAACAATTTTGCCCGTCAAGTATCAATACAAGATTTGAAAATGTAGCTACCCGATAACTCATGTAATCAAAAAAACCATTATTACGTCCTTGCCACACTGAATTTAATTCGCTCCAATTTGTTGTGCCTAGTGGCGCAGTGAGCATTGTGCCGGCATAACCGACTGTAACTAAAAAAGTCGAAGATTTACTTATTCCCGTGAGATTTTGAGCATCGCCGACAGTTCCCGCTGTAGTCCAATTTGTAAAATCTGTGGTCATAAGAATAGTTCTAAATTCACCATAGCTGCTACTTAACATTTCCACATAAGAGCCAATAAAGTGATACGTAGTCTGATCTTTAATTACTTTCGCAAATTGTGTATTAGAGAAGTTAGTCGGCACAGAGTTTGATGCCCAATCAAGCCCATTTGAACTTTTATAAAAATAATCCCCTAGAAATGGAAAATCAAAGAAATAGTCACCTGCGGAACAAAGGCGTGTGCTTGGATTTTGTAACGTGTTTCCAGGATTGAAGGCTATCGTATCCCAATTGACCAAGTTAGTTGACCTGAGAATAGATGATTGTCCTGAAGAAACGGCGTTACCAGAAAGCAATGTGACACCGTTGTTAGTAGCCAATAGGCTGCCATTGAAATTATTAAAGATAAAGTTTGTAGTCCATGCTTGAGCGTCTGTAGAAACAAGCAATAGTGTGCGTTGATTTACACTATCAAAGGCTGCAACTACTAAGGTATTGCTGATTACCACCATATCATTTACTTGAAGGGCTTGTCCGAATAATGAAGTAGTCGAAATCGTAGATGGCGGCTGGATACGAAGAATTACATCTCCCGTGCCCCATGCTAGAAAATTACCTTGCCACGGTATGACTCCTTCCAAATCTGTGAGAACCGGAGAATATACGGTAGTCCAATTTACCCCTCCATTTGAGGACATTAGAATTATTCCATTTTCTCCTACTGCAACACAATTGCTCCCGTTGCAAGCTACGTCATTAAGCGACGCTCCAGTCGGTTGTGGGTCAAGCCATGTCCAAGACCAATCGCCTGTGCTGGCAACACACCGGAATGTTAAAAAGGAAAACGTGAGACAAATACACAATCGAAATGCAATGCGCCGTAGAGTTTTCATAAATTTTGTCAATTTCATAATCTCCCAAGCCCGACGCTCGCAAGAAAGCCATTTTTGCCCAATTGTGTCAAGTGCTAAAAAAAGACAAATGTCTTATGCTTGCGTTTGCGCCAAAACGCCATTCTGACGATGAATGGCTCAAACAAAATCATTTTTGTCAGACGCTTTTTCGCAAGTGGTCAAAAGACACCGCGAAAAAAGAAAATTGAGCCGTGCTGCGTTGGCGGAAAAATCGGGATTGCATCAAACTTACATCGGCCTTTTGGAGCGTGGCGAACGAAGCCCAAATTTGGATACTGCCAAAGCTATCGCAAAAGCATTGAACATTTCTTTGGGTAAATTGATTACGGAAGCAGAACAAATTCAAAAATAGAATTGTTAAAACTTTGCGCCTTTGCGTCTCTGCGTTAAATTCTTTTCCAATGACCGACGATTTACAAAAACGCATTCAAGCCGCGCTCGCCAATCCGCAAAACATGGGCGAGATGGCGGGCGCGGATTCCATCGGCACGGTCGGCAACGCCGATTGCGGCGAGATGCTGCGGCTGTGGGTGAAGTTCAAGCAGCAGGACGGCCGACACGTCATTGACCGCGCGACGTTCCAATCTTTCGGCTGCGAAACGGCGATTGCCGTCGCGAGTCTGGCGACGGAATTGATTCGCGGCAAGACCGCCGAGGAAGCGCTCGCGCTCAAGACCGAGGAACTCGCCGGCGAACTCGGCCCGTTGCCGCCGATGAAAATCCATTGCGCCCAGCTCGTCGAAGGCGCGCTGCGTTCCGCGCTCGAACCGCAAAACGCGGAAACGAAAATTGAAAAATCCGACGTGCCAAATTCCGGTTCAAACCTGCTCGACAGTTTTTCCAAGCCGAAAGAAGGCGTGAAGCTGACTTTTTTGGATGAGGAAAAATAACGAAAACTTAAGCCGCTTAACTAGTCTTGAACCTAAAACAATTTGAACTTCACAGGCCTATTGTCTGTGCTAATTTGCCCGCGAAAGTTTTATGAAAATCATTCAGGAATTCAAAACGTTCGCTTTGCGCGGCAATGTCGTTGACCTGGCCGTGGGCGTCATCATCGGCGCCGCCTTTGGAAAAATTGTCAACGCGCTCGTCACGGATATCATCATGCCGCCCATCGGAATGTTGGTGGGCAATCTGAATTTTACCAATCTTTATGTGCCCTTGGCCGAAAAGGTTCGGCAGGCGCAGGCAACTTTTGCCGCCGCGCATCCCGGTCTCAAGCTGTCGTTGGCCGACGCACAAGCAGCCGGGCCGGTGCTGGCATGGGGAGATTTTGTTACTGTCACGCTGGATTTTCTCATCGTCGCCGCCGCCGTTTTTTTGTTGGTAAAAGGCATTAACGAACTTCAACGCCACGAAGATGCCAAACCTGCGCCACCACCCGCACCAACCGCCGAAGAAAAACTTCTGACCGAAATTCGCGATCTGCTCAAAAATCGCGCTTGAGAAAAGTTAAAGAAGCGTTTTCAGCGGTGTCCGTGAAAGCCACCGCCGTGAAAGCCGCCGCCGTGGAATCCACGCCCGCGAAAACCTCCGCCGCCGAATCCAAATGAAAAGGACACCGCTGGAAACGGCGCCGCATAATACGGATAATAATACGGTTGATAATAGTAATTGTCGTAATCATAAGTCTGCGTGTCCGGCATCACATAAACCGTCGAGGACGGAACCGTTTCATACGTCACCGTCGGTTGCGCCACGGCGGTCGAGACTTCAGCCCTGGAATTTTGCGGGGCTGGAGTTGGCGCGGCATTGGCCGTCATATTTTTTGGCTGGTTCAACATCGCGCTGACCACCGCATCAGAAACGCCTTTTTGCCGCAAATAAATAATTTGATCCGCGTTCAATCCATAACCATTGCCGGAATTTTTGATGTAGGCAATGATCGTGTCCTCGCCGACTTTTGCCTGCGTCAATTGCACAATTTGCGACACGCCATACGAAAGCTGCGGGGTCGCTGAAGCGGCTGGGTTGGAAATGTCTTGCGCAAAAATGCTCGTGGCCAAAAATGTGGAAATCAAAACCGGCAGCATGTTTTTCAAAATTCGAGTTTTCATAAAATCATCTCTTAATTCAACACTACAAACTCGCGCGAGTTGCGCGCGCTGTCAAACCGTGCAAAAGATTTTGAAAATCAGCGTCTTTCGCGCAAACGCAAGGTGCGCTCCTGTTTTTTGATTTCACCGCCCAGCAATTGTTCGGCGTTCCAGCCGCGCGCTTGTGCCAGCGCCGCCAATTCAAATAACTTTTCCCCCAGCCGGACGCCGGAAATTTTTTCGCGCCGCGATTTTTTTCCCATCAAATTTGAGTTGCCCGCTTTCTTCACCAATTTTTCCGCGCGCAACAATGCCGGCAAATGCTTTGGGATTCCGTCGAAAGCCGATTTGCGTTCGCTTTTGGTTCCCGCTTTTTCCGCGCGCTTGATTTTTTCCCAGTTCACCCAGACCTCATCCACATTTTTGACTTTCGTCTTTCCGAAAACGTGCGGATGGCGGCGGATCAATTTTTCCGTGAGCAGCGCGCAAACTTTTTCAAAATCAAAGGCGCCGCGTTCGCGCGCAATCTCGCAATGAAAAATAACCTGCATTAACAGGTCGCCGAGCTCCCCGGCCATTTCGGAATCTTCGCGCGCCTCAATCGCGTCAATCAATTCATAAACTTCCTCAATCGCATGGCTTCGCAAACTCCTGTGCGTCTGCTCGCGATCCCACGGACAGCCTTTGGGCGAACGCAACTTCGCCATGACTTTGAGCAAATCATTTATCGCCGGTTGTTTTTTCATGTAAGTTTTAGCCACAGAGTCACAGAGAACACAGAGTTTTAGAAAATAATTTTCTCTGTGCGCTCTGTGCCTCTGTGGCAAATTATAAAATCACCAAATCATCACGATGCACGAGTTCCACGCGCGCAAGTTTTCTGGCGCGGATTTCTTCGGCGGAAAATTTGGCGATGCCGCGCGCAAATTCCGTTCCGTCCAGATCGCAAAGGCGCACGACTTCTTCCGCCTGAAAATTTCCTTCGCAACGCGCAACGCCCGGCGGCAGCAAACTTTTTCCCGATTCGCGCAACGCGGTTTTTGCGCCGTCGTCCACGAACAGAGTTCCTTTCGGATGATGAAAAAACGCAATCCAGCGTTTGCGGCCTTGCAATTTATTCGGTTGCGCGATGAACAATGTGCCTTCGTCTTCGCCGCCCAAAACTTTTGCCAGAACATTTTTCTTCTTGCCGGAAGCGATCACGAGCGGAATGCCGGAACGCACGACGATTTTTGCCGCTTCAATTTTCGATCTCATGCCGCCAACGGCAGTTTCACTGGAAGTTCCACCGGCGAGTTTTTCAATCGCGCCGTCAATGTGTTCGATGACAGAAATTGTTTTTGGATTTGCCTTGCTGAAATTTTCAATCACGCCGTCCACGGTCGTCAAAATCACCAGTAAATCCGCAGGCAAAAGCGAGGCGACGAGCGCGGACAATTTGTCGTTGTCGCCGAATTTGATTTCCGTGAACGACACGGCGTCGTTTTCGTTGATGACGGGAATGACGCCGCGACCGAGCAGCGTGACGAGCGTGTTGCGCGCGTTCAAATGGCGCTCGTGATGCTCCAAATCTTCGTGCGTGAGCAAAACCTGGGCGACGTGCAAATCGTGCCTGGCAAAAAGTTCGGCGTAATTTGCCATGAGCCGGGTTTGGCCGATGGCGGCGCAGGCTTGAAGTTCCGCGAGCTCCGTCGGGCGTTTTTCGTAACCGAGCGCGCCCATGCCCGCGCCGACCGCGCCGCTGGTCACGACCACAATTTCTTTTCCCGATTTTCGCAGCGACACAATTTGCGCCACGAGTTGCTCCAACTGCGCCGGATCAATTTGCTTCCGGCTGTCGGTCAGAACGCCGGTGCCAAATTTGACGACGAGGCGAGAAATGGTTTTGAGCGAGTCGCGTTGCACGCGGAAATGTTAGAAGAAATCTGGCGCGCGGAAAATGTTAAAATGAAACGCCGATCAAATTCAAAATGTCTTGCAGCGCGGCGGAATTTCCGCCGGAAAGTTTTTTTGGGCCGGCGAACGTTGTTAAAAAATTGCCGCTGCGCAGGCCGACAAAAACCGCCAGCCCGGCCAGATCATTTTTCGAGCGCACATTTTTTATGATGCAATTTTCGATGTCTATTTTTTGTGTGCGGTTGTTGCGCTGATCTTTCAAGTCAATGTATTTGGCCGTGCCGACGGAAACATTCAGCACGTCAATGCCTTTGAAATCGTAGCCGGTTTCGGTTTTGAAATTGATCGAGCGTTTTCCGGCACGAAGTTTTTTTGGCGCGGAAATGCCGAGCGAAAAGATGTTGGTTTTGCCGGCGGCATTTTTCACGATGTCCAGTTCGCCGAGATTGAAACGCAAAAGCGTAATGTGAATTTCTTTTTTCGCGAGCGCGGCGCGGTCGTATTCAACGTGGATTTCCGGAATCTCCAAAAATGGCGTGCCGCCAAATGCCGGCGGGTTGAAGATTTTCAGGTTTTGAATTTCGAGGGTCGGTTCAGTCAAACCCAATTTGACCCGGCCGATTTCCGCGTCCATTCCGGTTTGTGCGCGAATGTTGTGCTCGATGACGACGCGCAGAATGGAATTGCAGGTGAGCAGAAAAACGGCCACCAGCACAATGGCCAGAAGGAACAGTCGCAGCAGCCATTTGAAAATGAATTTGAACATTCGTTAATTTGTTAAACCGTTGAATCGCGGAATCGTAGCGCGTCCTTTTTGATTTAACAATTCTGCTTCCACCTTCAACCATTCATAAAGCCACGTCTTCCGGCCGCACTTCGAGACATTCGTCCTGATCTTCCCAAATCGCGGCGGCGCAGGAATCCAACAGTTTTGGCGCCAAAACTTTTCCGGCGCGGGCGAGCATTTGTTCCGCCTGCTCCGCCGCATTTTCGTAGGCGGCGTCGTAATTTCCCGCGCGTTTGCGCTGGCGGTCGTCCCAATGCGCGACGGCGTGAACGGGTTCGTAATGTTGCGCCCACGCTTCGATTTCACCGCGAATGTCGGCGGGAATTTCCTCAAAGGGCACGAGCGTTTCGCTGCAATGCTGGCAGATCAAGCCGGATTCGCGCACGTCGCGAGTGAGCAGCGGGAGAAACGGCGCGCGGCAACAGGGCGATTCCGCGTAGGCCGCCGGCGGCGTGATGAGCCGCTTGAACCAGATTTGTTTTTCGTGGGCGACTTGGGCGCCGAGCCGATAGGCGCCGACGAGCGGGTGTGAAAGCCGCCAGGCGCGGCCTTCGAGCTGGCCGAGCGTTTGGGCGAGCCAGCGCGCGAGCGTGAGGTCGTCCCACTCCTGAAACACACGGGTGTATTCCTTCCAAAGCGAGTCAAGCGGCGAATCGGATTCAAATGCCATGCGCGCAGAATGAGGCGGATAAAAAGTTTTGTCGAGTGAGACGAATGGGAAGGCTTGCGAAATTTAAGCGCGTTCTTTTATCGCCTCCGTCCCGGCGCGAAATGATAGCCGCCGCGAATTCTTGAGCCGCGAGCTTTGCCGGGAAAACCTTTTGGCGCGCCGGGTTTGTTTTCGTCGAAGAGCGTCGTGTATTTGTAATCGAAATTTTCCAGCTTCACGCGTGGGATTTTCTGGCTGATAAAGCGTTCGATGGCGAAGACGTGGCTGGCGTCCTCGGCGGTCATGATGGTGAAGGCGTCGCCGCTGGCCTCGGCGCGGCCCGTGCGCCCGATGCGATGGATGTAATCTTCAGGATGCTGCGGCACGTCGTAGTTGACGACATGACTGACTTCCGCGATGTCCAGTCCGCGCGCGGCGATGTCCGTGGCGACGAGCACCTCGAATTTGCCGTTGCGAAAACCGGCGAGCGCCTGCTCGCGTTCGCGTTGCGTGCGGTTGGAATGCAGCACGGCCACGGCGTGATTGTTGCGCTTCAATGTATGGGCAATGCGATCCGCGCCGTGCTTTGTCCGGCAGAAGATAAGAACTGAATTGTAATTCACGCGTTCGAGCAGTTGAAGCAGAAGATCCGTTTTTTGCGAATCGGACACGGGATAAATAACGTGCTTCACCGTTTCGGCCGGCGTCCGGCGCGCGCCAATCTCAACCGTTTCGGGATTGTGCATCGCCCATTTGATGAGCGTTTCAATCTGCGGCGGAATCGTCGCGGAAAAAAGCGCGGTGTGACGCTCGCGCGGACAGCGGTCCAAAATGCGGCGCACGTCGGGGAGAAATCCCATGTCGAGCATCCGGTCGGCTTCGTCGAGCACCAGATATTTTATGGCGTCCAGGCGGCAAGCGCCCTTTTCGATGTGGTCGAGCAGTCGTCCGGGCGTGGCGACAAGAATATCCACGCCATCGCGCAACGCATCGGTCTGCCGTCCGTAACCGACGCCGCCGTAGAACACGGCGATTTTCAGATTCGTGAAACGTGCGTAATCGCGGAACGCCGTTTCCACTTGCGCGGCGAGTTCGCGCGTCGGCTCAAGAATCAAAACGCGCGGGCGTGGTTCGTGCGCGCCGAGTTTAGAAAGAATTGGCAAAGCGAACGCGGCGGTCTTGCCCGTGCCGGTCTGCGCGCTGCCGATGACATCGCGTCCGGAGAGCACGAGCGGGATCGAGCGCAACTGGATGGGCGTCGGTTCGATGTAGCCCATCGCCTTGACGCCTTCGAGGATTTTCTCGGAAAGTCCGAGCGCGGTAAAACTCATGGTTGGAAGCCTAACAGGAAATCGGCGGCGTGAAAGCTAATTGAATTGGTTGAATTTTTCAAGTCCTGTTGCCGCTGTTTTCTTTTTTGCTTGGGATTATGTAGTTGACGTATAATTGGATTTTATAGAGCGATAAGTTTGGAAGAAGTCGTTGTGAACATCAAGAAAATTGGACGTTTCTGTGCAGCA
>Ga0207933_1000486_pt1 | contig 38769 bp, 31 predicted proteins | sample NGESurdeep092012_4_FD_184488 | JGI IMG/M metagenome (GOLD analysis project Ga0207933, IMG submission 184488) | Arctic peat soil microbial communities from Barrow, Alaska - NGEE Surface sample F53-3 deep-092012 (SPAdes) | ecosystem: Environmental > Terrestrial > Soil > Wetlands > Peat ... | reverse complement strand
GAGCTAAATGCTTACGTCAAAAAACTTAAAGTGTATGACTATTATCTTATATCAAACACTCAGCAGGAGTACAAATTTGATTTAAAAGTGCTTGAAACAACACTTGGTAAACTGGAAAATATAAATGACGAATGACAAGACATCAACAAGTCTATATTATTTAAGCAAACAAACTTAAAAATTAAATATGGAAGTACATCATCACCCAAACGTAGAAAAGAAAAATTTCAAAGAATATTTTCTGGAATTTTTAATGATATTTCTTGCAGTAACCATGGGTTTTTTTGCTGAGAATATCCGGGAGCATTCTGTTAACAACGAAAAAGAAATGAATTATATGAAAGGTATAGTGCAGGATCTTGAGAAAGACACGGCGGGAATTTCAGGAGCTCTTGTAATGCAGGATCTGATCATAAAAAAAATGGACAGCGCTTTAAATATACCTGTTGCCAATCTCAGGTCTATTCCAACGCAGGACACCTTCTTTCATCACTTCTTTTTCGCCTATTCATGGATAAGTGTCTTTAAAAGGAATGATGTTACTTTTGCCCAGCTCAAAAATGCCGGCGGCTTTAGCGTGATTCGCAATAAACCTGTTATTAAGTCTATCAGTGAACTGAACTCTTTTTATGAATCTCCATTGCAGGCAAATGAAGATATTTATACCGATGTTTGGAAAAGATTGGATGAATTTGCTATGCAATTAATAAAGCTTCCAGCCCCACCGACGAGTGGAGATGATCCTCTGTATTACTCATACCCTCACAATGCAGAAGTCTTTACACGATATGATACTCCGTTGATTGAACAACTTTATTCATTCATACAATTTGAAAAGTCAACTATAGAAGTAATCATAGACGATGAAAAACATTACCGTGAACAAGCCGCCAGGCTGATAGAGCTTATAAAAAAGAATTATGAATTAGCAGATAAGTGAAGAAGAAAAAATAAAAAGTAGTCCGGGAGACTGAAAGTCAGGGCAGAAGTGAATAGTAAATTGCCAATCGTGAATGAAGAACCAAAAACTAAATACTCGAAACTACAAACTGAAACAATGGAAGTACATCATCATCCACACGTAGAAAAGAAAAATTTCAAAGAATATTTTCTGGAATTTGTAATGATATTTCTTGCCGTAACGCTTGGCTTTTTTGCAGAGAGTTATCGGGAACACATCGTAGATAAAAACCGCATTCACGATTACATGCAGGAAATGGTAGAGAACCTGCAGTATGATTCTGTTCGCTGCACTATTAATTATAAAGTAAACGTAGTTCGTGAAAAAGGAATGGATTCTTTAAGGACAGAAATAAAAAAAGGTATAAATGGCAACATGAACTCCAATGCGCTTTACTATTATTCATTCAGGTATCTTGGAAGCTTTAGCCACGCAGCATTTAATAATTCTGCTATCACTGAGCTAAAAAATTCAGGCTCTTTCAGATTGATTGAAAATAAAGATCTTACCGCAGAGATATATGATTATTATCAAAGAAAACTTCTTGCCGTAGATTCAAAAATGCCTACAAAAGCTGAAACGGATGAAACTACAAAGCTCGGCAACGAATTTTTCAATCTTATAGATATAGATAACTATGTGGAATCTTATGACAGCATGGATTCGAAAACATACGACGGAAATTATAATTATCAAAAGCTGTTACGACATGATCCTCCTTTGCAATTATTAATAAAAGATCCTGCCGACCTTGAGAGATTATATACACTTGTGGCAGAATTTGAAATAAAAATAAAAGTTTATAATTTCTGGTTGCTTTACTGCAAAAAGGCAAGTGAAAAATTAATCAACGATATAAAAAAAGAATATCATTTAAAAAATGAATGAAGAAGAAAAAATAAATCGGCTAAATGCTGAGCCGGAAAACCCTCAGCAAACAAATGAAAATCCACCATTATCAATTAACAATTCACCATTAACAATTACTCCGATGGAAGTACATCTCCGCCCCGACCTGCATCATAAGCCCAAAAAGTGGAAAGAATATTTTTTAGAGTTCTTAATGATATTTATTGCGGTTACGCTTGGTTTTTTTGCAGAAAGTTACCGGGAGCATTTAAAGGATAACAAAGAACTTCATGAAAATATTCAATCTGTTTTAACGGACCTTGAAAGTGATGTAGCACACTTTAATGCCGCGCTTAATTCGATGGCCTACAGTTATACTTTAGCAGATTCTTTGGTGAATTTATTGCACAATGATATTTCCAACACGCCTCAAATTTATTTATATGCAAGAGCTGTAACAGCTAATGTTACTTATTTCTACACCAACTCAAAAACCTTTGACCTGATGAAAGCTTCGGGTACACTTAAATTAATCCGGCCGAGGAACCTGCTTGACAGTTTGGGGCTGTATTATGTTACGTTCCAATTATTGTCTCAGCAGGATGGTGTTGTAATCGTAGGAAATGATGCAGTACACAAAGGCAATCATTTGTTATTTGACAGTTACATTTTTTCAAACATGAAAGTTGGGTATGATAGTATTAACAGGTCGCATACAATTGTTGAACCACCGGAAGGCCATCCTGCACTACTTTCAACAGATTATAAGGTAATAAACGAAGTGGCACTTAATTACTATTACCTCAGTGCTTCAGAAAAATTTGATTGTATTGCTGCTGAAAGGCAAAAACTACTTGCATTACGGCTTATTGAAATAATTAAAAAAGAATATCATTTAGAAAATGAATGAAGAAGAAAAAATAAATCAAACAAATGCTGATCCGGAAAACCCTCAGCAAACAAATGAAAAATCACCATTATCAATTAACAATTCACCATTAACCATTAATCCAATGGAACTACATCACCCACACCACGTAACTCACAAAAAGAAATGGGGCGAATATGTGTTGGAATTTTTAATGCTTTTCCTTGCAGTTTTTCTCGGCTTTGTTGCAGAAAATATTCGTGAACACAAGGTTGACATGGAAAAACAGAAAACATACATGGAAAATGTGCTGGACGATTTAAAAGCGGATACTACTATCTACAATGCATATCCAGTCAGCAACCAGGAATTGTTCAACTCCATCGACACGTTGATAAAGTTGATTGGTAGTGCGGGCCGAAAGCAACAGGTTACGAAACTTGCTTTTACAGCAAGAATGATATTACCCAAATGGAAAACGCTTGATGTAACCAATCGTACTTATGAAGAAATGAAAAGCTCAGGCTCTTTACGGTTGATCACGAACAAACTGGTTGCCAATGATCTTTCTCAATATTACTACACGGAGATAGCTTTAAAAAAATATAACGATGCGGCTTATACCTGGGGCTCATACTACGGAAATGAAATGGGAAAAATATTTGATGCAGGATTACTGTTGAAAATAATGAAAACTAAAAAAGAACAACCTGCTGTTCAATCCGATTTATTAACTGAAGACAGGGCAACGCTGAACGAATTAGCAACGAGTGCGCAATATTTATACGGCGCCATTTTACTGGTTCAAAATATCGCAAATCAAAGAAATGCTACTGCACAAAAACTCATCACGCTGATTAAAAAAGAATACCATTTAGAAAATGAGTGAGGAAGAAAAAATAAATCAACCAAATGCTGCGCCGGAAATTCCTCAACAAACAAATGAAGAGTCACCATTAACCATTAACAATTCACCATTAACAATTAGCTCAATGGAAGTTCATCACCCGCACCACGTAACTCACAAAAAGAAATGGGGCGAATATTTGTTAGAATTTTTAATGCTTTTTTTAGCCGTATTTCTTGGCTTTGTGGCTGAGAATATCAGAGAAACCCAGGTAGAAAAAGAACGGGAAATGCAGTATATAGAATCCCTGGTAGCCGATCTTAAAAGCGACCAGGTAATAATAACGCAACACCTGCAATCAGTGCAAAGCTCCCTTATCATGATGGACAGTATGATCAGCGTTTTGAATACACCATCGCAGCTTGATAGCAATACCGGTAAATTATATTATTGGGCGAGGTTATCACCGCGGCTTAATCCTTTATCTACCAGCAGCCGCACTTTTGACCAGCTAAAGAATTCAGGAAATTTCCGCCTGATAAGAAACATGAAAACTTCCAATATGATCATGGGTTATTATGAAAAATTCCCGGTTATCCGGCTGCTTGAATCTATCAATGAAACGGAATTTACAGAATACAAAAAAGTAGCTGCCAAAATATTCGACTCGGCACAATTTTTAAAAATGGAAGGTAACAATGATGAAATCAGGAGAATAACAGGCAATCCTCCATTGCGTAATACAGATAAAGAATTATTGCAGGAACTGTCTGCATTTTCCGTGTATATGCATGGTACAAAAAAAGGTATTATTGGCAATGATAAAAAGATCAAATCAAGTGGCGCAGCATTACTGAATTATTTACAAAAAGAGTATCACCTTGAATAAAAAAAACAGAATACGTCATTAAAGAAAAATTAGTTGAGAAAAATAAAGCGATACGATTACCGGTAGCGAAGAAAACTATTGAAAAATTAGAAAAGCATAAAGTGTAGTTTTTCAGATAAAGCCAATGGAAGATTTAAAATATTAAATACAACACATGCAAAAACTGTTTTTTACCCTATTTGTTTGTTTACTGGTTTATAACAGTAATGCACAAACGAAATACCCGGACAGCTTAAAAGAAATTTTATCTCATACAACCAAACCTATCGATCGGTTTGACCTGTTAAATAAAATGATTGACTACAACGATGCTACCCAGGGAAATTTGCAGGATACAAGTATCGGGCTTCAAATGCATCGTATAGCGCAACAATTAAAAAATGATTCTTTGCTTGCCATCAGTACAAATGTATTAGGAAATTATTTCAGGGGTAAAGGTGATATGCCTACTGCCCTGGATTATTTTTTTAAAGCCATTCCACTGGCTGAAAAAGCAAAAGACAAGCGCCGGATAAGTTCACTTTATTTTGATATCGCAGAATGTTATTGGAACCTTCAAAACTTTGATGAATGCTATAAATACGCCAAAATTGGAGAGCAGAATTTGCCTGGTAAGGGCTCGCCGATGTACGATTTTATGGCGACCCAGTTTCACCGAACTATGGGAAATTATTATTTAAAAAAGAACATACCTGATTCTGCTTTGATGCAGGTGCATGAGCTCGAAGAAGAAAATACGAGGCTAAAAAAACCGAATTATTTTTTGTATACTTTTATTCAAAGTGGTACTGCTTATTCACAACTTGATGAAAATGATTTGGCAGAAGTATATTTCAAAAAGGCACATGCGCTTTCAGATTCAATTGGTACTCCGTTATTCATTGTTGTTTTTAACCATAGCTATATTCCTTACCTGCTTACTACTAACCAGTTTGAAAAAGCCAGGGACCAGTCTATTCAATTATTGAATCTTGGAAACCGTATTGATAACAATGTATGGAAACTTAACGCTGCAGGGTTTTTAAGCCAGGCTTATAATAAGTTGCACCAAATAGACAGTGCTTTTTATTATTTAAGTATGCAATCTTCACTTAAAGATTCTGTTTTTAATCAAAATAATTTGAATAAAATACAGTCACTTGCATTTAATGAACAGATTAGAAAAATTGATGAAGAAGCCAAACAGGCTATTGCTAAAGAGCAACGCAAACAGAATATTCAGTTTGCATTAATAGCGTTAGGTATTATTATTTTTATCACCCTGTTTTTAATATTTAGCCGCAGTGTAGTTGCCAATGAAAGATGGATTTCCTTTTTTGCCATACTTGGATTGCTGATCATTTTTGAATTTATCAATTTACTCATTCATCCCTGGCTGGCGCGTGTCACGCAGGAATCGCCTGTACTTATGTTGCTGGCGTTAGTGTTGATTGCGGCACTGCTGATTCCAATGCATCATAAATTAGAACATTGGATTAAAGGAAAAATGATTGAGAAAAATAAGGCGATACGATTAGCGGCAGCGAAGAAAACAATTGAAAAATTAGAAAAGAAATAAATGAGGTTGCATAAAAGTAAATGCGTCGCAACGAATCATATTAGAACAACTGATTTCAAAACCCTGATTTTCTCAACGGATGTAGTAAACCAACAAATAATGAGGATTCTTATTTTACCTTTTTATTTCAAATATTTCAACAGGAGATGATAAAGATTATAGGCATTTTCAAAAATGGTTTTGGATATAAATGGCCAAAATAAACATCCTCTTCAATGCCCCGGATAAATAAATCCCTCATTCGGACAATTTTATAACCCTTTCGTCCTTAAACCGGCTATTTCGCTGTTCATTTAAGTTACATTTATTACGGATTGCATTGTGAATTTAAAGTTCAAAAGATAGGAGGAAAAACTTTAAAAATGAATTAGATTTATACCTTTTATAGAAATCATTTTTTATAGAAAGAATCCCATCCTATCGAATGATTCATTTTGTAATGAATTAATCACAACATTTTTACTAACTGGAAAAATAAAATTTTTAATGAAAGCAAAATCTATTAAAGGGAAAGGTATAGAAGAAATAGAAACCGCATTAGCTGAAAGTATGGCTGACGGCTATAAACCTACATTGGCAATTGTATTTCTTTCTATCAAACAAGACAGGGAATCTATTTCCGCATTATTGAATAAAAATCATATTCAAATATTCGGTGCCACCACTTCAGGGGAATTTATTGATGGCGAAATAGGAGAAGGCAGCATCGCGATTATGTTGCTTGACATGAACCCGGAATATTTTAAAATTTTATTCCAGGATGCAACAAGCCATACTACTTTACAAAATGCCATTCATCTGGGCGAAGAAGGTAAAAGAATTTTCGCAAACCCCGCATTCATAATTGTTTCAGGATGGCTGCAAACAGAAGGGGAGGACATAATAACAGGGATTGAACAAGGGTTTGGTGGCGAAGCAAACGTGTTTGGAGGAATGGCCGGAGATGACCTTGAATTGAAAGCGCCATTAGTTTTTACCAATGATAAAAATAGTGTGAGTGGCGTATTGTCATTAATTATTGATGAAGATAAAATAGCAGTAAATGGAATCGCGACCTGCGGCTGGCAACCAATTGGAACGACAAAAACAGTAACTAAAAGTGTAGGTAACATTGTTTATACCATCGACGATAAACCCGCACTTGATATGGTAATGAAATATCTGGGTTTGGACATTAACCTCGACTCAGGCAAAGAAGTGGTAACACATATCGGCGCTTATTACCCGTTGCAATTAGAAAGGGAAAACGTAGCACCCGTCATGCGAACAGCCATGTTTGCCAACAGGGAAGACCATTCACTAATCTGCGCAGGAACGGTACCTCAAGGCTCAAAGGTGCGTTTTTCTTTGCCGCCCGATTTTGATGCCATTGATAAAGTAGTAAAAGAATGTTGTGAAATTAAAGATGAAAAACAACCTGAAGCGGATGCGATGATCATGTTTTCCTGCATCAGCAGGCTTTTATCATTCGGGCTTATGATGTCAGAAGAAATTGAGCAGGTAAAAAACGTTTGGAAGGCGCCAATGGCGGGCTTTTTCAGCTATGGAGAATTTGGAAAATCAAAAACCGGTAAACATGAGTTTCATAACAATACCTGTTGTGTAGTAGTGTTGAAAGAAAAGTAAAATAATTAATAATTGTGAATGGTTTAATGCCCGCCCGGCTGAATGCCGTTCGGACGGGGTTAATTGAAAAATTATATGAAAGCGAAATCAATTAAAGGAAAAACAACCGCCGAAATTAAAGCTGCTTTAGAAGATAGTATGGCCACGGGATATTTGTTTTAACCGTTGGGCCTTCACCAACCCATAAGCAGATTAACTATAAGTAGATTAAACTAAAACAAAAAAAATGAAAAAAATTATATTCTTCTTTTTATTCTTCTGCCTAAGCATCCTTATTCCAAATGCACTGTTACAGGCACAAATTTCATCTTCACAATTAGATACTTTAATACAAAACTCTCTTCCAAAATTCAAGGTAGCAGGAGTCGCCGTAGCCATTGTAAAAGATGGTAAAATTATTTATGAAAAAGGATTTGGTGTAAAATCAATTACAACCAATTCACCGGTTGATGTACATACTAATTTTCAAATCGCTTCCAATAGCAAAGCTTTTACTACCGCAGCTTTATCCATTTTAGTAGACGAAAAGAAAATCTCCTGGAAGGATAAAGTGCGGGATTATATTCCCGAATTTAAAATGTACAATGATTATGTCACAGAAAACTTTTTGATTGAAGACCTCTTGTGTCATAGGAGTGGATTGGGTTTGGGCGCCGGTGACCTGATGGATTTTCCGGATGGAGGAGATTATACCATTAAAGACAAATTAAGTTTTGCGCAATATTTTAAACCAGTTTCAGCATTTCGGACTAAATGGGATTATGACAACCAACTTTATGTAGTGGCGGGAGAATTGATAGCAAGAGTGAGTGGTATGAGCTGGGAAAAATTTATCCAAACCAGGATTCTTGATCCTTTGCAAATGAGTAATTCATTTTCATCGCTTGATGCAATGAAAGATAAAACCAATTTAGCCATCCCACATTCTACCAGTACCGGGAAAATAAGGACGATTACTCCCTACGACAGAAAGCTAATTGATGCTGCCGGCGGTATTTTATCTAACGTAGATGATATGAGCAAATGGATGATCACCCAATTAAATAAAGGGAAATACGGAACTGATTTAAAGAACCAACTTTTCTCCCCGGAAAGGCAGAAAGAAATGTGGACTATGCACAGCATTATAGATGCAAACCCTAACCCCAGATACAATCAACATTTTGCGGGTTATGGGCTTGGTTGGTTTTTGGCAGATATAAAAGGAAATATGGAAGTATCCCATACCGGCGGTTTGCCAGGCATGCTTACAAGCGTTACCCTAATACCTGATTTGAAACTGGGCATTGTTATTTTAACCAATACAGAAAATGGCGGCGGGGCTTTGTTCAGTGCCATTCAGCAAACGATTCTTGATAGTTATTTAGGATTAGATGATTTTGGTTGGGTAGATAAATACAGTAAATATTTTAACGCTTACTCAGCAAATAATGATTCAGTTACAGCAAAGGTTTGGCAAACAGTTTCCGCGGCAAAAAATACTAAAATAAATGCTTCAGATTATACCGGTATTTATGAAGACAAATGGTTTGGTAAAGTAGAAGTGTTTTTAAAAGGGAATCAATTATGGTTTAAATCCTATCGCTCTCCAAAACTGAATGGGCCTATGTCTTTTTATAAGGCCAACACATTCGCTATTAAATGGGAATACCAGGATATGCCTGCTGATGCGTTTGCTATGTTCACCCTGGATGAAAATGGAAAAGCACAAAGCATTAAAATGAAAGGAATTTCTCCTTCCATCGATTTTAGTTTCGATTTTCAGGATCTCGATCTGCAAAGAATAAAGTAATGGTGAATTGTTAATTGTAAATGGTTAATTAAAAAAAATATGAAAGCAAAATCAATCGAAGGAAAATCAACAATTATCCATTCACAATTAACCATTATCAATTGAACCAACATCTACAAAGCACATTTGATTCTATTCAAATAAAAGAAAATCTATCGGCTGAAGAAAAAGATCAGCTTTTAAAATTATTAAAAAAAGCAGATAACGACTTCACCATTTCTGAATTTAAATTGGACAGAACTGAAAAAGTAAAACGTACGACTGCTATTCTTTTAGAAGAAACGATTGAAGAACTGGAACAAAAACGGAAAGCGATAGAAGAAACAAATAATGCACTCGAAAAGTCTATGGAAGAACTGAAGGCTACCCAAAAGCAGTTGATACAATCCGAAAAAATGGCATCCCTCGGTGAACTCACTGCGGGCATTGCACACGAAATACAAAACCCATTGAACTTTGTAAATAATTTTAGTGAAGTAAACAAAGAGATGCTGGAAGAGCTGAAAGCAGAACGCTTAAAGCCAGACGCAGAGAGAGATAATACGTTGGAAGATGAACTAATAAATGATGTAATAGATAATTCAGAAAAAATAAATCACCACGGTAAACGTGCCGGCGACATCGTAAAGGGAATGTTACAACATTCACGAACCAGCACCGGCGTAAAAGAACCAACAGATATCAATGCTTTGGCTGATGAATATTTACGATTAAGTTATCATGGATTAAGAGCAAAAGACAAAAATTTCAATGCAGAAATGATAACTGATTTTGACAATTCAATCGAAAAAATAAATATTATCCCGCAGGATATTGGAAGGGTGCTACTCAATCTTTTTAATAATGCTTTTTACGCAGTAAATGAAAAAGCAAAGCTATTAGCTAATATCTATCAGCCAATAGCTTCAGTAACAACTAAAAAATCTAGAAATAGTGTAATCATTACCGTGAGTGACAACGGGAATGGCATTCCTCATAACATTGTTGATAAAATCTTTCAACCATTTTTCACTACAAAACCCACAGGAAGTGGAACGGGGCTTGGCGTGAGTTTGAGCTATGATATTGTGAAGGCGCATGGCGGAGAAATAAAAGTGGAATCGAAGGAACAATATTCACCATTTATTTACCATTAAACTAATCAAATAAATGAAACGCATTCTCTACATCATCGGGCTCTTAATTCCGCTCATAACCTTTGGCCAATCTGAAAAAGTTTTTGTTTTCACTGATAGCCTCGTTGCAAATCAATGGTTAACTATGGCAAAAGACTGGCGCTATCAAAAAGGTGATAATATGGCCTGGGCCAATCCTGCATTTAATGATACTTCGTGGAAAAAATTTACAGCCTTTAATTTAAATATGCCCGATGGTGAACATGCCATTGCAAACCGTGGCGAAATTGTATGGTTTAGAAAACGTATTAAAGCTGATAGCAGTTTAACTAAAACCATTGTTTTAAACATCTACCAGGAAGGTGCTTCAGAGATTTATTTAGATGGGAAGTTGGTTCACCAATTAGGAAAAGTGAGTTCAGACAGAGATAAGTCTATCTATAACAATCCTCAGACTCAAATACTTGCATTACCATTAGAAAAAGGAAAAGAACAGTTATTGGCAGTGCGTTTCGTAAATGCAAAATACAAATTCCCTTTATATGACATCTATAATGGTTACATCAGAATTTCTGTTTCATCTCTTAGCAATGCCAACTCCGGAGATGTTGTAAAAAACTATTATGTCGAATATGAACGTCAATTTATAAACAACAGCTACCTTGCTTTAGGCATAGCTATTTTAATGTTTATAATCTTTTTATCCTTTTATCTTTTTTTTCCAAAGGAAAAAATCAATGGATACTTTGCCGTCTCTATATTTTTTACAATTCTTTTTGATATTGGCGTAATCTGGTCTGAAACTTATCCCGGTAGTCCATTTTGGATTACATTCTGTGGTGATACATCCGTTTTAATTTCATTTTTAATCATATTATATTGTTTATACAAAATTTTGGACCAGCCTTTAGATATTTTTTATAAACTAATAAAATTTCTAACTATAATAACGATAGGCTGTTATTTTTTATACAATCCAAACATTTTAGGACCCTTGTGGGGAATTCTTGTTTATATGGTCATTATCAGAATAGCCGTAAAATCCTGGAACAAAAACAGAGTGGGTAGTGTGCTCTTTTTGATTTCCAGTTTTATTGGTGTGTTATTTTGGATCATCAGTGTATTGGGCAGCATTGGTTTAATCCAATTGAATGTAAGTGAATTTGATCCCTTTGCCTTTATGTTTATGCCTGTATCATTGGCCATTTATTTAGGTTATTCCTTCGGCAAAAGAAGCCAGGAATTACGGTTAAATCTTGATCGTGTGCAAAATCTTTCTAAAGAAAAAGAGACCATCTTAAATGCACAAAACGAAACATTAGAAAAGCAGGTGAAAGAACGAACTGTTTCCCTGAACGAATCATTAAATAATTTAAAATCTACCCAATCCCAACTCATCCAATCAGAAAAGATGGCTTCGCTTGGCGAACTCACTGCAGGAATCGCCCATGAAATACAAAATCCGTTGAACTTCGTTAATAATTTTTCCGAAGTGAATACTGAATTAGTTGATGAAATGAAAAACGAATTGGCAATTGGCAATAATCAACAGGCAATTGAAATTGCAAATGATATCAAAGAAAATTCAGAAAAAATAAATCATCATGGCAAACGAGCCGGCGATATTGTAAAAGGAATGTTGCAACATTCACGGTCAAGTACAGGTGTAAAAGAACCCTCAGATATAAACGCTTTGGCTGATGAATATTTGCGCCTCACTTACCAGGGCTTGCGGGCAAAAGACAAAGACTTTAATGCAGAAATGAAAACTGATTTTGATGAAACGATTGGGAAAATAAATATCATCCCACAGGATATTGGAAGGGTGTTATTGAATTTATACAACAATGCTTTCTATGCCTGTACTGAGCGAAGCCGAAGTACAGTAAACCAACAAATAAGTAGGAATTCTATTTCGTATCAACCGACTGTTTCAGTAAGCACAAAGAAATCTGATAATCATGTAATCATAACAGTTAGTGATAATGGTAACGGAATTCCGCAAAACATTGTTGATAAAATCTTTCAACCATTCTTTACTACAAAACCAACAGGAAGTGGGACAGGATTGGGATTGAGTTTGAGTTATGATATTGTGAAAGCGCATGGCGGGGAAATTAAAGTGGAGAGCAAAGAAGGGGAAGGAAGTATATTTATAATTGAATTACCTGTTTGATAAACAATATTGTTATAAACCTTCAAATTAATGTTATGAAACAAAGTATTTTTAATGTGGGTGTGAAAGAGTCAGTTTTTAAAAGAATTGATTCTCTTAAAACAGATTCTAAATCCGAATGGGGGAAACTAAACGCCACTCAAATGGTGAGGCATCTTTTTGAAGCCAACCGAATGGCACTGGATGAAATACCTATGCCGGACAGAAGCAATATTATAAGCCGTACTCTAATCAAGGCGATGTTCCTGGCCAACATAAAACCGCCGGGAAGAAAAAAAGGCAACATTCATACTTTTCCTGAAATAGATATAGTGGAAAAAAAGATTGCTGTTGAAGATATGGAGACAGAAAAAAAGCGGTACAAAGATATTGTCGAAAGAATAATCAATTCAGAATCTTTGGCTAAAACTCATACACTTTTTGGAAAAATGAGCCGGGCTGATTGGGGTTATTTAATTTATGCACATGCAGATTACCACCTAACACAATTTAAGAGTTGAATACAATTAACGAAAAAACCGAATTGTTTGAAAAGCAGTTTGCAAGCGCAACTGGCGACATTTCTAAAGTTGCCCTACTGAATTCTTTTGCTTTTGAAATAAGGCATATCGACAGTTCCTTATCTATTCAAAAAAGCCTTTTAGCTGCCCTGCTTTCTGAAAAAATAAACTATCCAAAAGGGTTAGCCTCTGCTTTTCTTAACAAGGGTTTTGGTGAAATGGTACAGGCTGATTATGCAAATGCTTTTCAAACTTTACAAAAGGCTGCAGGAATATTTGATGCCATAAATGATGAGGCGGGCAAGGCCCATGCTTTCTATAACATTGGCGTGGTATATAGCAGGATCGCTGAATACAACCTGGCTTTAGATTCGTTTCAAAAAAGTCTGGCCATCCGTCAAACCCTGGGAGATGAAAAAGGGGAAGCAGCCTGCATTTCACAGATTGCTTACATCTATGACAAGTTCGGAAATATTGGTGAGGCCTATGATTACTACATAAAGTGTTTGGCTATACAAAAAAGAATTGACGACAAGCCTGCAATTGCCCTAAGCCTGATGGCCATTGGAATTCTAAAACAAAATCGCCATGAATATGAAGATGCTGAACGCGATTTGCTCGAAAGCCTGTCTATAAGAAATTCGATTGGTGAAACACATGGCTCCCTGGTTTCTATGAACTACCTGGCTGAATTTTATTTAGAAAGAAATCAACTTGAGAAAGCAAAAAATTATTTATTTACCGCAATTGAAAAAGCAAAAAAAGAAATACCTCCATTTCCTGCCAACCTTTGCCGCCTGTACACCAGTGTAGTGAAAGTTTTCGCGCAGTCAGGAAATTACGGCGACGCCATACTCCATTCAGAAATGGCATTGAAAATAGCAAAAGAAAATAATCTTAAGTACCAGGTTTATGATATCTATTTAGTATTAACGAACCTATACAGGCAAAAAGGAGATTTTCAGCTTGCTTTGGCATCCTATGAAAACTACCATCTTGCAAAAGAGGAAACTATCAATTTGAAAGCTAGCACCCAGCTTAAGAACCTGCAGCTTTTAAACCAGATCGAAGACGAAAAGAAAAAAGCAGAAATACATGCTCAGCATAACAAAGAACTGGAAAAAGCTTATGGACAATTAAAAGCCGCACAAGCCCAATTGATACAAAGTGAAAAGATGGCTTCTCTTGGTGAAGTCACCGCTGGCATTGCACACGAAATACAAAACCCTTTAAATTTTGTGAATAATTTTTCGGAAGTAAACAAAGAAATGCTGGAAGAGCTGAAGGCAGAACGTTTAAAGCCAAACGCAGAAAGAGATGATACGTTAGAAGATGAACTAATAAATGATGTTATAGAAAATTCAGGAAAGATAAACCATCATGGTAACCGCGCTGCGGATATTGTAAAAAGCATGTTACAACACTCACGGTCAAGTACAGGTGTAAAGGAGCCAACAGATATCAATGCTTTGGCGGATGAGTATTTACGGTTAAGTTACCAGGGCTTGCGGGCAAAAGACAAAACTTTTAATTCAGAATTAAAAACTGATTTTGATTTATCCATCGAAAAAATAAATGTTATTCCACAGGATATTGGAAGAGTGTTATTAAATCTTTTTAATAATGCCTTTTACGCAGTGAATGAGAAACTGACGACCGGCCACGGACAACCGACGACGGAAAGCAAGTATCAGCCCACCGTTTCAGTAACTACAAAGAAAGCGGATAATCATGTAATCATTACCGTTAGTGACAATGGAAATGGCGTTCCGAAGAATATTGTAGATAAAATCTTTCAACCATTTTTTACTACAAAACCAACAGGAAGCGGAACAGGATTGGGTTTGAGTTTGAGTTATGATATTATAAAATCACATGGTGGGGAAATAAAAGTGGAAACTAAGGAAAATGAGGGAAGTGAGTTTATTATTCAATTGCCTTTAATATAAAATATCATGAAAAAAATATTCATCATCAGTTATCTTCTGTTATTATTAATAAAAGTAAATGCACAGAATAAGACAATAGATAGTCTTAAGCAACTTCTTTCTGTTGCAAAAGAGGATACTAATAAAGTACAAGTTTTAATTAACCTTGGTTGGGCTTATCAATGGAATAAACCTGATTCAGCCCTTATGTATGGCTTGAAGGCAAGGCAATTATCGCAGCAATTAAATTATATTGACGGTGAAATAGAAGCTGCTCCTGTTCTATCCGAAGCTTTGAGCTCTAAGGGTAATTTTTCTAAAGCTTTGGAATTTGATTTACAGTCGAAACAATTAGCCGAAAAAAATGGTAAGCAAAATCTTCTTCAAGAATATATGATAGGGGGCGTTTATTTCTATTCAGGCGATTACAAAAAAGCACTGGAATATTTCTTAAAGTATAAATCCGATTCAGATGAATTAACAAGGACCTTTATTGGTGAAACGTATTATCATTTAGGCCGGTTAGATTCAGCTTTCTTTTATATAAGCAAAGCTTACCAAATGGATAAAAATTATAGTACCCATAGGACTGTTCCGTATTATTATATGGCATTAATTGAAGCTAAAGAGGGAAAATTTAAAAATGCTTTGGATAATTATAGACTTGGGTTGCTCTATTCAAAAAATATTAATCAAGATATTGCAAATGGCTATAACGGAATTGCTGTTGTATTTAAGCAAATGGGTGAGATTGATTCTGCCGTGTATTATGCCAAAGAAGCAATGATGCTGGCACAAAAAGAATCCCTTACTCCAAATGTATTGGATGCTTCTGCACTACTAACTGAATTATATATAAAAATAAATACCGACAGCGCATTTAAATATCAAAGAGTAATGCTTGCTGCAAAAGACAGTTTGTTTAGCGAAGAGAAAGTCAAGCAAATGCAAAACCTTTCCTTCAATGAACAAATGCGTCAGCAAGAGTTGCAACAAACAATACAAGAAGCTCAATTAAAATACAGGAACCGTTTAAATGTATATATACTTATAGCCGGGTTGCTTATATTGTTAATAGTTGCAGGAGGACTCTGGCGAAGGAATATTTACAGAAGAAAATCAATTGCGTTGCTTGAAATACAAAAAGAAGAGATCCAAAGCACACTTACTCAACTTAAATCAACACAACAACAACTTATACAAAGCGAAAAAATGGCAAGCCTCGGTGAACTCACCGCTGGAATTGCGCATGAAATTCAAAACCCGTTGAACTTTGTGAATAATTTTTCGGAAGTAAATACTGAATTGCTTGCGGAAATGAAAGATGAAATGGATAAAGGAAATACAGAAGATGCAAAGACAATTGCTAATTATGTAATCGAAAACGAACAAAAAATAAATCATCATGGAAAACGGGCCGGAGATATTGTAAAGGGAATGTTGCAACATTCGCAAAAAAGTACCGGGCAAAAAGTGCCAACTAATATCAATGCTTTAGCTGATGAATATTTACGCCTCACTTACCAGGGCTTGCGGGCAAAAGACAAAAATTTTAATGCTGAAATCAAAACGGATTTTGATGAGGCTTTACAAAAAATAAATATCATTCCACAGGATATTGGAAGAGTATTACTCAATCTTTTTAATAATGCCTTTTATGCAGTAAACCAACAAAAAAGCCAGAATCTTATTTCGTATGAACCAACAGTTTCAGTAACTACAAAGAAATCAGGAAATAGTGTATTGATTACCGTTAGTGATAACGGAAACGGCATTCCTCAAAATATTGTGGATAAAATCTTTCAACCATTCTTTACTACCAAACCTACAGGAAGTGGAACGGGATTGGGTTTGAGTTTAAGCTATGATATTGTGAAAGCGCATGGCGGAGAATTGAAGGTGGCGAGTAAGGAGGGAGAAGGGACAACATTTATTATTCAATTACCTATTGTCTGAATCACAGATTAAAAGGATTAAAAGATTGCACAGAAAAGAGTTTTAAAATAAAGCTCAACAACTAAAAAAAATACAATGAAATCAGTGAAATCCATAAATCCATTTAAATCCGTGATTCAGATGAGTTATGATATTGTGAAGGCGCATGGCGGGGAAATAAAAGTGGAAAGTAAAGAAGGGGAAGGAAGCATTTTTATTATTGAATTGACCACATAAAAAATAAATTTTCTTTATGAAAAATAAATTGCTATTGATCTTTTTAAGTATCACATTTTTTGTAAAAATGGATGCGCAGGCGCAATTACACGCTTATGTAATCACCTCTGACACTGCAACACAACAATTTTTGGATAACAATTATTGGCAGGTATTGAACGATAAAAACAGCAGCTTTACTATTGCTGAGGTGCAAAAGGAACCGCTAACTGATCAGTTTGTTTATGTTACAAAAAACAGTAAACCCGCTTTTACAGAAACAACATGGTTTCGTTTTAATTTAAAAAACAATACCGGTAAAATTCTGAATTTAAGTATCGCCTCAAATGCAGCAGTTGCTGATTTTTATATCCCGGATAGTAATGGAATGGTGCATCACTATGTAACAGGAAATGAAATTACGTGGAGCAAAAAAGACGGTTTTAAAAAAGACAATGCCATTCCTTTTGAGATAAAACAGGGACAGCAAATGATGATTTATTTAAAAACACTAAATCATTCCGCTTTCCTTTCCAATACTTTAAAATTCCCTTTATTTAATACACATAAATTAGAGAGAGCAACAATTAACAATTACCAGGAAAATTATACAGCAAATTCGCATCTTTTTTCAATGGTTCTTTGCGGAATATTTTTATTAGATGGCATTTTTATTCTATTGATATACTTTACAGTCAAAGAAAAAGTTTACCTGTATTTCTCATTATTCTCATTTTTTGGATGCCTTTCCTATTTACGTCCACTTTATAGTGTAGAACACGTAAACTTTTCATTATCCGTTATCCTTAATGGTATTTCTTATCTCTGGGGGTTCTTTATGTTTCAATTTGTTCGAAATTATTTACAGGTATCAAAATTTTACCCGAGGTGGAATAAATGGATTACATTTATCATATATCTTTTTTTTGCAGTACTAATTGCAACAACATTCTTTTTATCTGTTTATGGTTACGGTTCCAAAAGTACCATTTGGTTATTCATTTCTCCGATAACTGAAATAATTTTTTGGCTATCTTTTATAATTACCATAATAATCTTTTTTTTGAAAATAACCAGTGAGATAAGAGCCTTTCTGATAGGAATATTACCACTCATCCTATCTATACTTGCCAGGCAAGTAGTAGAGATAGGTGCCATCTTTTCAGTTTTCCTAAGAAATCACGTAAGCAATTTCATTTTGTTTACAGGTTATACAAATGGTGTTGCATCGCTTTGGCTTATGGTGATTGTATCCTCGACCTTATTTAAACGTTTTGCTAACCAGGAAAAAAAATTAGCGCAGGAAAAATTAGAAAAGGAACAATTAGCCAAAGCGCAGGAAGTTCAAAAAAGGGAATTAATTGCACAGCAAAAAGTAGAATTAGAAAAGCAGGTAATAGAACGTACATCAGAATTGAAACAATCACTCGAAGAACTAAAGTCCACCCAAGCCCAACTCATCCAATCAGAAAAAATGGCTTCGCTTGGCGAACTCACTGCCGGCATTGCGCATGAAATTCAAAACCCGTTAAACTTCGTGAATAATTTTTCGGAAGTAAATAAAGAAATGCTGGAGGAACTGAAGGCTGAACGCTTAAAGCCAAAAGCAGAAAGAGACGAACAAACAGAAAATGAAATAATAAATGATGTGATAGATAATTCAGAAAAAATTAATCACCATGGAAAACGTGCAGGGGATATTGTAAAAGGAATGTTGCAACACTCACGGACCAGTACCGGCGTAAAAGAACCCACTGATATTAACGCATTGGCCGATGAATATTTGCGATTGAGTTATCATGGTTTAAGAGCAAAGGATAAAAATTTTAACGCTGAAATGAAAACGGATTTTGATACATCTATTGGCAAAATAAATATCATTCCGCAGGATATTGGTAGAGTTTTACTCAATCTTTTTAATAATTCTTTTTATGCAGTAAACGAACAAAAAAGTAAGAATCCTATTTCCTATAAGCCAACAGTTTCAGTATCTACAAAGAAATCTGATAATCATGTAGTCATAACTGTTAGTGACAATGGAAACGGCATTCCAAAAAACATTGTAGATAAAATATTTCAGCCATTCTTTACGACTAAACCCACAGGAAGCGGAACGGGATTAGGTTTGAGTTTGAGTTATGATATTGTGAAAGCGCATGGCGGGGAAATAAAGGTGGAAAGTAAGGAGGGAGAAGGAAGTTCATTTATCATTCAATTACCTGTTGCCTGAATCACCCGCATAGTATACAGTGGGCCAGCTAAATAAGTTAGATTTTTATTTCACAGATGCTTTCAAAGCTGCTTATTTATATTTGCAAAAAAATTAAACCATGGAACTTGAGTTAGAAAAAATGATTGATGAAGTCTGGAATAACCGCGAATTGGTAAATGACGAAACTTATACCGGTGCGATAAAAAATGTTATTGCAAAAATAGATGAAGGAAGCCTTCGGGTAGCGGAACCTGCTGCTGATACTTCCAACGCTGAAACGGGAAGTTCATGGAAAGTAAATGAGTGGGTGAAGCAGGCGATATTGTTGTATTTTGGAATTCAAAAAATGGAGACTTATTCGCTTCCGCCTTTTGAGTTTTATGATAAGATGAAATTAAAAAATAATTATAAAGAATTAGGCGTTCGTGCGGTTCCCCATGCGGTGGCGCGGTATGGATGTTACCTCGCGCGCAACGTGGTTTTAATGCCAAGTTATGTAAATATCGGCGCCTATGTAGATGAAGGGACAATGGTGGATACATGGGCTACCGTTGGCAGTTGCGCTCAAATTGGAAAACACGTACACCTCAGTGGTGGCGTAGGTATTGGCGGAGTTTTGGAACCGTTGCAGGCGAGCCCGGTTATCATTGAGGATGGATGTTTTATTGGCAGCCGTTGTATAGTGGTAGAAGGAGTAAGGGTAGAAAAGGAAGCGGTTTTAGGAGCTAATGTGGTGCTTACCCAATCCACGAAAATAATAGATGTAAGCGGAGAAAAACCTATAGAAACCAAAGGGGTTATTCCATCGCGAAGCGTGGTAATTCCAGGGAGTTATTTAAAAAAATTCCCTGCCGGCGATTACAATGTTAGCTGCGCTTTGATCATTGGAAAAAGGAAAGAAAGTACAGATAAAAAAACCAGCCTGAATGACGCATTGAGAGATTTTAATGTGAGTGTGTAAAGTTGAATTTGTTGGCAACAAATGGTATTAAAAATAGGGATTTCTTTCTTCGAAATAGTTTGGCAAATCTTTCAGTAATTTTGGATAATGAATAAAAAAGAACATATTGAATGGTGGAAAAAAAAAGCACTGCGAAATTTGGGAAACTGCCATTTATTTAATGAATGGAAAACAGAATGTATTTGCATTATTTACTTTTCATCTTACAATTGAAAAATTGTTAAAAGCCATTTGGGTAAAAGATAATATTGAAAATGCTCTACCGCGCCAACATGATCTCACTCTTATTTATAACCTTACAGATTTAAAATTGGACTCTGAATTATATGAGTATTTAGCTACTATTAATACATGGAACATTGAAAGCCACTATCCTGATTATAAATTGAAAATTTACGAACGGGCAAATGAAAATTACATGAATGAACATTTTGAAAAAATCTCAAATCTTAAAGAATGTTTACTCGAAAAACTTTAAATGCAAAAATTGATAGCTTTTTATCAGAACTGGAAAATAATGGGCTTGTAGTGGCAAAAGCTATTTTATTTGGCTCTTATGCTACGGGAAAAGCTCATGAGAACAGTGATATTGACCTTGCAATCTGGCTTCGCAATTTTCCCGAAAAGCATTGGACTGAATATCGCTCCATCACACACGCGGTTGCTAAACATTCTCCAATCAGCCCAAGGTTTTATCCGGAAAATGAAACAGAAATCGAAGACCCGTTTATAGGAGTAATAATAAAGGATGGGAAAATAATTGATACAGAAAGAATTAAAGCAGAAGCGAATTAGGACTGTCCTGTTAGGGTTTTGTTTTGATTCAATCGAATGCTATTAAAAAAAGCTATTCGATATTTCAACTTTTCATTTTCAATTTTAATTTTTTAATTGTGTAGATGGCAGCCGCATGAATTATGCAATTATAAAACTACTTTTAATTAAATTGCAAATCATCCAAAACATTTATCCTCATGCCTTTTTTTTATATAAAAAAATGTTCGCGCCAATCAAAATGGTTGCTTTTATTAATTTCGTTAATTATAGGGTTTTCTTCCTCCGGGCAGAATTTCCCGGTAAACCCAAAATTGATGCAAGGTGATTGGAGTGCCCATTGGGTTAGTTGCCCCGGCGTATCAGCCAAAGCATATGGCGTATATCATTTCAGAAAAACTTTTGAATTAAATGATGCGCCTTCACAGTTTATCATTCATGTTTCCGCAGACAACCGGTATGTATTATATGTAAACGGAACAGAAGTTGGAAGGGGCCCGGCGCGCAGCAGTTTGTACAACTGGAATTTTGGAACGTACGATATTGCATCCAATCTTCATAAAGGTAAAAATGTAATCGCAGCGCTGGTTTGGAACATGGGCGAATATGCGCCGGTAGCCCAGATTTCTGCACAAACGGGTTTCTTATTACAGGGCGATAATAACGCTGAAGAAATTGTCAATTCAGATAAGAGCTGGAAAGTTTTGCATGATACGGCTTACGCTCCTTGTGCCACCAACATGGGCCCCGCATTGCGTACTTATTTTGTGGTAGGGCCCGGTGATGAAGTGCATGCAAAAGATTTTCCGTGGGGATGGGATCAATTAGTATACAATGATAATTATTGGCAAAATACTGAAATAGTAAATACTCCTGTAGTTACCGCTGGCTATGGTTCTGATAATATCTGGACACTTGCTCCGCGAAGCATTCCGCAAATGGAAGAAAAAATGCAACGCATGGCTGTTGTTCGCAGTAAACAACGAAATAAAGAAGATTCCTATTTTTTAAAAGGAGGCCATCCATTAACTATTCCTGCCAATACCAAACGGACCATTTTGATTGACCAGTCTTTTGAAACTGTTGGTTACCCTGTGCTGAAAGTAAGTGGAGGTAATAATTCAAAAGTTACTGTAACCTATGCTGAGGCTTTGTTTGATTCAAATGGGCAAAAAGGAAACCGTAATGAAATCGAAGGAAAAACCATGAAAGGTTTCTATGATATTTTTTATCCTGACGGAGGAAAAGACAGGACTTTCAGCCCTTTGTGGGTACGTACCTGGCGCTATCTTCAACTTGATATTACAACCGGGAATGCACCACTCGTTTTGGAAGATTTGTATGGAATTTATGCAGGTTACCCATTTGTTCAAAAAGCCACATTTGTTTCCAACGATTCTTCCCTCGAAGATATTTGGAAAGTGGGTTGGCGCACGGCCAGGTTATGTGCCGGGGAGACTTATTTTGATTGCCCTTACTATGAGCAGTTGCAGTATGAAGGAGACACGCGGATCCAATCTTTGATTTCATTGTACAACACCGGCGATGACAGGCTGATGCGAAAAGCCATCAATGATTTTTATAATTCGCGCGTGCCCGAAGGGCTTACACAAGGGCGTTATCCGAGCAGCCGACTGCAGGTGATTCCACCGTTTTCTTTGTTCTGGGTTTCCATGCTTCACGATTATTGGATGCTAAAATCAGATGATGAATTTTTGGGTAAATATTTAGATGGTGCAAACCTTGTATTGAAATGGTATGAACAACATATTGACAGCACTAAGAAGATGCTGGGGCCAATGAAATGGTGGAGCTTTGTTGATTGGAATGATGCATTTCCCGGTGGCACTCCTCCCGGCGCAATGGACGGGAATTCTGCGATAATAACTTTGCAATATGTTTATACCTTACGGCAGGCTGCTCAATTATTTGATTATTTTGGGCGGAAAGAAATGAGTGCCCACTATTTAAAGCTGGCTGATGTTTTAGCGAAAAATACTTATCAAAATTGCTTTGATAAAAACAAAATGGAAATGGCGGATACGCCTGATAAAACGAGCTACAGCCAGCATTCAGGGATTATGGCCATTTTAGCACAGGCTATTCCACCTGCAGAAGAAAACCAGGTGATGAAAAATATTTTGTATGATAGCACCTTAAGCCAGGCTACATTTTATTACCGCTTTTACCTTACCCGCGCTTTGGTAAAATCCGGCATGGCTAATTTGTATTATTCCCAATTAACTCCTTGGCGGGATATGCTAAAAAATGGCCTGACCACTTTTGCGGAAAAGCCTGATCCTACACGATCTGATTGCCACGCCTGGTCTGCCAGCCCGGAATATGATTTTTTAGCAACCATCTGTGGCATTATGCCATCTTCCCCCGGATTTAAAAAAGTAAAAATAGAGCCTGCTTTGGGTGAATTAAAAAGTGTAAAAGGTACTATGCCTGTTCCGGATGGAGTGATAACTGTGATGCTTACACGAAAGGATAATACTATTGAAGGGGAAATTACCCTTCCTGAAAAATTAACCGGTAAATTTGTTTGGAACGGAAAAGAAATAGCGCTGCATGGTGGAAGCCAGAAGGTCAATTTATAATTTTTGAGCACCAGGATTTTTTAGAATTTACAAAACCATTTTTCTATGAGAAAAATAATTACACTTTTTATATTGATTGTTATTGCGGGTAAAGTAATTGCCCAATCGCAGGAGCCGCCTGAGTTTTGGGAAAATGAAAAACTCAATGAATATAACAGGCAACCCATGCACTCCACTTTTTATGCTTATGAGAATAAGAACCTTGCTCTTAAAGATGAGATGCACGGATCAAAATATTTTCAATCACTGGATGGGGATTGGAAATTCAAATGGGTGGACAAGCCTGCCGACAAGCCTTTAGGTTTTTGGAAAACAGATTATAATGACAGCCATTGGGTAAATTTTCCCGTGCCTGCTACCTGGGAAGTGAATGGGTATGGCATACCTATCTATACCAACATAAAATATGACTTTGGCTATTTAATGAATCCAAATCCACCGCATGTACCGCATCAGTATAATCCTGTTGGTTCATACCGCCGGGAAATAATGGTGGACAAAAATTGGGATGGAAAAGATATTTATATTCAGTTTGGCGCGGTGCGTTCCTGTTTTTATTTATGGGTAAATGAACAATGGGTTGGTTATAGCGAGGACAGTAAACTGCCGGCTGAATTTGATATTACCAAGTATATAAAACCAGGGCAAAAAAACCTTATCGCTTTCCAGGTGTATCGCTGGAGCGACGGCACTTACATTGAAGACCAGGATATGTGGCGCCTTGCGGGAGTTAACCGCGATGTGTATATGTATGCGCGAAACCCTGTTCATATCCGTGATGTGCAAATCATTCCTGATTTGGATAAAAATTATAAAAACGGGCAATTAAACATCAGCCTTGATTTTTTAAATAATAATGGTGCTGCATTAAAAGATTATAAAGCATCTTTTGAATTATTGGACTCAACTGGAAAGTCAATAAAAACTACTTCCGTTTCCCTGAATGATTCCGATAAATTTAAAAACGTAGTGATCAAATTAAAAGATCCTGATAAGTGGACTGCTGAAACCCCTTATCAATACACGGTTTTGGTAACTTTGAAAGATAAAAACGGAAATGTTGTTGAAGTAATTCCGCAAAAAACAGGGTTTAGAAAAGTAGAAATAAAAGACGGCGTATTGTATGTAAATGGAAAAGCCATTTTAATTAAAGGGGTAAACCGGCATGAGATGGATCCAATTACCGGGCAGGTAATTAGTAAGGCAAGAATGGAACAGGATGTGAGGATCATGAAAGAGAATAACATCAATGCGGTGCGGACTTCTCATTACCCTAACGATCCTTACTGGTATCAATTGTGTGATAAATATGGTTTGTATGTGGTGGACGAAGCTGACCTGGAATCGCACGGAATGGGCTTCGGCGCTAATTCCCTGTCAAGAAAACCGGATTGGTTCCTTCAACATTTTCAACGTGATTCACGAGCGGTAGAAAGAGATAAAAATCATGTAAGCGTGATCGTCTGGTCGATGGGAAATGAGGCAGGCATGGGCGTTAATTTTGAAAAATGTTACCAATGGATAAAACAGCGCGACCCTTCACGCCCGGTAGAATATGAGCCGGCAAGCGCTACCAATTTCTCTGATATTTATTGCCCGATGTATCCTTCGCCGGATGAAATGGTTCATCACGTAAAATATGATAGCAGCAGCAATCACAAACCATTTATCCTTGTTGAATATGCACACGCGATGGGAAATACGGACGGAAATTTTAATGATTACTGGGATACGATCAGAAAATATTACCCAAAAATGCAGGGCGGTTATATTTGGGATTTTGTTGACCAGGGTTTTCAAAAAGTAACCGATCGTGGAGATACCATCTGGGCTTATGGAGGAGATTATGGCGTAGATATGCCAAGTGACGACAATTTTAATTGTAATGGGCTTGTCTTACCTGACCGCACATTAAATCCACAAATGCTGGAAGTAAAAAAAGAATACCAGAATATTTTTACTTTTCCCTCGGATATGATGATTGGAAAAATAAAAGTGTATAATGATAACTTTTTTAAAACCCTGGACGATGTATATATGGATTGGGAGTTGGTGGCTGATGGAAAAGTAATTCAAAAAGGGAAGTATGAAAATCTGCATATAGCGCCTCATGATACTGCGTTGGTTGACCTGCATTATAAATTGCCTCGCATGGGTTATAAAGAAATTTTCCTTAACGTTTATTATAAGAATAAAAAAATAGAGGGCATCCTGCCAGCGGATTGGGAAGTGGCCAAAGATCAATTAGCGCTCTACAGCCATTTGGATGAAAATAAAATAAAATTGACTGAGTCAGTTGCTTTACGTGTACAGGTGGCTGATAGTGTTATCAATATCAACAATAGCGATGTAAAATTTGCTTTCAGCCGCCGTGACGGGCTGTTGCATCAATACATTGTTGGTGGCAGGAATTTTATAAAAGAGGGATATAATTTAAAACCCAATTTCTGGCGGCCGCCAACTGACAATGACTTTGGCGCTGATTTGCAGAAAACATTGATTAACTGGAAAAGGGCGACACATAATTTTGTTTTACTCGGTTTGAATATTGATTCGTCTGAGCCTAAAGCTATTAAAATAAACATGCATTATTCATTGCCGGACGTGTATGCTTATCTTGATATCGATTATCAATTAAATGGAGAAGGTGAAATTAAAGTGTCAGAATCGTTACATGCGGATTCTTCACAAAAGGAACCGATGATGTTTAAATTTGGTATGCAGATGATGTTGCCAAAAGAATACAGCCAGATGGAATGGTATGGGCGCGGGCCTTCGGAAAATTATTGGGACCGCAAAGACGCTGCGTTTGTGGGCGTTTACAACCAGACTGTTGATGAACAGTTTCATCCTTACGTCCGGCCGCAGGAGACGGCAAATAAAACGGATGTGCGTTGGGTGAAATTGACAAATGCGGATGGCACGGGTTTAGAGATAATGGGCGATACTGTTTTAAATATTTCAGCGCGGCATTTCCTGGATGAAGATTTGGATGAAGGCCTTGAAAAACACAACCATCATTCGGGTGAATTGAAGCAAAGGGATTTTACCACTTTAAATATTGACCTGGAGCAAACCGGCCTTGGTGGAATCAATTCATGGGGCACGCTGCCATTAAAACAATACCGGATGGAATATAAAGATTACAGCTATTCTTTTATCATAAAACCTGTAGAATAGCGGCCGGTACCGAAGGCCAGGCCGCGGTTAGAACAAAGGAGAGTTCCATTTGGAAAGCAAGGTAAAAGTTAATGTGGCAATAGAATTTTTAAATCTTCGGCAGGGCTAAAAACCGCAGTTTTAAACCCGCGATCTGACGCTAAGGCGTACCGGCCGCTAGTAAACCAACAAATAACCTGTTTTTTTATTTTCGTTTTTAATTACTAATCTAAAAGCTCATGAATGAAAATTTTGTAAAACCGTTGTTAAAGCAAATTCCGATTCTGTTTATTATTTCCTTTTGTATTGTATCGTGCAATCAAACAGAAAACTATTCTTCCTGGCAGGTATATGGCGGTAATAAAGAAGCAAATCATTATTCTTCGTTGTCGCAGATTGACACGGGGAATGTTGCTAAAATGAAGGTTGCGTGGGTTTTTCATACCCACGATGCGGATTCAATGACGCAGATACAGGTAAACCCGATTGTAATAGATTCAATCTTGTATGGCGTTTCCCCCAAGCTAAAACTGTTTGCATTAAATGCGGCTACAGGAAAACAGAAGTGGATTTTTGACCCGATGAATGATACTTCTGCCGCAGCAAAACGCCCAGGGTTTTTTAGTATGAATGTTTGCCGTGGCGTTACTTATTATACAGATGGAAAATCGGATAAGAGGATATTTTTTTCGGCCAATGGGCAACTTTACAGCATTAATGCTTTGACCGGAAACCCGGAAAAATCTTTTGGCGATAATGGAAAAATTGATTTGCATAACGATTTAGGGCGTGATGCTTCCAAATTATATGTAGCTGCTACTTCACCCGGAATTATTTATAAAGACGTAATAATAATCGGAGCGCGGGTTTCAGAAGAAGCTGATGCTGCGCCGGGTTTTATCAGGGCTTACGATGTGCATTCAGGCAAACTTCGCTGGATATTTCATACCATTCCTCAACCTGGCGAATTTGGTTATGAAACCTGGAAAGACAAAGATGCCTGGAAACATATTGGTGGCGTTAATGCCTGGGCGGGTTTTAGCCTCGATGAGAAAAAAGGAATTTTATTTGCGCCGATCGGATCTGCTTCTTATGATTTTTATGGGGGAAAAAGAATAGGCGATGACCTTTTTGCCAATTGTGTCCTTGCGCTGGATGCCGCAACAGGAAAAAGGATTTGGCATTTTCAAACAGTTCATCATGATTTGTGGGACAGGGATTTGCCCACAGCACCTGTTTTGGTTACGATAAAAAAAGATGGAAAAGATATTGATGCCGTAGCACAAATCACCAAGAGTGGTTTTATTTTTTTATTGGATAGAAATACGGGGAAACCTATTTACCCTGTAAAAGAAATTCCCGTTCCGTCACAAAGCGAATTGATCGGGGAAGAAGTTTCGCCAACCCAGCCTTTTCCTACTTTCCCGAAGCCCTTTGCACGGCAGGCTCCTTTAACAGAAAATGATTTAAACAACCTGGTGCCGGATTCTTCTTTCGCAGATATTAAGAAAAGGCTTTCAGGGTATAAGGCTGATAATATTTTTAATCCGCCTTCAAAAGAAGGCACAGTAATCTTTCCGGGCTTTGATGGAGGAGGAGAGTGGGGCGGGCCGGCTTACGATCCTGCCACTTCCATCTTGTATGTAAATGCAAGTGAAATGCCGTGGATACTTACGATGGTTGATGTAAAAGAAAAACCGAAATCCGAAGAAACCAATTTGCTGGCGGGAGAAAGATTGTACCATTCTACCTGTATGGCTTGCCATGGAACTGAAAGGCAGGGAAGCGGAAATTATCCCTCATTGATGGGTGTAAATAAAAAATACAATGAGCAACAATTTGCCGCGCTCGTTTCATCAGGGCGCAGGATGATGCCGGCTTTTAAACAATTATCGCAAACAGAAATTACTGCGCTCGCCTCTTATATTCTTGATAATAAAAATGAACAAAAGAAAATATTTATTGCTCCATCAAAAACTGAAAACCCATGGACTAACCTTCCTTATACTTCTACGGGCTATAATAAATTTTTAACAAAGGAAGGTTACCCTGCTATAAAACCGCCATGGGGAACGCTTAACGCCATTAATTTGAATACAGGTGAACTAATTTGGAAAGATACTTTAGGCGATTACCCGGAATTGAAAGCAAGGGGAATTCATTCCGGAACTGAAAATTATGGCGGCCCGGTTGTAACTGCCGGAGGGATTGTGTTTATTGCCGCAACAAGCGATTCTAAGATTCGCGCTTTTAATAAAAGAACCGGCAAACTCTTATGGGAAGCGGATTTGCCGGCTTCAGGGTTTGCTACGCCCGCGGTTTACGAAGTTGGCGGAAAAGAATTTTTGGTGATAGCCTGTGGCGGCGGCAAATTACATAAACCCGGCGGAGATGCTTATGTGGCGTTTGCTTTGCCGGATTAGGTTTGGCAGTAAACGAACCTGCCTGCCGGTAGGCAGGGAAATAAGGAAGATTTTTATTTTGGCTAACGGCAATGCATAAACGCGAAATATGGAAAGAAGGATGTAATATGCCTGTCTTATAACATACATTTTTGCGTAAGGCAAGCGTCAAACTTTACCTGATTAAAGTAACTGTTCCCCTTTGTTGCAAAGGTTCGTTTTGCAATAAAGTATAATTAACCACATATACGTAAACACCCGGTTCAGCTTCCTGGTTTTTGTACATTCCGTTCCATCCCTGGTTTATATCATGGGTGCGAAAAACAAGCTGGCCCCACCTGTTGTAGATACGAAGGTCAAAACTGCGTAACCCAATGTATTTGCATTGCGGAGTTGTTTTAAATATATCATTTAACCCATCACCGTTGGGCGTAAATGCAGAGGGAATGAACAAATGGCAATTCTCACATCCGCGAACCGTTATATTTATAGAAGCTTTTTTTGTACAACCAAAATCATCTGTAAGCTGCACCCAATACAAGCCAGATGTGTCAACCTGCTGCGTGTAATCCGTACTTCCGTCTTGCCAGAGGTAATTGGTAACTGAAGGCACCCTTGCGTTAAGCGTAATAGAAGAAGGGGAGCAAAGCAAAGTATCATTGCCCAACGAAAAGTTGTTGAGTTTTGAAAAGTTTACAGCAAAAGGCAAACTGTTTAAACAGGTATTATAGGGCCGCCCAATGTTCACTACATAATTACCTGCTGCATCCGGGTTATCGGGCACGGTATAGGTTTCAGAAGTGGCGCCCGGTACCAACACCTGGTCTTTGTACCATTGATAAGTAGAATTGATGTAAGGCGGCGCTTTTAAAACGAAATGCCCTGTACACACATTACCTGAAACAGCCGTAATAGTTTTAAAGTTAAAATCCGGCTTGGGAGCAAGAATAAATTGGTCCATGTAATAATGGAGTTCATTATCCGTGGTGTAATTAAGGTAGTTTGTACAATCGGGCCCTACTGCAATACTGTAAATATTTACAGTAGGTGTAAATTCTATAGCGCCTTGTACCCATTGATTTTCCCCGCTTAATCCCACACGGCCCAACATGACCCATCCTGAAAAATCAGTTAAACAACCGGTCGTAGGAGAAGAATTTTCAATGGGGAAGTTGGGGCAATCTGCCCTGCCATAAATGGCGATTCCAAAAGGGCTAATAGAATTCCATGGCAGGTGGCCACCACAAATTAAATTATTTGGTTTGCCAAAGCCCAAATAAAAACTAAAAGTATAAGGTTGCCCTGCATATAATGGCTGTTGCAGGCAGGTGGCTATATAAGTCTTTCCGCTATTAATTTCATTAAACGACGAAAGCTGAGAAGGAGCCTCGCCGATTTCAATAAATCCCTGGCCAGCCGGCAAAGGAATCGGCACTTTTACAAATGAGTGGCAAAATATCGTTGAATCGAAGATGCTTGCTGTCGTATTAAGCTTGCAATTGTAGTTATGATAATTAACACCACTGTTTGTCCATACAGCCTGCCATCCGGGTATTTCATATTTGTCAGTAGTGCTTCCTAGTGGGCCCCCTTCTCCAAGGCCTGCGTGATCCGTGGTACAGCCAGGGTACTCTTCAAAAGAGTTATTCGGCAATAAGGATGTCGGAAGGGAATCCTTGCAGGCGGGCAATTGAGAAAAAGCCCTTAGCTGTAAAATAAATATGAATAAAATGAGAAGTAGTAGTTTCATAAAAAGAGAACCATCTCTTCATAACTGATTACAAATAAAGAGATGAATCAAGCATAAATATAATAAAAAATGAGTTCAGGATAAGGTTAGTAAAAAAATGATACTTAATCCCAAAACCTGAACAATCATTTAGCTGTTACAATGTATCATTTAACCAAATACAGTAAACAAACAAATAACAAGGATTTTTATTTTGGCTAACGGTAATACATAATCGCTAAATTTTGAGCAGAACGAAACAATTGCGCAATGATCACTGACGCCTGCACCAACAGCCTTTTTACTGTTCGTCTCATTTCAGGATTTTTTCTACTTCATGCCTGTAACTTCTGCTAACCGGTAATTCATACTTTCCGATTTGGACAAAGTCGTGGGTAAACGATTCTATTTTATACTTCGCTATGATAAACGAGCGGTGAATGCGAATGAACAAGGCTTTCGGCAGGTCATTCTCCAATGTGGAAATAGGGTATTTGGCTACAATGATTTTATCTTTTGTTACCACTTTAATGTAATTCTTCAGGCTTTCAACAAACAACAAATCATCCAGGTTTACTTTTATGTTTTTTCTATCAGCACGCAAATAGATAAAATCATTTTCTTTTTCTTTTGGAGATGCATTATTGAACAAGTCTTTTCCACCTTCATTTAATTGTAACCGCATCATTTTATTTACCGATTTTAAAAACCTTTCAAATGAAATTGGTTTTAATAAATAATCTACTGCATCAAGGTCAAAACCCTCTACAGCAAATTTTCTAAAAGCTGTAGTGAAAATTACTTTTGGCGGGCTGGCGAGAGTACGCATAAAGTCAGTACCTAAAATAAAAGGCATTTGGATGTCAAGAAATAAAAGATCAACAGCATTAGCCTGAAGTAATGTGAGTGCATCAACAGCATTGCTGCAGGTGCCAATAAGATTAAACAGCGGAATAGACCGAATGTACTTTTCTATGAGGCGAAGCGCGGGCGGCTCGTCATCCACTGCAATACATAATATTTGTTTATTATTAAGCATTACCCATTTTTTTAAAATACTTCCGTTAGGTTTTGCTGTTAATCATTTTCGCGTTAATGGTACCTGCATATTTACTGTAAAAGTATGTAGAGTTGGCTCAATCAAAAGATAATGTTCATTTGTATACAAAAGTTCCAGTCTTTTCTGTACATTGATTAAGCCGATCCCTTTTTTATTTTCAATTGATTCCGCCGGTTTATTGTTGGTTAAAGTAAAATGAAGCATTTCCTCATCTGCCTGGATAAATAATTTAATCCACGGGCCTTTCAATATTTTACTGGTGCCATGTTTAAAACTATTTTCAATAAAGGGTATCATTAACAAAGGAGCGATCATTTTATCGTTGCACTCGCCTGTTATTTTTACTTCTATTTCGAGCTCTTCATAGCGAACCTTTTCCAATTCAACATAGTGATTTATCAAATTTATCTCATCGGTCAAAGGCACCTCTGGTAATTCACACTCTGTGATCATGTATTTAAGTATTTCTTCTAATTTTTTTATTAATCTTTTTGCCGTGTCTGGTTTGGTAAGAATGAAATAATAAATGTTATTCAAAGTATTGAACAAAAAATGCGGACGGATCTGGGACTTTAATAATTGAAATTCCGCCTTAGCATTTTCCTGTAAAATCTGTTTCTTTTTATCGTTTTCAAGGTAGTGGGCTTTAAGCGTTTTTACAATGATAAAAAAGATACAAACGCAGGATGGCCCCATTGTGAGAAAATTGAGCGCGTCGCCCCAGAAAATATTAAACACTTTGTTATAAGGAAACCGGGCAAGATTGAACAATCCATATACTACGTAAAAAGAAATGCTGAGATCAATTACGCAAATGCACAATATGAACAGCGAAAACAAGAAATATTTTTTCCTGTTGAAATATTTCGGAATGAGGAAATACACGATCGTATAACAAAAAAATATCTCGAGCGCAAGATGAATAATAAGCAATTCGCTGATATAAATGATTTTTTGCCCGACGCTCATCAATTTATAGTACTCATTGAACCAAACTATAAAGAAAAAAAACAGGAATCTTACAAGCCAAAGACTGGCATGGCGCGGAATATTTTTTGGAAACTTTTTAGAAAAGATGAAATTATAGAGCCGCTTATTTTTATTTTCTGATATAAAGCCCATCTTTTAAATTTTAAAGAAATCCGATAATTCAATTTTTGCAAAAAAGGTAAATCTGCCGTCACTTCCTGCCACCTTCACATCTTCTATAGCCTTTTTGAAAGGCTTAAGCATATTCTCTATAGACTCCATGATATTTTCCAGGTATTGATTGGACATAGCTGAATTTTTAAAATCGTATAACATGGCAAATTCCAGGCGGCTATTTTTTTCTGTAAACGAAATGTAAACTTCTTTTGCAGCATACTGGTATGCTTCTGATAATAGGTTTTCGAGAATGCCGAATATCATGAGTGGGGGAATAAATTTTCTACGCAATTCTTCGGGAATGGTTTCTTTTAAAACAATTGAATTGCCTCTTTGCTGGTTTACTATTTCTATATAATTTCTAACAGTTACCAACTCCTTATTTAACAGGGCCAAATCATCGCCGGTATCATAAAGAATATAGCTTAGGATATCCGAAAGATTTAAAAGCAACCTTGCAGCGTTCTCGCGTGAGAGGTCTATTTGTTGATAAAGGGTGTTTAAGGAATTAAATAAAAAGGTGGGATAGACCTGTGACTTCAGTATGTTTCGCTCATTCTGAATTTTTTGTCTATATAAATTCGTGTTTTCTGTGATTTGCAAATACCAATCCTTAATCACAATAATTGCGGTAATGACGCTTGCCAGCAAAATCGTAAAAACGAGCGAGTGAAAATAAGCAAGTTGCAGGTTTTCGGAAACTGCCTGTGTACTTCCCCCGCCGGGCGATAAAAGGATCGTGTTAAGTAAAGAAACTATTAAAATATTCAAAATAATGCCAGCCAGTATGGCTAAGGAGGCTGTGATAAGATTTTTCTTTGTATTAAACGCAGGCAAAAAATGCAAAAACAAATAAGTGGAAAGAAAGGAAATGGGTACAAAACAAATTACCCATTTTAATGAAACAATATAAAGCTCCGGGGATAATAAATCCTTTGGTTTATAAGGGTAGGCACCGGTTATAAAACAGACTATAGAAAAAAAAATCCAGAAGGATAAATGCCTGGCCAGGATAAACTTTCGATCATTTGAAAATATAAATTGCTGACTATTCACAAATAATCTTTTATGTAAAGATATACAGCAAGGCAATTATTATAAATTCTTTTCAACAGAAAGATGTTATTCATAGACAAATGCCATTCATCACCTGAAATATGCAACGTGACGGTGATGTATGGAAAGTGTAGATGTAATTCAGTTGTTTGGAGAAATGATAAAAAAAATATAATAACGATATATATTTTTGGAGAATAAAATTTTGATTGTTCATTTTTAAAATTTATTTATTAGTAAAAATTTACCTGATGCAAAAACTTACGATTATTCTTGCTGCCGCTTTGCTATTTACAACAATAACAAAAGCAGAAATATCGGATTGGGGAATAGGCCCTCCGGGAATGGGCCAGATTGTTCAGGTGAGTTTCAACTGTGAATATGTAGGAGCAGACACCAAAAATAATTAACCTTTAAATCAGTAGTAAAATAAACTTTAAAACTATTATTATGAAAAGAAAAATTAGGTTGAGTATAATATTCAAGGCGACTTTTGCTTTGGTATTAGTAACAGCATTATTTAGCTGTAAAAAGAATCTGCCGGCACTTGATGATTCTGGTTTCGATTTAAATGTTGTCCTTCGGGGAGATGCTAAATCAATGTCAGGAAGCTCCGGTTACATTGAGTTTCGGCAAGATCCAGATACTGCGAGGATTATTGACCTCAACACATGGGTTCACAATCTTGCGCCAAATCATTCCTACCTGCTGCAGCGTGCTGTAAATCCTATTACGGATGCTGACTGCTCAAGTACTGCATGGCTTACGCTTGGTTTGGGTTTGACACCGCAGGATATTAAGACCGACAGTCATGGTGATGGCCATGCTGATTTGTGGCGTGCTGTTACCTCCGTAGCACGCGGAACACAATTTCACATTCATTTTCAAATTGTGGACGAGGTAACAATGACGACAGTATTAACGAGCGATTGTTATGACTTTACGGTTAGATAATATTTAAATTTCTCTATGTTGATGTTTACTTTATATGGTTGTGGTAATTCGATATTATTGCTGCAACGAATGGGTCAGATTGTACAGGTAAGTTTCAACTGTGAATATGTAGGAGCCGACACCAACAATAAATAATTTTTAAAACAGGGTAGCAAATTAAAGTGTGATTAAAGTCCCGTCTTTACGGGACTTGTCATTTTATAAATACCCTTTTCATAGATCTGACGCTTTTACGGTGCCATGTAACGAGGATCGTACAACGCTTTTAAATTCTTCCTGGTTGATCTTACCCGGAAAAGATCATTAAAATAAAAATCGTTGTTATTTCTTTGTTGACTGCCGTGCCTGGAAAAAATTATAGCTATGGTGCGGCCTGTAAGCATGCCGGGCGCTTTGACACACTTTCGTCATTATCTGTTCAACGGGCGCTATCGGCACAAATAGTTCTGGCCATTATCTAATTATTATCATAAATTTATAGTTAATTCAGCCTTAGCGAATTCTGTTTCCTTTTCTACAATTTTTAAAACCTTAAATCTTCACAAATGAAGCAATGTAAATTTTTAGCATTAGCTGCAATTGTCATGCTGGTGCTATTTTCATGTAATTCCGGTGGCAACTCCACCACCACGGCCGGCACGGATTCGACCATGACGGATTCGACCACCGCTGAAACGCCAGCCCCGCCTGAAACTCCCGCGGCGCCAGGTGTTACAATGTTAATAAAACAAAAAGTAGCGAATTTTGCCAAATGGTTTCCCGGCTATGAAGCCCATGATTCTGCAAGAGTTGCCGCCGGGCTACACAATTTTGTTGTGGGCAGGGGCCTTAAAGACAACAACATGGTATTGGTGGCATTGCATGTGGATGACACCGCCAAAGCAAAACAATTTGCCATGTCGCCCGGGCTGATGGAAGCTATGAAAAAATCCGGTGTAATTGACAAGCCGAAATTTTATTACACGATAAATAAATTTCGCGACCCCACGACCGACTCATCTACTCAGAGGGCAATAATTATTTTCAAAGTAAAGGACTATGATGCCTGGGAAGCGGTTTTCAACAGCGATAAGCAGGAAAGGATGAATGCAGGCATAACCGACCGGTCCATTAATCAGTATCTTGACGATCCTCACATGGTGTCATTGGTTATGGCGATAGCCGATATGAAAAAAGCACATGATTTTATGAATACAAAAGAACTAAAGCATAGAATGGACTCAGCGGGCGTTGTAGGGCCGCCGGATGTTTTCTTTTATCATGTCGTAAAACAATATTAAAATAAAAAGATTTTTTTTAAGAGGCCGTTTCAAAATTAAATTGAAACGGCTTTTTCACTGCAACTTGCGTCAGTCTCTTTACCCACGAATCACCTGATCATTCTGTTTGGTGAAGAGATGAATCGACGTTAAGGACAAAGAGCCTCATTTCTTAAAAATAAAAATCTCCAATAAAAGTTTGTTTACTGTATTTTCTGATTGTAAAGATTGATGCGGCTAATTGAGGTTAAGGTAACTTATAACGTGGCTTGCTATAATTAAAAATTGAGTTTTTATTTCGCTTTAATATAAAAGTAAAATGCGGAGGCGCCATCATAAAAATCAGGGCCTCGTGCCATGTTGGGCAGAATTGTAAGACGAAATATGGATGAAAACAGTTTAAAACCACTTCTGTTTTTAGCTTCCTGGCAACAATTTCTTTTTCATTTTGTCAGAATCAGGATTTTCATGATTACAGGATTTTAGAATGTAATTAATCCTGCTAATCTTTTCACCCTGTGAATCCTGGTTCAGAAAATTATTTACAGTAAACGCACAAATATTCAGGATTTTTATTTTGGTGGTGGATAAAGGTAGGTTTGCAACTATTAGCAACAGCCAGTTACAGTTCTGCGGGCCATTGGCATCAGCTAAAAAAATTATTTAATTCTTGTACACTGCATAGTTTCAATATCCATTATTTAACTTTGGATTCTTTTTTACCATGTTCATTCCAGCCATCTTTGGTTTAATGAAATTTAAAAACATCAAACATAATGAAAACGAAATTCCTTGGGGTACTATTCTTAAGTGCTGTTTTTTGTATTCCTGCTATTGCACAAAATAAATGTACAATCACCATCCAGGCAAATAAACCTGTAGCAGAAGTACAACCTACCATGTGGGGTATTTTTTTTGAAGATATCAACATGGCAGCAGATGGCGGTATTTATGCCGAACTGGTAAAAAACCGGTCTTTTGAATTTGCCAAACCAATGGATGGCTGGACGGTTCAACCTGTGGGGAATATGCCTTATCAACCTTTTCAAAAACAGTTTGGAGAGGGAACAGTTATAATTATCAACAGGCAGCAAAGCAATACTACCAACCCACGCTTTATTCGTATCACTGCAAAAAATACTGCAAAAGGAAGCCTTGGGCTTACTAATGATGGTTTCAGAGGCATGGGCATAAAAAAAGATGTGCAATATGATTTTTCTCTCATGTATCGGCAGCAAAGTGCGGATATAAAAATGTACGTAGAATTGGTGGATTCTTCCGGGAAAATTTTAGGTGGTACGACATTTATACCTACTGAAGCAGACAACAACTGGCACAAACAATCAGTAAGCTTTACGGCCAACAAAACGGAAACCAAAGCAAAACTGAATATCTGGTTTGAAGGAAATGGTGTGATTGACCTGGATATGATATCCTTATTTCCCCGAGATACCTGGAAACACAGGCCTGGCGGTTTGCGTGCCGACCTGGTGCAATTGCTGGCTGATTTAAAACCCGGCTTTATTCGTTTCCCCGGCGGATGTATAGTGGAGGGGAGGGAACTCGCAACAAGATACCAATGGAAAAAAACTATTGGCCCGATTGAAGACAGGCAATTGATAATTAACAGGTGGAATACTGAAATTGCTGCACGCCCGGCACCTGATTATTTTCAAACATTTGGCCTTGGGTTTTTTGAATACTTCCAGTTGGCAGAAGATATTGGTGCAGAACCATTGCCCATATTAAATTGTGGGATGGCATGCCAGTTTAATACGGCAGAAGTAGCGGCTCTTCAGCAGATTGACCCATACGTACAGGATGCATTAGACCTAATTGAATTTGCAAATGGTGATACAAATACAAAATGGGGTACTGTTCGTGCCAGGTTGGGCCATCCTGCTCCGTTTAATCTGAAAATGATTGGTGTTGGAAATGAAAACTGGGGGCCGCAATACATTGAACGCTTCAAGGTTTTTCAAAAAACTATAAAAAAAAAATATCCTGAAATAAAAATAGTTGCAAGCACCAGTGCAGAGTACCAGGGTGAGCGGTTTAATTATCTTATAGGTTGATAAAGATTAACCGCAAAGCAAAAACAGTTCTTTGAAATGTCTAAATATATTAGTAATTTTAACCTAAAATGTTTAGTTATGTTTTCTACTCTTAGTACTTTTGAATTTCAGTACCAGTT
>Ga0207933_1000485_pt1 | contig 38784 bp, 34 predicted proteins | sample NGESurdeep092012_4_FD_184488 | JGI IMG/M metagenome (GOLD analysis project Ga0207933, IMG submission 184488) | Arctic peat soil microbial communities from Barrow, Alaska - NGEE Surface sample F53-3 deep-092012 (SPAdes) | ecosystem: Environmental > Terrestrial > Soil > Wetlands > Peat ... | reverse complement strand
ACCATACTTTGGCGACCGTCTTCCGGTATTCGGAGCGCACTAGAAATCGAGAGTCCCCGTTTGTCCAGGACGCGGAAGGTGTCAACGCCGATATCATGACTTAATGGTAACCGCATCGCGAGCGTGAGGACATGGACCGAGACGAGCCAATCCAACAGTGGGAAAATCCTGGAGGAGCTACGAAAGATGAATGAGAATCTGGAAAACCAGATCCTCTTGCTTCGCGAGAGCGTAACAGCACTGAAACTGGGATAGAACAATCGCCGCCCAAAACGGCTTTCTGGGAGCAGTTTTTCTGGCCGGCGGCAAGCATGGAACCTACGAAACGGAAAAAGTTCTCAGTTGGTGCCAACAGGCCAATGCACTCACTCACCCTGTTTTATGACCGCAAATCCGGTTGAGATTCCTTACCCTTGGGAAGTGTCACCAGGGCGCCCAAGACTCTCTCAGGAGAGAACATACCGCTGCGGCGATCGCACAACAATGCCGCAGCATAACGCTTTCGCTTGTATACTCTCGATGCGCGGGAATTGCGGGCGCGGAAATGATGCGGATATTGGGTTAAAGAAGGTGCGCCTATGCTCATTGGACTGCCCGACCTGAGCAGATATACGCTCTACAATCGCAAAGAAGTTCTTGAGAAGATTCGGTCGCTTATCGGGTAGGTTCCTTTCCTGAGTACCCCGAGATCATAATGCCAAGATGCCCTGACCTGGATGAACGAATTGGCCTGTTACCGCCGATTCAGAAGGGCTCGACAAAGATGACACCTTGATAAACGCAAGACGGCTTCAGAGGTCTACCCGTGCGGCGTGGAAAGGATCGGCGCGTTCCCTTAATTCCAATATCGGAGTGTTATTAGGGATCGCGCAGATTTCAACGGCCACCCTGATTTGATTCCCGCCGTAAACCTACTGGTGAAATGAGAATCCAGACGGCAAAGCTGCCTCAAGACTGATTTGTTCTCCGGTGATGGGGTGGTGGAATTTCAGAAATTGGGCGTGCAGGAAATATCCTCCATCGCCCGGTAGGCCGGGGCGATTTTCAAGCGGCTGGCCGGTTAAGCCGTATAGAGGATCCCCTACCAAGGGATGGCCGATGGATGCCAGATGGATTCTGATTTGATGAGGGCGGCCCGAATACAGGCTTACCTCAAACGTTGTGGTGCTTGCAGTGCGTGAGATCACCTTCGCCAATGACATTGACGGTTTGCCACTTGGGTTGGCGGCCCACACGGAACCGATGAGCGGGTGCGGTACAAGGCCGATAGGTGTGAGAATTTCGTAGGCGTCGTGCTGTGCAATGCCTTGAGCCAGCGCTCGGTAGATTTTTTGAATTCTGGGTGTGTTCCAGTCTGCGAATAGTTTAGAGGCCGCCTGCGGCGTTTTGGCGAAGAGGACGATGCCGGTAGTAGCTCGGCCCAACCGGTGGACAGGGTTTGCGTTGGGGGTTTGCTTTTGCACCAAGCGCAGGAGGGTGTTTTCCATGAAGCCGCCGCCAGGGAGGGTGGGCAGCCCGCTAGGTTTGTTGATGGCCAACAGATAGGGGTCATTCAACAAGACTTCGAAGTGCTGAGGAGAGTCTGGTTCGATCCAAGGTGGACGGTTCCAGACAAGGGTTTGGCCTGAAGTGAGCAATTCGCTCCCGGCGGCGGTGACGCCGTTGACGGTGACTTCGCCGTTGTTCAGTCTTTGTTGCCAAGCTTGTGGGGTTGAGTGTCGGTAGCGGCTTGCCAAGTGGGAGAGCAGGGTTCGTCCATGATATTTGCTGCTGATGATTGTGGTATAGGCATAGCCCCGGTTGAGCATGTGGTTTGAGTGTAAGCGGATTTTGTTGCGAAGAGCCAAAGTCGTTTTTGCAGGAAGGTTTCCAGAATGATCGTGCGCGTCGTCGGCTGCGAGCCGCCCGCCGCACCCTGGAGCATGCGAGAGAAAGCCAGCAGCGGCAACCACGGCGTCAGTCCGCACAAGCTGTGCGCCACCGTACAACCGGCTTGCTTCAGTTTGCCGTGGGTGTCTTGTCCACGTGATCGACGATGAGCTGCTCCACCGGGGCCTTGCGCGGTTCGAGCTTCAGGCCGAGAGCCTCCACCGACTGATAGACACTTACCCCGCCTGGCTCGGGAGCCTCCGGCATGGCCGAGCTCTCCGCAGCTCCCGCGCCCGTGGAAGGGGCCTGCGGTATGTCGATTCCCTGTGCTCGCGCCATGGCCATGAGTGCCTTGAGCGGGATCTCGACTGCTACCTGGTAGCTCCTTTTGAGCCCCGTCTTATCTACAACCTGACGGCCGCCGCCGCCGCCCATCTGCAGCACGTTGGTCAGCATGTCGGCAAAGCCCGACATGGTCACGCTGCTGGATTCCATGCGCATCACTTGATCTTGCATCGAGATCTTAATGACGCCCCGTGTTCCCATATCGATGGTGGAGCTGCCATCGGGATTTCTGGTCATGCGCGCCGGACCGTTGAGCGTATTCATCTGCATTTGACCGGGCTTGAGCGGTGCGTTTTCATCGAAGGGCTTCGCCGGAGGAGCCTCCTTCAGCTTGGGTCCTCCCTTGGCAACCACCAGCGCCAAAATAGGATGAATCTGCGTCTCGCGGTGGACGGCCAGGTTAAAGCGCTGCTCCAGCAGCGTCTGCAGCATTGCCGGAGCGTCATCTTTCGTGGCGCCGGCGGGCATCTTGGCGATGATGTCGAAGCGCTGTGTGGCCAGCCACGCCGGGCCGCTGATCTGATAGCCCTTGACGTCATACGCAAGGGCGATCAGGCCCTTGAGCGCCATATAGTGGTACTCGGCGCGCAGCCCTTCCACTTTGGCGCCCAAGTTCGGCATCTTGCCGGCCCGTACCTGCTCCGCCAGCTTCTCCAAGTTCAATGGAGGCGCGGGCCTGATCGAAGCAACCTCGAAGGCGGGCTTGGAAGCAGCGGGCTGAGCGGCGGTTTGGCCAAAGGCTGCGCCGGTAAGCAGCAGCAAGCCGGCAACGAAGGTGATCCCGTAACGATTCCACATAGAAAAGCCTCTTCCCACTCCTTGACAATTTTCCGGAGCGTGTATAGTGTACCAGTTGACTAGCACACATGGAATGATCTTTCGCCTCAATCAATCTTCCGGCGTTCCACTCTACCTCCAACTTATGGAGCAGGTGAAGCATGCGGTCGAAACAGGAGCGCTTCAGGAGGGCGACCAACTCCCGACCATTCGCAGCTTGGCCGAGGAACTGGTGATGAATCCCAATACCGTGGTTCGCGCCTACCGGGAGTTGGAACACGAAGGGGTGCTCGAATTGAAGCACGGCTCCGGAGCGTTCATCAAGGAGTCGGGAGTGTCTCGCGCCCGCCTGATCCACAAGGCGCAGGCCGTGGTGCAATCTGCCGTCGAGCGGCTCACCGTCATGGGACTGACCGAGGACGAGCTTCGCAGGGTATTTGAAAACGAGCTGGCCCAGGCCCGCTCGGAACGGCGATTGGAAAGAGCAGCCAGAGGAAAGCCATGACCGATTTCATTGTGGAAACAAGCCAACTTTGTAAGTCCTTCAAGAGCAAAGAGGCGTTGCGCGGCTTGGATCTGCGCGTGCCCGTGGGAAGTATCTTCGGCTTTCTGGGCCGCAACGGCGCGGGCAAGACAACCACTATCAAGACTCTGCTGGGTCTGTTGCGATCCGATAGCGGAAGTGCGCAGGTCTTTGGCATCCCCGTTACCGATGCCGACAGCACTGTAGGGATCCGCCGCCGAATAGGCTTTGTCGCGGAAGACAAGGAACTGTACCCCTACATGACGGTGAAGCAGATCATCCGCTACACGCGTCCCTTCTTCCCGCAATGGAGAGACGATCTGGCACAGCGTTACTTGCAGATGTTCGAGCTTCCGCCCGAGGGCAAGATCCCCAATCTCTCCAAGGGCATGCGGTCAAAGCTGATGTTGCTGCTGGCGATCTCGCGCGGAGCCGAGTTGCTGATCCTGGATGAGCCGACCGATGGCCTGGATCCGACCGCCATCGAGGAGGTGCTGCGCGAGCTGGTCTCTATCGCCGCTTCGTCGGGAGCCACCATCTTCTTTTCTTCGCACCAACTGGCCGAGGTCGAGCGGATCGCCGACCAAGTCGGGATCATCGACCAAGGCAGAATGATCGTGTCCGGCTCCCTGGACGACATGAAGGCACGGTATCAACGGCTCCAGGTAGTCTTCGCGGATCGCGTGGAAATGCCCGCGCGCTGGGCAGACGGCATCGCGTCTGTGCGGCAGGATGGGCGGATGGTTTCGATTTTGGCCAGTCACAACGCCGATGCCATCGTCGAGCAAGCGGAGTCCATTCCGGGAACAACCGTGGAGCGCTTCCCGGTGACGCTCAAAGAGATCTTTCTGGAACATGTAAGGAGCAACTGAGATGCTTTGGTACAAAGGATGGCTGGAAACCCGGTTTAGATTGTTGTTCGCCCTCGGCTGCACGGGGCTTGTTCTGTTTCAGCTGCATTTGATCCCGCCGGATGGTAAGTCCAAGATTTTCGGCATTCTTGAAAATTTAACCCCGATCATTTTGTTGATGATTTGCGCGATGCTGTCCGGAGCAGGGATCGTCACGCAGGCGCCGTTTCAAGCGAAGAAAGGCCTCCAAGCCTCGACGATCTTCACGCTCTCTCTGCCGGTCAGCCGCCTTCGCTTGCTGGCGGTCCGGGCCGGCCTCGGATGGTTGGAGGCAGCCGGCGCGATTGGAGCGCTCTGCTGCGCAATGTGGCTGATCTCTCCGGCGCTGAGGATGATGACTACGCCGGTGGAGATGCTCGAATACGCGGGAACCCTCATCGCCTGCGCTTCGGCGATCTATTTCCTGTCTGTTTTGCTGGCTACCTTTCTGGACGACGTCTGGCGCATCTGGGGCACCATGATTGGCGTCGCGGCATTTTGGTGGATTTCCAGCCATACTCCATTGCCGGCATTTACCAACATTTTTCGCGCCATGGGAAAAAGTTCGCCACTGATCGCGCACACGACGCCGTGGAACGCAATTGCTTTTTCGGTCGCTCTGTCCGCAATTTTGCTTTTTGCGGCGCTGAGAGTGGTGCAAGCCCGCGAATACTAGAGCCGATTCGCGATTGCTTGGAGCTACACCCACAGTGACGAGGTAAGTAACCAGGCTCTCGGGGACAAGTGAGCCGAACAGTTTCGCAGAATGCTTCCGCTGGACTCTTCTCAACCATTGCGGGAGCCAACCCATGCTCGACGTCCACCTACCCGAACGCACGCCACGTAACTGTGAAGAGGCTTTTGTCTGTAGCTTTTCAGCCTTGCTGCATGTCCTTCCTCCGGCATACGTTTGCCTTTGTGAGCTGCGCTATACTTCTCGAACTCCCCCCGGAGGAACCCCTATGCGCACCCTAAAGTTTTTTGGCGCGGCATTGCTGGTGCTGCTGTCGTTCTCCACTGCCCGCGCCGCGGACGATAAAGCCGAGGCACTCGCTACTGTCCAAGCGTTTGATAACGCCTTCAATACCGGCGACGTCAAAACGGCCCTCGGCCTCTGCACCACAAATGCTGTTATTGTGGACGACTTTCCGCCGTACGTCTGGCAAGGGGATAACACCTGCCAGACCTGGCTCGACGGTTTGACCGAATTCAACAAGCAGGTCGGCATTACGGACGAGAAGGTCATCATCGGCGCGCCTTGGCGCGTTTCCGTCACCGGCGGTCGCGCCTACATCGTCGTGCCCGCAACCTACACGCACAAGGCCAAGGGCAAACCCGTCGTCGAGTCCGGCGCAGTCTTTACATGCTCCCTGCAGAAGACAGCCGCCGGCTGGCGCATCACCGGCTGGGCCTGGGCACAGCACTGGATAAAGTAGCGCCCGACTCTACCGTCCTCTGCTCGCCTTGAGAACTGCTGCATTCTCTGAATACGACGCGGCGCAGTTCTTCGCTGCTTGAGGTTTCCCGGCCGCAGATTCCCTTCTAACTATCTAGGAGTTTGTTGAAAAACCTGTTCAGTCCCGTCGAGCATCCAGGATGTGGGGACGAGGCCTGGAGCAGTACACATCATCTGGCGCCTCGCTTGTTACTTCGGCGCGTTTTTCAACAAACTCCTAGCGGTTTATCGCCACATCGGTGCGGCGGCGGCGCGAGATCTTCGCAATGAGATAGAGCGGAAGTCCAACCACGGCGATGAGCATGGCGAACGCAAATGCGGACATGCCTGCGACACGATCCGTCCGGGCAGCATAGAGAGCATAGATGGTGAGCGCCGTGGGAGCGACGCCGAGAAGCACCGGCACCCAATCCGGACCGGGAATGCGAAAGGGACGAGGCAGCCCCGGTTCCGTCCTTCGCAGCACGACGAGGGCAACAAACTCCAGTATGAGAGAGAGCCCCCACAGCACCAGGTCGATGGTGATGAGTCTTTCAAACGAGAAACCGAGCGCCAGAGCCCAGCATGTGCCACAGGCGAGCACCGCAACCCACGGAACTCCATTGCGGAGTTTCTTGGTGAATACCGACGGAAGAAAGCCGTCTTCGGCAAGCGCGTGCGGCAGGCGGGTGTAAGACAAGGTCAGATTGCTGAAGGTGCCAAAATCGTCGACGACGCCGGCCAACACCACGACGACTGCCAGCGCCGGCCCTCCAAGCATGCGCGCTGCATCCACCCATGCGCCGGTCGAGAATTTGCTAGCGGGAATGCCGGCCCAGGCCACTGCGGCGATGGGAATCATGTAGGTCAGCATGACCATGACGACAGCGAGCACGATGACGCGAGGATAATCGCGCTGGGGATTCTCGACCTCATTGGGAATCGTCGTCGCGTTGTCCCATCCCATGTAATTCCACATTGCAACGAGAACGGCGATCGAGAAATCGGTGTGGGCGGGACGCGCCATCGACGCGTGTCCTCCAAATTGCCCGTGCGCCCCTAGGAATCCTACGTAGACGGCCAGCCCGACCAGCACGAAATAAGGAGAGATCGAGATTGCCCATAGACGCAGCGACCCTTCCCCGACGGCCGCGGCGCCGCGGAAATTCCACAGAACGGCGGCGATCACGACCAGCAGCTCAAGGGCAATCGCGCGATGTCCGCGGGTCAACCCGGGCGCGATGCGTTCCAAATAGAGCACGAAGGTCGTCGGGTAGATGGCCATGTCGAAGACGGAGGAGGCCAGCGACAGCCATGCCTCCTGAAATCCCCAGAAGGGGCCGAGAGCGCGGCGCACCCAAGCGTAAAAGCCGCCTTCGGCGGGCACCGCGGAGGCCAACTCTCCGAGCATGAGAGCGGTTGGAAAACTCCAGAGAAAGGGCAGCAGGAAGAGCAGCAGAAGCGCGCCGCCATAGCCGCCATATCCGATGATGTCTTCAATGTCATAGGGGCCGCCGGACACCATGAAATAGGTGGCGGCAAGCAAAGGGAGAAGACGAAGCTTGCGCAGTCCGGCGCGGGGCCGTGCTTCGGAAGATCGCCAACTGGCCATGGAAGGACTTTATCGAAGACGAGAAGCCAATGCATCCTCTGGGCAGTGTTTCGGCCGATTTCACATCCTTGGCGGTTGTTGGGACGGGGCCCGGCCGCCGCAAAACACGCTGAACGCGGACGCGGCCGGCTCACTCCACCCCCAGCACCTTCACAATGACCCGCTTGCGCCGCTGGCCGTCGAACTCCGCGTAAAACACGCGCTGCCAGGTTCCCAGGTCCAGCTTGCCGCCGGTCACCGGCAGCGTCGTTTCATGATGCAGCAGCAAAGCCTTCAGGTGTGCATCCGCATTGTCTTCTCCGGTCTGGTGATGCTTGTAGCCGGGCCGCGCCGGCGCAAGTTCCTCCAGCCATTTGCCGATGTCCTCGATCAATCCGCTCTCGAGATCGTTCACATAGATAGCGGCGGTGATGTGCATGGGCGAAACAAAACATAGGCCGTCCTTGACGCCGCTCCTCCGCACAACCTCTTCCACTTGATCGGTGATGTGCACCATTTCCCTGCGCTTTTTGGTTTCGAAAAGAAGGTATTCCGTATGGCTCTTCATGATTAGCAGGTTAGCAAGTCAGCGAGCCGGGGAGTCAGCAGGCCGGCGAGCCGGGCGCCTTCGAGGCTTGCCTGCGTACCAGAGGCAACGCTTGATACGCCCGGGCTAAGGCGGCTAGGGTTCTTCTACGAAAATCTCCTCAATCGACTTTCGGAACGCCCGTGCGATCTTGAAGGCCAACGGAAGCGACGGATCGTACCGCCCCGTCTCGATGGCATTCACACTCTGCCGTGAAACTTCCAGCTTCTCCGCCAACAACTGTTGCGACCATCCTCGTTCAGCTCGCAAGGCCTTCAGCCGGTTATGCATCGCCAGATCCGCGGGCCGCCGTCTCCTGCGCGATCTGCGCAATGCCGTAAGTCCCAAAGAACACGATGAAGCACACAAAGGGACCCAGCGCCGATCCGTGAGCGATCGCGCGAAGAAAGTCATTGACGACGATGGTCCCCAGCAGCGCCCCGGACGCGATCATCAAAGAGCGCATCGCAAGCATTCGCAGGTATTCATCGGTCTCTTCCTGCACGTACAAACCCATGACCGCCAACACCGCGAGCACCGGTAGGGCCGGTATTACTGCCACGGCATACAGTACCCAGCCGTGCATCGGAACCTTCTTCACAAGCTCCAAGCAAAGAATAAGGAGCAGCACGTACAGGGACCACGCTATCAACAAGCGCCGCAGATACCGCTTCCCTGCCGCGCTTCCGAAACCGCAACCGATCGACCAATGCATCTGCCACCTCCAAAGACTGACAAGGACACTTTACGACAAGCTTCCTTGTCATGTCAAGTTTCCTTGTCTTTTATTTCGGTGGCGCGCAGGCTAACCTTCCGGGCCTGCTAACTTGCTGAGTCGCTCATCACAATCCGTGGGCTTTGCGGAACGCGCGCACCACTTCGGCCGGATCGCGGTGCTCGCCGTCTACCTCTTCGTTCATGGTTTGCATCTGCTCGGCTGTGATTTTTCCCGCCAACACATTGAGAGCCACCTGGATCTGCGGCCAGCGCTTGAGTGCTTGCTGGCGTACCAGGGGCACTGCCTGATAGGGCGGGAAATAGTGCTTATCGTCTTGGAGAACCGTAAGTCCGAGGGCGCGGATCGGGCCGTCGGTTGAATTGCCGGCCACCATGTCCACTTGATGCGCCTCAAGCGCGCGATAGAGCAATCCCAAATCCATTACCCGCGGTGGAGCGGCAAAGTGGAGGCCATACGCGGATTCCAATCCGCGCAAGCCGTCGGGCCGCTCTTCAAACTCATAACCCACGCCCAACCGCCACTTCGGAGTGAATTGCGCCGCCTGGCTCAGCGTAGTGAGGTGCAACGACTTTGCCTCGCCGCTGCGGATCACCATGGCAAAGGTGTTCTGAAAACCTAACGGCGGCCCGACAACGACGTTATAGCGCTGCTTGTACAGCCTGCGCACCGTGTCCAACACGCGCTGCGGGTTCTTATCCACCGGCTGCTTCAAGATGGCAGTCAAAGCGGTGCCGGTGTATTCGACATAGGCGTCAATGCGGCCGGCTAACAGCGCTTGGTTGCAGATATAGCTGCCGGCCAGATAGAAGCGGCGCTCGACCTTCATGCTCGTTTTGGCTTCAATCTCCTGCGCCAGAAGTTCGCCCAGGATGACCTGCTCGGTAAAATTCTTCGCTGCGATTACCGGCCTGCTGTGCGGCGGAGTGCAGGCGGCGACGGAAAGCAGAAGCGCGGCGATTAAGCATCCGGTCAGGATGCGCCGGATGCGGCCGGAGTGAAAATGAGCGCGGATCATGGCGCCGCCCGCCGCGCGCGCAGCCGCCCCTCCATCCAGCCCAGCAGCCCATCGGCGACCAGGGCGAGCAGCGCCGCTGGAATGGCCCCGGCCAGCACCAAACGATTGTCCACCGAGGCGACGCCGCGAAAGATCAGCTCGCCTAGCCCGCCGGCGCCGATTGCCGCTGCGATGGTAGCGATTCCCACCGAGAGCACGGTCGCCGTGCGAAGACCGGCCAGGATGAATCCGGCGGCCAGCGGCAGCTCCACCTTGCGCAGACGCTGCCAACCCGTCATGCCTAGCGCCGTGGAGACTTCGATCAGCGTGGGATCGACGCCGTGAATGCCCTCATAGGTATTGCGCACAATGGGCAGAAGCGAATAGGCGGTAAGCGCGGTGATGGCAATGCGCGCCGCGCGCTCGCCCAGCCAGGGCAGCGGCAGTAGGAAGCCGAAGAGCGCCAGACTGGGGATGGTCTGGATCACGTTCACCACGCCCAGCACGGGCTGCGCCCAACGCCGATGCCGCGTAAGCCAGATGCCGGTCGGAATGCCGATGCCTGCGGCCAGCAGAACGGAGGCCGCCGTCAGCCAGAGATGCTCCAGCGTAAGCTCCGCGATCTCCGAACCGTGCTGAGCAAGAAAGCCGGACATGCCGCGGACTTTCCTCCTGCTGGCGAGACTAGAGCATTTTGACTTTCCTGTGAACTGGGTGGTTAAAACGATCGAGCCAATCGAAGGCGCCGCTCGAACCGAGCCGGCATACCGGGCCTCAGCGTCCTACGGGGCCGTCATCGCAAATTGACAGGCCCCGGTTTTCGAGCAAGCGAGAGTTCCGTGCCGAACGATCTTTTTCGGTCCATGGTCGGGAAAGGGAAGATCGTATTTCGCCTTCAGCAGAGACGAGCGATAACGCTTCATATCGTCAGGGCCATGGATCAATTCCGCATCCCGAGGAACCCCGGCGGAAAAGAGCACATAAAAATCAGCCGACTCTGCGTTGTCATTTTGTCCCACAAAGCGAATCGAACGCATCAGGCCAAGCTCCTCGGCAGCTCCCGCGGAATGGCTGAAGTCGACGGACTGCCCGGCAGAGCGGTCCGCCGCCCGCTTCCCGGTTAGCTTCATGAGCCGCCCGCGAGTCGGGACAACATCGAAACCCCAATCATTTGATTTGGCGGCCGCGATGGCCAATAAGTAGAGATGAGCCGCGTCCTTTTTGTTTCCTTGCCTCTCATATACCTGACCTAAATGGTCGGCAGCGTTGGGCGTCTGGCAAAGCATCCACGCCGAGCGGATGTACTTCTCCGCGGTGGCAGAATCACCCAACTGAAAATCAATCCAGCCCAAAGTGTCCCAAGCATCTGAAAGCTGGAGCATGAGATCCGGCAGGTGGCTAGGGATTGAATCCAGGTTCAACTGCGAAGTCTGGTCTTCCGTGGCCGTGACGGCGCGCTGTGCGTAACCTCGAGCGCGAGGGAGATCCGCTCGTGCACGGACAAGCAGCCTCGCGATCCCAGTAAGGATAATCGAGGAAGTGTCGGACCGGTTAGCAGCCTTTTCCACGATCGCAACGGCCTGCTGCGGCTTGCCAGTCGCGAGAAGGGCCCCACCATACATTATGGCGACATTGGAGTCTTCCGGCTGTTGCTGCGACAGCTTGCTAAGCAGAGCAAGCGCCTCTTGGTACTGCTTCGTGTCGAGCAGTTGGGCCGCAAGCCCAGTCTCAGCGGCGGTATCTCCCGGAATCAACTGCAACAGCTTGCGCCAGGTGCCGATCCCGGCTACCCTCTTTTGCTGCAGGTCATAGATGATGGCTAATATGCGATAAGCGCCAGGATTGTCTGGGTGTTCTTTGATCTCCTCCTGGAGGTACGGGATGGCGTCGTCCAGCCGGTTTTGCTTGATATAGAACCGGGCAAAGGTCGAGTTGAGATTCAACAGATGAGGATTGAGCCGCTTTGCCTGCATCAACGAATCCTCTGCGGCTGGGAACTGGCGTTCTGTTATGAGGGTATCGGCCTGCCGCAGCAGATCATTCGTTTGCGCATCGTTCGCGCTGCCGGAAGCCGTCGCGGGTTCGGAGCCAATCAGCGGAGTCGTCGCGTTCTGGTCATTGACCGCAGCTTTTTCCAGCTTCAGGTAAGCTTCCCACTCGGAGAGAGGCACTTCGGATTTTTTGGCCAGAAAGCTGCGCTCCGTGGTGAATACACCATTTTTCACCGAATAAGTCGCGTGGTATTCGGCAAAATCGGCGACCACGTTAACGTCCGCAGGCGGCTGCATGGAATACCCGGGAGGCAATTGGACCGTAGCCCGATAGGTCACTTTCCCAATCTCTCCGAGCTTGAGAGGGTCGACCGGCTTCGGATCCTGCTCGGTATATTGGAATCGGATATAGGGCAGGGGCGGACCAATGCGGTGATTTTGCCAGTCGGAATAGTCCTTGCGGGTGTAGTCGTAGGAGTAATGGAAAGGATGGATGGTGTCTGTCGGGTTGTCTCCCTGGACGTTGCTGACTAAGCCGCCAAAGCTCATGGCGTAGGAGATGCGCTGGACGGCATTTTGCCATTGAACGGCGGGAACCTGGCGAAAAATAGTCCGAAAGGCAAGCTCTGCGTCTCCCCGAAGCTCAAGGGTAAAGTGCCCGGTGAGAACTCCATCAGCGCTGAGCTTGCTCACCGCTGTGAAGGTCTCCTCACCGGGAAACGGCGGTTCGGCCGGCGTTTTCACCAGCAACGCCGGCCCCTGGAGAGGAATCACCAAGGCCTCTTTATCGCGCAGCGCGGCATTGAGCATGCCAAAGGGAGCAACCTCAGGGGTGGTATCAAGCCAGATATATTTGCCGCCTTGTGGGATGACGGTAATCACATGATCGAACTGTCCCGGCGAGGGGAAATCCGCGTCGAGTTTCGCCTGTGAGCCAATGAGGACCGGCCACGCATCAATTCCCACGGCCTTCAGCAGCGCGGAAAAGAGCGTGTGCTTGTCCTTACAATCACCATATTCATCGGAGAGGACATCGTCGGCTCTGTGCGGCTGATAACGGCCGATGCCGAAATCCAGGCCTATATATCGAACCTGAGTTGAGACATAGTTATAGATCGCATGCAGCTTCTCATCTTCTGTATTGAGTCCCTTGGTCAGTTCTTCGGCCTTGGCGCGGATAGCCGGAGTAACTTGGCGCTGTGGCTGCTGCAGGCTCAGATACCATGCGCCGATCTGCTGCCAGTTCTGGAAGGTAGTAAGTTGAACCGACGGCGGCTTTGGCTCCTGGCTCTGGGCTTTTGTGAGATCGGTAGGCTTGGTGGGCTCTAACTGAGCCGTTTTCCAGAGATAGACCTTCTGGCTGCCGTTTTGCGTGATGGCCGGATGAACATCCGGAGTAAGGAGCTTCACCGATTTTGAGGCAGGCACGTCAATCTCGAGAGTCTCGTCGAGGATCACGCCCTGTTTGGGAAATGTATAGGTAAACCAGAACTGACCGGGCACCTCCGGCTTGGTCATGCGATAGTGCACGAGATATTCCAGCGTGTCTCCCACGCTGAGCGCCTTCACCGGCACCTGTTTCTCTTTCAGGTCACTATAGAGCGGCGCAACGCGGCTGACCTCAGACGGCATATCGATCACGTCGGAGCTTGCGGTCACCGTTCCATCCGGTTTACGCACCCGGACATAGCCGATCTGCACACTCTCGTTGTCGCCTTGGTAGCTGAAGGTCAGGTCGCCGAAGGTGCGCACCGCCGCATCGGATTGCACGCGCGCCGCAAATTCATAGTCGCGCGTCCCCGTTCCGTCCGCGGCAAAGACCACGCGAATGGCACTTTTCAGCACCACAAACGGTTCCTTGGAAAAGTCGGCTGCTGATTTGGCCCCGACCGCGGCAGGTTGAGCAGCCGTCACGCCCGGCGGCTGCCCGACACGGGCCGCAGGAGAGGCCTGCGCGAAGGTGAAAGGAATGGCGAACGTGTAGAAACAGGAGAAAACTACAGCTGCGCGAGAACCCAGGCAAAGCGTACGCAAGTCGAGCATGGCAGGGACCGGAAGATTGTCTTGCCGCGCATTCTCTCACTTTCCTGGCGCGCGAACAATTGAAATTGGCCGGAGGCGGCTCACCGGCTTTCCGGTAGCGCCGGGTTCGCGCCCTCATCCTTCCGGGAGGGAGGCACTCCCCGGTGCACCGCGCGAACATAGTTTTCGATGGCGGGGATTTTGGAGCGAAGAAACTCCTCTGCCGGAAGTACGGCGACGATCTTTCCGGCTTCGAGAAAGACGATGCGCGAGGCCAGATAGAGGGCCTCGTCCAAATCGTGCGTCACCAACAGGACCGTCTTGTGCAGCCGGCCCAGAAGGTCGCGCAGCATGTCCTGCATCTCAGCGCGGGAGAGCGGGTCGAGAGCGCCGAAGGGCTCATCCATCAGCAGCACTTCCGGCTCGGCGGCGAGGGCGCGCGCCAGCCCAACCCGCTGCCGCTGTCCGCCGGAGAGCTGGTGCGGCATACGGTGACCGAAGAGTTCCTGCTCCAGATCGACAAGCGTGAAGAGCTGCCGCACGCGGGCGGCAATCTCCGGCTTGGGGCGCCCGGCAACTTCGGGAACCATGCCCATATTGCGTTCGACATCAAAATGGGGAAAGAGTCCGGTTTCCTGGATGACATAGCCGATGGAGCGGCGCAGGGCGATGGGATCCCAAGCGGTGGTCGCGCGCCCGTCCACAATCACTTGGCCCGAGGTGGGCTCAGCCATGCGGTTGACCATGCGCAGCAGCGTGGTTTTGCCCGAGCCGCTGCGGCCCAACAGCGCCGTCACCGTGCCGCGGGGGATCTCCAGCTGAATGTTCTCGAGGATGGGCCGTCCGTCCGGGGCGCGCAGCGCAACCTGGTCGAAGAAGATTGCCTGCTCATTCCCCGGCGCGCTCAACCTCGCCACTCTCTTCCAGTTTGGCGGCTGCCGCGCCCTTCACCCGGACCATGGTGATCTTGCTGAACCCTTCCTGAAAGCTGGGTGGGCGCAGGCGTTCGGCCATTTTGCGCATGGAATCCTCACTCACCAGCCGGTCTCGCCTGCTGTTGCGCTCCATGCATACCTCGAAGGGAACATCGAAGAAGACGGCCTGCACCTCATAACCGAAACTGCGCGCCATCTTGATCCATTGCCGCCGCTCATGCGGAGAGAGATTGGTTGCGTCCACATAGTTCCACGGCATTTTGGCGATTAGACGCGCCCGCAGCAGAGAGCGCAGCGTGGAGAAGACCAATCCCTGATAGCGCTGCTCGCCGATGTCATCGAAGAGAATACTGCGCAGCATGTCGCTGGAGAGCGGCGTCACTCCGCGGCGTTTGAACCATGTGGTTTTGCCCGAGCCGGGAAGCCCGATGGCCAAGACCACATAGCCCTTAGGATTCTTCACGCTCACCGCCGGCGCCTCAGGCGGAGCAACGGAAGGAGATTCGGGCTGGGTTTCCACCACCAGCTTTCCGCCGGCGGGAGACTCGGAAGGCCGCTGAGGTGCGGCGTCTTCCGCGCCCCGCGCATCAGCGGCGGCTGGAATAGTCGCGCCGGCCGTTTTCTCAGCGCCCGATTTTTCCGGTCGTGGGCCGGGCCGGCCTCCGCCTCTGGCTTTGTTTGATCCAGCAGCGGAGCGATTTCCGGACTTGGACTCCTGCGCCGCCGCCTTTCCCCGCCCGTGCATCAGCTTTCCAACCAGCCTGCCGGCGGCGCTGCGTCTCTGCCCGCGTCCAGCGCTGCGCTCACCTTCGCTATTGGAAGCCTGCGCGACATCTGGCGCGGAAGCACTTGGTGCCTCCGCGCGCTCTGCTTCCCGAACCGCGGCGGCGCCGCTATCCGATCCGCCGCCGTCGCTCGTGCTGCCGCGCGGCTCATCCGGATAGACCGGCCGCAGCGGCGCAGGCTGACCTTGTGGAACTTCGTGCCCAATTTTCCCCGTGGATTCCGAATCGTTCGGGCCACGCTTCCCACGTCTTCTCATGCGTTCGCGCATCCATAGGCGCATGAAGAGGATGTAACACAGACTCGCCCACTGCAGCAAACCCGGCCGCACATCTGCCACACACCAGCGGGCAGCGGAGCGCTCCAGGAGTGGAGAACGGCGCGGGTGGGGCACGGGATTCGCTGCGGGCGGTTTGGTACACTGGACTTACAACATTTCACGCGAAGCAGACGGCAAACCGGGCAGCAAACGGGCAGCAATCCGGCAGAGGCCACTCTCTGAATCACACAAATGGGATAAATTCGAGCGCCCGTCTCGAACATACGCAGTAGGAATCCTAGTCAAGCTAGTAAAAGCCCTACTCAAACTAGAAGGAGATTCGACGCCCTATGGCAGTAAAAGTAGGCATCAATGGCTTTGGCCGCATCGGCCGCAACGTATTCCGCGCCTCCTTGGGAAATCCGGAGATTGAGATTGTGGCGGTCAACGACCTTACCAGCCCGGAAACGCTGGCTCACCTGCTGAAGTACGACTCCATCCTCGGCAATCTGAACCATGAGATCACCGCAGGGGAAGACTTTATTTCGGTCGACGGAAAGAAGCTCAAGGTACATGCCGAGCGCGATCCAGCCAAGCTGGACTGGTCCTCCAGCGGGGTCCAGGTCGTGATCGAGTCCACTGGCCACTTCACCGACGCGACCAAAGCGCGGGCCCATTTGCACGGAACAGTGAAGAAAGTCATCATCTCGGCACCGGCCTCCAATGAAGACGCGACCTTCGTGATGGGCGTCAACGAGAAGACCTACGATCCGGCCAAGCACAACGTGATCTCCAACGCCTCCTGCACCACCAACTGCCTGGCGCCGATCGCCAAGGTCATGAACGACAGCTTCGGCATCGTCTCCGGTCTGATGAACACCATCCACAGCTACACGAACGACCAGGTTACCTTGGACTTTCCTCATAAAGACCTGCGCCGCGCCCGTGCCGCCAGCCTGAACATCATTCCCACCTCGACCGGAGCGGCCAAGGCGCTGCACTTGGTGCTGCCGGAGCTGAAGGGCAAGCTGGACGGATTCTCGCTGCGCGTGCCGACGCCGGTGGTTTCGGTGGTAGATCTGACCGTGCAGACGGAAAAGCCGGTAAGCGTCGCCACAGTGAACGATGCGATGAAGGCCGCCGCCGAGGGGCCGCTGAAGGGCATCCTGGGCTACGAGACCGCGCCGCTGGTCTCAATGGACTACAAGGGCAATCCTCTCTCCTCGATCGTCGATGCCCCTTCGACCAAGGTCATCGGCAACGTGGTCAAGGTGATCAGTTGGTATGACAACGAGTGGGGCTACTCCAACCGGATACGCGACCTGGTGTTGTATGTCGCAAAGAAAGGGCTGTAGGGGCAAGCTTCCCTATCGCTCTTTACTTCACGCACGTCTTCTTTGCCAGATCGTCAACCGGTTCGGTGCAGAAGGCTTTAGGAGTTTGTTGAAAAACCTGTTCAGCTTCCGTCGAGCATCCAGGATGTGGGGAGGAGGCCTGGAGCAGTACACATCATCTTGCGCCTCGCTTGTTGCTTCGGCGCGTTTTTCAACAAACTCTTAGAGGAGCGCTCCATGCGGCAACAGGTCAGTGGCGGATCTCCCTATGAACCGATCATCGGTTTCTCTCGGGCGCTTCGTGCCGGCAGCCATATTTATGTTTCCGGCACCGGGCCGGTGGGAGCTGACAACGCCGACGCCGCCACGCAGACCAGCCGCGCCTTCGAAATTATCTCCGACGCGCTTAAAGAGGCGGGAGCCGGCCTTGAACACGTAGTGCGAACTCGCATGTATCTCACACATGCCGAGGATTGGGAAGAAGTGGCTCGCGTTCACGGCAATCTCTTCCGCGGGATTCGGCCGGCCGCCACCATGGTAGTGGTGGCTAAGCTTCTGAATCCCGCCTGGAAGATCGAGATAGAAGTCGATGCCCGGTTGCCGGAGAGCTTGGCGGATCGACGAGAAAGCACGGAGGAGGCTTCGCAGCTCTCCCCTAGACCTAGCCAGCAATGAATTTGGACGGCCTTTTATGAGCAAACTTTCCATCCGCGACCTGGACCTCAACAACAAGCGCATTTTGATCCGCGTCGACTTCAACGTGCCGCTGCACGCCGAGACGCGGGAGATCCTCGATCACACGCGAATCAAAGAGACTCTGCCTACAATCGAATATGCGCTTCGCCATCATGCGAAGGTGATTCTTGCCTCGCACCTCGGGCGCCCCAAAGGAAAGCCCGACCCAAAGTACAGTTTGCGTCCGGTGGTCGACCGTTTGCGGATGCTGTTGGACCAATCAATTGGCGAATCGATCAATGTCGCATTCTCGCCGGACTGCGTGGGCGACGTGGCGCTGGAGTTGGCCGACCAATTGGAATCGCGCCAGGTACTGTTGCTGGAGAACCTGCGTTTCCATCTGGGCGAGGAGAACAACGATCCCGGATTCGCGAAGCAATTGGCGCAGCTCTGCGACATCTACGTCGACGACGCGTTCGGCAGCGCCCATCGCGCGCATGCCTCGACGGAAGGCATCACCCATTTCGTGAAGCAGTCGGCGGCCGGGCTGCTGATGGAAAAAGAGATCAATTTTCTGGGCAAGGCGATGCACGCCCCCGAGCGGCCCTTTGTCGCAATCCTGGGAGGAGCAAAGGTCTCCGACAAAATTCAGGTGATCAACAACCTCCTCAACAAAGTGGACGTTCTGCTGATTGGGGGAGGAATGGCCTATACCTTCCTGAAAGCCAAGGGGCAGGAGGTTGGCAAATCCCTGTTGGAGGACGGCAAGATCGAGGTGGCGCGGGAGACGCTCGCCAAGGCGGAGAGCAAGGGAGTCCGCCTGCTGCTGCCGGTCGATCATCTGCTGGCGGATAAATTCGCACCCGATGCCCGAACGCTGCTCTTCCTCGGCGATGGCCCCTTTCCCGCCGAATGGATGGCGCTGGATATCGGCCCGGAGACGGTCGCGCTCTTTTCCAGGGAGATTGAGGACGCCCGCACTATTGTATGGAACGGACCGATGGGCGTTTTTGAGATGCCGGCCTTCGCCGACGGCACAATGAAGATTGCGCTTGCGGTGTCGGAGAACGCCGCTGCGCTTACCGTGGTCGGCGGGGGAGACTCCGTTTCAGCTATCCACCAGGCCGGCGTTGCGGAAAGCGTGAAACATATTTCCACCGGCGGGGGCGCATCGCTGGAATTTCTGGAAGGCAAGACCCTTCCCGGAGTCGCCGCCCTCTCCGAGAAGCATTGAATTTTTTCTGCCGTTTCCGATAGGGACGGGAAAAGGATGCTGCGGAGCGTTCGAGCCGCTCTCCCATGACGGTCATCGACCTCGAATTACCGCTATTGCTTCTCTACGCGGGGCTGGCATGCGCCCTGCTAGCCTGGATTCTAGGCACGTTCACGCCATTCTTGCGAAGCCGCCGCTACCGGGTCGCGATGGGTATCGCTGTCTTCCCACTCAGCGGGTTGATGGGCTTTTTCTGTACGCTCAAGCTAGAGGTAAATCTCTTCTCCAGTTGGACTGCTCCTCTATCCTGGCTGGTCGGCATCGCCTATGGTGGCTACGTGCTCTGCGGATTCCTTGGCTGCTGGACCGCAGTCCGCATCGCGGGGCCGCTGGATCGCAGGCACACCCTTAACGCCCTTTACTCGATTCTGGAGGAGCGCAAAAAGCACGACGTGGGATGAGAGCCCGTCTTTTACCCTGCGCTGAATGTCAAAATATTTCATGAATGTCAGACTTTTTAACGAGGAGAACCCAGCAGCGTGCGCACACCGGTTATTGCCGCCAATTGGAAGATGTACAAGACACCGACGGAGGCCAAAAGCTTCCTTACCGCCTTTCTGCCGCTCGTACGCGAGCAAACCATGAGCGAAATCGTGCTTTGCCCGCCGGCGATCGATTTGACGTTTGTGCTGGCGGGAGTTGAAGCCAGCAGCGTTCGCGTGGGAGCGCAAAACATGCATTTCGCTGAGGAGGGCGCTTACACCGGCGAAATCTCGGCTGCGATGCTCACCGCGCTGGGCGTCACGCATGTGATTTTGGGCCATTCCGAACGCCGGCAGTATTTCGCGGAGACGGACGAAACGGTACATCAGAAGCTGATAACCGCTCTGAAGCACCGGCTGACGCCCATTGTCTGCATCGGCGAGCGGCTGGAGGAGCGGGAAGGCGGAAAGACGGAGGAAGTACTCACGCGCCAGATCAGGGTTGCGATCGGCGGGATCGATCCGGCGCAGCTTGCGCCAATGATCGTCGCCTACGAACCGGTATGGGCCATCGGAACCGGAAAGACGGCTACTCCGGAGATGGCTGCCGATGCGCACCGCCTGATTCGCGGCGAAGTGGCTCGCTTGGCAGGCAAGTCCGTGGCCGAGAGATTACGCATCCTCTACGGCGGCAGCGTGAAGCCGGAAAACGCGGCTACCCTGCTCGGCCAGCCGGAAATTGACGGAGCGCTGGTCGGCGGCGCGAGCCTCGATCCTCAATCGTTCGCCAAGATCGTCGGCGCGGCCTGATGCGGAGGTGCGAATGAGTGACTCCGCTCCCCCGACGCCGCCCGGCAAGCCTGACCGCCAGAAGCCGGGGACGGATCTCTGGTGCCCCATTTGTGCTCGCACCGTCTCCGATCCCCTGGTCTGCGGAGACTGCTCCGCCGTCATCTGCCGCGTCTGCGGCAGCCCGCTCGAGTCTGGCGATGAGCTGGGCTTCGGCTAGGCCCGCGAGTCAAAACCACGACCTCCGTGGAGACAGACCGTTCCGAAGTGCGAAAGAATGGAATAGGCAGGTGACGATGTACCTTCGAAGAATTCCCCCCATCCCTTTTGTGACAATTGCTTTTCTTTCGCTGTTGGTTTTCTTCGCCCTCGCCATACCGGCAAGCGCGTTCTCACAGGGAATACGTGTCGAGGGCGTCGTACGGGATGCGAGCGGCGCTGCCGTTGCGGGAGCTCAGGTCGAAGTGCGCTCCAGCGCATACTCCAAAGCGGCGACAACATCCGCGGATGGCGCCTTTGCTTTTGAAGATGTCCCTGGAACCTCCGGGACGATCGTGGTCACGGCTCCAACTTTCAAAGAAACGCAACAGTCATGGAACGGCGGTTCGGGAAAAACCGTGCAACTGCAGATCACGCTCAAATTGGCCTCTGTGACGGAGCAGGTTCTGGTGACGGCGGCGCGCACGCCAATGCCGATTGGCGAAACTCCCATCAGCAATATCGAACTAACCAAAGCCGATCTTCAAGCCACGCCCGCTCTCACTCTGGATGACATGCTGCGCCAAGTCCCTGGCTTCAGCCTTTTCCGGCGCACCAGCAGCCGCACTGCCAATCCGACGACACTCGGAGTCTCCCTGCGGGGGCTGGGCGCCAACGGCGCAAGCCGCGCCCTGGTGCTTGAGGACGGCATTCCCCTCAACGACCCGTTCGGCTCGTGGGTCTATTGGGATCGTGTACCGACGGCTTCGGTTTCCAGCGTCGAAGTTTCGCAGGAGGGCGCATCCAGCCTTTACGGTAGCGAAGCTCTGGGCGGAGTTATCCAGTTTTTTACGCGCGCGGCGCAGCCGGCAGGGCTCTCGTTGGAGACTTCCTACGGCAACCAGAACACGAAGGTTCTCTCACTCTCGGCGGGCGGCCGGTTGGGCGGATGGGAATCCGTATTCTCCGGCGAGGCATTCCATACAGACGGTTACATTCTGGTCCCCAAGGCCGATCGTGGCAGCGTTGACACCAACGCTTCTTCTCAGCACGGCACGGCCGATCTAACGATCCGGCACAAGATCGGCGCTGCGAGCGATGTCTTCGCGCGCGGCTTGTATTTCGATGACTCGCGAAACAATGGCACGATCGGGCAAACAAACAGCATCCGCCTTGGCCAAGGGGCTTTGGGCGCGGATGTGACGACGGCTTCTCTCGGCCATCTTGAGGTGCGCGCTTATGGAGCCTTTGAGACCTATCAGCAGCTTTTTTACTCCGTGCCTTTAGACCAGAATAGCGAGGCGCTTACGGATGCGCAGACGGTTCCCGCACAGGGCGTCGGCGCCTCGGCTGTCTGGTCGCACGGCTTGGGAAAGCGGCAGACGCTGGTAGCGGGCGTCGATGACCACGAGGAGTTGGGCCATAGCAATGAACGCATTTTCTCGTCCTTCACCGGTAACAACACCAAGGACACCTTTACCGGCGGCCACCAGCGAACCACCGGTGTATTCGGAGAGGACCTGATTCAACTAGCGCCGAACTGGATTCTGGGTGTCAGCGCGCGATTCGATTCCTGGCGCAACTTCAAAGCGTTTCTCATCACCCATCCGCTGATTCCTCCGGGCGCGATCGTCACTAAGCCGTATGAGAGCCGCTCTTACCATGCGTTCGATCCCCGGCTGAATCTGGTTTACCACCAGAACTCGCATGTTTCCTGGTCGGCCTCCGCCTATCGCGCCTTTCGCTCGCCCACGCTCAACGAGCTCTACCGTTCTTACCGGCAGGCCAACAACGTTACCGATGCCAACGCCAATCTCAGTGCCGAACGGCTCACCGGCGGTGAAGCCGGCGTTGCCGTTCAAGAATTGCATCAGCGGTTGCAGGTGCGGGGCACGTTTTTCTTCAATGAAATTGTCAATCCAATCTCAAGCGTTTCCTGCCAGGTCACTCCCATCCCATCGGTGTGCCCGCCGCCTACGCCGAATGCTCTGACCTTCGTACGCGCCAACCTGGGCCGCACCAGCGCTCCGGGATTCGAGTTGGATTGGCTGGGTGAGATCACCAGCCGCTTTCAGTTATCCGGCGGATATCAGTATGTGGACGCGACCATCATCAGCGCTCCCGGGCAGCCGTCGCTGGAGAATCAGTGGGTCGCCCAGGTGCCGCACAACGTTCTTACCTTTCAGGCTCGCTATACGAACCCCGCGCGCCTTTCATTCTCCGTTCAGGGCCGGTTCATCGGGCGGCAGCTGGATACAAATAAACTTCCCCTGGACCAATTCTTTGTGCTCGATGCGATGGCGTCGCACAATCTGACGCATGGCATCGAAGCCTTCGCCTCGGTGGAAAATCTCTTCAACGAACAGTATGTTTCCACTGCCGCCACTTCCCTGTCTCCTCCACAGATAGGCCTTCCAATCGCAGCGCGTTTCGGCCTGCGCTATAACTTTCCTTCGAACAAGTAGCCGGTGGGCTGCCGCGGGGGCTGAAGGAATCGGCTGTGAAGGCCACGGCTTCCCGCTCAATTGGTGGCGGGCAATTTCTAACTATTCCATCTCTTCAAAGAGCTTTTCGCCCTCCCCTGGAGCCAGAAAGCGGTTCGCTTCAAGACCGTGCTGCCGGGTATAGAGATCGTAGTAGCGGCCCCCGAGAGCGTAAAGCGCCTCATGCGTGCCGTGCTCCACGATAGAGCCTGACTCCACCACCAGAATCTGGTCTGCGCGGCGGATGGTAGAGAGCCGGTGCGCGATCACCATCGTCGTGCGTCCCTGCATTAAGTAGCTCAATCCGTGCTGGATCATCGCCTCGGATTCGGAATCGAGCGAGGAAGTCGCTTCGTCGAGGATGAGGATGCGCGGATCGGCAAGAATGGCGCGGGCGATGGAGAGACGCTGGCGCTGCCCACCAGAGAGCTTGATGCCGCGCTCCCCGACCACGGTGTCATAGCCGTCGGGAAGCCGCTCGGCAAATTCGTCGACACGGGCAATGCGGCAGGAGTTCAGGAATGCCTCTTCGCTCGATTCAGGGCGGGAAAAGAGGATGTTCTCGCGGATCGTTCCATCGAAGAGAAACGACTCCTGGAGGACCACTCCCAGCTGGGTACGGTAGCTTTCCAGCCGCACGGTCGAGAGATCCTTTTCGTCCACCATCACGCGGCCCGAGTTCGGCTGATGGAAGGCGCAGACCAGGCTGATAATGGTCGACTTGCCCGATCCCGAGGAACCGACCAGCGCTGTAACGGTGCCGGGCCGCGCCTCGAAAGAGATGCCGTGCAGGACCGGCTTATCGGGCTCGTAGGCGAAGCTTACGTCCTCAAAGCGTATGTCCCCGTCGATTGTTCCCAGGGAGACGGTTCGCCTCGGATCGGCATCCTCATCCTTCTCCGCCATCACTTCGCTGGTGCGATCGAGCCCGGCAACGGCTTCGGTCAACTGAGTGCCGACGTTGACAAGCTGGAAAACGGGTGCGGTCATGAAGGCCAAAAACATGTTGTAGCTGACGTAGTCGCCCGGTGTCATCGTGGTCGCGCCGAAATACATCACCGTCACGCCGACCACCCCCATGATCGTCGTGGCCGCCAGCGCCATCAAGGAGGTTGCGGTTAACGAGCGCGCGACGTTCTCATACAGCCGCTCCACCCCGGCTGCGAAAACGGAGGCCTCCCGCTTTTCCGCATGGTAGCCCTTGACCACGCGGATCCCTCCCAACGTCTCGGTCAGCCGCCCGGTGACCTGGGCGCTAATTCGGCCGCGTTCGCGAAAGATGGGACGAATGACTTTGAACGCATACCGCAGCGCCAACACGAAGATCAGAATGAAGCTGAAGGAAATCAGCGTGACTTTGGCGCTGATGTGCATCAGCCATGCAAACGCGAGAACCGCGGTCAATGCGCCGCCGACGAAACTTACCAGTCCGGTGCCGATTAGGTTCCGCACCCCTTCGACATCGGTCATGATGCGAGAGACGAGGGCCCCGGTCCGGTTCACATCGTAAAAGCTCACCGGGAGGCGGCCAATGTGGCGCTGCACCTTCACGCGAAGGTCGGCGATCAACCGCTGCGCGGCCTTGGAGAGCAGCTGAGTCAGCGAAAACGATGTGATGGCTTGGATAGCCGTGGCGAGAAGCACAATTTCGACGATCCCCGGCAGCTTGCCGACCTCGTGCTTGAGCATGACGCCGTCGACCAGGCGCTTGGTCAGAAAAGGGAGCACCAGGCCGGAAACCCGGTTAATCGCCATCAAGAAAAAGCTCAGAATCAGCAGCTTTTTGCGCGGTTTGATCAGCGTCCATATTTCCGGGAGCACTTTGCGCAGCTCGGGCTTGCGCCCGGGTTGGTCCAAACCCCCGCCACCGCCCAAAGCGCTGGAACGCGTTGAACTTCTCTCCGCCTGCATGGCCATGCCGCCACCAGCGCTTGATCTTAGGCTCATTGGATGCCAGGTCCTCTCTGGGCTCTGGCGCGACGGGCCGTTATAAAGGAACGCACGCAGAGTATTACAAAGATGAGCATAAGCAGGGCCATGGCTGCTTTTTCTTCTACGGCGGCCGGAAATGGGAAAATCTTTCCCTGTGCAAGCTGCACCACGGAGACCAGAGAGGCCGCCGTAAAGATGAAGCCGATCAGCCCCAGGGTGACCGCGATGTGCATCATCAGCTTGCGCCGGCGCTGATCGGGGCTCGCAGCGAGAGCTCCGAAGACGATCAAAAGAATGCCGAAGGCGGCGGGAATGAGCGAAGTTGGGTACTGATGTCCGGTGAGCGCATAACTTATCCCGCCGAGAACGATGAGAATCACCCCAAAGACCACCGTGACCTTTGCCATAGAGAACCAACCCCTCCTGTTTGCTGCTCCCAAGGATACAGTGCCCAGAAGCCGATTCCCTTCCCGTGCTCGGAGCCGGCGATTGAACGGCCAAAGGATGGATGAAGCGGCGCGGTCTTACCACGGCTGTGTAAACATAGAGATGAAATAAGCTGCACGCGATTCGGGAGTGAAGAATCGGTCGGCGGTGAAGAATTGAAGGAGAAGGAAACGTCATGAGTCTTGGCTTCAAGATGCCCGAGAAGGGGTCGCTCGATCTGCTCTCGCTCGGAGCGCTGGTTCACCGGCTTGATCCCGGCATCATACCCTTCCGAAAAGCGACCCAGTTCGCGGTGCACGTGAGCGGCGGGGAGTTCAACGTAGCGGCCAACCTGTCGGATTGCTTCTGCCAGCGCACCGGAATCGCGACCGCTATGGTCGATTACCCCATCGGGGACATGATCGCGGAGCGAGTGCGGGCCATGGGCGTCCGTCCTTTCTACAAGCGGTTCGAGCATGATGGCACCCGCGGCCCCAACATGGCCACGGTGTACAGCGACCGCGGCCTTGGCATTCGGCCTCCAGTGGTCTTTTATAACCGCTGCCATGAAGCCGGGGCTCTGTTGAAGCCGGGCGATTTCGATTGGAAGGCGATCTTCGGCCAGGGCGTGCGCTGGTTCCATAGCGGCGGCATCTTCGCTTCCCTTTCCGAGACCACCTCGGCCTTGGTCATCGAGGCCATGAAAGCGGCAAAGGAGGCCGGCGCAATCACCTCCTTTGACCTGAACTACCGCGAAAAGCTATGGAAGACGCAGGGAGGCATCGAGCGCGCACACCAGGTTTTGGGAGCCATCGTCGAGAATGTGGATGTGCTGTTGGGCAACGAAGAGGATTTGCAGAAGGGTCTCGGGTTCAAGGGGCCGGAGGTCACGGCCAGTTCCAAGCTGGACACTAGCGTCTTCCTGGCGATGATCCAGCAGGTGGTCGCGCGCTATCCGAAGACCAAGGTTGTCGCCACCACGCTGCGCGAGGTGCACTCCACCAACCGGCATAGCTGGAGCGCCGTGGCCTGGGTGAACGGCAACGCGGTGCAAGCGCCTACCGCCGAGCTGGACGTTCTGGACCGCGTAGGAGGAGGAGACGGCTTCGCCGCCGGCTTCATCTATGGACTGCTGAGCGGCGCCACCCCGGAGGAAGCGGTGAGGCTGGGATGGGCGCACGGCGCGCTGATTACAACCTTCCCTGGAGACACGACCATGGCCACGCTGGACCAGGTAAAGGCCTTTGCCGGCGGCGGCTCGGCGCGCATCCAGCGGTAGCGCATCTTCGCTGTGGGAACCTACGTCTGGCGCGAGCGGGCAAAGCGCTCGCCGGAGTCTTCTCGTCGGTCATGCCCTCAGGGAATCCAGGAGATAATTTTCCTGGAACTTCGTACCGCTTGCTTTGAATGGCACGGCTTGCCCCCCCGTGAGACAGATGCTTTTTGTATTTCACAATCTAACGCCGTCAATTCGGCGAGGGTTTCTCAACGTGATCGATCGCCAGAACCTCGACGGGGCCCTTCTGAGACACCAGTTTCAGACCGAGCTGCTCTTGAAGCGCGGTGAAAAGTGATGGGCCGGAGGAATCCGGAGAAGAGGACATGATGGAAGGCTGATTTCCACTTTGGGAACCCGGCTGAGGGGCCGGCTGTTCCGGCGCCCAACTCAGCTTAAAGTTGTAGACTTCCGTCAAGTCTGTCCGATCCAGGACGATGCGGCCGCCGGTCTCAGCCATCCCGGAAAGGACGTGCGCTAGAAAACCCATTGGAGCGTTGACGCCCTGAAGCGATCCGGGCCGGTTCTGGATGATCCCGCTCGGATGCCGGTCTCCACCTGCCGGCACCGCCGATCGCCCGGCAGGATCCTGCGGACGGGATCCGACCGCGAGCTTTGGACCGCTCTTGGCAACTATCAAGGCATAGACGGGGAGCTGCTCCCTCCGCATGCTGACCTTGAGTTGGAAGCGATCGATGAGCAGGGATTGAATCATTAAGCACACCTGGTCGTCCTTTTTCTCGAGCGGAAGCGCGTTCAATTTTTGAACCGTAGCATCGTCTTCCTTGGCGTCAATGTCATACCTCGCCGTATTGATCCAGCTGGGCGCTCCCTCAATCTCATCGTCGCCACCAATTTTGTAAGCTAACTTGATGATGTCCCTCAGCGATACATTTTGGGCGACGAATCCCCCAGCGCGCATTTGCATCCTCTGAGGGCCGGGGCCTGGTTTTGACGGTTTGACCGACGCCACTTCAAACGAAGGCAGCGGCCCACTGGCCTGGAGAATTTGCGCACGCACCCGCGGCAGGCTGATTAGCCCAAAGAGGAGCGGCGCTGCGAAAGCACCGGCGCCGGCAGCCATCAGCAGCCGCTTCTTGCCCGGAGTAAGAAGATGCGCCGAGGCCCCACTCATGATGCGGGCAATGCGCTGCTTAAGATCAGCACCAGTCACTCCCGAGAACGAGGCTAGCGGCGAAGCGACGCAAAACTCGCAGGCTTTGAGAATGCCTTCGGCGTAAATTCCCGGGCGGCTGCCCATTGCGATCACTTCTTCATCGCAGCCCAGCTCCCGTTCGCGTACCAACTGCGCGCCCATCCACCAGACCAGCGGATGAAACCAGAAGATGGCCTGCACGATCGCATGCAAGGCCGCCGCAAGATTGTCGCGGTAGCGCACGTGCCGCAGCTCGTGCGCCAGGATCGTCTCCAGGTGCGCATCATCCAAATGAGCGGAAATGCCCTGCGGCCACAACAGCACTGGCCGGAAAAAGCCGAAGATGCCCGGCTCGAGCGACGCCTCAGTCCGCCGCAGTGGAATTGGCCGGTGAATCTTATGGGCGCGCTCCAGCCGCCTCAGTGCCTCGACTTCCCTGCCCGCATTCACGGACAGAGCTCGGCGTCCGATGGCATGAATCCGGCGCCAGCGGTGAAACCATATCGTCAGCACAGCAAAAAAGCCGCAGAGCCAGAACGACAGCAGCATCACTGGAAGCAGCGTGGCAAAGCCCAGATGCTGCAGGGCCGCCGGAGTGGTTGCCGGCAGCGTTATCCGGTTGAAGGGCTGGCTGACCTCGGCGGCGTAACGATATCCTGTCTGCGTTTCGACCAGCGCGCGGGGGGGAGCCATAGCGCTGCCCAGCGCCACCAGCAGCGCAAAAGGGACCAGAAACTTAATCGACGCCGCCAGCCACAGCCAGTAGCGCGCCCGCGCCTGGTTTTTGCGCAGCAGCAGGGTAAGCGCCGCTGCGGCCAGAGCAAAAACGGTCGATTGCCAGATATGGTTGGCCGCCGCCGGCGCGAGCGACGCCCACAGCGAGGTGAGGGTCTCAAAGCTCATCGTGGCTTCTCCTTTTTCTCCAGTTCGCGCAACGTCTTTTCCGCCTCTTTTACATCGTCCAGCGTGAGCCGGCCGGACTCGATCAGGTGCGCCATTACCGGCTGCGTGCTGCCGCCAAAGAGCGCCAGAAGATCGTCGATCAGCCGGTGCTGGGCAGCCTCGCGCGAGACCAAGGCCTCGAAGACATGGAAGTTGCCGATCTTCTTCACCCGACGCATCACTTTCTTGGTTTCCAGGCGATAGACGGTGGTCTGGATGGTGGTATAGGCGGGCCGCTTCCGGGCGGGAAACGACTCCTGAATCTCGCGGATGGAGGCGGTGGGCTGACTCCACAGCTTCTCCATAATCTGCAGTTCGAGCTTGGTCAGTTTGGGATCGAGCGAGGATGTCTTCCTAAGCATGTAGTATCTTCTACTACATTGATGTTAGAGCGGTCAAGAGCGAGAACGTTGCACCTGATATTTGACCTCAAGCAGATTCCCTTCGGGAATGACAGAAAGAAAAGCAAGAGCGTAACAAGACGCGCCGTTTTGCTCCGCGGCGGAGCAGATCTCTCTCCTTGGGCTCCGGGAGCACCGCCTTGCAGGCAAGCCGCCGCGAGTCACTTCGCTCGTGCGCGCAGCTCGCTTAACGGATAGAAGGTGCCCCGCCAGGTGATGCCTCCCTTCCACAGCACCACCGTCATGGAGCGGACCATGGTGTAGAGCATCAGCAGGCTGGCGGCGGGGAAAAAGATCATCTGCCCCGGCCCGAAGTGTTGATAGCGACCCTGGCGCTGGTAGGCTAGCCCGACGGCCAGCAGCATTACCGCAGTGGCCAACGCGGAAACCATGCCGAAGAATGCGGCGGCAAAGGGAAAGAGCGTGACCAGCGCGAAGAGGGGAAGAAAGGCCAGCAGCAGCTCCGGGCGAAAATGAAAGAAGGCGAAGAGGTTCTTGGCGAGATTGTCCACCACCCCGAAAAACCCCTCCAGCCAGCGGACGCTGACCAGATCGCGGCCCAGGGCCGCGCGCTGAATAAAGCCGCGACGTTTTACGGCGATTCCCAGCGCCAGGTCTTCGACGACCTCCATCCTGAAGGCCTCCCACCCGCCGATGGCGTCGTAAACTTCGCGGCGGATAAGGTTGAAGGCTCCCACGCCGAGCACATCGCGCCGCGCCTTGGGATCGGGCAGCTTCCACATCCGCACCGCCCAAAGCGTCATCACCTGCAGAAAGGCCGTCATCGTACGCTCTCCCCAACTCTCCATCAGCACGGTGGGCAGCAGCACGAGATGATCCGCATGGCTGGCAACGGCGTAGGTCAAGGCCCGGCGCAGAGCGTCCGGCCGAAAGACCACGTCGCCGTCGGTAAACAGCAGCCACTCACCGGTGGCATGGCGGGCGCCGAGCGCCATGGCGTGGGTCTTGCCCAGCCATCCGGCGGGAAGTTCGGTGACATGCAGCGCCGTGAGTACAGGATGCCCGGCCGCGGCGGCCTGAGCGGATATCGTATCCATCACTGTTCCTGTTTGGTCATCGGAGCGGTCGTCGACTGCGATGATCTCCAGAGTCACCTGCTCGGAGCGCAGCAGGCTTCGCAGCGTGGCGGCGATTTTCGTGCCTTCGTTGCGGGCCGGAACGACGACGGTGAGCGAGGGCAGTGGGGCGGCGTTCGGAGAGTCCGCGCCATCGCGTGTCAGATCGGCGACGCGGTCGAGCCCTCGCCGCCAGGTGAGCACGCGCAGCAGCCACACCAGCGCGACGATCCAATTGAGCGCAAGAACGATGCGGCAGAAGGTGTGCATCCCGCTTCAGTATTCCAGCATGTGACGCAGGATCCCAATGGAGATCGGGGATTCAGGAGGCATGAGAGACGCCCTTAGCCTGGTGCTGGGGCAAGATGGGGGCGAAGCGAGAGCCGAACCAGAGGATGGCCCCGGAGACAACCATGCTGACCAGGGTGATGGCCAGGCCCACGCGCAGGCCGTGAGCGTCGGAAATGCGCCCGATGATCGTTGGGGACGGGAGGTCGCCGAGAGCATGGATCATAAACAGGTTGATGGCAATGGCCGTCGAGCGGATGGGCGCTGCAACGGAGTTGACGATGGCGGTATTCAGGGGGCCAGTGTTCAAGAAAAGAAAAAACTCCGCCACCAGGATGCCGGGCGCCAACCATTGGCGCGGGCCAAAGAAGGCCGCCAGCGCCGCGGGCACGGCGAGCACGGCGCTGAGCGCGGAGAGCCAATAGAGCGCCCGGTGATCGCGCTCCAGCCAGCGCTGCGCGATCCATCCGCCGCACCATGTGCCCAGAACGCCATCGACGATGGTGATGCCGCCCAGCACCAGGTTGGCGCGGGTCAGCGAGTAGCCTCCGTAGCGCACCAGGAAGGTGGGCATCCAGACCGAGATGCCGCCCATGGAGAAGACCAGGAAGGCCATGCCGAGGGTCGCTGTCCAGAAGCCTGGATTGTGCGCCATTCCGCGGATGGTGGCGCGGTGGGCCGTCGGAGCCAAGCTGTCGGCGCTGCCCCGCGCCGGCTCGCGAATGAACAGCGCAAAAGCGATGGCCACCAGGACGCCGGGCAGGGCGGCGACGTAGAAGGGAGCCTTCCACCCGAAGCGTGAACCAAGAACGCCGCCGGTGATGTAGCCCAGCGCGGCGCCCACGGGAATGGCGACATAGAAGATGCTGAGGATGCGGTTGCGGTCGATCTCCGGGTAATAGTCGGCGAGCAAGGCGGGCGCGAAGATGCTGAAGGTTGCTTCTCCGATGCCGACGATGGCATGGCGGAAGAGCAGCGACTGGTAGCTATGGACGACGGCCGTCAGCAGAGTGGCCGCGCTCCAAATCAGAGCGCCGGCGACGATCAGGGGCTTGCGCGGCATATGATCGCCCAGCCATCCGGTAAGCGGCGCGGCAATCATGTAGGTGAGAAAGAAAGCGGAGGTTAGCGCGCCCATGCGGGCATCGTCCACTCCAAACTGCTTCTGTATCAGTGGCTGTACTCCAGGCAGCACATACCGATCGATAAAGTTAAACAGATTCAGCGTAGTGAGAAGAAAGAGCGCCAGCCCGGCGGTCTTCGCCGCGCCGGAAAAGCGCGGCGCCCCTGGCCAGAGACGATAGCGACGCTCCAGCCGGTGGTGAGAATGCTCATGGCTCATAGCGAGGAATGCAGCCTAGGATATCAGGGGACCGGATTGTAACGAACAATTGGGCTGGGCGATCCGCTCAGGCCACGGGACGGGGCCAACGGGCTTCCACGATGGTCGAGATGCCGCCGCGAGGACGGAAGGTTCCCTTGACCACGGCCCACACAGGGTCGCAAGACTTTACGACGTCGGCAAGCACTTGATTGACGATGTTTTCCTGAAAGATGCCGAGGTTGCGATAGCTGAAGAGATACTCCTTCAGCGACTTCAGTTCCAGACACTGCTCGCGTGGCATATAACGGATGGCGATCTCGCCGAAGTCCGGCAAGCCGGTCTTGGGGCAGACGGAGGTAAACTCCGGATCGTCGATCAGGATTTCATAGGCCGGGAATTGATTCTCCCAAGTCTCTATCTCGGGAAAGCGAGCATCCAAGCCGGCCTTGGCGTGTTCATCGGTATAGCGGGCGATAGACATTGTCCTTATTGTACGTGCCGGGCATAGTTGCGGAGCAATCGCGAGGCAGGCTCCCCGCCCGGCTGTTGTTAGAACGGGGTCGGGGCGAGAGAAATATTTGTAATCCCAGAAAGGCGAGCCGCGTCTTATATACTGGCCATTGATTTGGCTTTTTTGCAGCTAGCTGGGTCGGGCAGTGGAGCCTGAAGTTCTCCGCGGCCACGCCGGCCCTCCCGGGGGCGCCCACGCAGAAGCGATCGAGTTCTGGTTCGATGGAATGGCAGACGCAAAACCTAGAAGAAGAATCAACACAAACGCCATTATCTGGGCCGCTGCCGTTGTCGCCCTGATCCTCATCTTTTATGGCGTCCGTCAGTTAACGCGGCCGCGACTCCCGCTGCGCGTCACCACACCGGAATTGGAAAACCTGGTGCGCAGCAGTAGCACGAACGGCAAGGTAGAGCCGGTCAGCAACTTTGCAGCTCATGCGCCGCTGGCCGGCGTGGTGCGCGAGCTATACGTCCACGCCGGCGAGCAGGTTAAGAAGGGGCAACTGCTTTTGCAGTTAGATGGCGATGAGGCGCGCGCGTCCGTTGCCCAAGCGACGGCAGCTCTGCGGCTAGCAGAAGCGAATCTGCAAGCCGTGCAGGGCGGCGGAACGCAGCAGCAGCAATTGGCGCTGAGCAGCAGCATTGAGGTCGCGCGCATGAATCGCGATCATGCGGCCAGCGACCTGGCAGCGGTCCAGAAGCTGGAAGCGCAGGGCGCGGCTGCTCCCGATGAGGTCGCGCGTTTGAAGCAACAGTTGGCCACAGCGAACGCTTCACTGGCCTCGCTGGAGCGGCAGCAAGCCAAACCGTTCGCTCCCGCGGATCTGAACCATGCAAAAGCCGCGGTGGCCCAGGCACAGTCCGCCCGAGCGGCTGCGGCGCAGACCCTGGCGGATAGTAATGTTCGCGCTCCTTTCACGGGCGTGGTCTATTCCCTTCCCGTCTCCCGCTATGACTATGTACAGCCTGGGTCCACCTTGCTCGCCATGGCCGACCTCAGCAAAATGCGGGTCCGGGCTTACTTCGACGAGCCGGAAATTGGCAACCTCTCGGTCGGCGATCCGGTCACCATCGTGTGGAACGCCAAGCCGGGGATTACATGGCGGGGGAAGATCACCGCGTTACCCTCCACCGTCACCAACTATGGAACCAGGACGGTGGGCGAGGTGCTGGTCAGCATTGAGACTCCTCCCGATGGCCTTCTACCGAACACCGATGTCACGGTCACGGTTGTAACCCAGGAAGTTCCCGATGCGCTAACGGTGCCGCTGGAGGCGCTGCACATCGAGGATGGCCGCAACTATGTGTATGTGGTCGCGGGCGATAAGCTGCGCCGGCGACAGGTGGAGGTGGGCACCCGGAACCTGACCCAGATGCAGATTCTCTCCGGCATTTCGAAAAATGCGGTGGTTGCTCTGGGCACCACCAACGGCGCGCCGGTCACTGAGGGCATTCCCATCCACATTGTCCGTTAGGCCAAGGCCGGGATGAGGAGAATTCGCAGGTACCAGCACCCTTGCCGTCGTCCTGACCGGCATGCAAGGAAGCGAAGTTCAGCGCCGCATGGCGCGGCTTCAGATTAACGTTCTCTGCTTCCCGGGAAGCGGGCGGCATAGAGATGCAGGTTAAGGAGATTCATGACTCGGGGACTTCCGAAATCATGAGGCAAGCTCGAAGGCGGTGTGCCGGCATTGCGGCCCTCATGGGCTTTCTCGCCCTGCTCGCGCAGCCGTCCGCGCAGGCGCAACTCTCCCTTTCCACCGTTCTCGATATGGCGCTGCGCAACAACCCTAAGGTAAGGATGAGCGCCGCCGACGTACGGCGAGCCGAGGCGGGCGTGCAAGAGAGCGTCGACGTGTACAAGCCGAATCTTGTTCTCGGCTCCAGCCTCGGGGAAACATACGGCTTCCCGCTGGGCCAGCCGGAGGTCTTCAGCCTAACCTCGCAATCGTTGGCCTTCTCGTTTTCTCAGCGGGATTATGTCCGCTCGGCTCGCATGGCGCTGCGCGCGGCCGAGCTACAGCTTGCCGACACCCGGCAGCAGAGCATCCTCGACGTTGCCCTCAAGTATCTTGAGCTTGCGAAAGTTGGCCGGCAGATCGCGGCCCTGGGGCAGGAAAAAGGATACGTGGAGAGGCTAGTGGAGATTGAACAGGATCGAGTGACGGCCGGACGCGACAGCAAGATCGATCTGACCAAGGCCCAGCTCACCGGCGCTCAGATTCAATTACAACGATTGCAATTTATAGACCGCGCAGACGTGCTGCGGGCAGAACTGGCTCACCTGACGGGACTGCAGGCTTCCGACATGACTCCGGATCCCAGCAGCATTCCAGCGACGGCCGGAAACCAGCCGCTGGATGGCAACCTGAGCCACATCGATAGCAGCGTTACGACCGATAGCAGCAGCGTGAAGGCCGCATACGACACCGCCAAGTCCAAGCTCTATACCGCCTACGGGGACTCGCGACAAAACTTCCGGCCGACCGTCTCTTTTGTGGCCAATTATGGCCTCTTCGCCAGCTTTAACAACTACTCCCAGTACTATCTTCATTTTCAAGAAAACAATTTCGGAATTGGAGTTCAGATTCAAATTCCTCTTTTCAATGCCGCGCACAAGGCCCAGGCCCGAGACTCCAGCGCGCAGGCCGCCCATGCTGCGGCAGAAGCCGATCAGGTCCGAAACCAAACCAGCGAAGCGGTGCTGGAGCTACAGAAAAACATGGCAGAGCTAAATGCTCAGGTGCAGGTGGCGCAACTGCAGAATGAACTGGCCCGGGACCAACTGGAGGTTGTCACTACACAGTTGCAATCGGGAAGCGGCAATCCCCAGCAGCCACCGCTGACTCCAAAGGATGAGGAGCAGGCGCGCATCGACGAGCGTGCCCGCTACGTGGATCTGCTGGACAGTAAATTCCGGCTCACACAGGCGCAACTCACGCTTATGCGCACGCTGGGCGAGATCGATGAATGGGCCAAGTCGGCAGTACCGCTGGGGGGAGCGGCATCTCCCGGCTTACCTGCTTCGCCCACGCCACAACCATGAGCCAATCCCTGCATCCTCATCGAGTTGCACGGATGGAGTCCTCGCCGGGAAAATAACCATCTGTTTGATTACGCCCGCTGCGGACCGCGGGAGCACAAACTGTTAGACTAGTGATTAAGCCTATGCCATTGAAGACATTGCTCTTGAACCCTCCTTCATTCGAGAATTTCGACGGTGGCGCCAGTTCGCGCTGGCCCGCCACGCGCGAGATCGAATCGTACTGGTACCCGGTGTGGCTTGCCTATCCGGCCGGCCTGTTGGAGGGCTCCCGTCTTCTTGACGCACCTCCTCACCACGTCTCAGCGCAAGAAACGATCGAGATCGCAAAGCAGTATGAATTCCTGGTGCTGTTCACCAGCACTCCCGGATGGGCGGGCGATCAGAAGCTGGCAGAGGCGATCAAGGCGGCAAACCCCGCGTTGAAGATCGCTTTCGTCGGGCCGCCGGTGACAACCTCACCGGACCGGGCGCTCAACGAATGTCCGGTGCTCGATTTCGTGTGCCGCCGGGAGTTCGACTTTTCCATCGTGGAGTTTGCTCAGGGCAAGCCGCTGAATGAGATTCTGGGAATCAGCTACCGCCATGAGGGAAAGGTCGTACACAACCCCGATCGGCCGCAGGTAGACAACCTGGACCAGATGCCGTGGGTCACCGATATATACAAGCGCGATCTGGACGTCACCCGCTACAACGTGCCCTTCCTGCTGCATCCCTATGTGTCGCTCTACTCCACGCGCGGTTGCCCTGCGCAATGCACCTTCTGCCTCTGGCCGCAAACGCTGAGCGGGCATGCATGGCGCAAGCGATCATCGGACGACGTTGCCGCTGAGATGGCTCACGCCAAAGAGATTTTCCCTCACGTGAAGGAATTCTTCTTTGACGACGACACGTTCAATATTCAGAAGGCCCGGACCATCGAGCTATGCGAAAAGCTTAAGCCGCTCAAGCTCACTTGGTCCTGTACCTCGCGCGTTACCACAGACCGCGAGACGCTCAAGGCCATGCGCGAGGCCGGTTGCCGTCTGCTCATCGTCGGCTTCGAGTCCGGAGACCCGCAAATTCTGAAAAATATTAAAAAGGGAGCTACGGTCGAGCGCGCGCGTGACTTTGCCCGCGACTGCCACGAACTGGGGCTGACCATCCACGGCGACTTTATCCTGGGCCTCCCGGGGGAAACCAAAGAGTCCATCCAAACCACTATCCGCTTCGCCAAAACCCTGGATGTGGAGACCATTCAGGTATCGATTGCTCACGCCTATCCCGGCACAGAGTTCTACGACTATGCCAAGCAGAACGGCTTTATCGTCAACAACGGCGCCATGGTCGACGAGGGTGGCCACCAACTCGCGCATGTGGAATATCCAGGGCTGCCCAAGGAATATGTACTCGAGATGGTGCATCGCTTCTACGACGAGTACTATTTCCGTCCCAAAGCGGCTTGGCGGATCGTCTACAAGGCGGTGGTCAACCGCGATCTCAAGCGGCTGTATGGCGAGGCGAAATCCTTTATGAAATTGCGTGCGGCGCGCAACCGGTCAGTCGAAGCCAGCAAGCTGAAGAATCCCGGCCCCTCCGCCCCGGCAACCAACCCGGGGACGTAACCGTTCGGCGATTCTGCAACGATGGGCTTCCCGGGAGCTTCGGAGCGATGCTGCGGTCAAGAGCGAGATCGGCGGTTTGCTGCCGGCGCGGAGCGATCTGCTGCTTATCTCGATCCGCTCTATGGCATCTATCGCGTCTATCGCGGTTGCAATTCGAAGGAACCTGGATTGTCGCTTAAAGAAATATCACGAGGAGATACGAAAACCGGCATCGAACGCCGGATCGAGATTTCCCGAGGGCGCCTCGAACAACTCCGCCAATGACTTCGGAGCCAATTCTCAATTCGACGCCGATTCCCTATCGTGCTCCTAGACCCGAACCGGCTCGCGGAGCGGCGGGACTCTCGGCGGGGAAATACGCCATCCTGGGGGTTGTCACGCTCACGGGAGCCTTCGGAGACACGCTGCTCTCTATAGGGATGAAGCGTTTTGGCCCAGTACCGCTGGCGCGGCCCGAACTCATGATCCGCGCCCTATACTCACCCTGGGTTGCCGGTGGCGTGCTGCTGTTGCTGGCCTTCTTTGCCTCCTATCTTAGCGCCCTCTCATGGGCCGACTTAACTTATGTCTTGCCTGCCACCTCCTTCGGCTATGCAGTCATCGCGTTGCTTTCGAAGCTCTGGCTGCATGAGCGGATCTCACCTGGGCGCTGGATGGGGATCGCCCTGATTGTCGCCGGGGTTGGCTTTGTAGCACGTGGGCCCGCATTGACTGCGACCTCCGAACCGCCGCCCACAGGTGCTCTTCAAGGAGCGGAAGAGGGATGAATTTACATTCTGACTCCGCCGTCGCCGCGATGATCGGCGCCGTTGTTTTGAGCGCAACTGCCGGCGACATCGTGATCTCGTCTGCGCTGAAGAAGATTGGTGACCTCGGCCAAATCCGCAGAGCGCGCGGATGGGGGGGCACCCTATGCGCCATAGCCGGGAGCGGTCGCCTGTTTTGCGGGGTGGGCTTTATGGCGGCCAGCTTCTTCGCGCTTCTGTTCGCGCTGAGCCACGCAGAAGTTAGCTTGGTGGCGCCCGCAGCCGGGTCGCTGACATTTGTCGCCAATGCCATCGCGGCCAAGTGGATTTTGCGCGAAAATGTCGATGGCAGGCGCTGGCTCGCGGCCCTGCTGGTGTGCTGCGGAGTGGCCCTGCTGCGGGCCTAGCGTAGCCTTTGATCGCATTGGAAGCTCGGCAGCCGCGATGGGTGAGAGCGCCTAGCACTACCACATTTTTCCCACCGAAGTCTCGAATCCGATTCTCGAATTCTTAAGAACAGTCGGGCGTAAAACCCTGCTTGGAGCAGGTCTGACGGACTCGTTGACAAAGAGGCCGCTTGCTCGGACAATCGGAAATGCTATCCCCTTCCGGAAGGCTCCTGCGTTTGCCAATTTTGACTGAGACCGCGTTTGAAGGTTTGGAGTTTTATGCACGCGGCAAGGTGCGCGACCTCTACTCGGTGGGGCCGAACCTGCTTCTGGTGGCCACCGACCGGATTTCGGCTTTCGATCATGTATTGGCCTCGGCCATTCCGGGCAAAGGAGCCGTCCTCACCCAGCTATCTCTCTTCTGGTTCGATTTTCTGGCGCCCACGGTTCGCAATCATCTGATCACGGCCGATGCCAGGCAGTATCCTGCTGAGCTGGCGCCCTATCGCGAGGAGCTAAGCGGCCGCTCGATGCTGGTCAAACGCGCGCACATGTTCCCCGTCGAGTGCGTGGTCCGCGGTTATCTTTCCGGTTCCGGCTGGAAGGACTACAGTGCTACGGGTAAGGTTTGTGGCATCCCGCTCAGAGCTGGACTGCGCGAATCAGAAGAGCTACCGGAACCGCTCTTCACACCCGCGAGCAAAAGCGCCGGCGGAGAACACGACGAGAATATCTCCTTCGACGAGATGACGGCGCGG
>Ga0207933_1000483_pt1 | contig 38788 bp, 58 predicted proteins | sample NGESurdeep092012_4_FD_184488 | JGI IMG/M metagenome (GOLD analysis project Ga0207933, IMG submission 184488) | Arctic peat soil microbial communities from Barrow, Alaska - NGEE Surface sample F53-3 deep-092012 (SPAdes) | ecosystem: Environmental > Terrestrial > Soil > Wetlands > Peat ... | reverse complement strand
CCCCCCCCTATCCTTTTCAATTCCTAGCTCAAACCCTCCAATGCCGGTGAATAGTGATAGATATTTCATGGTTTTATTGTTTCCTTCGCACTTTGTTTTCCACGTCGCTCGTCAAATGCCAGTCAAAACAAATCGGGCATTCGTAAACTCGCAGCCTCACGTGCGATTCTTCCCATCGCCAGTCGCGCGTTCGCTCGGCCTCGTTCCGGCTGCCGTACCTCCGCTTGCCGTTGCAGTAAACGTCGGCGCTCATGTTACTTGTGGATGTGGGACTTTAATAATGTTACAACCTGCTGCACTCCCGTGTCGATGCCATTGCTTCCGGCGATGAATTGCTTTGCCAAGTGAAGGCGGTACCTGAATCGCTTGTCGCGGTTTATTTCCTGGCGGCAGAACTCCCGGTACTGGTACCAAAACGCTTCAAACTCCTGATCCCACCTGAATTGGTCGTCGGCGAAGTATTGCTTCCACCATCCCGCCGGCCCTCCGGCGTGCGCTTCTTGCTCGCAAAAGTGCGCCTTCTCGTGCTCCAAGAGCATGATGTCGATGCCGATGCCGCCGGGGTTGTAGATGGTGTCGCCGTAGGTGTAAACGGTCTGGCTGTCATCTAAAGTAAACAGCTTGTGGGCTTCGTCCCAAATCGGCGGCTTTTCGTCGCTTATTTTTAGCACCACGGAGTCCAAATTCCACATATCAAAGGCTGTTAATTAATTCTATTGGGCTTTCAAATCCCTCGATGACCGTCAGGTCGCCGATTGCCAGCGCGATGTTCTTCTCGGTTGAAAGACCGAATCTGTCGCACAGGTAGCTTAGAATTCCGTCGCGCCGCATCGTGGCCGGCGTGTGCGGCTCGAGACTGATGTTTAACCTGCCCACCTCGCGCCACCAGGCGTCGTACACGTTGGTTTCGTGGTCGCCGATGCTGTTCAGCTCGTCTTCGTCGTAGCAAGCCACGCCTACGAGCTCGTGGCCGCTGTAGAACAGGTATGAGAACTCGTGCGGCTCTACTTTCTGGCTCTTTGCCAAGTCCAGCATGTTTTTATTCAGGTAAACCCATATCTTCTTTTTTCCCATGTCGCGCGCGGCCTGTTCGTCTATTTTTTTGCTCTGGCAGAAAGTGCTGCACCAGTTTCCTTGAACGTCCGTCACGGGATCCATGCACCACTGGCAAAGGACGATTTTGTTTTCTTTTTTTGAGATAGAATTCATAAAGTTGTGATGGTTACTTCCACCCACGCGGTACCGTCGCTGCTGTATTCGTAGTCAAAACTCCCAGCCAGGTTCTTGTCGTTGTGAAATAAGGCGTCGGCAATGCTTCCGAAGATGTTTTCCGGGTCGCCATGTACCTTGCTGGCCCAGTGAATCATAATGTCCATTCTCGCCTTTTTGTCTTTGCCCAGCGATATCGGCTTACCACTCATCAGGTCGTGCGCTTCTCCAAAATCTTCCCGTTCAATCACTGCATTCGGAAACTTGGCGTCAAAGTAAGCGGCGACCACCCATCCTTTCCACTTTACGTATTCCTGCGCCTTTGGCATCCAGTGCTGCTTTCCGGTCATCTTCAACTTCGGCAGCGGGTTTACGGTTTCCCCGCGGTGCGTTCCGTAAATGATAAATTTGAATGGTTCGCTCATTTTTGGTTGAGGTATGGTTTTGCCATTTTCATGAAGTACTTCTCGATGCAGTGTAGGTGGAAGTGATAGAATCCTGCGACTCTCTGTTCTTTCGGTATAGTCCAACACGGCAAAACTGCCACTTCTGGCGGTATCGCAATGCCACTAAACGGGCCAGCAATGGAAAGGCTGATGTGAATTACGTCCCCGATTATTCGTTTGCAATGGTCGCAAATGTAGACTGTTTTTTGCATGGTTTTATTCGATTACTTCTATCATCCCTATGGTGTCTTCTCCCTTTTTAGGCAGGTTTTCTTCCATCATTTTCAAAAACTCATCCTTCGGAAATCTCGCTAAAATATGGTTGCACTCCAGGCAAATGTGCACGGCGCTCGAGTCTATTTCAGTGTGCAGTACCCCTAGCGTTACTCTGCCTCCGCAGTCGCATTTTATTACTTTCAGTTGTGGCATCCGGGGCTTCTTACCGTTCTCCATCGTCGTCTTCGTCACTTAATTCCTCAATTTCTCCCGCTTCAATGGCCGCGTCCACAATTTCCTTTACCTCGTACGCCGTCAATTCCAGCATCTTGGCAATCGTTATAGCGTTGTTTCCGTTCCGGTGCATGCGCAGAATGTTCAGCTTCAACTTCTCTAGCCGGTCTTCGGCCTCGCCGTCGTCGTCCGGTTCGTCCTTGGCGGCTTTGACCACGTTGCCTACCGTCTGCGCGCTCACTCCCATTACCTCGCCGATTCTCCCTTTTTTCATTCCCCCTTTGTGGAGTTTTACAATTTTTGCGCGTTCGGCGTCGTTCAGCCGCTTACCCTTCCCTTGTTTCCTTTCCGGCTCGTCGGCTTCTTCATCTTCTCTCTCCTCGTCTTCTTCGTCCGCTGCCGGTGAACCGCCTCCCAGGATTTCCTCAATCTCGGCTTCCAGCTCATGGAGCCGCTGTAGCTTTTTTAATGATTCGGGTGTGATGCTCATATTTTTGTTATTCCGGGCCGGCCTTACCGCGACCGGCCCGGGTTTTTTATTGTTTATTTTCCGCTTCTTTTTTCGCCGCCGCTTCCACCTGCTCTTTCAGGTATTCTTCCACGGTCTGGCCGGTCGGAATGCACACCAGTTTCTCCAGCTTGTCCGCGGTTGCCGCCACCGTCACCTGGTAGGTTCCGGCCGTTCCGTTCACCTCGCAAATCATCCCCACCACGGGAACTACCGGTGCGGCTTCCGGCTTGGGCATCATGTCCGGGGCCACCGCCAGGGCTTCTTTGCTCGTCACTTTGGCTTCAAATTCTTCATCCGGGATTTTTTCCAATACCTCCATTCCGGCCAGCAAATCCAAGCACTCCTGGACTGCCATCTTCCGCTTCTCCAACCGCACCTTTACGGGCAACGGCTGTCCCGTCACGTCGTCGGCGACTATCTCCTCGGGGTTGCGCGCCTTGTCTGCTTTGTCGGTTTCCACGTCAATGCAGCGCGATATTAAGTTGCGCGTCCATACGTTTTTGTAGTAGCGCAGCCAATCCCTTTTTGTGTATTCGTTTTTTGTCAGCGAGCCGTTGTCGGGCATTTGTTGAACTGGATCCATGGTTTTTTATGTAATCGTATTAATACTTTTTGCTTTTTGAGATTCGCTGGTGGTGAGGGTGATAGGTCTTCACTGGATTTCCGGGACACCGGCTGACAGCTTCCAGTGCGTTCCCCCTTCACGCCCTCCATCAGCGAACCTCGTTTTTCTACCCCTTGTCTCCGTGCACATGTTGGGCTTCCCCCTTCGGCGGGAACATGCTTTCCTGCACCGGCGTGATTATTAAATTAACCTCACCCAGCGGAATGGTCGCAAACGAATCAGATGGAATCGCTACCTGCATTATTGACTCCTGCTTCCCGTTTTGGCGCATTACTTTCTGGATGGTCGCCTTCACTCGTAGTGGTACTGGCATTTTTTGGGTTTTCTTGGTTTATATTCTCCGACCTTTGTTTTTCAATTTTCCGCTGCAGGCGGTCATTGTCGTTTTCCATGGCGCGGTGGTCATCTGAACATCCCTTGCACCTGCTCGATCCCGGCTGTCGGCTGTTCTTCCGGCATTGTTTGCATGTCCGTTCATCAAAAAGAGCCGTTTCCAAAACCCGGATGCTGTTGCCGTTTTTGTCCTGCTCGGTTTTTACTCCCCGCACTGTTTTTCGGTTTTTGCTGCTCATGAAATGGTTTTGATTTTGTATTTTTCCCTTATTTCCCGCACCACTCTTTCCGCTTCCGGCGATCGCGGCTGCGGAGGTCGTTCGTCTTTAAAATTATTAAAATCACTTGTCTTATTGTATTGTCTACTGTGTTGTCTTATATTAGATGTGCCTTCACCCGCTATGAGATGTGCCTTATCGGGATTCAGGTGTGCCTTATAGGTCACATCTGTTTTCTTGTTTCCCACAGTTTTTTCCCCATTTTTTCCGCTGGCTTTTCTGCCAAAAACCTTGTGGGCTTTGTATACAATAACTGAAAGTCCGTATGGCGTTTGAGTGGTTTTTATGTAATGCCCTTTCCGCAACATTTCCAACCACCGGGCGTAGGTGCGGCGCGAAATTCCCAAGTCCTCTTTTACGTCATCGTACTTTATCGGCCGTCCTCCCAGCACTTTTCCTTCGCCTATTTCTTCATCGATTACCGTCATTTTGTCAAGGAAATAGAGAAAGAGCCAAACTGTTCCAAACCCTTTGTCGCCACCCATGGCTTTTATGTGTTTTGGATCCAGCAATCCATTTTTTACTGTTATATAAAAACCTTTCATTCGCCCATTTTAATTAAAAAATAAGGTGTTTTTTCCCATTGTATCATTCTGTCAAGAAATTGCAAAGGATAACAAGTGTGAATAACTTTACCCAGAGGAAAAACCGCCAAAAGGCGGTTTTATCCCCATCGCGTTACTCCGCGCTTTTAAAGTTTTCCCCGGCCCAGTCGTTCGGATCGTATGCTTCAAACTTGGCGCGGTGGTCGGTGCGGATGGCGTTTCGTTTTTGTATCGCCCTCAGCACCTGCTCGGTGTGCGTTATGAACATTTTTGCGAGGGTTGTCGTCTCGTCGCTGCGTCCCAAAAATTCGCCCTCCCAGTATTTCGCCTTGGCCGGAATCGGTTCGCCGCGCAGCGCTTTCCATGCCCAGCTCGTCAATGCCCAGTAACCGCTGCCGCGCCAGTTATCCGACTGCTTTATCAGTCCTAAGTAGTCGCACTTCGTCTGGCGCTTCAGGATGCCCTGAGTGGTCTGCAGCGTCGGTAAGTGAACCTTATTTGCCTCGGTGAATGGCAGGCGTTGCATATTCTCTTTTACCTGCTTTGCCATTGCTAAAATCAGCAGGGCGTCGAGCAAGTCGGCTTCGTAGACCATTATCTTCATGCTCCGGCCGCAGTTGAAGCAGTGCGTTTTGTCGTGCAAAACCGGCACGACGCTGCAAACATTCGCCCATAAGTAGTCGTTGTTGTCTGCTATCGCCGGGTTTTTTTTCACCATGCCGCCCACGATCTGCACCAGCGGCTTTACTTTTTGCTCTTTGTATTCTGTTTGTTCCATGGTTTTACTTCACAACTTTTTTACAGTTCGTACAAATCCGGTCATTTAGAACCACCACTCCAATTGCTCCAAACAGTGAAAATATCAGCATGGGGATTCCTATAATCATCGTCACCGGAAAAATGCTGAAAAGCGAGCCGGCAATAAAGAGTATGATGGTGGGGTGAATCGCTGTCCATCCCTGCCGAACCAGTTTGAATTGGTGGCAGTTTGGGCATTCGTTACTTCGTCTTATTGGTAACTTCATTTTTTTATGGTATTAATTCTTTTGCGTCTGCGGCGCCAGGAATCCTTGAAGTCTAACTAGCCCGTGCCCGGGTTGAGCAAACAGAAGATCTCCCTTGCCGCCTAGCTTCTCTGCTCCCTCCTCGCCAAGGATTACCTTGCTGTCCGTGGCGCTGGCGGTCGTCATTGCGATGCGCGTCGGGAAATTCGCTTTGATAAGTCCCGTGATCACGTCCACGCTCGGCCTTTGTGTCGCAATTATCAAGTGGATGCCCACCGCCCGGGCCATCTGCGCCAGCCGCGCTATCAATTCATCGGCCGGCTGGTCTTTATCTTCGATTTCCGTGTTCGGGTGGTACGGTATTCCAAGTTTAGCCATTTGACGCGCTGTGGCCTCAATTTGGGCTTTGGTGGCGGCATACTGAAGCTGGCCGCTGACCTTCTTCCGGCGCTCGATGCTCTTTCCCTGCAAAATCAAATCAGCGAACTCGTCAATCACCAGCACAATGTAGGGCATTTTTTCCGTTTGCACGTGCGTCTCCGGGTCGTTGTACTCCCTGATGTTCCGCACTCCGGCTTCTTCCAGCAGCTTGTAGCGGCGTTCCATTTCGTCCGTCAGGCCTTTCAAAACCAGCAATGCTTCGGCGTATTCGTAGATAATCTTTCCGCCTTTCAGGTGTTTTTCGTTCTTGAAGGCCACCAGCTCCACGCGTTTCGGATCAATCAAGACCATGTGCATGTTCTTTACCTTCATTTGCTGCGTCAGGGCTGTGATTAAACTGTGGAGAAGTACGCTCTTTCCGCTTCCGGTGCTTCCGGCAATCAACAGGTGCGGCATTTCATCCAGCGGCATTTTTACCACGTCGCCCTGCACCGTCACTCCAATCGGCAGGGTCAGCGTGTTCGGCACCAGGTCGGCTTCCGTCAGCGTCACGGTCTGGCGCTTCTCGTTTGCCACCTCAATGCCTACCAGCGACGTTCCGGGGATTGGAGCCAGGATTCTTACTTCCCCCTTGGCTTCAATGGCCCGCGCGATGTCGGCTTTGTGTTTTTCAAATGACCCCATCCTCACCCCGGCGCTCACTTTGAATCGGTACTGAGTTACGCTGCTGCCGTGTTTTACTTCCACCGGCTCTACCGGGATGCCGAATTCTGCCAGGCGCACTTTTATTTTCTCCTCGGGGTTTAGGTGCTGGTTTTCCACCCTATCCAGCCGGCTTGAGATAAACTTTTTACTCACCAGCGCCACGTCTTTTACCTTGTGCATTACCTCCACGTCGCTCATGTCGGCGCTCAGCAAACCCTGGGCGTATAAGAGGCCGCTTTGCTCCCCGTCAAACGGGTCGCTCAGGTTCGGCAGGTAAATGCTTTCAGGGTTGCTCAAAAATCGCACCACGTCTTTGTAGAGATTGTAGAAAATGATGCGGTATGGCTCGTGGTTCAACGGCACTACGTAATCGCGGAGCTGCGGCTTTCCGGCGTTCTCGCGCGTGTTCTCGCTGTATTTTACTTCCCGGTAAACCATCCGGTCGGCGGTGATTCCGTTGGCGCGCAGCAAATGCCACAAGAATTGCGCCTGGATTATTTTAATGTAGTCCTCCGTGTCGTAGTCCGTGAAGGTCTTTACGAACTTAGTGTCTATAATTTCCACGCCTCCGTCCTTGCGCTTCTCTACAATGTCGGGGATCCCCACCGCCGGCAGCGGCAGCTTGTCGCCGTCTACTGTCTCCAGGTTGCCTTCCAGCTTCTGCTCGGCGTATAAAATGTGGTTGTACTCCGGCTCCTCGGCGAAATAAAACTGCATGGCCTGGTGGTATCCTTTTAGGATTTGCTCGCGGCTTCCCGTTTTGCCGTAGTTGATGTAGTTGTCGTCAAACTCGTCTATGTACTTTGCGCCCACCTCGATGGCAAACGCCACCGCCTCGTCGTGTTCCCTTGGCTCCCCGTAAATGTCCGGCTGCGTCATCGGGCCGTAGTAGGCCTTCAGCGCTTCGTGCGCCGCGCGGCCTACCATTCCTGAAACTCCTACCTTGCCGTCGTACACCCCGAGGACGTACTTCAATTTGAAAATAAGCGGGTTGCGCAGTAATTGCGTCAGCGCCGAGTAGCTCATTTTATCGACGGGCATCAGCACGGCTTTGGGCTGTTGCTCCGGTTGCTCTTTTTGCTTCATTTTGTTTTGCTTTTAATAATATCCTGTGACCTTATCTTGTCACTTCTTGCTAATCCTTGCAAGTGGTTTGCTGTGGATAAGTCAACGGGCTAATCTTCCGCAACATTCACAATACTTTGTTTCTGCGTCCCCCTTCACCATACAAATCTTTTGGTGGAGACTGTAATACTTTGAAAAACTGGTCGGCTTTTTTCTTGTCCTTGAAAGTGTACAAAACTTGTCCGTGTTCGTCTTTCATTGAAATAAAGTATCCTCTAATGTAGACTATTTCTTTTTTGAACTCTTTTGCTTCGTGTAATTCTCCGATTATTTTCTTCATCTTCTTTTTCACCCCGTTGGGGTTTAGTGGTTAGTTATTTTAATAGGGTTTTCAATCTCTTTTCCACAATTCCCGCAAAATAATGCTCCAGCGGCGATGTTAGAGTAATTACACTGTTCGCATTTCGCAAAAAATGTATACAACTCATCTTTAGTTTTTTCCCAAACTACTTTAGTCTTTTCCATAATTTATACCTTTAGGTTATTATTTATTGGGGGAGATAAACGCTTTTTGATAATTTCCACATACTCTGGTTCTTTTTCAATTAAGATGAAGTTTCGTTTAAGGTTTCTGGCGGCGACTCCTGTTGTACCACTTCCTGCACAGTTATCTAAAACTAAATCTCCTTCGTTGGTATATGTTTTGATTAGGTATTCAAAGAGTGCTACGGGTTTTTGAGTGGGGTGTAAACCCCTATCACCACTTGCACGATTATTAAACTCTTGGACAGATGATGGATAACGCAATTCGTCTGCCATTTCATTAAACTCTCCATTCATAGCACCGACAAATTCGCCTGATTTATGCCTTGTTGCTTCACTGAAAGAATGTTTTACTCGTTCAGCTCCACTTCCTTGTCGTTCCTCTTTAATTGGATAGTAATTTACTTTCCCTTTTGCAAAAACCAATACGTCCTCGTGTTCTTTCATTGGTGCATATTTCGCTTGTGCGAAGTTTGAAGCACATCTCTTTTTGTAAATCCAAGAATACTTAAACATATCAGGATTACTCATAACCAAAGCACTTGTAAAGGGTTGTGAAGCTGTTAAAACTATCGCACCATTGTCTTTGATTATTCTTTTGTATTCTTTCCATAGTGGCTCAAAGGTAATAATTGTATCCCACTTACAAGCAGTCGTTCCGTAAGGCAAATCACAAAGAATCATATCAATACTCTTATCGGGTATATTCTTCATTTCTATGAGGCAATCGCCTAAAATTATCTGTTCCATTTATTTAATTATTTACTCAATCTCCGTTAATTTATACCGCTTTCCGTTTAAAGTAATTTCAGAAATACAAAGCGTCAAAGGTTCAGAAGAGTCAGAATCTCCAAGTTTCAAAGAATCGCGAGAGACAACCTGGTAGCCAGCGCGCCAATCGCGCGGATCCGCAACCGAGGCGGCAAGGACGAGCCAGTAGCGGAGGACGGAGAGCCAGTAAGCGTCCACGGCCCAGAGAGTATTACTCTTATCTCTAATATAAAATATATTGGCGTTATAGTTTTCCTTGTCCAATAAATCATTTTTCATCGCATACGCCAAATCCCCCAAGGTACACTCGTTGGGCTTTAATTCTGCTAGGATTTCTTTATCCGTCATACCTCGTTCTAGTTTTTTGATAGTGAAGGTCGCCTCTTTGGGCAGGACAACCTCCATCTCTGAAAAATGTTCTTTGAAATTAGAACCCATCCAGCCGATGTCGTTTTTGCCTTCTCTAAAAAATGTGTTCATATCAGTTGTCTTTAGGCCCCGGATAATTTCCCTCCTCAATAATCGGAATGTCGTCGTCAATGTTTTTAGGGATAGTAACTGGCGGTTTTTCTTTGACCTTTCCCTCCTCGACTTCCGGCCGGTGGCTGGCGCTCGGTACTCCCGGGCCGGCCGCGTCAACGTGCATCCGTTCGATTCCCTCCCCTTCAAAATCCTTTTCAATGGCTTGCTGAAGGTCTGGCGTCTTCGGGAGCAGTTTGGCTAATTGCAGCAGGCAGGTTTTCTTCCACATCCATTTTTCCGGGTCTTTGTCGCTGTTCCAGGGGCTGTCCGCGGTGTTTTTTGCTTTGCTCAGGTTTTTTATGGACAGCACGGCGTCCTTGTCCATCACCTTGAAGGTTTTGGTTCCGTCGCGCATGGTTGCTACCACATAAACCCCGATCGGGTCGCCCTTCGGTTTTCCGAACATGGCCGGCTTGTGCGCCAGCTTTGTCTCCAGGCCCTCCTGGTAGTCAAATTCGTCGTTCTGGTAGATGATGTTGGCCGTTATCGTGCTGATGCGCTCCGTCCGGTATAAAAGCGTCACTACGCCCTGGTAGCCCAGCTGGAACTTCGCTTCGCGGCCGTAGGGAATGATGTATGCCTCTCCGCCCACGCCGCTTGGCATAAACCTGAATTGCGCGCTCTGGACGAACGCAATCATCAGCGACGTCTGGTCGCATTCCAATAGTTTCGGCACTCGCCGCACGTAGTCGATGGCCGCGGTCATGAACCGCAGCGCCTCGTCTTTGTTGCCGCCGAAATAGTTTTGCACCTGTTTCGAATAATCCCGCTGCATTACTACCTTCAGCTGGTCGATTTGCACCGGCGCTTTCGCATTGGAACGCACCGCCACATGTGTTGGTTGTTTTTCGTTGCTCATATTTTTTTGTTGGTGAATGCTATTCTTCGTCTATGAAGTCAGGAGATTCGTCTTCTTCGTCCTCCTCGTCTTCCATCCCCTCCGGCTCATCTTCTTCGTCCTCGCCGCCCAGGTTGCTTATTTCCTGGTCGTCTTCCCACTTCATTTTTTCTTCGATGTCTGCTACTTCTTGCATGGTTTTTTTATTACTTTTTTATTGCGCTGATGGTTATGCGCGGCGGCCGCTGTTGCGTCTTTACGATCTGCTCGCGCAGTTCCGCCGGGATTTTTCCGGATGCAATCAGGGCGTCAATTACCGCTATGTCTGCCCAGGTTTGCGTCTGCGGGGTTACCGTCACCTTGTTGTCGCCGTCGCTCACGCTCTCCATTGTTTCCGCTACGGTGTCCCGGAGGTCGTTCTCCGTGTCTATTACTCGCATTACCAGCGCCTTGTGAGCTGAAAATACGGCTTCGTTTTGCTTCCGGTGGTCTTCTACGGCTTGTACGGCTTCGCTGTATCGTGACAATGATGTTGCTGCATCCATGGTTTTGTTTTTTTAGAGCTTGATTCCTTTGGACTCAAACTCGTTGATGAATTTAATAATGTTTTCTCCCTTTAAATGGTATTTCGTTCCGCGTCCCGTGCCGGTAATGTTTGCCTTCAGGATATTCCTTTTTACGCTATCCGAAGCCACGAGCTTTCTTGCCGACCAGAAAGAATCTGCCCATGGTATCATTTTACCCTTCACTACGGCGCTCAACGTGTACCACTTCTGCGGTTCTATCGTTGTTTTGTTTTCTGTTTTCATTGGTTTATTGTATGTCCCTTACCACTTCTTGTCAAACCTTGCGACTGTGGATAAATCAAACGGGCGGCGTTCCGTACTTTTTGGTGCATGCCGGGAACTGCACGGCCCAGTCAATCGTTGCGGAACTTTGAATCATCCGGCTGGTTATTTCCACCTGCTCGTCCGGATCCATGTAGTTGCCCACCTGAATGCCGTAGGCCTTGGCGAAGGCGTAGAAGGTTGCCGGCTTGAATTGTAACAGGCCAAAACTTTTTGTCCCATCTTTGTCTTTCGGGTTTATGGCCGCCGGGTTTCCGCTGCTTTCGCAGGTTATCAGCTTTGCCAGCCACGTCACCTGGGCGCCGGTCAGCTGTGCTACCGCCTCTGTGGCCGCCACGGAAGGGGTGTAGAGCGTTGAAATGACCTTGATTGGTTGCGCGAGTACTGTTTGGGCTTCCGTCGCCACCTGCGTGGCAATTTTGGCGTCCTGCGCGTGTTGCGGCGATGCCAGCGAGGCGGTTATCATCATTGCTGTCAAAAGAACTGCTTTGGTTGGTATGTTCATGGTTTTTTTGAGGGGAGTTATCCCCTCTTAATTATACCATTTCCCGCACTGGTTTATGCAACCTTGTCAAGCTACTCTGCCCCGGACATGTCGCTGTCGTCATCTGGCGGCAGTTTTTCGTCCACCCCCTCGATCTGGTAGGTCATCTTCGCCATGTCGCGAAGGTAGTCGTACACCTCCGCTACCGCCTGGTCTTCGTCCTTTGCGGTCACGGTCATCTTGCCGCTGAAGAATATAGTGAATTCGTGCATGGTTTTTTAATTTACTTTTTCTGCGCTCGCTTCCGGCAGTTTTTGCGTCCTCTCTGCATCGGCCTGTTTCTTTTCCCGGTGTCTCTGGTTTGCCCTGCGGCCGCCTTCCAGGGTGCAGGCCTTTGAGCAATACGATGACTTTTTGTATCCAAGCGCGCCGCCGCATACTTTGCACCTTCTCGTCGATACGCCACGGGCGCCGTACTCCTTTGCTACCTGCATGATTTCGTTCGGGTCGTCGGACTCAATCTGAATCCCGCCCGGCAATGTTATCTTTAGCATGTTATTTTTTTACGTGATTAATAATTGCTCCGCTGAATGTTTTAAACTCGGGCCGGGCGCATTCCTCTGATTTCAAATGCTCGGCCAGCTCCTTTGCGGTTCGCACCTCCTTGTGGCACGTCCGGCAAATGAGCGCGTCTCCCCATCCTATTTTCTCTATGTTTTGCTCCCCCTCGTTCATCGTTTGTTTGATTCGTTACCTATTACTAGTTTCGTGCCGTCCGGCATTCGCGCTATTACGTTGTCGCGGCCGGCCGCGCTCTTGATCCACTCCGGCTTTATTTTCCAGTAGTTGGCCGTCGATTCCCAGTATTCCCGCGGCATTGAAATGATTGTTTCCGGCTTCTCCGCGTCCAGCTTACCGGTGATTATTTGCTTCATGTGTTCTTGTTGTTTTCCCACTCCTCCATTAGCGCTTTCCAGTCCGGCCCGAAGAAATCCTCTGGCGATTCTCCGGTCAATTCTTCAAACTCTTTTTTTGTCATTGAATTGGCGCCGTTACTGGTATTTTCCAATAAGCGCATTGCGCGGCCTCGTCCTTAGTCAAATAAAAACCTTTGAATTGCGTGGCCTGTTGTTGCCATTGGTAGCACTGAACTTGGTCTTGGCCGTCTAATGCTTTAACAAACCCGTAGGCCATTAAAATTACCAGCCCGGCGCAGGCGCAAATCGCCAACGCCCCGATGCTCAATGTTTTTTGTAGTGTGTGCATGTTATTCGCAGTGAGTTACTAATGTTTGGAGGAGGTGGTCGTAGTCTCCTGATGTGGCTTCGCTTCTCACTTCCGCTATTTCTTCAGGACTCCATCCCTCGCGTCGCGCTTGCCGGCTGAATGTTCCCAACAATACGAATGCGTTTCCGTCTAGCCCTACCAAATCTAATGTTACCCTTTTGCTCATGTGTTTTTTGTTTAATTGTATCCTACGTCCATTATGGTTTTCTTATCATTCCTTGTCAACCCTTGTAAATGGCACAAGCTGTGGATAACTTTTGTAAGCAAAAAACCGGTAATCGCCGGCTTCTGCTTCCCCGTAAAAAATGGTGCGTAGGATTAGGCGCACCGAGCTGCCTGGAATGATGCAACTATGAAATTGCATCCGGTACAAAAGGCCGAGCAACTGTGCCAAAAAACCGAACTTCCAAACAGCGCGGTGCGTCAAATCTATGCACCTTGCTGTAAAACCTATGCAGCAGGCGTCGTGGTGCTCGTGCTGGTTGCCGGCTTGATTACTCCCACGTCTACGAACATTTTCCGCGCTACTCCGTAAACAATCATTACCGCTGATGCCAGCTGCGCCAGGATGCTTACTACGGAAATCAGGCCGTTTGCCAAGCCCGTTATTTCCTGCTGTCCTAAGTTCAAATGAGCCAAACCTGCCACCGTTATCACCGTCGGAAGGACTGCCAGAATGAATCCCTTTACGGTCAGGGAAAGCTGGTCTGGATTTACGCTTGAAGAAAAAATTGCTGGGATTTTCATGTTTTTTTATTTATTTAATATTGAGCGATGCTGTCATCACGCACGCCAGCGGAACGGTCAGCGCGAGCTTCTTCTCCGGGCTTGCGTTGAATTCGCTGTCGAGCACTTCGATGTTGCTGTCGATTTTATAGACGTCGCGGGAGTGTTGGTACACTTTCGCGGCCGCCGGCTGTTCTACCCCATCGAGCATGGAACCCACGGCTGCGGCGAAATGCAACGGGCTTACCGTCAGCGCCTTTTGGAGCAGTGGGATGTTCGGCGCGTTCCAGTCGCCGTTTACGATGCATTGCCATGTCCATTGAAAAATGACCGCGGCAAGCTGGCCGTCTTTTATGACGCTGGCGTCCGGGGTGGCGTAGTATTCTGCGCGCGTGAATCCCGGAGCCAAGTTCGGCCATTTCGTTTTTGGAACGAATCCGTCTCGGTTGAGGCATTTCCAAAAATCATCCATCGGCAGGCCGTTTGCCGTGGTTCCGTTCATGGCTGAGCTGAACCGTACCGAAAGCGAAATCTGCGCGTTCTCATTCATGAATCCGTTGGCCGGGTCTTCCAGGAAAGCAATCAGCGGTTCCGGGAGCTGTTCGGTTGCGATGGCGTAGTTCATGATCATTTCCACGGCGTGAATGCCGGCTTGCGTTACGCAGTTGTCCTCGTCAAAACTTCCGGCCCATTGGTTGTCGGACGGGAGCGTTATGTATGGACTCCAGTCTCCGGCGGTGTTTTTTATTACCGGCTCTACCACTAGGTCGCTCCCCATTGCTGTCGGCGCCTGGACGTGTGATTGGTCTGTCATGGTTTTTTTGTTTTAATTTTTTACGCTGCCGCTTCCGGTGCTGGCGGTGTCAGCACTTTTACTAAGTTGTTGATGGAGTTGGTCAGTTCCGTCATCCTTTTTTCTGCCAAATCTGCCACGATGCTCGCCGTATTTTTTGCAATTAAAATGTTTTCAGCGGCCAGCCGCGCTACCTCCGGGGCGTCTGATAGGAACTTCTGCATGGCTGGGTCGCGGCCCTGTAAAATGTCAGACAACACTTTGATCTGTCCCTGCATGTTGGCTATTTGCTTTCCCTGGTCTATCTCCTTGGCGCGGAGAAGGTCAATCTCTTTTTCCTGTACCTCCGTGGTCGTCTTTAGGTTGTTGATCAGGTTGGTGGCCGTCAGGTCGTTATCCGCGCGCCGGCTCCGCTGCTGCCGGTTGAAAAAACCCGATACGGCGAATCCGCCGGCAATAACATATCCGCCGAAGGTGAGGGCTGTTCCCAGGATGGTTGAGGTGTCAGTCATTTTGGTTTAGCTTATTGCTTCCCATACAAAGTGAGCCGTACCCGATGGTGAATTTGATGACGTCCAGGTGATGGTAATGTTGGTGCCGTCAAAGGTCACGCTTCCACTTAGGGTATTAGATCCGTTTCCGCTTGAGAATACTATCGCGTAGGTGGTGCTGTCTCCGCTGATGCCTTGGCCCACCTGTACGCTTATTCCGGCTTGCCCGGCTCCGTTTATTACTCCCTCCATTATTTCCAAATCTCCGGAGTCTAATTCCATACCGCGGATTCTTACCATTTTGGGAGTCCTCCCTAAGCCGTGGGCGATGGTCGTCGTAGTCGTACTTGACATACTGTGCGTGAATGTTCCGATGGCATTGGGCTGAATGTAAAGGGCGCTTACAATTTGCATGTAGGTTCCGTCGTAGATGGCTTCTACCACCATGCCGCTTTGGATGTCTCCGGCCGCCAAATCAACACCGCCGAGCTTCTTTAGCGTTTTTGCTCCCAATGAGCTCACGTTCAAAGTCGCAGCTCCGGTGTTAGTGAAGTTTGCCTTGAATTTGTACTTTGCTCCGGCCGTGTACGCTCCTGAGTTCAACGTAGGGGCCAAAACGTAGGCATTGGCGCTTCCGCTGCTCGCCGCGTAGACAAACTGCCCCTCTGCAAGGGCTATTCCGTCTGCGGCTGTTATGGGACTTCCGGCGACGATTGACATAGGTTTATGTGGTTAATTCCTGATTTTCTCCGAGCGGCAAATCGTAGAGCGTCTGTTTGTCGGGGATTGCCACGGTCACGTCGTCTACCGTTATGCTCTGGATGTTGTGTTCGTATCCCAGCTTATTCAACCAGCGGTAAACCCACACCATCCAGCTCTGCGGAGCGATGGCGTCTTCGTCTATGTCTATCGTGAAGCCTATTTTTTTGGTTACGGTTGCCATTGCTTATAATTGCCTCTAACTTTTTTATTTACTTTTCACTAGGGAAAATGAATTGCTTATCACTACGAAAGGGTGTATTGACAGGATACCGTCATTGTTTCTGTGCTCGTTTTCGTCCATCCCCCGGTCAGGGCGTGCGTGAACATTTGGCCGCTGTTTGCGGTTCCGCTGCCGTCAATGAATGTGCCGAACTCGTTGTAGGTTCCGTTGCAGTCTGCGGCGGTAAAAAAGAAATCTATAAATGCGTTGTTGGTGGTAAAACTGGCGCTGGCTACCGTCTTGCGGAATACTTCCGTCCCCAGTTGCGTGTCGGCGTTCGTCGGCGCGGTGCTGGCGGTTCCCAATGCTCCGTAGTTTATCACTCCAGTGTAGGTGGTGGTGTTGGCTAATCGCTGGGCCAAAACGGAACGGCCGGCGGTCACTACAATGTTGCGCACTATTTTTTCGCCTACCTGAAACTTCGCCAACTTCTCGGTCAGGTTTTTGTAGGTGATGTAGTGCTCGGCTTGCTCCGCTGCGGTTTTGCAGGCGCGGTATTTTTGGGAGTGCGCCTGAATTTCTTCCGCCAGCTGTTTTGCTTCGGCGCTCTCCGTGTTGTAGCGCGTAAAAATATGCACTCCTTTAATTTCCATTTGCTCGGCGAGTTGGTTCATGGTTTTTTTGTAATTTGTAAAATGGGCACGCGATTACGCACGCGTGCAGTGCGGGGTTGCTATCACTGGTCGTGATGGCCTTCGTAGGGGTTTTCTGTGGCGGCTTCGGCCGGGTGGAACGTCATCGTTTGACCTTCTTCCATCTTCTGGGCAATCTCAATGCGGAGAGGCGTTTTAGATAGGCGTGCAGTCTGCATCGCTCTCCTGATTTCTGTCTCCGCATCTTCCGAGTCCTCCACGTTGTAGATGTAGAATGTTTTGATAACATCGTACTCTTTCATCGCAACCTCCTTGTGAAGTAATACTTTGCCTCCACGAAAAGACGAACAACCACCATCGCCGCAACGAACATCACTACCAGCACCAGCCAGAAGGGGAACAACAACAGTCTCCAGTTACTTGCCATGACATTCTCCCTCCTGTTGGTTGATTTCCTCCTCCAAAATGAGAACAACTACTCGCCTGCTCGGGTCGGTGGTGTAGGTAAGCCACATTAGCTTGCGCCACAGTGAACTGATGTCTGCGGTGTCGTCTAGGTATTCTTCCTCCAAGAAGTGACGCTTTGGTTTCATTTGATTCTCCTTGGTAGAAAAATCATGCCGTTCCAAAAGTTCGCCAGAAGGAAATCGAGTATCTCCTCGGGGTTTCGGTTGGAAAAAAGCTGATGATACAAGGCGTGCTGACGAGCGTTGACCGTTACCTGATTCCACGGTTCGTTGCGTAGCTGCGGGTATTGCGATCGGGGAAAGACGTGATGAGTGTCCGTTCCGTACTTGCGGCGTTGTTTGCCTTTTTTACCCACGGATAACTCCTTTGTTTGAAAGGTGCTGCAATCGGCTGAGGACGGAGATTGGTGAACGCAATCCCCTTCCTGAACCGACTGGTTGTAAGGATTTTGATTCTACAACGACGTCTATGTATACAAACAGGGATTTTATGCCTCCCGAACCTTGTATGCCTTAAAGATAAAACCTCTCTGTTTTTCGCCTCGCTATATCCTATTGCAGGTGCGAGGTTTTTTAATCGGCTGCGGGGTGGGAATCCTAATCCTAGGATTACTAGACGCGCGCTAACTCCCACCCCGCAAGCGACTATTAAGCAATTATAGCACCCTCTGATTTTTCAAACAACCGTCAACCCCATTGAGCCAGGTTCCAGTAGGCGGTGGTTGCTCCCGGGTCGGTCTGCCATTTGTACGGCGGCGTGAAAAGCGCCATGGCTATTGTCTCGGCCGTCGTTACGGTTTCGTTGTCGGTCTTCTCGTTGCCGTTTTGCGTTATCGTCTCGGCGGTCGTTACCACGTCGGCCAGCGACAGCACTTTTTGAAGCAATCCGGATGTGTCCATGGGCGTTTGCGGTTCGGCCAATGCCTGCAAAAAGTCCAGGACTCCGATCAGGCGGCCGCCGAAGGTGATGTCGTAGAAGTATTCGATGCTGCTGCCGCTTTCCGCCAGCGTGGTTACTATTTTTTGGACGATGTAGACGGTGCTGCCTGAAATCCCCCAGCTCGGCAGGTATACGGTTATCGCTTGGCCCGCGGCAAAGAATCCCGGCTTTGTCAGCAGTCCGGTGCGCGTTTGAAACTCCCCTGATAAAATCGGGAATGAAAAAGCCAGCAGCTCCGTGAGCGCCTGAATTACTGCCTGGTCTTGGGAGGTTATGGTCGGGTCGCTTATGGTGTCCTTGTGGATGCCGTCGCCGCCTTCCAGCGCCTGCATGGCTATGATGCTGGTTGCGTCTTTTACTTCCGTAATAATGGGCACCGGATAGGTGTATTTCACTTTTATCTTGTAGCCGGACGCCGGGGTTGTCGTTCCGCTTCCCACCCTGATTGATCCGCGCGTCGGCGAGTAAACCGAATAGTAAAGCGTTTCATCGTCTACGGGGTCAACACCAAATGTTTTCGTGACGTACCCCGAGCCGCTGTCTAGGTCTACTTCTTGCATGGTTTGGACGGGGTAAAGCAAAACCCACTCTCGGGCCACGCCGTCGCATTTTATTTCTTGAGTGTAGGCCGCGCTCTCGCTCGTTCCGCCCAGCACTACGATGTCGTTTTTTACCTGAGTCACGTCCACTGAAATCTGCATGCCTTCAATCCAGTTTTTGCTGGTGTCGGTTATTTGCTCCGGGGCTGGCAGGGCTTGAGTTGGGCTTATGAAATAAACCACCTTGTCGTATCCCATCCACCAGATGCAGCCGGTCAGCTTGGCTAATGTTTCGAATGCCTGCCTGATGGTCGTGTGGTTGAAGGTTACGGTCGAAAGGATGGGCGGACTGATTGCCGAAACTCCTGCGTAGCTTATGCCGTACCTGGAGTCGATGTCGTTGGTGATGATGTCGGTTACTATTTCATAAAGCGTCCAGTCGGTGTAGGCGCCCTGCACCGTTTTGTTGATTAAAATGTAGGTGTAGTCGGTCGCTTCAATGGCGAAACTGATTAGCTCGCCGGCGCCGATTTCGGTCGGCGTCATCTTCGTAATAAAACCGCCGAACAGTGTTCGGCTGCCGTCTTTGAAAATAATCTCTTGGCCTGCCGTTGGCGGCGTCTGGCCTTTCTTGATGTTCAGGGTGATGTCCAGCGTGTCGCCCTGGTTTTGGATTTGGGAGGTTATCTGCGCGGTGCCGGTAACGTAGCGCGGCATGAAGTCAACCCCTCCGATTGTCAGCGTGAGCGTACTCATGGGCTAGATGTGGATTAGTTTTGCGTTTACCAAAAGCGGCCGGAGGGTCTGGTCTATCATTTTCCGCATGGCCTGCAGGTCGCTTTGGTTCCGCACCACAGGATTGTTGATGTTGATTACCACTCCACCGTTCCCTGCTGCCCCTGTGATGCCTCCCCCTGCGCCCGAAAGGGGAATGACGGCTTCCGGCCCGGCTTCTCCGATTAAAGCTATTGTAGGGCTTGTTACGATGCCTCCGTCAGCCAGGGCGATGTCCGGTACCAGTGGAATTTGCGGGGCCTTTGCTCCGACGACCGATGCTCCTTTTGCCGCGACTGAATTTACCGCGGTGATCATTACGTTTATTTTATCTACAATCCAATTTATTGAAGTAACGATGGTCGCTTCCACCACCTGCCATGCGGCGGTCACTCCTGAAGTCAGTCCATCCCATAGAGAGTTCCACGCATTCGTCAGTGGCGCTCGGTACATTTCAAACTGCGCAACCATCCAAGTCCATCCGTCGCCTACTATTGATTTTACTTTCGCCCAAGCCGTAGTCAAAACTGCCACCGTGTTATTCCATAGGGTACTCCATGAGTTTTCAACAAACGATAGCAAATCTGAAAAACCCGTTTGAATCATCAGCCATTGCTGTTTCAAGAAATTAACCATCGAGTTCCACAAGGCCGTCAGGACGGAACCTACCATGCTCCATGATGTTTTCCATAGGTTTTCTATAAAATTCAGGGACGCTGAAAATACGGCTTGAACTGTCGCCCAGCTTGTCTTCAGGAAGTTAATGGACGACTGGAAAACCTGCACGATGTTTATTCCCATCAGACCGAAGGCATCAACTACCAGGCCAACGATCAAGTCCAGCGCGAATTGGAAAACCGCTTCGATGCCTTTCCACGCCACTCCTGCGCCGTCTGCTATAGCACTCCACAGGTTTGACAAAAACGTCTTATTGGAATTCAGTTCTGCCTGCATGCCACTAACCGTATTCGTTAAAAACGTCTTATTGGAATTCAGTTCTGCCTTCGTACCAGCGCTCAAATCAGATAAAAACGTCTTATTGGAAGCAAGTTCCGCCTTGGAACCATTGCTCAGGTCGTTGAAAGTGCTTTTTATTCCCCCCCACGTTGCTTCCGTCACCGATTTTATCGAGTTCCATGACGACGCAACGAAGCCGCTGATCGCTGAAATTGAGTTTATAAAAGTGCTCTTTATGGCTGTCCACATTCCGTCAAAAAACGGCGCAAAAGTACTCCAGTTTTCATACACTATGTACGCTATGGCCGCCAGCGCCACCACGGCCGCGACGATCGCCCACACAATTGGGCCGCCGGCAATAAAAGATACCCATAAGTCTGATACTACCCCTCCGAGAAAAGCGAATGCTCCCGCGCTTGCATCGATTGACACAGCCGCTACGGCGGCTTCCGTGGCTGCGGTTCCAAAAAAGAACGTTACAACCGCCCCCAGTCCCGAGAATATAGTGCCGAATGCTATAAGCACCGCGCCTATTCCGTAAATAACCGGCCCTAGTATCGCTGCTCCGGCTGCGAATATAATAATAAAATCCTGCCAAAATGGGCTCAACTTTGAGAACCAGTTCGCTACGTCTTCGATTGCCTTAGCCAAAATCGGGAAAACCTGCGCTTCCAATGGCATCATGGCGTTTCCTATTTCAATGCTGGCTGCTGATGCGGCCGCCTTCATGCGCGCAAAGTACGCCGCGGTCGTTTCTCCTTGCGCTTGAACGTACCCGGAGAACTGCGCGGTGCCGCCGGCCAGCCCGTTGAAGGCGGTTTGCATTTGGTCTAAGTTTTGCAGCAGCGTTTCAATGGCTCCCGACGATCTGCCTCCACCGAACGCTTTGGATAGCACGTCGTTTTGTTGCACCGCGGTCAAACCTGTTTTTGTCAGGTGACTCTCGAGTTGTTGCAGTGCAGGGATAAGTCCCTCCTTTCGCATAGTGTTGGCGAGATCGGTTTGACTCAATCCTATGGTTGCAAACGCTTTCTGGGCGGTCGCTGATGGCGATGAGAGCTGAGAAAACATTAAGCCTACCCTTGTTGCGGCCTGCTGTGCAGGGATGCCTTCCCTGGTCATCGTATCCAAGGCTGCTGCCACGTCGTTGATTCCCAATCCGGCCGACTCAGCTTTTGGAATAATTCCCGTGCCCATGGCTCCGATTAAATCGTTCATGGTCATTACACCTTGACCCACCGTCGCGTTCAACAAGGCCATCACGTTCTGCGAGTCGCTGGTGGCGCTGTGCGTCGCGTTCATTACGGTCACGAGCTGCTGGGCCACCGTATTCAAATCCGTCCCGCTTACGTCGGCCCCTTCCATGGCCGACTTTAAAACATTCATGGCGTCGGTTCCGCGAAATCCTGCCGATTCTACATAATAAAGCCCATTGGCTATTTCCAGCGGGGTTTGCTGCGCCCCATTTAAGGCCATGTTTAGAATCTCCTGCGACATGTTCTTCACTTCCGCTGCGCTTGCTCCGGCTCCCGTCTGCACTTTCAGCATGGCAGCCTGAAAATCGTTCGCCGATGTCATCGCCAGCGTTCCCAATGCTACCAGCGGCACGGTCAAACCCACCGTCATCCTCTGGCCGGCGTAGGTCATGTTTTCTCCGGTGGACGTCAAAATAGACCCCATGGCGGATAACTTTTGCCCTACTGTCGCGGCCGCGTTTCCTACCGTCTGGCCCATTGAGTCCAGGTTGTTTGCCAGCGTCTTTAAACCCGCGCTGGCTTCATCCTGCAGCTGCACTACGATGCTTAGTGAATTGTCGTCAGCCATGGGCTTGGTTCTTTTTTAGTTCCTGGTCGGCCAGCTTCTGCTCGATGACGTACTTTTGAACCGCCAAATCAAGCAGCCAGGACGGCTGGCTTAGATAGGTGTGCCAATCCCAGCCGTACTCTTTCATTATTTGGAGCGTCAAAACGTCCCCGCTTAGACGGCCGTCGTAGAGTCTGCGGAGGTCGTCGGCGTATTCGGAGCTTTTTTTTTATCTGCGGTGGCTTCTTCTACCAAAGCCATTACCTCATCGCTGTCGTCAGCGGGCAAACCCAGCACTTGCTCCGGGATGCTTTTCGTCTTGTCTACGCCCGGGCCGTCTACGGAAAAAACCACGGCGGTTACTGCGCGGTCTTGGGCGATGTTCGCTTTGCTCGCTTTCATGCTGTAGGAAACTCCGTTTTTCTGCTCGGTGTTTCCGTTGAGCATGATGTCTTCAGTGAACGAGTCCTTGATGTGCCGCTTGTCTCCGCCGGTAATAAATGGCCGGAGCACTACCGTGTACCCGTTTACTGTGGTGATGGTTTTGTTGCTGGTTTCCATGGTTTTGTTTTTTGCCGGGGACATTGCTGCCCCCGGCGGTTAATTTTTACTAGTAGTCTGTTCCGTCGTCGGTGTTGGTTATGACTGCGCCGAATTCCAGGTCGGTGGCGTCGTACTGCACCGTGAATTCCTGCTTCAAGTAGTTTACGCCGTTGATGTTGTATTCCACCGGCGCTTTCGTCAGAATCAGCTTGCCGTACTTCAGAATAATCTGCTCAAAGCTCGGCACTACGCCAACCTGCGCTCCGGTTAACTCCACGACGAGGGCTTGTTTGGTGTTATTCTGGTAGCGTGCCAGGTCGGTCGTGTTCGAGAACTGGATGACGTAGGTTCCGGTTATTTCCAAATCTCCGGCGATCCACCCGCCGTTTATCGGCGTGTTGGCCCCCGAAAGGAATGCATCGGCGAATGCCACGTTATTTTTTCCGGCCAATGAGAAACTTACCAGTGGCGTCGGGCCTGCTCCTACTCCTGGGGTTCCTGCGTCCATTGTCGCGCCGTCCCATGAGAGATAAGTTGATGTCGTGGTCGTCACGATCGCGTTGGCGAGCGTTCCGTTTACTATTGCCTTGATTACTTGCGTCGTGTCGGCGTTTGCGGTGGCTATAACAAGCGGGTGGGCTACCGTTCCTGTCCCGTAGGTCGTTCCGGCTCCGCTGCTGCCGTTGATGGCGCTTTTGATGTTATCCAATGAGTCGGCTGCGGCTGCTCCAATCAACACTTCGTAAGGTGCGCCGGTCAGTGTCGTTTTGTAGGTGTAGGTGATGGTTCCGATTACCACAACGTCTCCGTCGCTCGGCTTCGTCGCGTCGCTCGTCAGGGTCGCGCTGGCCGGGCTTCCGATGGCGTTTGAGAGACTGGTTCCGAAGAATGCCAGCAACTGGTTGCGGCTGAATAGGGTCTGTTGGCTATAGCTCGGGCTGATTGAGCTGGTATCCGGGAAGTTTCCCAAAAGACCGATTTTCACTTTTGCAAAATCTTTGTCTACCGTCAGGTCAAAGGTGTCAACCACCACGTTGGCGTAGCGTTCCGTTTGCAGCGCTCCTTGCATGATTGTCAGGGTTGCGGTCTTCATGCTGGCGTTGGCGTTCTGAATTGCCATCGTGTGGTCGTAGACGGTCGTTTCTCCGGAGTGGTCGGCGGTTGTCCGGCTTCCCATGAACAGCTCCAAAAAGAACGGCAGGTTTCGCACCGTCGGCACGAATTCAATCGTTCCCTTTCCGTACTTGTTGATGACGATGCTGTCGCTCGTTTTGTTTCTGATGCCGCGGGCGCTCTGCAGGAGCGTCTTGTCCGCCATGCTCAGTAAGCTCAAACTCTCCCATTCGATAAATGCGGCGGCTGATACTGGTGTGCCCGGGGTCGTTTCGATCCCGATGCCAACCTGAACTTGGCGGCCGGCTATTGTGTTGTTTGCCATGTGTTGTTAGTTAGTTTTTATTACCTGTTTTGAATAAAGTTTACCGACACTTCTAGCATTCCCTCGATGCCCCAGCTGTTCTGTTTTCGCTTGTCCATCGTGAAGCCGTACTGCACCGTGCTCAGGGTGTTCAGGTCGGTGCGCAGGTTTTGCGCCACGTCCAGCTCTACGTTGTGCCGGATGATTCCCAGCAGCGATTCGGTTTTCAGGGCGTAGGTTCCGTCCTGTCTACCCTCCATTATATCATACAATGAATTGATTCCCCGTACCATAGTCTTGTCGTCATTGACGCTGTCGCGCACGTCCGTTATTACCGTCAGCGAAATGCGAACGGTGTGCTGATCCTGCGTGTTGCTGAAGTTGCTTACCCTGGTGTCGACTTTTGCTAAAATCAGCGCAGGCAGTTCGCTGCTTCCCACTCTCACGGGGTCGCCGAAGTACGTCCGCTTGAACACCTTGGTGGTGGTGTTTATTAAATCGGCGTACTTCTTCAGCACGGGATCGATGTATTGTTGGTCTGCCATGGTTTTATTGGGCGGCTATGGTCTTTTGGAAGTAAGTATTGAAAATGCGGACGATTTGCCGGCGTTGCGCTTCGGCTAGGGCTATCATCGCACGCCGGGGAAGGTTGCCGCTTCTCGGCTGGTTGCTCTGGTGGTATTTGAAATAGTCGGCGGTGTTGAAAACCTGCGCCATGTTGGCCGTCCATAATCCCTGAAAGCTGTTGCGCATGGCTCCTGTGGCCTGCAGGATGCCCTGTCCGGGGTACTTCTTGGCCTTCTGCGCTGCGTAGGCCTGTTTCAATGGAGACCATGTCTGATTGATTACCGCGCCTTCGGTGTTGAATACGTCGTTGCTGAAGATATTTTCTAAAGTTATAGCCGTTTCCTGAAAGGCTGGAGTCCAGTCCTGCACGGCGCCGGCCATGGCTCTCAACCGCCGGCTCAGTTGCGTTTCCCCTTCGATAGTAAAGCTTAAATGCAGGGTAGAGGCCATATTAAAATAACTGATCCATCGTGAAATGCTGCGATGGGCCTCCGTCGCCGGTGTTGTCTACCGTGTTCGGGTAGCTGTTTATGCCCTGCGTCTGCGTCTTGGTTTGAAATTCCTGGTAGTCGCTGGCGATTAATCGCTGGACGCCGTTTTGCACGGCTTTCAAAACCGCCCGGGCTTCTCCGAGCCACTTTACCCCTTCGCCGTCGCTGCCGAATTCCTGGTAGTCCATGTAGCCGGCTGCCAGGAGCGTGGTGACGTTTTCAACGATGAATGGTACTTCCGGAGCGCTTTCGCTCTGATTCACCAGCGGGAGGTCGTAGCGGTTGTAGAGATAGCTGTTTACCTCGTTCTCGGCGCGCTTCCGGTAGATTTCAATGATGCCGTCCGTCAAAAACGGGTTGTTTGTCATGCCGGCTTGTTTCCGGATGGCGAAAATGCTGCAGTACCGCACGCTTTCGTCGGCCAGCACCGCCACGGATTGCGCGATGTCGGTTTCTTCGCTCGTCTGCACGTTCCAGTAGGTGCTTTTAAAGTAAATGTATCCCTCGTCGGTGGTGTATTCAAAATAGGTGCCTTGCGGATCGTTTACCGCGATTGCGGCCGGGCTTCCGTCGCTGGTCAGTTCCGCGTAGCTTCCGCCTTCCGTCGTGCAACCGTAAAACTTCCGCTGGTTGTAGCGGTATTTTACAATCGGTTCGTAGGCGAAGTGTTTTTTTCTCAGGACTGCTACCGTGATGCTCTGCTCCGTCACGGAGGCCACCTGGCAAATTTCCGCCTGGTCGCTGCCTTCGGGACCGACTACAATGTAGTCGTTTTCCAAGATGCCGTCGGAGTTTTCCGTAGGAATTACCGCATTGTCGCCGGCGTTTACGTCAGCTGATAGGCGTGTGCGGTTGCGCTTGATAAAGTCCTCGGTTGGAGAGAGAAGTGTGAGCATGTTATTTTTAGTACCTTACTTCTTTATCGTGTTTTCGGCTGTTGCAGCTGTTTTTGCTTTTGGCATTATAGAATGGTCGTTTGTTGTTTGGTGGTCAGCGGAGCTATGCGGTTGCTGTTTCCTAATGTTACCACGGTTTTCTCCAGCGTTGAAGTCATCGGCGCGCGGGACAGCGCGGTTGCCATTACGGCGGCGCGGTTTTCAGTCGTCAGCAGGCTCACGATGCGCCGGGTGGCGTTGAAAACGGCCTGCTGGAATGGTGTCAGCGCTCCGTACTCCGTTTGCCCGTATGCTGTGCCGCCGTATATCATGGTCTTTAGTCGTCGTCAATAATGTCGTAAATGGATAAAAGCTGCGGGGTGGTGATGTCGTTGGGCACGTCTTTCAGTGCTACCTTGTACAACTTCACCTTCACGTCGCCCTCCATGATTTTTTCCAAATCTTCCAACTGCTTTTTCCGTTCTTTTATTGCCTTGGCGAACTTTTTCTGCAGCGGCTCCAGCTCCTTGTCAAATTTCTCCTGGTCTAAAATCACGTACTCGTTTTCAATGATTACCAGCCGCTTGTTTTCGTCGCGCTTGCCGTACTTTTTTACCGATTCCATACGGGCGTTGTCGTATTCTTCGTATTCCTTTGAAAACTTAAGGGCTTTGATAATCGGCTCGGCTTCCGGTTCCAAAATCTTCACGTTTTTGGCTACGGCGTAGGCGAACTTGGCGCCCTTGTGATCCATCTTGCTCAATGCTCCGTATAAGCGGAGGATTTTTAACTTTTTCATTTTTTGTTTTTTTGTTTGTTGGAAACTATGCCGGAGAAAGTGCATCCAGTTGCGTTTGGTAGTTCGCTTTCTGGGTGTTTAGATTCGCCAACGTGAGGGCGTTCTGGCTCGTTTGAACGGCCAGTGTTGCGTTCGCCTGTTCTATTTGCGCGTCTACTAATGCGATTTGAGCGTTGAGCTGTGTTGCTGTTTGTGCCATATTATTTATTTTAATGATTTAATTTTACGATGCTGCGATAATAGATGAAATAAATCCATTAGTAATTACGATTGAACCTCCAAATGTTCCAGAAATAGGGTAACTACCATCCGACAACAAGGAGATTGATTTGATTGGATTATTCTGAAAGTCAATGTAGTTTCCTGATTGTATCGTAATCGGGTCATACAAAAGAATCGGCGAACCAGCATTATTATTGGATAATGTTGCTACGCCTTCCAGTGAGTTTCCGTTTAAGGTAACTGGTTGGTTTAGGGTAATGAATGTGCCTCCGCTACTGATAAGATTAGATTGGTTCAGGTCTAACGGTTGACTACTCACCATCACTAACCCCGAAACTCCCGATACTTGGAAAATCGCACTAGCGTCGGCTGCGTAAAACGTGATGTACGTTCCGTCAATACTGATGCCGTTGTTGGCGTTTGCGGTTGAACGGATGCTCGCCGATTCGTTGGTGGGGATTACTAGGTAGTTTGGTATCATTGTACCACCCGCGCCGTCGCCGGTCAAAAAGGTATTTGCTGCGTTGTCTTGCAGATATGGCTGGTTGCTCGCTACTGAAAATACTAAGTTTCCGTTGCGGTTCCAAACCGTAGGCTCGTATGATCCGGCTGCGTTTTCTCCAATCATCGGCAAGCCGCTTTGACTATTCCAAGTGGTAGGACTTCCGTTTGAATCATAGCCGGTGCCCGGCGCTCCGCTTACGTTGCTCGTCAAAAGATTTCCAAAGCCATCGGTTCCCAGAATGGTATTCCCCGGGAATGCCAGCGCTTGAATAATAGCTGTGCTTACATCAACAATAAAAGGGAGAGAACCGCCGCCTCCGCCTGCTGCCCATTTAACTCCCAATGTTGCGGTGCTGTCGGCCGTTAGAACGTATCCGTCTGTTCCAACGGGGATGCGGGCGTCCCCCGAACCATAACCCCATATGTCGCCCTTGGTGGTCAGCGGCGACGTGCCGCTTGGTTGGGCTATCCAAGAAAGAGTACCTGAACCGTTGGTTGAAAGAATGTAGGTGCTCGTTCCGCCGGTTATTGAAATGTTGGAAAGGCTGAACGTCTGCTTTGCCAGCCACGTGTTGGGGTTGCTGAGATTTATTCCCACCGTTGCCGCGGCCGCGCCGGTGTATGACTCTGAAAATGTCAGCGTGGCGTTCGTGGCCGTCAATGCGAATAGGTTATTTCCCAACGAGACGCCGGAGATGGTTGAGTTGGCAAGGTAAGTATTCGCTATGGCCGTTCCGTGCCAAACGCCGGCGGTTATCGTGCCTACGGTGGCGATGTCCGTTCCTGTCAGTTTTGAGGCGGCAATGCTTCCCGCCAGCATTGCGCTCGTAACCTTGCCGGATCCGATGGTCGTCGTGATTGACGTTGTGCCGCTTCCTGAAATGTCGCCGGAAAGTGTGATGCTCTGGTTGGCGGTTATGTAACCTGCACCGTTAACCAACTGGTTGTTGTTTGTCGGGATTGTCGGCTTGCCGGCAAGGTCTGAATATGCGCCGGTGCTCGCAACCGTCGCCAGCGCCGAAACTAATCCGGCGGCATACGTTTCCGCGTTTGATTGTGCGGTTGCTGCGGCTCCCGCAAGGTCAAAGTACCCGGTGTTTTGGGCAGCCGCCGTTCCCAACGTCGGGCTGCCGGTCAAATCACTGTATGCGCCGGTGGTTGCCACGGTTGCCAGGTCTGGTGCTCCGGTAAGGTCGGCGTACGATCCTGAAAATGCCACCGCGGCCAGTTCGTTAATCAATGCCTGCAGGTCGCTGGTCGCGGCTTTGGAGTTTATCTCCGTTTGGATGTCCGTCAAAACCTTGGCGGTCATGCCGGCTATCATTTTGTAAATCTTCCCGGCTACGTTCTTGGTAGAAGCGCTGGTGCCCTCCTGGGCGCGCAAAATCGTCAACGTGTCGGTCGCTATGTTCGTCACCCGCACTATTTCCTTATTCGGGTCGTCTGACGGGTCGGGGTAGTCGCTGGAGTTCCACCAGACGGCATTAAACGGCGTTGCTGGCAGTTTCGCGCCATCGCCGGCCGCAAGCACCACTTCCGTTGCGGAAGCGTCGTACAGGGCTGAAACGGTCACTTTAGCGAAGTTTTTGGCGGCGTCTAGCGACATGGTTGTTTTTTTCGGATAAAAAGCGGAGTGCCATTAAATAGCGGCTCCGCTTTTTAGCTTTTGATTTTTAGCGTGGCCGTTAGTTGGTTCCGATGATAATGGTAGGGGCTGCGGATCCGGTGATGACAACGTAGGCGCTCCCCGAAGAAAGCAGGTATCCTAAACTGTCATTTCGGCCGGCTGACCAGTTCGCGGTGATGCCTTGGTAGACAATCGGGCCGGCGCTGGTGGTTCCGTTGTAGATGGTTATTTCCGCGGTCGTTCCAACGGCTGCCTCAAAGATGTTCATCAGCGTGCTGGCCGCTACGGCTACTCCGGCAGTCACGGTAATCGTGAAAATGTCCCCGAGCGTGTGGCCCGTCGTTGCCGCAAAAGTAATCGTCACACCGTTTGCCAGCGTTTGCGCGCTGCCGGTCAAAGCGATTGACGAACCGTAGGCACCGCCATCCGTTGAAAGCTCGTAGTGGTCGGTTCCGCCCGCGGTCGTTATTTTCACGTTGTAAACGTGATCTACAAGAGCCGTGCTGGTTCCCCCCGACGTCGCGTCGTTCAAACCTGAGCCGGTTGTCTGAACAACCGCGCCTATTACGGATGTCAACGCATTGAAGAAATTAGGCGTTACCTGGGATAGCTTTCCTAGGAGTTGAGCGACTGCTTTTGAAACTGATGACATGGTTTTTTATTTAGTTTAGGTCTGACTTCGCGGTTGGCTGTTCGGCGGTGTCGGTGTTTACTGCGGTGTCGGCCGCTGCCGCTTCTGCCGTGGCTTCAACAGTGATGCTGTCGGCCGCCGGTGTTTCCGGCGCTGCTGTTGGCGCTGTGGCGTCGTTTGTGGCGTCTGCGGCTTCAACTGCCGCCGGCGCTGCGGTTTTCTCCGGTGAAGGTGCCCAGGTGTCCGGTTTTGCCGGTACGGGAGCTTCCACGGTGGCTTGGCTCTCGTTGGCTACTATGCTCTTGGCTTCTTCTATGCTGGTTGCCCCTTCAAAGAAACGAAGCGCTCCGCCTATTAAATTCTTAAACTCGGCGTACTCGCCCTGGAGAAATTCTCCGGGCGCGTACTCCGTGCTGTTGTGTTTGATTCGGCTTAGAACTTGAAAAATGCTCATAGGTTTTGTTTGTTAGAGGTTTATAATCCTTGGACGTATTCCACGAAGATAACCATCTTTCCAGCGGTCAAAGCGTGCAACCCTACGGTCACTACGATTTCCCGTTCGGCGGTCAATGCTATTTGCGTGGCTGCCATTCTCGCTGCGGCCAAGATTCCGGTGTCTCCGGCTACCGTCGCTTCTGCCGGGTTTCCAGGGAGGCATCCGGACAGTCCGGCGTTCCAAGGGTTTGATCCGTCTGATACGGCGATGCCAACTACCAAATCACCTGCGGTTTGCAGGGTCAAGGCGATGGTTCCGGCGTTCGTGCTGGCCGTGGTGAAGCTCGTCTTCACTTGGTACCATGCGCGGGTTACGATTGCTCCGGTAGGAATAAAAACGCCCGTGCCGTGTGAGGCTACGGTTTCGTTACTTACTCCTGAGCTGTCTTTCCCTGCGGTGTCAAAAATGGCGGCTGCCATTTTAGCTGCTACCAATCCGCTTGATGCGACTCTTGGGCCGCGCTGGCTGCGGAATTCCGGGGCTACCAGAATTAATTGAGATGTTTTGACTGACATATTCGTGTATTTTTATTTTGAGCTGTGGCCTTGGATTCGATCCCCGGCTGCCATCGTTTTCGTGTTGCCAGGAAAACGATGGCAAGCTCTTTTACTTAATACTAGGCTACTGCTGCGACGATGAGGTAACCGGCGCCGACTGATACTACTTTTTGAACGTAGTTGTCGTTTCCGATTCTCACGTAGGTGCCCTCTCTATCTTCGTCCCTCCAGCGCTTCACAATGCGTTGGCTGTAGGTGAAGGTGTAACCGAGGGTTACTTGCTTCAACCGTACTTGAGGAGCGATGAATGCTAGGATAGCGTCCTTTCCCCAGATGTATGAGAGACTGTCGGTCTGTCCTTCGTGTGCGGTGTTGCTTCCGGCTTCTCCTACCAGGATGGTTTGAACCTGGAAGATTCTGGCCAGCAATTCTTCCGTCAAAACTCCGAGCTGGCTGTACTTTACGCGCTCGATGATTTGAGGGTGTTCGGCCAAAATGTCAAATACCTGCTTTCCCATGATCAGGGTGTTCGGCTTTTTGAAGGTGTTCTGGTGAACGGTGCTTCGGCCGGTGCGGATATCTCCAATCGGGTCTGAGTTGGTGTAATCGCTCCACTGGCTCGTTCCGGACAACGTGGTGTTGTTTGTCAGGGTGGCGGTGCTGCGGATCAGCGTGGCTAATTTCTGCTCACGGTCTAAGAGCAATTTTTCCGTTACGGTTTCCGTTTCGTCTACCAACGGGTTCAACGCTGCGTCGGCCTGGTCTTGCACTTCGTCGGAAATAAATCCTTTCAGTGCGTGGTCGTCGCAAGCGAATGTTCCTGATGGCGCTACTCCGAAGTCCACTTCGTTGGCTCCTGAACCGGCTGCGCGGGTTGTTGAATCAATGCGCAGGTTTGATTTGTCGTAAATGTAGTATTTGCCGGTCTGTTTTGCCACTTTTACCATCGGGAAAATCAAGTCGGCAATGAAGGTATCATTGGCGTATTTGATTGACACATTGGAAAGCGCTGGATCGACGACTACGTCTTGTTGAACTAGCATGTTGGTTTATGTTGGATTAATAAATTTGCCGGTGATTAGAAGCTCTGTTTGCCGAATGCTCCGAGCTGGACTTCTACGATGTCTCCGCTTACTGCCGATGACAAGGCGATTCCCAACTGCACGTCCTTGTTGGTCGTGGTCGTTACAGCGTGTCCTGATCCGTCTGATGTCACTCGGTCGCCCCGCGTGATGGTTCCCCCGGCGATTACTTTGGTGCTTCCCAGCCATCGTACCAAAGCGGCTGCTCCGGCGGCTGGCTTGTTTTGCAACACTCCCACAATCGGGTCGGTGCTGGCGGCTGCAATAACGACTGATTGGTCGTTGCTGACGTCCACTTTTACGATCACGAACTCTGTTGCCAGGGCTGCGGTCGCAATGAACGATTTCTCAAAATCTCTTATAGCTTGTGACATAGTTGTTTGGTTGTTTGGTTAATTATGCGTTGACCTGACCTTGGAGCTCTGCGTCGTAGCGTGCGGTCAATCCTTCGGTTTCGGCGAATACCTGGCGGAGCGCTTCGGAGTACTTCAGCTCCTTGTTTTCCGACATTTTCTTGCCTACTTTGGCGTCCACTTCTGCCTGCACGGTTCCTTCTGCGGCTTTGGAGTCAACTCCCAGCTCTTTGAAGATTTGCGTTTGCGGCAACTGTCCTACCAGCTCGGAGAACTTGGCTTTTTGGCCTTCGTTCAATGTTTCTATGAAAGCCTGGAGGGTGTCCTTGCTTTTTGGCAGAAACTTTCCGTTCTTGTTTGATTCGCTGAAGGTCATGGTTGAAACAGCCGCGACCACTTTGGCCCGGTTCAATTCGGCGAATGCTTTGGCTCCCTCATCTGCTTTACTGCGGAGGGCTTTCAACTCGCTGGCGCTGATTTGCACTTTCTCGGAAGCTGCCACCTTGTCGGTTCCGTCTGCGTTCTTTCCGGCGGCTACGTTGGCGTCCTCGGTTGCCTTTGCGTCGGCTGCGGCCTTGTCGGCTGCTTCTTTGGCTGCGACTTCTTCGGCTGTCGGCGCCGGGGCTTCAATCACGGAAGCGAAGGCTGTTTTCTGTTCGTCGGTCAATTCCGTAAGGTTGGCGTTGAGGAATGTTTTTTCCTCGGCGGTCAAATCTTCCGGCTTTTTTGCTACTAATTCTTGGATTGTCATGGTTGGTTCGTTGAATTGTTTTTTTAATGCTTTTTCTGAAAATACGATGGCTTCCAGCTCTTTAAAGTATGGCGCCTTCGTTAATGCGCCGCCGGTCAGCACGTTTCGGTAGAGCTGATGGCTCTCGGGGTCTTCGTACATTGCGTAGAATTCCGGCGAGAAAAACTTGTATTGCCTGTCGCTCAAAGCCTGCTCCCCTATTTCGTTCCATTCTACGGTTCCCCATAAACCGTCCGGTCTGGCCTCTACTTGCTTTATCCAACCTACCGCCGGGAGTTCCTGCATTCCCTCATGGCCTGCGGTGATTGGCACGCCCTTGCGGATGTTCGCGTTGAAGTTTTGCGCGAATTCCCTGATGTCGGATGAAGCTATTACAATCGGGCCGTATACGTCGTGCTCCCATTGTCCTATCGGCAGAACTTGGATGGTGGCCGGGATTGCCGCCTCATCATCCGCGTTTTCGTCAAAGGCAAAGGGGAATACTCCCACGTACCGTTCGCTGGCTTTTTCCTTTTCAAGAGTGTCCTGCGTTCTCTTTTTCATGGTCATTAATAAATTATAGCACCGTTTCTGTTTGTCAACAACTCTGTCAAGTCCTATTTGCTTTTTGCGTCCTTGCGGCGTTGGGCTTCCGCGGCTGCAGGGCTGTTCGGTTGTACGATCGGCGCTTTCGGTTGAATCAACTGGTTGGGCTGGCCGCCGTAGTAGTTTCCCACGTTGTCGGGCACGCCCGTTATTTCCGGCGGGTTCTGCTCGTCGTTCATAATTTCCACCCAGATGCCGCGGCAGTTGGTGTGAAAAGAATCGGTTGCGGCCCAGTCGTCGTCCGGGCTTATCGTCAGGCCGTCCATGCTCAAACAAAAGTCACAGGTGCGCTCGTCCAACACCTCGCTGCGCTGCAAGGCGTAAATGTCGCTGGCGTTCCGTTCGAATACGTCGTTTCGTCCCATGTTGATGCCCTGGTTAATCAAAAGCCCGGCGGTGTTGGTTACCGCGCTGTCGATGGCGTCGTTCAGGGTTGAGTCGATGCCGGCGCTGGTTTCGTATGAGCTTTGGTTCTGGTTAAGAGAGTTTACCGCCGCCACTTTCGCCTTTGATACCAAATCCGAGGCGGTCTTCGTCGCTACCGTGTTTGAAAGCAGCTTGATGTTGGCGAGCGTGTCTGCCGTGCTGGGAGGCACCTTGATGCCCATTTCTTTGCTCACGTTGTTTTTTCCGTATTCGTAGGCGCTTTTCATCGCGTCGTTCACTAAGGCCGCGTAATCGGCTACAAAGCCCATCTCGAGCGAATCAATCGCCTTTTGGTCGCCGGCCGCTACGGCGTCGTGCAACTTTGCCATGAAGGTGTCTTTCTCTTTCTGCAGCAGCGCTTTGGCTTCGGCTGAAAAGGAGTCCTGCATGGAATCCATCGTGTCCTCTATGTCCTGGAAGTTTACCTTCTGCTCGGCGAAGGTCAAAGGTCGCCATGACATGAATCCGCTGCCGTCGTCAAATCTCCTCAGCATTGTCCCGGCGTATTCGTGGGCGTTTTTTTTCGGAGGCAACTTCTTGGCTCCGGCGTCCGTTTTGGCGTTCTCTTGTTTCGTCGGGGCTTGCTTTTTGGCGTCCTTGGCGGCTTTGTCCACCTTGGCGTTTTTGCCGGCTGGAGTATTCGGTGCTTTCTTTTGCACCGGCTTTCCCGAGGGAGTTTTGGTTGGAGGGGTATTTTTGTCCACCGGCTCGTTCTCATCCGGTTCAACGGGATCACCGTTTTCGTCTTCCGCCGGAATGTCGTCAATGTTTGAGTCGCTTTCGTCCTGTTCTTCCGCGCTCGGATCGCCTTCCGCTTCGGCGTCTATCTGCTCTTGCGTGCGCGGTGGAAGGCCTAGCGCGGCGCGAATGTATTGCTGGTCGTCCTCGGTCGGTGTCAGCGCTCCGGCGGTCACTAGCTGGCTGTAAGCGGTTCCCAGCGCGGTGATGTCTACCTTCGTGATGCCTGAAAAGTCTAACTGCGGGTAAACCTTCACGTCGTCAAAATTCAAATCTACCAGCTCTTTAATCAAATCCTTGTTTACTACACCCGATAGGATGTTGGCTATGGACTCCATGGCCTTCAAGAACAGATCGCTGTGGTCTTGGCTCAATGCCCGACTTCCGCTGCTCGCTTTGCTGGCTCCCAATTCCAAAAACTGCGCCAGGACGCTTTGCAGAATGGCTTTGTCGTGGTGCTGGATGCTGGTGGCCGGGTCGCGCGTTGTTTTGCCGCCCATGTCCATGAATGATGCCTTGTAGCCCGGCGGCACTACCATGTAGGCGTTTTGGTTTCCGCGGAGGTTCTGTGCGGCGGTTTGCGCCTTTACTTCGTCGGCGGCGGTGTAGCCGGCGGGCATTTCAATCATCGGGACGCCCATGCCTTGTCGCTCAAAGGCTACGCCGTCGATGTGGTAGAAGGTATTTTTGTAGTAGTAGTGTTTGTAGGCGGCGCGCAGCATGCTGGTTCCCCACCAGTTGTCCCCTTCGCGCTCGTTTACGAAAATCAGCATTTTGCTTCCGGGAATCATCGCCAGCACGCCGTCCTGCCTTATTTGCTGGATGCCGAACGTCCGGTCGGGCAGTTCCCATTGAAGGATTGACTTTGGCAAACGCGGGGCCATCTTGGTTACGGTGACGTATTGTTTCCCTTCGTGCTCAACCACTCCGTATACTTTTTCAAAAACCATCACGCCGAAAGAAACCATCAGCAATGCCTGGCGAATAAAATCGTCCCAGACGATGTCCATCCAATCAAACAGCGCATGCTCTACGAAGTTTGCTATTTCCTGGTTCTTTTCGGATTGCACGGGGTCTTCGTCAACGATCGGGTTTACAAACCATTGGGCGCGTCTTATCGGCAGCGTGCAGACTAAAACGGCGGCCCGAATCGTGCCGTCTGATTTTCTCATCTCGTCGAACACCCTGATGCCCTGAATGCCTTGGAGCTGCGAGTTGTATTCTTCCGTGATTATTCCGTGGAGCGTTCTCGTTCCGGAATCTCCCAGCTCGGCGCGCGGAAACGACCGCTGCAAAGGAATCGACGGGAGTGTCTTTTGGTTTGCCCGTTCTAAGCTGACGGGGTTGGGGCCGGCTGATGGAACGCCGGGGTTTGGTTCTGCTGCCGTTAACGACCTCTTTATCTCAAACCCGAATATTTTGGCCATGGTGTAAAATTAAAACACTTTTTTTATCAGAGCTGATGTTGCCGAATCGTTTTCCATTCTTACCGGCTCCGGCTCGGTTCTTCTTTTTGGGCGGTCGCTGATGCTCTGCGTCGGGATTGAGCGTACGAATTGCCCTAGCTTGAAATGCTGCAGGGCGCACATGGTCGAGTCGGGGATGTGGTCGTCTTTCTTCATGGCCTTGTCGGTTCCCTCCTGGTAGCGGTAGCGTTTGTATTGCCAGAATGCGTCGCGGAATCGTTTTGGTATTTTTATCTTACGCTGTTCGAAGTGTGCGCGCAAATTTCCCAGCATTCCCAGCGAACCTTCCGGCCCGGGCGTTCCGTACTTCTCCTTTGAAAAAACCACTTCTATTACCGCGCAACCTAGTCCTGCTTTCGCCAGGGCGTTCTGGAGCGCTACGTTTTCAAACTTGCCGGCGCTGTCGGCGTAAATCATCCGTATTCCGTGCGCTCTCACTTTTGAAACTATCGCGTTGATGATGTCTTCGCTCGGCGTCTGGTGGTAGTTGTTGTTGTCGAGCATTGCCACCAGTCCGTCGGTGTAGCCCATCCATTCCGTTACGGAGGTCATGCTGCTGAATCCCCAGTCAATTCCCAACACCACCGTCGCACCCGTTTGGTAATTATACCGCTTGTCAACCGTCTCGTCAAAGACTGCCGCATCCACGTCTTCCGGTTTAAGCACTAAACCCGCGGCGCTCGGCCGGCTTCCCAAGTATTCCACCTCGAACCAGTCCTCAGTCGGTTTTTCTTTCCAGGCCTGGAAAATGTTCTCAATCGGCACCCATCCCTCCGGGTCGCCGGTTCTGCCGTTGGCGTATTTGCGCAGCTTGTCTATGCCGCTTATTTTCTTTACGTCTTCGCGTTCCCATATCTTCGCTTCAAAGGGTTTGCAAACGTCAAAAATGTCCCACTGAATCCTATGGTAGCCGCGCTGCTCGGCGCTGTCCCATGTTTCCTGAAAAATGCCGTATATTTTATGAAAGGTACTCGCCATGACCACCAGCGGGTGCTCCGAGTCGTTTACCATTGGCAGGGCTGAATGCACCAGCGCGTCATCGGTTTCGCAGGTTTCGTCTGAAATCAAAACGTCCGGGTGTTTACCTCGGACTGCTTTCTCTGAAGCCGTTACGCACGAGAATCGGTTGCCGGTGATGGCCCGCGTTTCGTCCATCGTCACGTTCCCGGCTACGTTATGCAAAATGCTCGGGTCTATTTCGCAGTAGTCTTTGAAATAGCCGTACACAATGTTTGCCTGGACTAAACTGCCGCCCATGTTCACGACGCTGCGGTCTTTCAAGTACCACAAGTCGAAGCCCGCGGTTCCTAACAGCTTACTCTTGCCACCACCGCGCGGCGCCTTGATAATGATGCGAGAATAGCGGCCGCTCCAAATCGCCGCGTATGCATCTTCGATTACCTTTGGAAATTTGACCGGCGGGTTTGTCTGGTACGTCCGGTGCAGCCCTATCGGCGCCTTCGCGAACTTCTCCTTCAGCGACATACTCGCCATCGCTGTTTTGAAGACGTCCAGAATTACGAAGGGCTTCCGCGGTGACCAGGATTCTTCTGAGGTGTTCATAGGATTCTATTTTTTCTTTTTCCGGCATTGCCTCAATCAAGAAGCGAATGTCGTTTTGACTTATCTCGACTTTGGTGGTGTTGTCTATTTTCGTTTCCTCAATCCATCCCTCAAAGTATTTCAGCCATATGCGCTGGCTGTCGCTGTTGCCTTTTACCGCTGATGCGTAAATTCCCTGAACTACCGCCGGCGTCCGGTCGCGCGCCCACGACTTTAGTACGGCCATGCGCCTTGGCTGAAAATCCGCGCGCTGCTTCCACTTCCAAGCTGTCACCATGCTGATGTGGTAGTATTCGCAGAATGACTCCTGTGTTTCAAGCCCCAGGCGTCGCTGCTCCATCGGCGGCATGGCGCTCCAAATGATAAACTCATCGTAAATAGCCACCTTGTTTGGCAGCGGTCGCTCGGTATCTTTGCTTTCGTTCGTCTTTATTTTTTTTTCATCTGCCATATGCTCTGTGGTGTTTTCTTAATTCTACCACCTTTTTAAACCATTAATGCATTACCTTAACTCTCACCCCTCTTTCACCGCTTTCTTTCCTGTCAGCTTCTCCCACCGTTTTATAATTACGTCTACGTATCGCGGATCCAATTCCATCGTGTAGCAAATGCGATTCAGGTCGTCGGCGGCGATCAGCGTGCTGCCGCTGCCCCCGAATAAATCCAGCACGATGTCGTCTCTCTTGCTGCTGTTCCGGATTGCAATGCTCACCAGCTTCAGCGGCTTTTGTGTCGGATGGTCGTACTTCATTTCCCGGTGCAAGCGCCACACGGTGCTCTCACCGGCTTCGTCGCGCTTCACCATGCTCCGCAGCTCCTTTAGCAGCTCCTCGTCAGTCGGTTCTTCTGTCCATTCGGTGTACTGTTTCCGGTCACCAAAAAAATCAGGTTTTCCGTTTTTCTTAAAGCAATACAGAATCGGCTCGTGCTTGTATCGGTAGTCACCAAATCCATAGCTCGCAACTTTTTTTACCCATATGATTTGATTCCGCACCGTAAAATCGTTGGCATTCAGTGCATCTTCAAATTCCCGGTGGGTTCGGCTGGCGTAGCAGGTATAAAGCGCGCCATCGGCCCTCAGCGCGTACCAGTAGCTCTTAAACCAGGCCGTCAGCATCGTTCTAAATTCCGCTTCACTCATGTTGTCGTTCTGAATGGTGGTGCTCGTATTCTTTCCGTGCCCTTTATAGTTGACGTTGTATGGAGGGTCTGTGAATACCATATCGGCCTTTTGGCCCCCCCCCC
>Ga0207933_1000482_pt1 | contig 38793 bp, 41 predicted proteins | sample NGESurdeep092012_4_FD_184488 | JGI IMG/M metagenome (GOLD analysis project Ga0207933, IMG submission 184488) | Arctic peat soil microbial communities from Barrow, Alaska - NGEE Surface sample F53-3 deep-092012 (SPAdes) | ecosystem: Environmental > Terrestrial > Soil > Wetlands > Peat ... | reverse complement strand
GATCGAGCAATATGTGACCCGCAAGGCGCAGGCCGAACTGGTGACCTCGTTGCGCGCCAGCGCCAAAATCGAGAAAATGTATACGGTCGCCCCGGCGGATCAGGCCGTGCCCGCCGCGCCCGCTGCGCCCGCTGCTCCGGAAAAGAAGTAAGCCCGATCGCACTCATCAAATAAAAACGTCATGGCCGGGCTTGCCCCGGCCATCCACGTCTTTTATGCCGATGCATCACAAGCCGTGGATGCCCGGCACAAGCCCGGGCATGACGCTGGAGAGCGCATGTCCACTTCCATCTCTCCCCTCGCCCCGACGCAGGTGCCGGACTTGCCGGCGATTGCCGGCGTGCGGATTGCCACGGCGCAAGCCGGCATCCGTTACGCCAACCGCACCGATGTGCTGCTGGCGCTGTTCGAATCCGGCACCGCCGCCGCCGGCGTGTTCACCCAATCGAAATGCCCGTCGGCGCCGGTCGAATGGTGCCGCGCTAAAGTCAAAGCGGGAAAAGCGCGCGCGCTGGTGGTCAATTCCGGCAACGCCAATGCCTTCACCGGCAAGAGCGGCCGCGCGGCGACCAAACTCACCGCCGATATCGCCGCCAAAACGACCGGTTGCAAGACGGCGGAGATTTTCCTCGCATCGACGGGTGTGATCGGCGAGCCGCTCGATGCGTCTAAATTCGCGCCGGTGATGGATAGCCTGGCGGCGCGCGCCAAAGCGGGCGACTTTTTGGCGGCCGCCCAGGCCATCATGACCACCGACACGTTCCCGAAAGTGGCGACCGCGACGGCCAAGATCGGCAAGATCACAGTTACCATCAACGGCATCGCCAAGGGCGCCGGCATGATCGCACCCGACATGGCGACTATGTTGTCGTTCGTGTTCACCGACGCGGCGATTGCCGCGCCGGCTTTGCAGACGCTCATGAAAGAAGGCGTCGCCGATACCTTCAACGCGGTGACCATCGATGGTGATACGTCGACCTCCGACACACTGATGATGTTTGCAACCGGCCAAGCCGGACACCCGCGCATTGCGCGCGCGGCCGATCCCAAGCTCAAGGATTTCAAGCGCGCGTTGCACGCGGTGCTGGCTAATTTATCCGAGCAGGTCGCGCGTGACGGCGAAGGCGCCCGCAAACTGGTGGAGATCGTCGTGGAAGGCGCGGTGTCGAAAGCTTCCGCGCGCCGCATCGCCATGTCGATTGCCAATTCGCCGCTGGTGAAAACGGCGATCGCCGGCGAGGACGCCAATTGGGGCCGCGTCGTGATGGCTGTCGGCAAAGCCGGCGAGCCGGCCGACCGGGATAAATTGTCGATCTGGTTCGGCGGTATCCGGGTCGCGCACAAAGGCGCGCGCGATCCAGGCTATGACGAGGCTGCCGTCAGCGCCGAGATGAAAAAACCCGAAATCTACTTGAAAGTCGCGCTCGGTCTGGGCAAAGGCCGCGACCGTGTACTCACTTGTGACCTGACCAAGGAATACATTGCCATCAACGGCGACTATCGCTCGTAAACCAGCGATTAACCGTCGTGGCAGGACGGGGCGTCCTTGTGAAACGGCTGAATGACCCCTTAACCACGCTTGCCTATCGTCGAAGGGTATAAGGCAGTGAGCGCAAAAATCGTCCTTGTTGCCGCCTGCGCGCTCATCGATGCCGACGGCCGCGTGCTTATCGCGCAGCGTCCGGCCGGCAAGCCGATGGCAGGCTTGTGGGAGTTTCCCGGCGGCAAGGTCGAAGATGGCGAAACGCCGGAACAAAGTTTGATCCGGGAATTGCAAGAGGAACTGGGCATCGTCGTCAATGAAGCCTGTCTCGCACCACTCACTTTCGCGAGCCATGCCTATCCCGGCTTCCATCTCCTGATGCCGCTCTATGTTTGCCGGCGCTGGGAGGGACAAGTCACCGCAACCGAGGGGCAGAAGCTCACCTGGGTAAAACCAAACCGGCTGCGGGATTACGAAATGCCTCCGGCGGACGTGCCGCTGATCTCGCATTTGATGACGCTGCTGTAAGTAACGAGTAACGAGGACGCGCTCATGAGTAAGTCCCTAATCTTGCACCGCTTGCGCGACTTCATCCGCAATGACAGCGGCGCCACCGCGATCGAATATGCGCTCATCGCTTCCGGTATCGCCGGCGCCATCATCGTCGTGGTCCTGACGTTGGGCACCTCGGTGCAAAACATGTACACCAGCGTCTCCAGCAATCTGAATTGACGGGCACGTTACGGCCTTGGCTTTTCGCCGGCCGGAATTTCACGCGTGCCGAGCGCATCGGCGAGACGCGTCGAGGCTGAACCGGGCTTGAGCGGTTTCTGCTGGTTCTCATGCGGCGACCATCCCGACAGCCAGGCAATTTCAAACGTGGCCCGTAGACGCCCGTCGGCATCGGCGAAACGTTGCGCGTAGATTTCCTTTAGCCGTTGCAAGGTCGCGCGCCTGAGCGGCGTGCGGCGGCGCTCGTTCAAGATATTGGTGGCGCCCATGCAGCGCAGATCTTGCATGAGATCGACAACGGACTTGTAGCGCACGGTCAGCCGATCCGAATCGACCACCGGTAGCGCGAAGCCGGCGCGCTGTAGCAGCGCACCCAGTTCGCGCAGGTCGGCGAATGGCGCTACGCGCGGCGATACACCACCTTCGTTTTCGCTTTCGGCTTGCGCGAAGGCCTCGCGCAATTCGGCAAGACTATCGCCGCCGATCAGCGCCGCCAGCAGCAGACCGTCGGGCTTGAGCGCGCGGCGGATCTGCACCAGCGTGCCCGGCAGATCATTCACAAATTGCAGCGCCAGCGCCGACACCACAAGATCGAGCGAGCCATCGCCGAAGGGCAAAAACTCCTCGTCCGCTGCGACGTGCAATTTGTTGTCACTATGGATGCCCGTTGTGGCGGAAATGACGGTCGCGACCTTGCCGCTCTCCATAAGCACGCGGCGCAGGACGTCTGTCGGCGTACCGAGATCGACGGCGCGCTCGAACTGACGCAACACCACGGCCAGGCGATCGCCCAGTTCGGTGGCGACGCGATCGAGCAGGAAAGTAGCTGGCCCAAGCGCCCGCGCGCGCTGCTGGCGCCTTTGTAGCAAGTTGCGGTCGAATATGGTTGGGCTTGCCGACATCTGCTACATTTGCAGCATGAACGAGCTTGTCTCGGCAAGGGAGCCAAGGGAGCCAAGGGACCATAATACGCGAACGCGGGTGGCGCGCGCGGTCGCGCCATTGCGCGCCGCGCTGCGAGTGGCGCTCGACCTGGCGCTGCCGCCGCTATGTCCATCCTGCCGGGACCCACTCGGCGGCGGCGCCGGGTTGTGCGCTGCATGCTGGTCGAAATTATCGCTGATCGAGCCGCCTTATTGTGCACGGCTCGGCATTCCATTCACGTACGATCCCGGCCCCGGGCTGCTGTCGATGGAGGCAATCGCCAACCCTCCGGCTTACGACCGGGCGCGCGCCGCGGTGCGCTACGACGACACCGCCCGCACGCTGGTGCAGTCGTTCAAATACAGCGACCGGCTCGATCTGGCGCCGATGATGGGGCGCTGGATGGCACGCGCCGGCCGCGAATTACTGGCCGACGCCGATGCGCTGCTGCCGGTGCCGCTGCATTGGCGCAGGCTGTGGTCGCGGCGGTTCAATCAATCGGCGGCGCTGGCGAGCACGATTTCAGGAATGTGCGGGGTGCCGGTGATGCATGATGTGCTTAAACGCGTGCGCGCCACACCCCAGCAGGTCGGCCTGTCCAAGACCGAGCGGGCCGACAATGTGCAGGGTGCGTTCCGCGTGCCGGCGGAGGAAAAAGCCAATGTGGCCAGCAGGCGGCTCGTGCTGATCGACGACGTGCTGACCTCGGGAGCCACCGCCGATACCTGCGCGCGTGCTTTGCTGCGCGCCGGCGCCGCGCATGTCGATGTGCTGGTCTTCGCCCGGGTTGTCGCGCCGATGCGCAGTCCCATATAAAGTGGCCGGACCGGCAGCACACACCCAAAAACCTATGCCCCCTATTGATATCTACACCACCCGCTATTGCCCCTATTGCACTGCCGCCAAGGCCCTGCTGAAAAAGAAGGGCGCAGCCTATAATGAGATCGATGTCAGCGGAGACTGGGAGCAGCGCGAAGCCATGATCGAGCGAGCCAATGGACAGATGACCGTACCGCAGATTTTCATCGGCGAGACGCATGTCGGCGGCAGTGACAATCTGTATGCGCTCGAGCGCGCCGGCAAGCTCGATCCCTTGCTCGCAGGCGATGGGAAAACAGCATGAGCGCCACATTCAAGGCCGCGATGATCCAGATGCGCTCGGGCCTCACCCCCGCCGCGAATATCGAGGCGGCCGTGCGCATGATCGGCGAAGCCAAGACGGCCGGCGCCGATTACGTGCTCACGCCCGAGATGACCAACATCATGGAGGTCAAGCGCGATCGGCTGTTCGCAACAATCGTCGACGAAGAAGCCGACACATCCCTCGCCACCTTACGCGAATTGGCGCGCAAGCTTGGCATTTACATCCATATCGGTTCGCTGGCGATTAAACTCACGGCAGAAAAGGCGGCCAATCGTGGGTTCCTGATCGATCCGAAAGGCGAGATCGCCGCACGCTACGACAAGATCCATATGTTCGACGTCGATCTCGGCAACGGCGAAAGCTACCGCGAATCGCGTAGCTACAGCGCGGGCGAGACCGCGGTAATTTCGGATCTGCCTTGGGGCCGACTCGGCTTGACGATCTGCTACGACCTGCGTTTTCCGGCGCTTTATCGCGCGCTGGCCGAAGCCGGCGCAACCATGCTGGCAATTCCCTCCGCCTTCACCCAGCAGACCGGTGAGTCACATTGGCACGTCCTGATTCGCGCTCGCGCGATCGAGAACGGCAGCTTCGTGTTCGCCGCCGCCCAAGCCGGCAAGCACGAAAACGGACGCGAGACTTTCGGCCATTCACTGATCGTCGATCCGTGGGGGCGCATCCTGGCGGAAGGCGGAACCGAGCCGGGCGTCGTGATGGCCGAGATCGATCTCGCCGAGGTGACCAAGGCGCGTTCGCGCATTCCATCGCTACAGCATGGCAGGCGTTTCGAGATCGCAGAGCCCATGAGGGAGCCTACTCACCTGCATATGGTGCGGGGCGCCGAATGATCCATTACGCGCTGGTGTGCGAGCATGGTCACGCCTTCGACAGTTGGTTTGCGGATTCGGCTGCTTATGACAAGCAGACCAAACGCAAGCTCATCGCCTGCCCGCATTGCGGCTCGGTCAAAGTCGATAAGGCGATCATGGCGCCGCGGCTGGCGGGCGCGCGCAAACGCGCGCGGCCTGCCGAAATGCCGGCGCCTCCTGCTGTCACGCTGGAGAAAGCGCCAGAAAAGTCGCCAGTAGCGATGATTTCGCCGCAAGAAAAGGAGCTGCGCTCCAAGCTCAAGGAATTGCGCGACCATCTCACCAAGAACGCGGACCATGTCGGGACGAAATTCCCCGAGGAAGCGCGCAAGATGCATTACGGCGAGACCAAGCACCGCTCGATCTACGGCGAGGCCTCGCCCGACGACGCCAAGAAGCTGACCGAGGAAGGCATCGAATTTCACCCGCTGCCGATTCTGCCGGAAGAGCGGAATTAGTACGCCCACACCAGGAGCGCGACGCCGATCACCACCAGTACGATGCCGGCGCCCTCGCGCGCGCTGGTCGGCTGTTTGAAGACAAAGCGCGTCACGCCTTGCGCGAACAGCACTTCGACCAGCGCCAGCGTGCGCACGCTCGCGGCGGTGGCGATGGCGAAGGCAAGGAACCAGAATTCGGATGCGAAGGCGCCCATGAAACCGGCGAACAGCGAGGGCTTCCATGCTTTGGCAATGGCGCGCAACACCCCGGGGTCGCGTAGCATCAGATAGCCCGATAGCAGGATCGCCTGCATCACCAACCCGACCGCCAGCGTGAAAGTCGCCGCCATGACGAAATGTGGCAGATGCAGCGACAAAATGGCGCCGCGATAACCGATTGCCGACAGCGCGAACAGCGAGCCCGACAGCAGGCCTATGATGGTCGAGCGTTTGGTGCTGACGCTGCCAGCGCCGGGTTTGAGCGAGATCACGATGACGCCGGCGGTCGCGATCAGGATCGCGGCGCCCGACAGCGGCGTGATCTTGTCGCCGAGAAAAATCAGTCCGAACAGCGCCACCTGCACCGGCTCGGTCTTGATATAGGCGTAGGCGACCACGAAAGAGCGCTCGCCCATCACCGACAGCATGGTGGCGGTGGCGCCGATCTGCGTCAGCGCGCCGGCAACCACCCATAACCAGAACACCGATGGCGGATTGGGCAGGCTATAACCGGCAAAGACCATCACCCCCGGCAGAAAGATAAAAAGCGCAAACGGAAAGCCGAACAAAAAGCGCACATGCGTGGCGCCGACGGTGCCGAGCGTCGCGGTCAATTCGCGCTGCATGGCGTTGCGCGCGGTCTGAGCCGCCGCGGCGATCAACGTGAAAACGGCCCAGAGCATTGCGACGCGCTACTTTTGTTTTACTCGTGGCCGTTCCGCCGCCAGCATGTAATTCACGTCCATGTCCGACGACAACTGCCAGCGGTCAGCGAGCAAGTTATAGATCACGCCGCGTTCGCCGGTCACGTCGAGGCCGGCGTTTTCGAAGGCAAGTTCGAGCTCATTGGGCGTGACGAATTTGTCCCACTGGTGCGTGCCGCGTGGCAACCAGCGCAGCACGTATTCGGCGCCGATAATGGCAAGCGCAAAGCTCTTGAGCGTGCGGTTGAGCGTAGCCGCGATCATCAGCCCATTCGGCTTGACCATCGAGGCGCAGGTGGCGACGAAGGATTTAACGTCGGCGACGTGTTCGACCACTTCCATCGCCAGCACCACGTCGAAGCTCTCGCCGGCTTCGGCCAGCGCCTCCGCGGTAGTGGCGCGATAATCGACCGCGACGCCGCTTTGCTCGGCATGCGCGCCGGCCGCGGCGATATTCTCCGCCGACGGATCGGCGCCGACCATCTGCGCGCCCAACCGCGCCAGCGGCTCCGACAGGATGCCGCCGCCACAGCCAATATCGAGCATGCGCAAACCAGCCAAGCAGTCGAGCTTCTTGGGATCGCGGGAAAATTTTTGCGTAGCCTTGTCGCGGATATAAGCCAGCCGCACTGGATTGAACTTGTGCAGCGCCGCCATCGGCCCGCGCGTATCCCACCAGTCGTTGGCATGACGCGAGAAACGCTCGACTTCGGTTTGGTCGATGCTGCTCATTACGACCTGCGCGGCGGATGAACTTTGAGGATGTCGCCGGCTTTGTTCGCGGTGACCCAGCCGTCGTCGCTACGATCTTCTACCCAGACTTCCCACTCGATCGCCTGAGCCGGATTTCCAGGCTCGGTGATATGGATTTGGCCGACTTTGCCATTTGGCATCTGCAAGGCCTGTTTGGCCGCCGCCATCACCTTTGGCAATACCGACCAATCGACGTCATCGGTCGAAAACAGCGCCACCGGCATCCCCGGATTGGGCGTCTGGATCGGATCGTCGCCGCTGTAGAGCATACCGTTGAGATTCCAAACCCATCCGCCGACCTTGCCGGGATAAGTCGGGCTGGCGCCGGTGAACCAGAGATAACTGTCGCTGAAATTGAACCGCCGGATCTTCGGCCCGGGGCCGAGCGTCGCTCGGATTTCGGCGATGGCGTCGGTGAGCGGCTTGCCGCCTTTGTACATATCGAGTTTTTGCGCGCGCAAAGTACTGTCAAAATTTCCGCCGGTGATGGCGCCCTTGGCGTTGGCGAAAATCGACGCCTGCTCGCGGCCGCTACTTACTTGCAGTGTCCAGCGAACGTCGCCATTTGAGGGCGAGGGAATAAGAAATATCCGGCGCTGGATATTCACTTTAAGGACGCGGGCCGGATCTTGTAGACCGGCGCGCGCGATCGCAGCTTGCGCGAGCTTCGGATAGGCGGCGAAGTCGACATCCGCAAGGTTGAAGAGATTTTCCTCAAGCTTGGGATTGATCAAAGTCGGGTCTACCGCACTCGGTCCACGGGTTCCTTCCCAACTCACGATGTTGCGGATGGTCTGGTAATAGTGCGACCAGGCATCGATGTGGTTGGGCGAAGCCGGGTCCTGCATTTGCAGGGTAAACTCGCTATCGTCAGTGTCGATGCGAAAGGCGCGCGTGCGTTGCCCAATCGCAAGCTGAAGCGCCCCAGCCGCCTCCTTGAACGCGTGTTCGGCGAGCATCGATTCCGGCGCACCCATGTTGCAGGAGCCCAGCAGAGCCATCAACAGCACAAGGCCGGCCGGCCATAGACGATATAATTCCATGGAGCCCTCAGCGCGCCGTCACGTGATTGCGGAAGTCGAGCGGCGCGCCGATGTTATGCAGCCGTTCGATGATATTTTCTCCCGTGCCATGAATCGTGATGTCGCCGAAGTTGAGGAGTCTGCCGAAAATCGATTGATCGACATCGACACTGGCGACCTTATCCATGTTCATTTCAACGGTGTGCCGCTTGATGAAGCCGCGTTTGTATACGACGCGCCGGTCGGTCACATCGATCTCGGTGGTCCAGCGTTTGAACCAGGCCGACGCCAGCGTAACGCCGCCGGCCAGCGTCAAAGCGCCGGCGACGAACATCCAGCTAATGGCGGTTGGTTGGGTGGTCGCAGCGGCCAGCCCCGCCAGGGACCCCACGGCGAGCAGCATCATGATCATGGCGGGGATGTAGATGATCCAATGCAGTTTGCCGGCGTAGAGCACGGTTTCGCCCGGCTGCAGAATTTTATCGATATAGCGCATCGCGGCACCCAAATAGATTAACGCTGAGAGGGGTTTAAGTTGCAGTCGAGGCACCCCGCCGGTATGTATACGCGCCTTTTGCGGCCGGCGCGCGGGGTCTTGAAAACCTTGCGCCGGCCGCTTGTTAGCGCCTTTTGGCGCGTCCGGGAACGGCAGGTTTTCTGAAGTCATGGCTCGCCTGGTGATGAAATTCGGCGGAACGTCGGTCGCCGATCTCGACCGCATCCGTAACGTCGCGCGTCACGTCAAGCGCGAGGTCGACGCCGGCTATGACGTAGCCGTCGTGGTCTCCGCCATGGCTGGGACGACCAATCAATTGGTCGAGTGGACGAAGCTTGCTGCACCCTTGCATGACACACGCGAATACGACGCGGTGCTGGCGACCGGCGAGCAGGTCACCGCGGGACTGCTCGCCCTCGTTCTGGAAGGCATCGGCGTCAATGCGCGCTCCTGGCAGGGCTGGCAATTGCCGATCCTCACCGACAACGCGCACGGCTCGGCGCGCATTCTCAGCGTCAACGGCGAGGAATTGATCAAGCGCTTCAAGGAGCACAAGCAAGTCGCCGTGATCGCCGGCTTCCAGGGCATGCATAAGGAGACCGGCCGCATCACCACGCTCGGCCGCGGCGGCTCGGACACTTCCGCGGTGGCGATCGCCGCCGCCATCGGGGCCGAGCGCTGCGACATCTATACCGACGTGGACGGCGTCTACACCACCGACCCGCGCGTGGTGGCGAAGGCCCACCGCATGGACAAGATCGCCTATGAGGAAATGCTCGAGCTTGCTTCGCTTGGCGCCAAGGTCATGCAGGTGCGCTCGGTCGAGCTTGGCATGGTGCGCAACGTGCCGATTTTCGTGCGATCGAGTTTCGTCAATCCGGAGGACATCGATTCCTCCAAGCCGCCAACCGGTACACTTATTTGCGACGAGGGAGACATCGTGGAACAGCAAGTCGTCACCGGCATCGCCTTCTCCAAGGACGAGGCGCAGATTTCCATCCGCCATGTGCCGGATAAGCCCGGCGTCGCCGCCGCGATCTTCGGCCCACTCGCCGACGCCAATATCAATGTCGACATGATCGTTCAAAACGTCTCGGCCGACGGCGCCACCACCGACCTCACCTTCACCGTGCCGTCGTCGGATTACGAGCGGGCGCGCGCCACTATCGAGAAGGCCAAGAAAGCGATCGGCTATGAAAGGCTGGACGGGGCGACCGACGTCGCCAAGGTTTCGGTCATCGGCATCGGCATGCGCAGCCATGCCGGCGTCGCCGCCATGGCGTTCAAGGCGCTGTCCGATCAGAAGATCAATATCCTCGCCATCACCACCTCGGAGATAAAATTCTCCGTGCTGATCAACGCCGGAAAGACCGATATGGCGGTGCGCACGCTGCATACACTGTACGGACTGGATAAATAATCCGCTACACTCGTTAAACTCAAACGTCGCGGCGGCGATCGCTCGCCACTAGCGCCGCGTATAATAACCTGGAGGAATTTCGCCCATGCGTGTCATCGCGATCGAAGAACACTTCACCGTCCCCGCTTTGGTCAAGCGCATCGATCCGGCCGCCATCCACGGGCGCGGCTTCCGGCCGCGCAAGCCGCCGGTCGGCAAGCCGAACCCGATGGAGCTTTTGCCCGAGATGGGTGAAAAACGCCTCAAGTCGATGGACGATGCCGGCATCACCATGCAGGTGCTTTCCAATACCGGCGCCGGGCCCGATCTGGTGCCCGGTCCCGATGGTATCGCCATCGCGCGCGAGATGAACGACACGCTGGCGGAGTCTATTGCCCGGCATCCCGACCGCTTCGCCGGTTTTGCCGTGCTGCCGATGCAGAGCCCCGACGCTTGCGCCGCCGAATTGGCGCGTTGCGTCAAGGAACTGGGTTTCCTCGGCGCGCTGGTCAATGGCACGACCGAGGGCCGCTTCCTCGATCATCCAAGTTACGACGCTATTCTCGCGGCGTGCGTCGAGCTCGACGTCCCGCTCTACATCCATCCGCATCTGGCGCCGGAGCCGGTGCGCCAGGCTTACTACTCAGATCTTGAACCGGGCGCGGGACGCGTGCTGGAAGCCGCCGGCTGGGGCTGGCATTCAGAGACGGCGATCCACCTGTTGCGCTTGGTCCTGGCCGGCAAACTCGACAAGCACCCGAAACTCAAAATCATCATCGGCCACATGGGCGAAATGCTGCCGATGATGCTGGACCGCATCGACGCTGTGTTCGCAAACGATATCGACCACCTGAAGCGGCCGATCAGCCGCGCCATCCTCGACCAGGTCTGGCTCACGACCAGCGGCGTCTTCAACGAACCACCGCTTTTGGCCGCGCTGCTGACCTTCGGTATCGACCGCATCATGTTCTCGGTCGACTACCCATACGCGCCCAATATGGCGGGCCGCCGCTTCCTCGACCGCATCGCGCTGGCGCCGGACGATATGGCCAAGCTCACGCATGCGAACGCGGACGCGCTGTTGAAATTGAAACCCGGGGCGAAATAGCGGTGTCTGCGCTGCTCCGCAGCGCATTTAGCGGGAAATAAGCAGGGGCCGGCGGTTTGGCTTGCCCCTTGCATAGGGCATTGGCTATAGCCTCAAACAAAGTGGCCATGGGTTCCGGACCCGCGGTCGCACTTCGTACATGATCGGATCGTAGACGGGCTGCGGCCCGAGCGGCCTAAAGGACCTGACAATGCGTGGCGCGCTGGGCGGTCCGCGCGTGCTGTTACGACGGCTTCGCGAAGTGATGGCGGAGCCGGTCAGCGCGCAGGATCGTCTCGACAAGGTGGTCGTTTTGATCGCCGCCAACATGGTGGCGGAGGTCTGCTCTGTCTACGTCTTGCGCGTAGACGGAACGCTCGAGCTATACGCCACCGAAGGCTTGAAGCGCGAGGCGGTACACGAAACCGTGCTGAAGGCCGACGAAGGCTTGGTCGGTCTGGTGGCGAGCGAGGCCAACCCGATCAATCTGTCGGACGCACAAGCGCATCCGGCCTTCTCGTTCCGCCCCGAAACCGGCGAAGAAATTTATCGCTCGTTCCTCGGCGTGCCGGTGCTGCGCGCCGGCAATACGCTGGGCGTGCTGGTGGTGCAGAATCGCGCGCGCCGCACTTACACGGAAGAGGAAGAAGAGGCGCTGCAAACGACGGCGATGGTGCTCGCCGAAATGATCGCCTCCGGCGAGCTGTCGTCAATCGCGCGCCCGGGCGCGGAGCCGGCCGCGCGTCACGCGCTCAATATCACGGGCACTGCGCTCTCCGACGGCATCGCGCTCGGCCACGTCGTCTTGCACGAGCCTCGTGTGGTGGTCACCAATGTGATCGCCGACGACGTGCCAAAGGAGCTCAAGCGGCTGGACGCGGCGATTGCCACCTTCCGCGCCGATCTCGACCGTCTGGTCGAGCACGGCGAGGCGGCCGAAGGCGGCGAACATCGCGAGGTGCTCGAAGCCTACCGCATGTTCGGTTACGACCAGGGCTGGCTGCACAAGATGCGCGAGGCGGTGGCGACCGGCCTCACCGCCGAGGCCGGCGTCGAGCGCGTGCAGTCCGACACGCGCGCGCGCATGCTGCGCGCATCCGACCCCTATCTGCGCGAGCGCCTGCATGATCTCGACGATCTGGCCAACCGGCTGATGCGCGTGCTGATGGGTCAGGATCACGCGCCGGGCAAGGAACAGATGCCGGAAAACGCCATCGTCGTGGCGCGCTCCATGGGCCCGGCGGCGTTGCTCGACTACGATCGCAAAAGATTACGCGGGCTGGTGTTGGAAGAAGGCGGCCCGACCTCGCATGTCTCGATCGTGGCGCGCGCGCTCGGCATCCCCACGGTTGGCGAGATCGCCAATGCCACCGGCCTGGTCGAGCAAGGCGACGCCATCATCGTCGACGGCACCACCGGCGAATTGCACTTGCGCCCGGCGCCCGACATCGAAACCGCCTATGGCGAGCGTGTGAAGCTGCGCGCCCGGCGCCAGGCGCAATACCGCGCGCTGCGCGACCGCGCCTGCATCACCAAGGATGGCCACAAAATTGCGTTGATGATCAATGCCGGCCTGTCGATCGACCTGCCCCATCTCGACGACACCGGCGCTGCCGGTATCGGCCTGTTCCGCACTGAATTGCAGTTCATGGTGGCAGCGACCTTGCCACGCACCGGCGACCAGCTCGGGCTTTATCGCACAGTGCTCGATGCCGCCGGCAAACGACCGGTGACCTTCCGTACCCTCGACATAGGCGGCGACAAAGTGCTGCCCTATATGCGCAATGTCGCCGAGGAAAATCCGGCACTCGGCTGGCGCGCCATCAGGCTCGGGCTCGACCGTCCCGGCCTCCTGCGCAGCCAGGTGCGCGCCATGTTGCGCGCCGCCGGCGGGCGCGAATTGCGCTTGATGTTTCCGATGATTTCCATGGTGGAGGAATTCGACAAGGCCAAGGCCCTGGTCGAGGTTGAACTCACGCATCTGCGCCGCCACGGCCACGCCCTGCCCGAGCGGGTGCAGATCGGCACCATGCTCGAAGTGCCGGCGCTCCTGTACCAGCTCGACGAATTGCTCGAGCGGGTGGATTTCCTCTCGGTCGGCTCCAACGACCTGATGCAATTTCTCTATGCCGCCGACCGCGGCAATGCGCGGGTGTCGCATCGGTTCGACATTTTGTCGGCGCCGGTGCTGCGCGCACTCAAGGACATCGCGGACAAAGGCAAGAAGCACGGCAAGCCCGTGGCGCTGTGCGGCGAGCTCGCCTCGCAGCCGATCGGCGCGATGGCGCTGGCCATTCTCGGCTACCGCTCGATGTCGCTCTCGCCGTCGGCGGTCGGCCCCGTCAAGGCGCTGCTGCTCGATCTCGATTGCAGCAAGGGCGAAGCCGCCATCCTGCCGTTTCTGGCGCAGCCGGTCGGCAGCGTCTCCATCCGCCACAAGCTCGAGGGCTTCGCGGCGGCCGAGGGCTTGCAGCTTTGATCGCGCTGCCGCAGCACCGCCTCGATGCTTTGCTCGCCCGCCATTCCCTGGTGGAGAGCGAGCTGGCCACGAATTTAAGCCGTGACGACTACGTCAAGCTGTCGCGCGAATTCTCCGAGCTCGGCCCCGTGATTGAGGCGATCAAGGCGTATCGCGCCGTCACTACTGAAATCGCCGATCTCGACGCACTCGCCGCCGATGCCACCAGCGATCCGGAAATGCGCAAGCTGGCCGATGCCGAGAAACCGGCGTTGCTGGCGCGCAGGGAAAAGCTCGAACATCAGATTCAGCTCGCGCTGATTCCGAAAGACGCGATGGACGACCATGACGCCATCCTGGAAATCCGCGCCGGTACCGGCGGCGACGAGGCCGCGCTCTTTGCCGGCGACCTGTTCCGCATGTACGAGCGCTACGCCGCCAAGCAGGGCTGGAAGACGGAAATCCTGTCGATCAGCGAAGGCAGCAAAGGCGGCCTCAAGGAAGTCATCGCCGAGGTGCACGGCCGCGGTGTGTTCGCCAAGCTCAAATTCGAATCCGGCGTGCACCGTGTGCAGCGCGTGCCCGACACCGAAGCCTCCGGCCGCATCCATACTTCGGCGGCCACCGTCGCGGTGCTGCCAGAGGTGGAAGAGGTCGATATCCAGATCAAGGACGACGATCTCAAGATCGACACCATGCGCGCACAGGGCGCCGGCGGCCAGCACGTCAATAAGACCGAATCCGCCATCCGCATCACGCATCTGCCGAGCGGCATTATCGTGTTCGTGCAGGAAGAACGTTCGCAGCATAAGAACAAAGCCAAGGCGCTCAAGATGCTGCGCGCCAAATTGTACGACACCCAGCGCAGCAAGCTCGACGCCGAGCGCGCGGCCGACCGGCGCGGCCAAATCGGATCGGGCGACCGCTCCGAGCGCATCCGCACTTATAACTTTCCGCAAGGCCGCGTCACCGACCATCGCATCAATCTGACGCTGCATAAACTGCCGCAGGTGATGGAAGGCGAAGCCCTGCACGAGGTCATCGACGCACTGGTGACCGAACATCGGGCCGAACTGCTTGCGGCGGAAGGCGCGCCGTAATGCTCGCCGCCGCGCGCACCATCGCGACGGCGCGTCATGCCTTGGCCGAAATGTTTCGCCAGGCCGGGATCGACTCCGCCGACGCCGATGCCCGTCTGCTGATCGCGCATGCGCTCGGCATCGACCGCGCCGCTTTGATGACGGATGGCGCACGCGCGCTGAGCGCCAGTGAAGTGAACGCGATTGATGCGCTGGCCGCGCGCCGGCTCAAACGCGAGCCGGTGTCGCGCATTTTCGGTCATAAGGAATTTTGGACGCTGTCGCTCATGGTCACGCCCAACGTTCTGGTGCCGCGGCCCGAAACCGAAACCGTTGTCGAGGCCGCGCTCGATACGCCCCTCCCGATGAAGCGGAAAAAGCTGCGCATTCTAGACATCGGCACCGGATCTGGCGCCCTGCTGCTGGCATTGCTCAGCGAACTGCCCGATGCCACCGGCATCGGCACCGATATCAGCGCGGCCGCGCTGGAAATCGCGCGCGCAAATGCGGAACGCAATGCGCTGGCGGCGCGTTGTACATTTGTCGGCTGCAACATTGCCGCCGGAGTACAAGAATCCTTTGATCTTATTGTTTCAAATCCGCCTTATATTGCGCATGGTGAAATCGCCACGCTGGCGCCGGAGGTGCGCGACTATGACCCTTCAGTGGCGCTCGACGGGGGCGCCGATGGGCTCGATGGTTACCGCGCCATCGTCGCGCAAATACGCCCGCTGCTGGCGCAAGGAGGCCGATTGATTGTGGAATTGGGCGCGGGCCAGGAGCCTGCCGTACGTACGCTGTTTACCAAAACTGGCTTGAATGTCTCAGGTGTGAAGGAGGATTTGGCCGGTGTTCCACGCGCGCTGAGCGCAACCGTCGCGCCATAATCATGCCGCACATCACCTTTGCGGGTGAAAAAACCTCTTGGAATGTGGCGCGGAAACGACTAGCTTCCTTGCAACGGAATCGACCCGAGCGGGTTGCATCGCCAGGAACCCCGGAGCAAGAGGCTCTGTGTGGCGGCGGCGCAAGCCGAGGACGAGCCGGCTTTAGAACGACGGCAAAAGAGACGGGTTCGAACGCTTCACCGGTTGGGCGCATCAGTTTTTCAAATATCGATGATGCGCGTAACGAGAGGTTGGCAACGCTGCGACAAGATCGCGGCCATGGGGTTGCTAAGGCAATCGCGATAAAGATCGCAATCGATCTAGAATTCGTATGGGCAGCGCGGGCCAAAGCCGCGCCGCGGGCTTCGTTTGGATTGATTTGGGTTGGATTGATTTGAAAGTTCGGCAACGGTTGGCGGCGCGTGCCGCGTGGAGCAGATGGACAAATGATGAGAAACGGTCAGAAGCGCATGCGCGGGCGCAACAATAATAACAATAATAATAACAATAATAATAACAACAATAATAATAACCACCGCAAAAGCCAAAATCCGCTGACGCGGGTCTACGAGTCGAACGGGCCCGACGTCAAAATACGCGGCACCGCCTCGCACATCGCGGAGAAATACATTCAGCTTGCGCGCGACTCGCAGAGTTCCAGCGATCCGGTGGCGGCGGAAAACTACTACCAGCACGCCGAACATTATTTCCGCCTGATCGCGCTCGCGCAGGAACAGTTCCGCCAGCAGAATCCCTACTACAATAATCAGCAGCCGCAGCAGGGCCAAGGCACTCCGCAAGGCGCGGCCGACGACAACTTCGACGACGACGGCGACGACGGCCAGCCTTACATGGGCCAGAACGAACCGGGCTTCGCCCCGCAACCACCAGTACAGCAACATGCTCCGCAAGCTCAACCCTTTCTGCCGCGCGACGCGCAGCCGTTTCCGCCGCGCGATCAGCAGCAGCATCGTCCGCAGCCGCAGATCAATGCGCCGCAACCCAACCCGGGCGGTCAAGGCGGCCAACCCGACGTCGCAGCCGACACGGGTGGTCTGCCGGCCTTCATCACCGGTGGCGGCCAGCCGCAGCCAAATCCCGCGCCGAACAACAATCAGAGCAACGGCCAAAACGGTCATGATCAAGGCGACCGCAACGACCGCTTCGGGCATCGCCGTCGGCGGCGTCATCGCGGCGGCTACCGCCCGGATAATTTCGGCAATGCCAATCCACAGGGCGCCGATCCGCAACCCTCACCGGGCGATGGCGGCGGTGACGAGCCGCCCCGTCAGCCGGAATAAATCAGACTCACTTGATTATTGATCTCGCCGCGTATTTTTATGCGCGCACATGATCTATTCCGAAAACCGGTACCCACTTTTCGGGATCATGTGCCGGGCGACGGCGCCAGCGCGGGCTCGAGTGATGGCACCAGCTTGCGTTTGACGCGGCGTGCCGGGATCGCGCGATAGACCTGCTTGGTCGCTTCCACCATATGAACGCCGGCGAACGGCGCCGACAGCGTCGCACCGGTGCGCTCCCACGCCACTGCCGAACGCAGAAACCAGCCGCGCGCGACCGGCGGCACATAGAGCGCCTCGCTCCATCCGGTCGGCGTGAACCAAGTCTCGCGTAGCAACTGGTTGATCTGTGAGCGCGAATAAGGCCGGCCATGACCGAAGGGCGTGGTGTCCATGCGCGCCCAGAGTCCACGCCGGTTCGGCACCACCACCAGCAGCCGGCCGCCGGAAGCGAGCACGCGCCAGGCTTCACGCAGCAGCACCGCCGGATCGTTGGTCATCTCCAGCGCGTGCACCAGAATGACACGGTCGACTGCGTTATCGGGCAGCGGCAATTCGTTTTCGTCCACCAGCGCGGAGAGCGCCGGCCGCGTGGTCGGCCATTTCACCACGCCCTGCCCGGCCGGCATGAACGCCAGACAGCGTTCGGCCTCCTCGCGAAACAGACCGAGATAGGGCGTTGCGTAACCGACGCCGAGCACGCGTAGCCCGGCGGTATCCTTCCATAGCCCGCGAATGCCGCGGCCGACGAAGCGGCGGGCCACCACACCCAGGCGCTGGCCGTAAAAAATTCTTAGGTCCACGACATCGATCGACATGGGTTAAAACTATCATGAAACGCATGGGGTGCGAGATGATCGATCCGCATGCTAAGGTTAAAGCCCTGCCCTTGAGCGACGAGGTCTGCCATGCCCGCGGAAACCCGCCTGTTTTCATGCCTGAATGACAATTACGGGGTGCTTGTGCATGACACGGAGAGCGGCGCTACAGCCTCCATCGACGCGCCAGAAGCGGCCCCAATTGAGGCCGCGCTCAAAGCCACCGGCTGGAAACTCACCGACATTTTGGTCACCCACCATCACGCCGACCATACCGGCGGCATCGCGGCGTTGAAGGATAAATACAAATGCCGCGTGGTGGCGCCGGCGGCCGAAGCCGAGACGATCCCCGCCGTGGACCTGAGCGTGCGCGAGGGCGACAAGGTGACGGTGGGAAAATTGACGGCCAATGTGATCGAGACTCCCGGGCACACCAACGGTCACATCTCCTACTGGTTTCATGCCGACAAGCTCGCCTTCGTCGGCGATACGCTGTTTTCCATCGGCTGCGGCCGCGTCATCGAAGGCACGCCCGGGATGATGTGGCGTTCGCTCACCAAGCTGCGCGACCTGCCGAACGACACCAAGATTTTTTGCGGGCACGAATATACCGCCGCCAATATCCGTTTCGCGCGCACCATCGAGCCGGACAACCAGGTGCTGGCGGCGCGCGAGGCGCAGGTAAACCAGCAGATCGCCGCGGGCGAGCCGACCATTCCCGTTACCATCGGCGACGAGAAACTCGCAAATCCGTTCCTGCGCGCCGATCAGCCTGAGGTAGCGGCGGCCGTCGGCATGGCCGGCAAGCCGGCGACGCAGGTGTTCTCGGAAATTCGTGCGCGGAAAAACAAGTTCTGACCGTGTCGCCTCAAACCGCCGCTTCCATTATCGCCAAACTCGATCTCAGGGCGGCAATATTCATGAGGCAAGACGAAGAAATCCTCGACTAAACGCAAATCGAAAGCCAAACGATGACGGGTGCAAGCAACGTGCTTGGAATGATCGCGGTCGATAAAATCGGCTGCAAGATTTTGTTTCTCAATCCGCAGACATACGAGACCGAAACCGTGCTCGACGGCTTCCAGCGCACGGTGCATGAACTGCTGGTGATCCCGGAAACCGGGCGCGCCTATGTGCCAATCTTCGGCGACGGCATCCACGGCCGCAATCCGAACCCTGGCCATGTCCTGCACGTCATCGATCTGCTCGATCGCAAGGTCGCAGACACCATCGATCTTTCGCCGCTTCGCGCGCCGCATACCGTGCGGCTTGGCGCTGATAAATTAATCTACATCACCTGCGAGAACAGCGCGAAAGTGGCGGTGATCGATCCGAAAACAAACAAAATGATCGATGCGATCGATTCCGGCTCGACCAATGGCCACCGGCTCGCCATCGCGCCCGATGGTCAGCGGCTTTATACCGACAACGAGGAAGACGCCACGGTTTCGGTCATCGACGTGCCGAACCGCAAGTTGCTGGGCAAGATCAAGACGCCGCAGGCGCTGGCCGGTATCGCGGTGTCGAATGACGGCCGCAACGTAGTCGCGGTCAGCGACGTAGCGCCGGTTGTGTTCCTGATCGACACCGCAGCGGGAAAGGTCACCCGCGAGGTGGCGCTGGAAGGCGTGCCAAAGGCCGCGCAGATCGCGCGTTATTCGCCGGACGGCAAGCTCGTGGTTGTCTCCAGCCTCAACAGCAACATGGTGACCATCGCGGACGTTTCCTTCTCCACTCAGTCGGCGATCGGTGTCGGCGACCAGCCGATGGACTTCGCGTTCCGCGGCGATGAGTTGTTCGTCGGCTGTCAGGGCGACGGCTCGATGCACGTCATCGACATCCCGAAGCGCGCGCACAAGCAAAGCTTCAAGGCCGGAATGGGCTGCGAGTCGGTTGGGTTTTTCTAGGCGAAATACTGCCCGCCATTGGCGCTCAAGGTCGAGCCGGTGATCAGCCCGGCGTCGTCGCTCGCCAGAAACACCACACAGCGCGCGATTTCCTCCGGCTCGCCCAGGCGGCCGATCGGAATCAGCGGCAGAATGGATTTCTCCAGCACGTCCTTCGGCACCGCCTGAACCATTTCGGTGTTGATGTAGCCCGGACAAATCGCGTTCACGGTAATGCCTGCGCGTGCTCCCTCTTGGGCCAGCGCCTTGGTGAAGCCGATCTCGCCGGCCTTGGCGGCGGAATAATTGACCTGGCCGAATTGGCCCTTCTGGCCGTTGATCGAGGAAATGTTGATGACGCGGCCGAATTTGCGCGCGCGCATGCCTTCGATCACCTGGCGGGTCATGTTGAACAGCGAACCGAGATTGGTGTTGATCACCGCCGTCCATTGCTCCGGCTTCATGCGGTGAAGCTGAGAGTCGCGCGTGATGCCGGCATTGTTGACCAGCACGTCGATCGGCCCGACTTCGGCTTCGACTTTCTTCACGCCCTCGGCGCAGGCGTCGAAGGACGACACATCCCATTTGAATACCGCAATGCCGGTTTCGGATTTGAATTTCGCCGCGGCTTCGTCATTGCCGGCGTAATTGGCCGCTACTTGGCAACCGGCCGTTTTCAAAGCCTTGGCAATGGCGGCTCCGATGCCGCGGGTGCCGCCGGTGACTAACGCAACGCGAGACATGCCCCTTTCCTCCCGGAAACAGTTTCTTTCGTCATGCCCGGCTTTATGCCGGGCATCCACGCCTTGTTCGCTCCACCTTAAAGACGTGGATGGCCGGGACAAGCCCGGCCATGACGCAGTCTGATCAGTGTTATTGTGCAGTGCGTCGTACGATTTAGCGCTCCACGCTTACCCTCTGGTGTGTCTTCGCGCTTTCAGCGCTCGACACACATAGCAATGCCCATACCGCCGCCGATGCACAATGTGGCAAGGCCCTTCTTGGCATTACGCTTCTGCATTTCGAACAACAGCGTCGTGAGCACGCGCGCGCCGGAGGCGCCGATCGGATGACCGATAGCAATGGCGCCGCCATTGACGTTGACCTTGGAGGTATCCCAACCGAGGTCCTTGTTAACCGCGCAGGCCTGCGCCGCGAAGGCCTCGTTGGCTTCGATCAAATCGAGATCCTCTTTCTTCCAGCCGGCCTTCTTGAGCGCGGCACGGGAAGCGGGAATGGGTCCGGTGCCCATGATCGAAGGATCGACGCCGGCTTGCGCCCACGAAACGATGCGCGCCAAGGGAGTCTTGCCGAGCTTGGCGGCTTCCGATGCCTTCATCAGCACCACGGCGGCGGCGCCGTCATTGATGCCAGACGCGCTGGCCGCGGTGACGGTGCCTTCCTTGTCGAAGGCCGGGCGCAACTTTGAAATGCCTTCGAGTGTCACGCCGGCTTTCGGATATTCGTCGGCATTCACCACCACGTCGCCTTTGCGCGACTTGATGGTGACGGCAACGATCTCGTCCTTGAACTTGCCGGCCTTCTGCGCAGCCTCGGCCTTGTTCTGCGAGGCGACGGCGAATTCGTCCTGCTGCGAGCGGGTGATCTGATATTGCTTGGCGACGTTCTCGGCGGTGTTGCCCATGTGATAGCCGTTGAAGGCATCCCACAGCCCGTCCTTGATCATGGTGTCGACCATTTCAAACGCGCCCATCTTCACGCCATTGCGAAGGTGCTGGGCGTGCGGCGCCATGCTCATCGATTCCTGGCCGCCGGCGACGACGATGTCGCTGTCGCCATTCATGATCGCCTGATAACCAAGCGCGACCGCGCGCAGGCCGGAGCCGCATAGCTGATTTACGCCCCAGGCAGGACTTTCGACCGGAATGCCGGCCGCGATGGAGGCTTGGCGTGCCGGATTCTGGCCCTGACCGGCGGTGAGAATCTGACCCATGATGACTTCGGAGACGCGGGCGCCTTCGACGCCGGCGCGCTCCAGAGCGGCGTGAATCGCGGCTTTACCGAGCTCATGGGCCGGCAGATTGGCGAAGGCCCCGTTAAACGAGCCAACCGGTGTGCGGGCGGCGCTGACAATGACGATGTCGTCCTTCATCCGAATCTCCTTATGGGTCTTTTCCCAGGCCGGTTGCGTGGCAATACGGCCATCTGGCGCTGCCGCATCCTCGGGCCACCCGGCTAGACCTGTCAACAACGGGTAACTTGCGCTTATCCCCGAGAATTGGCCCTTTTTGACTGCTTCCGCAAGGGTTACCGCAGTGCCCGCTTGGGCCTCCCGCGCCGCCACAAAACGACTGGCCCGCGCCTGCACAAACCGGTTATGCTTGCCGCCGGGGCAGGGGAAATTTGATCATCATGGCAGACGAAAAAGAGCCGATCACAATCAAGAAATACGCCAACCGGCGGCTCTACAATACCGGTACGAGCGCATACGTCACGCTCGAGGATCTCGCTGTCATGGTGAAAGGCGGCGAAAATTTCGTGGTGTTTGACGCCAAGAGCGGCGAGGACATCACGCGCTCGGTGCTGGCGCAGATCATTTTCGAGCAGGAAAACAAGGAAGGGCAAAGTCTTTTGCCAATCGCCTTCCTGCGGCAGTTGATCCGCTTCTACGGCGACAGCATGCAGATGATGGTGCCGCGCTTCCTCGAACAATCCATGCAATCGCTCACCAGCCAGCAGGGTAAAATGCGCGAGCAGATGACACAGGCCTTTGGTGTCAGTGGTTTCGGCACGCTCGAGGATCAGGTGCGGCGGAATATGGAAATGTTCGAGAAGACCTTCGCCATGTTCGCACCGCCCTTCGCGCGCGGTCAGGCTAAACCCGCTGGCGAGAAGCCCGCGGACGACAAGCCGGCAAGCGCCGGCGGCGAGATGGACGATCTCAAGCGCCAGCTCGACGAAATGCAGAAGCGCCTCGACAAGATCGGCAAGGAATAGCTGACATTGCTCTCAAGGCTGTCGTGCGCGGGCTTGACCCGCGCATCCATGACAGCGCTCATCAGAAGATGATCTTACGTAAGGCTACCGCCGCCGCTCTATTTCATGGATTGCCGGGTCAAGCCCGGCAATGACGGCGGTGCGAGCCACGGCCGCGCGTCGATTGCGGCTCTCAAGGCTGTCATGCGCGGGCCTGACCCGCGCATCCATGACAGCGCTCATCAGAACATGATCTTACGTAAGGCTACCGCCGCCGCTCTATTTCATGGATTGCCGGGTCAAGCCCGGCAATGACGGCGGTGCGAGCCACGGCCGCGCGTCAGTGGCGAGCCCGATCAGCGCCCCTTGCAGGCAATCGCAGCCCCAGTCCGACAAAAGCTGCGCCGCTTCTTCGTTCTGCACCCATTCGGCGACGGTCTTGAGCCCAAGCCGGTTCGACAAATCGATCAGCGTGTGAACAAAGGCGCGGTCGTCGCTCGACTTCATGAGGTTCTGCACGAAAGCGCCGTCGATCTTCACGATATCGACGCCGAGCTTGCGCAGATTGCGGAACGAGGTATTGCCGGCGCCAAAATCGTCGATGGCGATGCGGCAGCCGAGATCTTTCACCCTGGTTACAAAGCCGCGCGCGTCGTCTATGTCTTGGATCGCGGCGGTCTCGGTGATCTCGATGATCAGCCGCTCGGCCGCGCTGCCATTGGCGCGTAACATGGCGCCGAGGCCGGCCCACCAATCGGGATCGACGGTGGAAGATGGCGAGACATTGACGCTGGCCAAGAGATCGGGCGCGACCGCCAATTCGCCCATCACCAGCTCGAGCACGCGATAGTCCAGCATGCGCATCAACCCGACGCGCTCGGCCACCGGGATGATCTCGTTGGCATGCGCCAGACGTCCATCGGGGCGATGCACCCTTATCAAGCATTCGTAGAAAGCGATCTTGCGGGTTTTCGTCTCGACCACCGGTTCAAAGGCGAGCGCAATCCGCCGTTCATTGAGCGCGGCCACGATTTCGTCGCTCGCGCGCACACTGTCGCGGCGCAGCGCGTCGCGCTCGACATTCGGCCGGTAGGCGGCGAACGAGCCATGGCGCTTTTGGCGCGCGGCATGCAGCGCATCTTGGGCGCGGGCGAGAATTTCAGGCACCGTGCGGGCGTGACGCGGCGCGGTAATGCCGCCGATGGTGACCGTCACAGCCACCGGACCGGCAGCGGTTTGAATGGTCTCATCGCGCACGCCGGCCAGCAGCCGCTCGGCGGCAGTCGCCAATTCATCCGGCGTGCAGTTCGTTAAAATGACGCCGAATTTGTTGCCGGAGAAGCGGCCAAGATAGTCCTTGCCGCGCAGGCGAGCGCGGATGCGCTTGGCGACCTGTGCAATCACGTCCTCGGCGATGTCGAAGCCGTAGGCTTCGTTGAGATTGGCGAGATGGTCGATGGCGATCAGCAGAAATCCGCAGGAGGTGCGGGAGCGTATGGCCTCCGCGAGCGTGGCGCTCAGCACCTCGGTGAGGTTCAGGCGGTTCATTTCCCCGGTCAGTGGATCGAACTTGGCAAGCTTGAGGAGTTCGTTTTCGCGCGCATGGCGCGCGTCGATCGCGCGCAACACGCCTTGCGCCCGCAGCGGCTTGCCGTCGGGCGCCGCGAACCAGCGGCCGGTATCTTCCAGCCAAATCGATTGCGCCGCATCATCGCGCCGGAACGCGTATTGCACCTGATAGGCAACGCCGCCGCCGGTATCGCCCTGCGCAACCGCGTTGATGACGTCGTGGCGGCTTTGGCCGTCTAGGGCATCGACCCTTTGCGCGAAGCTGCGGCCGCTGGCGATGTTGTCGAGAGCGACACCGAGGACGGCTGCTCCATTATCACCCCAAAGCAGCTCATCGGTGTCGAGCCGCCACTCGTAAGTGACCTCGCCGATGGAGCTGAGAATCTCCGCCGCGTCCGGGACGCCGGCCGATCGCTTAATTTGGGTCACGCTTGCCCCTGTTTGGGAACGCCTGTTCGTCCCGCGCGTTGTACTAGCCGGGTGGAATTGGCTTCGAACCTATGGGCAAACCATAAAGAATTAGAAAAAGCGGTCCGGACTGACTGGTTTCGGCGAGTGAGTGGCGTACGGCACGGCCCTTGCGAGGGTCAGGCAGGACAACGAGTACGTGTCCCAAAATGAGACAGTCCGATGCGTCTGCGTATTATTGGTGGTTCGGATACAGAGCGGATGAGGCTGACGCCGCGTAGCGCGGATTTCACGCCCGGCGCGCCGATCGAAACCGATCACGCTTTGGTTCCGGTGGAGCCGGTGATCACTGCGACCGATGCGCCGGAAGCTTTCCGCCAGGCGCCGTTCCTTACCCAGCTTTTGGCGATAAGGGATCAGCATCCGCAAACCCGCCTATACTGCCGCGCCGAGCCGCGTGTGGCGCTCGCAGCCTATAGGAATACCGCCACGCTGACGGAGCACTAATAACCGAGCGCGCAGCCGTCCTTGCGGCCTTCCGAGCCGGCGATCAGCACGCCGCGATCCCAATCGATCTTGATGGTCTGCGCGCCGCCCCAGGGCGTCGGGGTAAACACCACGTCGTGTCCGCGCGCTCTGAGCCCTTCGATGGTGGCCGCCGGCGTGCCGTGCTCGACCACGGACTGCTCGCCCTCGAAGAAGAAGCGCGGCGCGTCGATCGCTTGCTGCACATCCATGCCGTAGTCGAGCATATTGTTGACGATCTGCACGTGGCCCATCGGCTGGTAATGCGCGCCCATGACGCCAAAACTCATTTCGGTCCGCCCATGACGCATCGCCAGCGCCGGAATGATGGTGTGCAGCGGCCGCTTGTTGGGGCCAAAGACATTGGGATGCTCAGCATCAAGCGTGAAACACGATCCCCGATTATTCAGCATAATACCCGACTTCTCGGTGCAGATGCCGAGGCCGAAACTGGAATAAAGCGAATTGATGAACGACACCGCCATGCGGTCGCCGTCGACAACGGTTAGATAAACGGTGTCGCTTCCCGGCGTCGGCGCGGCCGGTAATTTGGCGCGCTTGGTCATATCGATCTTGGCGGCGAGTTTTTTGGCAAAGCCCTTGTCGAGCAGATCGGCAACGGCCACCCGCATATGCTCAGCATCAGCGATGTGCGTGTCGCGCACCGCGAAAGCCAACCGCGCGACCTCCAAAACCAAATGAAAACGCTCGGGGCCTAACGGGTCGAGTGGGGATAGCTCAAAATTTTCGATGATGTTGAGCATGACCTGAGCGGTAATTCCCTGACCGTTAGGGGGAATCTCGACAAGATCGAGCCCGCGGTAATTGGTTGCGATCGGCGTGACGGCCTCGCCGCGGTGGCGCGCAAAGTCCTCGGCGTCGATAAATGAACCGCGCGCGGCCAAAGCCGCCGCCATATCATCGGCGATTTCGCCTTCATAGAAGGCGCGTGCGCCCTTGGCCGCGACCGCCTTGAGTGTCTTGGCGAGGGCCGGAAAACGCACCACGTCGCCTTCCTTGGGAGCGGCGCCGTTAAGGAGGAAATGCTTGGAAGCGCCGGCATCGGCGTTGAGCTTGGGCACGTGCCGATGCCAATCCCAGGCGACGCGCGCGGCCACCGGGAAGCCGCCTTCGGCATATTTGCTGGCCTGTGAAAGCGCGCGGTCGAGACCGAAACGGCCATGCGCCTTGAGGATCGCCTCCCAGGCTTCGAGCGCGCCCGGCACTGTAACGGCGTGGATTGAATTGCCGATCTCGCTCATGCCTTTGGCGCGCAAGGCCGCATCGGAGGCCTTCGCGCCGGCGCGGCCCGAGCCATTGTAACCCCAGACCGGCTTGCCCGGTTGCGACATCAGGCAGAAGCAATCGCCGCCGATGCCGGTCATGTGCGGCTCAACCACACAGAGCACGGCGACCGCCGCTACCGCGGCATCGACTGCATTGCCGCCGGCGCGCAGCGTATCGACCGCCGCCAAGCTCGCCAGCGGATGCGAGGTCGCCGCCATGCCGTCGCAGGCGATCACGGGCGAGCGGCCGGGGAGTTGGAAATCGCGGCTCATCGTCATTCCAAAATATCAGGACGGAACGTGTTCGGAATTTTTGGGCGCCGGCGTGATTATTTCCGTCGCGGGCTCGACGGTTTCAGGCAAAGGTTCACTGCTTTCGACCACCACGTTCGGTCGCTCGGAACGCAGCGCCAATGTGAAGCCGCCCAGCACGTCAAAGAAACTCAGCACCAGAAGCAGGAAGAAGGTCGCGCTCGCCACCTGGCTCACCAACACGAACTCGGCCAGCATGGCGACGAACAAGAGCAGCGCCAGGCCATGATCGACGACGCCGCGTGATCCGATGCGGACCACTTTCAGCATCTCGACGAACAGCAACAAGATGGCAAAGGTGATCAGGATATCGCCGCCCGACATCGCCCAATCGGCGCCGGACTTCATGTGAACGGTCGCAAGCGTGCCGGTCCAGCTCACGCCCGGCATCAAGAAAGCGACGATGTTGTAGATCGCGAAAGGAACCAGAAGGAGAGGAAAGCCGAGGGCGAACATACCGAACTTTCCTTCGGCAACGGCTTAGGCTTCGGTCTTCACCTTGAGAACCTGGCGGCCTTTATACATGCCGGTCTTCAGGTCGATGTGGTGCGGACGGCGCAATTCGCCGGAATCCTTGTCCTCGACATAGGTCGGCCGCTTAAGCGCGTCGGCCGAGCGGCGCATGCCGCGGCGCGACGGCGAGGTTTTTCTTTTCGGCACAGCCATGGGAAGCGAGCTCCTGAAGATCGAAAATGTCTATATGAAGCCGGGCTTATAAAGGATGGACCGGGCCAAGGCTAGGGGGTGCGGATACAGGCTGTGGCAGATGGCGACCGCGCGGAACGGGCGGCGTAAAGGCCCGCGAGGCGGCGCAAACCGGGCCCTGGCGCATGGGTATTGCGATCATGCGGATTGGGCAGCGCGGCGGCCATGAGCGCCGCCTGATAATGCGACAGATCGCGTACCGGTTTACCAAAGGCGTAACGGCTGCCGGCCTCGGCGCCAAATTCGCCGTTCGGGCCCCATTCGGCGATATTGAGATAAATTTCCAGGATGCGCCGTTTCGAGAGCACCAGATCGATCCAAAGCGCCAGCGGGAATTCCAACACCTTGCGCAGCCAGTTCCGCCCCGGCCATAAAAACAAGTTCTTTGCCACCTGCTGGGTGATGGTGGAACCGCCGCGCATATCGTCGAGACCGTCGGCATCGGCCACTGCATCGCGGATTTCCGCGAAGTCGACACCGTAATGGGTGCAGAAACGGCCATCCTCGGCGACGATCACGGCCAGCATGAGCGCCGGCGAAATGCGCGACAGCGGCACGTATTGGCGTTGCATGCGTTGGCCGGTGAATTCGCGCCACAGCATCACGGTGGAGACCGGCTCGACCACGGCATAGAAGGGCGTGATCAGATAGGGCGCCAGCAGCGGCACTGCGATGGCGAAAATGACCGCGCGAAGGGGGCGCGGCACCCGCGGCAGCCGCAGGATATCGTAGGCGACACTAAGCCGTTTGCCGGGCCTATACATGGGCCAAGCCTAACCCATCCGGGACCCCATTTGCGGAGGGTGCGGCGCTAAGGCTAACAATGGCGGCTATGAAGGCCATTCCCACCGACTTTTCCCGGCGGCTCGCGGCGGTGGCGGTCGAAACGGAAACGCTGCTGGATCGATTGCTCGGCGACACGCCGGGAACCGGCGAAATCACCCGGCCGGCGCGGCTTTTGGCCGCCATGCGTCATGCCGTGCTCGGCGGCGGCAAAAGATTGCGGCCGTTTCTGCTGGTGGAAACCGCCACGCTGTTTGGCGCCGTGCGCGAGCGCGCCCTGCTGGCGGGCGCCGCGCTCGAATGCCTGCACGGCTATTCACTGGCGCATGACGACCTGCCAGCCATGGATGACGACGATCTGCGGCGTGGCCGCCCGACTGTGCACAAGGCCTACGATGAGGCGACCGCGATCCTCGCCGGTGACTCGTTGCTCACTTTGGCGTTCGAGGTAATGGCACGCAGCGAAGTCCATCCGGACGCAGGCGTGCGTATTATGCTCGTTTCCGAAATGGCGCGCGCAGCCGGGATCGGCGGCATGGCAGGCGGGCAGATGCTCGATCTGTCCGCCGAGGGCCGCTTTGGCGACAAACGCGCTCTTTCTGAAAACGACATCATGCAATTGCAGGCGATGAAGACCGGCGCGCTGATCCGTTTCGCCTGTCGCGCCGGAGCTATCCTCGGGCAGGCCGACACGCCTTCGCTTGAGGCCATCGATCATTACGGCGCGGCCATCGGCCAGGCCTTCCAGATCGCCGACGACCTGCTCGATGTCGAAGGCGATGCGGAGTCCATCGGCAAAGCCACGGCCAAGGACGCCGCCGCCGGTAAAGCGACACTGGTCGCCGCACTTGGGTTACAGGGCGCACGCGCTAAACTAGCGGCATTGACCGCGCAAGCCGACGCCGCGCTGGCGCCGTTCGCGGCGAAAGCCGATAATTTGCGTGCCGCCGCACGCTTCATCATTATGCGAAGGTCATAGAGGAGCCATCAATGGCCCGCAAGACGATCGCCGCCCGCCCGATTTTTCCGGTTCGCTTCGCACATCTGCACGCGCGCTTGCTGGTTTCTGTCGCGGTCGGCTTGGCGGTGACACTGGGCCTGTCGACGACCGGCTGGAGCATGGCAACCAAGCTATTGCTCGGCTGGGACATCGGCGTCGTGCTCTACCTCGTGCTGGTCCACCAGTTGATGATGACCTGCGGGGTCGATGAGATTCGACGCCGCGCCGCTGAGGACGACGAGGGCGCGGTCGCTTTGCTGATCCTCACCGGGTTGTCCGCGCTGGCGATCATGGGCGCTATCGTCGCCGAACTTGGCATCGCCAAGTCTGCCGGACAGCCGGCGAGCGGGATCGGCATCACGATCGCGATGGTGACCATCGTCGTATCATGGGCCTTCGTGCACACGATCTTTGCGCTGCATTACGCGCACGAATACTACGGCGAGCGCGGCGATAACAAAGTCGGCGGTCTGGGCTTTCCCGGCAGACAGGCCCCCGACTATTGGGACTTTCTCTACTTTTCCCTCGTCATCGCGATGACTTCGCAGGTATCCGACGTGACGATCACCAGCAAAGTGATCCGCCGCGTCGTCACGATACACGGCGCGCTGTCGTTCTTTTTCAATGTCGCGGTGTTTGCCTTGACGGTGAATATCATCGCTAATCTGATTTGAAACTCATCAATGACCGCAATCCTGCAAACCGTGTTCTTCATGCTGGTCGTGCTGGTAGTGGTCGCTGTCGCTGCCAAGCGGCTGAACATTTCGCCGTCGATCGTGCTGGTGATCGCCGGCATTGGCGTTGCGTTGATCCCCGGTCTGCCCAGGGTGGAACTGGCGCCCGAAGTGGTGCTGCTGGTGATCTTGCCGCCGCTGATCTATTCGGCCGGCGTCTCGATGAGCTGGCGCGATTTCCGGTTCAACCTGCGCCCGATTGCGCTGCTCGCCTTCGGCTGCGTGATCTTCACCACCTGCGCGGTGGCTGCGGCCGCGCATTACCTGCTCGATTTCGGATGGTCGGTCGGTTTTCTGCTCGGCGCCATTGTTTCGCCGACCGACGTGGTGGCGCCGCTCGCAATCGCGCGTCAGTTGGGATTACCGCGCCGTATCGTCGTGGTGCTGGAGGGTGAAGGTCTCGCCAACGACGCTACCGCGCTGGTGCTTTACAAATTTGCCGTGGTCGCCGTCAGCACCGGCACGTTCTCGCTTGAAAAGGCATCCGGCACTTTCGTGCTGATCGTCATCGGCGAAATCGTCTACGGCCTCGCGGTCGGCTGGCTCAGCCTGCGTGTGCGGCAATGGGCGCATGAGCCGCGCGTCGAGATCACGCTGTCGATGATGACGCCCTATCTGGCGTTCTGGCTGCCGGCTTATCTCGGCGGCTCCGGCGTGCTGGCAACCGTCGCATGCGGCCTTTATGTGAGCTGGGTCGGACCTCGGCTCATTCCTTCGGCCACGCGGCTGCAAGGAATCTTCTTCTGGGACCTGGCCGTCTATCTGATCGAGGGCCTGGTGTTTCTACTCACGGGGCTGCAGGCGCGCACCCTACTCGAGCAGGGCCATGCCTTCAGCATCCGTGAATTGCTGGTCGCCACCGCCTGGACCATCCTGATCACTCTGGTGGCGCGTTTCATCTGGGTTTTTCCGGCCACTTATCTTCCGCGCTGGGTTAGTCCGGCACTGAAGAAGCGCGATCCATCGCCGCGCTGGCAAACGGCTTTTTTCCTTGCCTTTACCGGGGTTCGCGGCGTCGACTCGCTGGCCATCGCGCTCGCCATTCCCTACGCGGTGGTTGGCGGCGCGCCATTTCCACACCGCGACCTGATTTTGTTCGTGACCTTCGGCGTCATTATCGTGACGCTGATCGGCCAGGGAGGGATGCTGCCTTACGTGATGCGCTGGCTCGGTCTGCACCACGAAGGCAAAGCGGAGCGCAAACGCGAGATCGAGGCCGAACTGAGCGCGCGAAAGGCGGCGCTCAAGGAAGTCCATCAGCGTCTCGATAAAGTCATCAAGGAGCACCGGCTGCCGGCAGAAGCCGTCGAACACCTGCGCACGCGCAATCAAAGCCGCGAGCAGATTCTGCCGCCGAATTTGACCGACGGTCTCAACCAAACGCGAAGAACCGCCAAGATCAAGACGGAACTGATCGAAGCCGAGCGTGATTTCATTTACGAATTGCTGCGCGACGGCAAGATCACCGACGAGGCACGCCGGCGAATCGAATATGAATTGGATCTGGAAGAAGCCAGCGTCGCCAATCGAGGTCAGGATGGCGGCGGGTGGATGTAGCGGTTTCGGCGCCGGCGCCAGCAACGACGCTGCACATGATCTCACACGTTACTGCTTCACAAAGGCTACTTGCACGAACAGCGAAGCGTCGCGGTCTTTCAGGCGCGGCTGCTTTTCACCGGGCGGCGCTGGCGCATAGGTAATCCGCACGGCCCTATCCGATACCCATTCGATCTTGGGCAACGCTTTGCGCTTGCCGGGCGCAGCGCAGGGACCGCTATAGACTTCGTAATTGCTCTCGCTAGCGACGAAGTTGTCGGGATAGATCGACAAAAAAATCGCAACCGTATCGACGCAGAATGGCGCCGGATGCTCGCCCGAGACCGTCAGCCGCACCGCCTTGTATTTGCCGTCAGGCGAAGCGACGGCAACGATTTCCTCGTGCGCTTTTTCGGTGGTGACGGCGAGATAGATCGAGCCCGCGACCATGCTGGCAATGGCCGCAAGCAACCCGATGAGAACCGGATTTGCTTTCACTCCGCCGCGCGCTGGCCGCGGCCGAAGCGGCGCTCGATGTAATCGATCACCATCTGTTTGAAATCCGCGGTCAGCGTTGGCCCGCGCAAGGTGGCGACCTTCTTGCCGTCGACGAATACCGGCGCGGTCGGCTGCTCGCCGGTGCCGGGCAGCGAAATGCCGATGTCGGCGTGCTTGCTCTCGCCCGGCCCGTTGACGATGCAGCCCATGACCGCGACGTTGAGCGCCTCGACGCCGGGATAATGTTTCTTCCACTCCGGCATCGAGGAGCGGATGAAGCCCTGGATGTCGCTGGCCAGTTCCTGGAACGTGGTCGAGGTGGTGCGGCCACAGCCGGGACAGGCCGCGACCAGCGGGACAAACGTGCGAAGTCCCATGGTCTGCAGCAATTCCTGCGCGACCTGCACTTCGAGCGTGCGGTCGCCGTTCGGCTCAGGTGTGAGCGAGACGCGCACCGTGTCACCGATGCCCTGTTGCAGCAGAACGCCCATGGCGGCGCTGGATGCAACGATGCCCTTGGAGCCCATGCCGGCTTCGGTGAGGCCGAGATGCAGCGCGTAGTCCGAGCGGCGCGCCAGTTCAATGTAAACTGCAATGAGATCCTGCACCGCCGAGACTTTGGCGGAGAGAATAATGCGGTTGCGCGGCAGGCCTATTTCCTCGGCGCGCGCGGCAGACAGCAGCGCGGACTGCACCATGGCTTCGTGCGTCACGGCGCGCGCTTCGAGCGGCTCGGCCTGTTTGGAGTTCTCATCCATCAGGCGCGTCAGCAGTTCCTGATCGAGCGAGCCCCAATTGACGCCGATACGCACCGGCTTGTCATGCTTGATCGCCATCTCGACGATCTGGGTGAATTGCGGATCGCGCTTGTTCTTGAAGCCGACATTGCCGGGGTTAATACGGTATTTGTCGAGCGCTTCGGCGCAACCGGGATAGTTGGTGAGCAGCGTGTGGCCGTTGTAATGGAAGTCGCCAATAAGGGGGACGCTGACGCCCAATTGCGCGATGCGATCCTTGATGCGCGGCACGGCGGCCGCCGCCTCATCGCGGTCGACCGTGATGCGCACCAGTTCGGAACCGGCGCGGGCGAGTGCTGCCACCTGGCGCGCGGTCGATTCGATATCGGCCGTGTCGGTATTGGTCATCGACTGTACGACGATGGGCGCGCCGCCGCCCACGATCACGCCGCCGACATCCACGGCCACCGATTTATGACGTTCCTGCGTGCTCATGCAGTTATCCGAGTGCCAGAGCGCGGCAACAGCGTCAACGCCGCGCCGAGCCCTGTTATATAGCCCGATTTGATGGCGTTGGCATGATGCTCACGGCCGGGCTAAATTGCGGCGGCTAAAGATAAATCGGGGGGTGCGCGGTGGACCAGATGGACGATATGACGGTGACATTCCGCTGTCCGCCGGAACTCGAAGCGATCCTGCCCAAGCCGATACCGGCGGTGCAGGGCTTCCCCGACTGGTTCAAGGCGCTGCCGCAGAAGGCGTTCAGCGAGATCAACCAGAAGGAATTGATGACGATCAAGAAGTGCCCGCCATTCATCGACGCCATGGCTTATGGCTTCTTGATCCCGCTGGTCAGCGATCTCAAGGTCGAAAACGGAGAGTTCTCCTGGGATCGTGACGTACCGAGCGGCGGCGTGACCAATTTCACGCATTCGCCGATCGATTATCACGACAACGTCCAGGTCGCCGGCACGCCGTTTTTCGACGAAGACCAGTTCATCATCAAGTTCAACAATTTCTGGACCATCGAAACGCCGCCGGGCTACTCGCTGCTGTTCACGCATCCCTTGAACCGCACCGATCTGCCGTTCACCACCATCACCGGGCTGGTCGATACCGACAAATACTCCGAGAGCTTGATCGCTTTTCCGGCGCGCTGGCACGATACGAACTTCAACGGCGTGCTGCCGAAGGGCACGCCGGTAGCGCAATGCATCCCGGTCAAGCGCGAGAAATGGGTGAGCAGGATCGAGGCAATGTCGGCTGAAGAAGCCGTCCGGCTACACGAAACCGCGAGCACCATTGCGAATGATTTCGCCGTCTATCGGCGGGAGTTCCGCGCGCCCAAGCGCTGAAAGTTCTTAATCGCCTTTGAGAAATTTCGCCGCGGCGCTGGGGCGTAGCCAAAAGCGTCCGTGGCCGGACGATAGCGCCACGCGCAGTGCCTTGCCGTAAAAATCGGAACTCCGCGCGCTCGCCGCGCGCAGGCAGGCATAGGCCGCCTCCGCCTGACCAAGCTCAAGCAGACAGTTGCCGAGCCCGATGCGCGCCGGCGCATCATCGGCATTGACCGACAGAGCGCGCTTGAACAATTCGGCCGCCTGCGCGAATTCGCCCTCTTCTATCAGTACAGTCGCCAATCCGTGGATTGCCTCCGGGTGAACGGGATTGATCGACAGCGCGCGGGCAAAGGCACTGCCGGCATTGGCGCGATCGTTCATGGCGTAGCAAACGAAGCCCAACTGGATCGGCATCTCCGTCATCATCGGCGCCACGGCCATGCCTTGCACCAGCACCTCGATCGCTTCCTCGGACCGATCAAGTGAATGCAACAGATAACCGAGTTCATGGAACGCCGCGGCGAAGGGCGGCGTCCGCTTGACGGCGCGCTTGAGCCAGATCAGCGCGCGATCGGTTTCACCGGCCTGCCGCAGGGCGATGGCGAGCTGGGTCGCGATTTCGGGATCGTGGCTGGCGCGCGCGGCCTTCTCCAGCGGGGCGACCGCGTCCTCGGCTTTGCCCTGCATCAGCAGCGCGTAGCCGAGAATCTTGATGGCTTCGGAATGGCCGGAATTGGCTTTAAGTATTTCACGCGCCAGCCGTTCGGCCTCGATTGGGCGCTCGTTCTGGATGGCGGAGTTCGCCTGCTGCAGCATTTGCGCCTGCGCGCGCTGCTTTTCATTCGCCGTCGGTTGCATTGCCATCATGGACGAAAAATTATCATCTGCGCACCCGGTTCACCAGCACGAGGCCGGCGGCAACCAGCGCCACCGCAGCGGCAAAAGCGCCGTTTAACGGTTCGCCCAGCAACAGACGACCTGCGGCGACGCCGAATAATGGCGTGAGAAATGTAAATGCCGAAAGACGGTTGGCGGAATAGCGCGCCACCATCGCGAACCAGATCACGAAGGTCACGCTCACCACCCAGAAGGTCTGATAGGCGAGCGCGGCCAGTGCCGGCCACGACGGCAACGCTTTCATGTGCTCGCCGAACAGGACGATGCAAATCGTCAGCGCCGGAGCGGAGACCACGAGCTGATAGAGCATCACCTTCTCGGCTGAGACGCGATTAAGCGAACTTGCCTTGATGACGAGCGTGGTCGAAGCCCAGGCGATGGCAGCGCCGAGGATCATCATATCTCCGAGCGCCTGATGCGGATCGGCGGCCGGCGTCGGCCAGCCGAAGGCGAGCGCGACGCCGCAGAACGACAGCGCCAGCCCTGTCCATTGTAACCAGTGAAAGCGGTCGGCCGGCAGGAACACACGCGAGCCGAGGACGACGAAGAACGGCGCGGTGTAGAGAAAAAGCACGGCGCGGCTGGCGGTGGTGTAGAGCAGGCCCTCGTAGAGCAGGATGAATTCAACACTGAACAGCGCGCCGGCGGCGAGACCGGCGAACAGCGAGCCGTCACGCGTCAGGAGGAATTGTCCGCGCGCTTTGGCCCAGGCCGCGACAATCAGCGCGGCGCCGAATGAGCGGAGCGCCGCCTGAGTCATCGGCGGGATGTCGTGGAGGGCGAACTTGGCGGCGGCCTGGTTGAAGCCCCAGGACAGGCACAGCAGCAGCATGATCGCCGTCGCCGCGGTACCGAGCGGGCGGGTGACGCTATTGGACGCGGGCTGGGACACCATCAAGGAAACAATCACGCCACCTTGCAATGCGCGCAGATGCCGGAGATCTCGATCAGCGGCGTCTTCGGTGTGAAGCCCGCGGCGCGCGACGCATTCTTGATGGTGTCGGCAACGGCGGCCGATGCGGCTTCGCCGACGGTGCCGCATTTTTCGCAAATCAGGAACACCACCGGATCGCCGCTATCGTGATTGTGCACGCAGGCGATGAACGAATTGCGACTTTCGATGCGATGCACGAGCCCCTGCTCGCGCAGGAAATCGAGGGCGCGGTAAATCGTGATCGGCGCCGGACGGGAGCCGCGCACTGCCAACCGGTCGATCAGATCATAGGCGCCGAGTGGGGAATGGCTCGCCAACAACGCTTCCAGCACGCGGCGGCGGATTGGCGTCAAGCGTTCGGCGCGCGCGGCGCAGATCGCCTCGGCGTGTGTGATGGCATCGCTGGCGCAGCGCTCGTGGTCGTGACCGGGCGCCGGGAAGATTGCTTGGGCTGAGGTTTTTCGGGGCACTGAAAGTTCCGCCTTCTGATCCAAGTTTATCGCGATATACGGCGAGTCGCGAAAAACTCATCCCTACATATATGTTGCACTGCAACAAAAAGAGGAGCAGGTTCCGCCCTCGATCGGCCCTGCATAACCGGCTATTTGGCGGCCAAATCCGACGAGGACTGTCATGCTGAAAGGCAAAACTGCGCTGGTAACCGGCTCCACTTCGGGCATCGGGCTCGCCACCGCCCGCGCGCTGGCCGAGGCTGGCTGTAACATCGTGATCAACGGCTTCGGCGACAAGGCCGCCATCGAGAAGCAGCGCACTGGCCTCGAGAAGGACTTCGGTATCAAGGCACTCTATTCGGCCGCCGACATGAGCAAGCCAGCCGAGATCGTCGCCATGATCGGCGAGGTTGAGAAGAATTTTGGTTCTCTTGATGTACTCGTAAACAATGCCGGCATTCAGTTCGTGGCCAACATCGAGGACTTCCCGCCCGAGAAGTGGGATGCGGTCATCGCCGTCAACCTGTCGTCGTCGTTCCATACCATCCGCGCCGCGGTGCCTGGAATGAAGAGGCGCAAATGGGGCCGCATCATCAACATCGCTTCGGCACACGGGCTGGTCGCCAGCGGGCAGAAGGTGGCTTACGTGTCAGCCAAGCACGGCTTGGTCGGCATGACCAAAGTGGTGGCGATCGAAACCGCCAACTCCGGCATCACCTGCAACGCCATTTGCCCGGGCTGGGTACTCACGACGCTGGTGCAAAAGCAGATCGACGACCGCGCCAAGGCCTCGGGCAAATCCGTGCGCGATGAGGAAATCGCGCTGCTGTCGGAGAAGCAACCGATGCATCAGTTTACCAAGCCGGAAGGAATAGGATCCCTGGCGGTATTCCTGTGCAGCGACGGCGCCGCCACCATCACCGGCGCGGCTTATTCCATCGACGGCGGCTGGGTCGCGCAGTAATGATCCGGCAATGATCGAATTTCTCTCACGCGCTTTCGGCGGCGACAAAAACAGCGCGCCCAAAGGTAACAAGGGCAAGAAGCGCATCAATCTGGCGCTGCAGGGCGGCGGTGCCCTGGGATCGTTCACCTGGGGCGTTCTCGATCATCTGCTCGAAGACGGCCGCCTGAGCATCGAAGGTATTTCGGGCGCCTCAGCCGGCGCGGTCAATGCCGTCATGCTGGCGGATGGGCTCGCGCGCGGCGGCCCCGAGGAGGCGCGAAAAAGACTGGCGGATTTCTGGCGCGCGGCAAGCCTGGGCGGAAATCTGCCGGACCTGCAAAGGCGTGCGGTAGACCGCTTGTTCTCTTTCGTGCCGCTCGAAGGCACTCCCGTCGGCTTCTGGTTCGATGCCATGTCACGGTACCTTTCGCCCTACGACGTCAATCCGCTCAACATCAATCCGCTGAAGGACCTGATCGAGCGCTTCGTCGATTTCGATGCGATAAGGGCGGCTACGGATCTGAAGCTTTTCGTGTCCGCCACCAATGTCGTGAACGGTCAATTGCGCTTATTCAAACGTGAGGAAATGACCGCAGACATGATCGTCGCCTCGGCCTGCCTGCCGAACTTGTTCCGCGCGGTCGAAATCGACGGCATACCTTATTGGGATGGCGGCTATGTCGGGAATCCCGCGCTTTATCCCTTGATCGGAGCCACCGAGACCGAGAGTCTTTTGCTTGTTCAAATCAATCCGCTCAAGCGCAAGGAAGTGCCGAAGACGAACCCCGAGATTCTGGCGCGGGTCAACGAGATCACGTTCAATTCGTCACTGATGGCCGAGTTGCGTGGTCTGTCCTTCGTCGGAAAATTGATCGATGAAGGAAAATTGACGCGCGGAACGAAGCCCAGCGAATACCGGCGCATCAATATCCATCGGATCGCACTCGAAGGCACAGCGGCATCGCTCGATGCCGGCATCAGGCTCAACACGGATTATGACTTCTTCGAGATGCTACGGAATAACGGGCGACGGGCGGCGCGCCGTTTCCTCGATGCGCATTACGACGACATCGGCGTGAAGAGCAGCGTCGACCTCGAGGCCGACGTGCATCACGAGTCCGAGTGATATAACCAGCCCCTGTCACTGCCGGTCTTGACCCGGCAATCCATGAGATACCCGGCACAGACAGACTTACTTAAATTGGCTACTTGCGGCTGCGGATGCCCGGGTCAAGCCCGGGCATGACAAATTACGTTTTCGGCTCGACATCCAGCCGGCAGATCCAATCCTTAAGTCCCGCGTTCACTGGCGGATAAATTTTCATCACCTCCGGATCGTGGCCCGGCACGATATGCTGGCGCGACGAAGCCAGCTTCTGGATGGTCTTGTAGCCCTCAAGCGTGTCGCCGACGGAGTAAGTGATCGGGAACACGCGGCCCTCGTCAATGTGCGAATAAAGATGGATGCAGTCCGAGGCGAGTACGACAGTGCC
>Ga0207933_1000481_pt1 | contig 38893 bp, 44 predicted proteins | sample NGESurdeep092012_4_FD_184488 | JGI IMG/M metagenome (GOLD analysis project Ga0207933, IMG submission 184488) | Arctic peat soil microbial communities from Barrow, Alaska - NGEE Surface sample F53-3 deep-092012 (SPAdes) | ecosystem: Environmental > Terrestrial > Soil > Wetlands > Peat ... | reverse complement strand
AACATGAGGATGTGGTGCGGCTGGAGACGAGGCCGCCCAATGTGGAGGGCCAGGGCGCGGTGCGCCAGCGGCAGCTTCTGATCAACAGTCTTCGCATGCGCCCGGACCGGATCATCATCGGCGAAGTACGCGGCGATGAGGCGTTCGACATGCTTCAGGCGATGAATACCGGCCACGAAGGTTCTATGACCACCATTCATGCGAATACCTCCCGCGATGCGCTCTCGCGGCTGGAATCCATGGTGGCCATGGCGAACGTCAACATGCCCGAGCGGTCGGTCCGGCAGCAGATCGCGTCCGCTATTTCACTGGTCGTACAGGTATCGCGCATGAGTGATGGCACTCGCAAAGTTGTCAATATCTCCGAGATCGCCGGTCTCGAGGAGAACATCATCAGCATGCAGGACATTTTCAATTTCGTGAGGAGGGGCATTGGCCCCGACGGAAAAGTCGTCGGAGCCTTTGAGCCCACCGGTATCCGCCCGAATTTTCTCGACCGGCTGCGCGTTGCCGGCATCCTGTTGCCTGCGGAACTCTTCGAGCGCTCCGTGGAGGTCAACTGACTATGTGTATAGAAACACGGGAGAGGATTGGAAGATGCTGCTGATCGTTCTTTCAATCTGCGCGGGCGTCGCTGCGATCGCGCTGTTGGTTGCGATGACGGTGGGAGCATCCGCGTCCCGGCCCGCAAACATCAGGCTCGCCGCGCTGGACCGGAAGACGGCCCCAGCGCGGAATGATGAACCGGCTACCGATATCCGGCGCGATCAAAAGCAGATGAGCACCATCCCGTGGCTCAACCACTGGCTCACCAGAATGAACCTTGCGTCCGCATCCAGTGTGTATCTTTACCAGGCTGGCGTAACGGTGTCGCTCGGAACCCTGATGGTGATATCGGTCTCGGGCGCCGTGGTTCTGGGAGTGATCCTGTATCTGCGATTCGGAGAGGCGCTTCCCGCACTTCTCTCAGCCGGCTTTCTGCCGCTGCCATTTCTTTACGTCCAGCATAAGCGTTCGAAACGTCTGTCCGCACTGGAGCAACAGTTGCCCGAGGCCCTGGGTACGATGGTCAGCGCTCTTCGAGTGGGTCATAGCCTGATCGCCAGCCTTGGCGCCGTCGCCCAGGAATCGGCCGAGCCGATTGCCGGGGAGATGCGCAAGTGCTTCGAGGAGCAGAACTATGGTATCGATTTGCGCACAGCGCTGGTCAACCTTACCGGGAGGGCCCCGATACAGGACTTTCGTATCTTTGTTGCGGCCGTGCTGATTCAGAAGGAAAGCGGCGGAAATCTGGCGGAGGTCCTGGAAAAGGTAGCTCAAACCACGCGCGAAAGGTTCAGGCTGAAAAAGCAGGTGAGCGTCCACACAGCGCAAGGGCGGATGACGGGCTGGATACTGTCCTTTCTTCCGGTGGGGCTCGGGATCCTCATGTATATGGTGAATCCGCAAGGAATCAGTGTGCTGTGGAAGCGGCCGATCGGCTTGAAACTGCTGTACACCGCCGTGGGCATGGATATTGTGGGCGCTCTCATCATCAGAAAGATCGTCCGCATTCGCGTCTGAAAGGAAACCAAATGGAGCTTGTTCTTTTCACCTTTATCGCGGGTTTCGCGCTGATCTCGAGTCTTGGCTTCTTGTTTTTCTATCGGCAGAAAGTGCTGCGAAGACTGTCTCAGGTGGTTTCGCGGTCGGCCCAAACAGATCTGTTGCGCAGTATCGCGCCGCCTCCTGGCGTCAGGATCGAAAGGCTCGTAAAGCCATTTCAAAAGGTGCTGCCGAGAAGCGCGGCGGACGTATCCACCCTTCAAAAGCGGCTCATTCAAGCGGGTTATCGCGAAAAGTCCTATATCAACATCTTCTACAGCGCCAAAGTGCTCGTTCCGGGTCTGCTCTGCATTCTCGCCACGGTAACGCAGATTTACCACTATGCACCGCTATTCGTGTATGCGGCTGCGGCTGGTATCGGATTCCTGGCTCCGGATCTGTGGCTGGGGAAACGGGTCTCCGCCAGACAGACCAAACTCCGTCTGGGTCTTCCCGAGGCTTTGGACCTCATCGTAATCTGCGTGGAAGCGGGCCTCAGCATGGATAGAGCGACGATGCGGACCGCCGAGGAGTTGCGGATCAGCCAGCCGGCCATCGCCGACGAACTGAACCTCGTCTATCTGGAACAGCGCGCAGGGCGCCCGCGTGCGGAAGCCTGGAGGCATTTGGGAGAGAGAACCGGAGTGGATACCGTTCGATCTCTGGCATCGATAATCATCCAGGCCGATAAGTTCGGCACAAGTATCGGGAAAACGCTGAGGACCCATTCGGAAACTCTACGCACGAGACGACGGCAGGATGCGGAGGAGCAGGCCGCAAAGACCACCGTCAAACTTGTCTTCCCCCTGGTCCTGTTCATTTTTCCCTCGCTCTTCGTAGTGACAATCGGTCCTTCGATGATCACCATGTTTGAAGGTTTTAAGAAGTATTTGAGTTGAGCCGGCACCGGGCGGTCTGAACTCGAAAGAAAGGAGAAACATCATGGATAGTGCAACTATCATTCGCATCGTGGCGGGCATCCTGTTCGTCATCGCATTAGCTTATTTAATCCAGCGTCACAGAAAAAAGGTCACATAGACCCGGGACACCGCCGCGAGATCGCCATGCAGTGGATCTCGCGGTGGCGCATCGGGACTGCAGTGAAGGAAAACTGAGGACGATGACAAAAACCTTCTGCGTGTTCAATCGCAACCGCGAATCGTTTCTGGGGCTTCGGGTGACTCGTGCCGATACAGTGCTTTCGCGTCTGAAGGGGCTGCTGGGAAGGATGCGGCTGGAACCCGATGAAGGGATCTGGCTGATCCCGTCTCACGGTATTCACACGATCGGAATGATGTTTGCCATCGACGTGGTGTACCTGAATGCGGGAAATCGGGTCATTCATCTCATTGAACATCTCGGACCGTTCCGCATTTCCCCCATCCGAATCAAATGCGCCAGCATTCTGGAATTCCGGCCCCGTGCAATTTTTTCCTCCCATACCCGGATCGGCGATGAATTAGTGATCTGCGCTCCTGATGAGATGCAATACCATCTCGAACACCGTGGGACGCAGCGGATTCGCGGCAAGAGCGGGGAGTGAGTGAGGTCTCGGCAATGTGTCGACGCGCGATTGGCAGGGTGAAGCAATGGCTGTTCGAACGAAAGAGCGATGAGCCAGGGCGCGCGCCGAGAAGCAGAGTGCCGGAACTTGTCGTCCACTATTGGGATGGCTCCATCCCTGAGGGGCACAACATTCGAGAGATCGGCCTCGGCGGCGTCTACATCTATACGTCTGAGCGCTGGTATCCCGGCACCATCGTTCGAGTCGTTCTTCAAGCGTATGGAAGGACATTACGAAGCGATGGCGCGACGGCGCCCACTGCTTCAAACTTTGTCCTCGGGAGATTGACATGACAAGAAATGGATCCGACGGACTGGCCCTTGAGTTCGTGTTCCGCAATCAGGAGGCAGAACGGAGTTTCGGGGGATTCCTGACTGGCATTCCAGCTCAGACGGCGGGAGCCGTACTCCCGGAATGACGCCGCGCAGCCAGGGCCAGGCCCTTATCGAGTTCACCCTGATCGTTCCGTTCGTGTTTCTTCTGGCTGTGAACGCGATAAACTTTGGCGGGTTTATCTTTGCCTGGATTACCGTGGCGAACGCCGCGCGCGATGGCGCACAGTATATGGTTCTGTCAAGCGCCTCTCCGGGAGCGCCGAACCCCGCGACTCTCGCTCAGGTCACAGCCCTCGTAACGAATGACGTCTCATCGCTCTTGAACCGCGTCAGTACCGTAGTCGCCATCTGCACCAATAACACCGCCGCGGCCAACAGTTGCACCGCTCTGGTTGATCCGGAGGCGCCAGCCTATACTCTCGCCACTGTCGACGTGACCTACACGTATGAGCCATTCATTCCCTTGTTTTCCTTCCCCGGACTGGGCATCAGTGCGACTCTCCCCTCTCGGACAATCCACCGGAAAGCCGTCATGAGGATGCTTCAGTGACCGGAAGCGGCGCGGCGGGGAAACGCGGTCAGACTCTGGTGGAGTTCAGCGTTGTGGCGCTCCTGACGGTACTCATGCTTCTTTTCGTGGTTGAAGTATCTCGTATGGTTCTGGTGTATACGACGGTTGCCAACGCGGCGCGCGCGGGTGTTCGTTACGCGATCGTGCATGGAAATACGCGAAGCCCGGGATCCACGGTCGACAGTGCCAGCGGGCCGGCCGGCAACCCGAGCCAGGTCCTGACCGTCGTCAACAACTTCGCGAGCGCTGGACTGCTGACGACAAGTCGCCTGGTAGTGAATATCACCTATCCGGATGCGTCGAATGCTCCTGGAAAGCGCGTAAGTATCACGGTCGTGTATCCCTACGATCCATTGACAACCTACTTTTCGCACACATTGCGGCTCGGAAGCGCCGCGCAGGGGATCATCGTCTTTTGAAGCGCTCCGACATCCATTCCGGCGGCGAGGGAGGACAGGCGGTGATTCTCCTCGTGGTGGCGATGAGCGTTTTTCTCATCGGCGCGGTCGGACTGGCGATCGACGGCGGTCAAATGTACGCTCAGCGGCAAATGGCCCAGACGGCCGCGGACGCCGCCGCGCAAGCCGGCATCATGAGCATATTCAGAGGAACCAATCTTACAGCGCCGTCTCCGTTCGCTAACTCCGGAACCAGTCCGGCGCCTTACGTTTGTACGATGACGGACGGCATTGCACCCTGTGTGTTTGCGCGGGACAACGGGTTCGGCGGGACAGCCGCGGATACGGTGACGCTGAGTTACCCCCAGACCGTTCCCGGTGTTAACCTCTCTCCCGCGACCGTTCCGGCAGTGACGGTTACGGTCACGAGGACCCTGAAGATGGGACTTATGCAATTCCTGGGGGCAGCTACCTCCAGTATCACCGCAAAGGCTACGGCCGGACTTGTTGGCGCCGTCTCACACTATTGCGTGTATGTGCTCGATCCATCCGGTCAGGACGCCCTTCTGGTAAACAACGGCGCAAATGTGACCCTGAACGGTTGCGGGATCGCGGTAGCGTCCGCGGCGAGCCACGGCGCGACAATATCCTATGTCACGCTCAAGGCGACAGATGTGGATATAGTGGGTGGTTGCAATTGCACGGGAACTTATCCGGTTATTCATACTGGAGTGCTGCCACAGTCGGTCGCCGATCCTTTTGCCTCATTGCCGGCGCCCGCCCCCGGTCCCTGCGTCAAAACCGGGATGTATAGCCCGCCATCTAACACGACTCTCGTTCCGGGAAACTATTGCGGTGGCATTACGGTCAGCAACGGTGTAACGAATGTCACGTTCCTTTCGGGCATTTATACCATTACTGGCGGAGGGGTGACGTTTAGCGGGGGAGCGACCGCCACTGGCAATGGAGTAATGTTCTACCTCACCGGTAACACAACCTACCCCTACGCCTCCGCAACAATCGGAGGTGGCGTGAGTGTATCCTTGTGGGCGCAGACTTCGGGTGTATACCAGGGCGTGCTCTTCTTTGGGGACCGGACGATCCACTCCGCCAGTAATGCAAACTTTGGCGGCGGCGCCAGCATGAAGCTGTCCGGCAGCCTGTACTTTCGGACAACGAGTGTTTCTTTTTCGAATGGCACCGGCGTGGAGGCCAACAGCACGGCGATCGTCGCCATGCAAGTGTTGTTCAGCGGCGGAGCCCAGGCGAATATCCAGCACGATGCCACTGGTGCGATCACCGGTCTCTTTTCGAGATCTGTCGCCCTGGTGCGGTAAGCGTGATATGGGAGATCGGAAGTCTGTCGGAGATACAGTCCGCGAGGGATCGTCCTGAGGCAACGTAAACTCCTCGACGCCTGCCCGGCTGCCGAATGCTGCGATTTCGCCGCCGGAACGCCATCCGATCCATTCATTTTCGAGTCGCCTGATCCGCTTTCACCCGTTTTCATCCGTGGCCAAAATCCGGCTCCTGCACTTTCGAATAACAGCGCCCGAAAACATATATCTCTCCCCGAATCAACGCGCCCCCGCCCAATCCCGCAAACTCCCCCCACTCCCATGCAACAACTAATGTCGTATGCGAACCGAACGTCAAATCCAGGCCTCCCGCGCGTCGAAGGGTAAACCCGCCCCCTCCCAAAACACCTTGACGCCCGGCACGCTCGCGGGCACGGTAGTCCTCAAATGCGAGTCCGAAGCCCGTTTCCTCGACCTCCTCGCCACCCTTCACCAGGAATTCCAGCCTCAGACCCCCTTCGAAGAATCCCTCATCGACAACATGGTCACCGCTCGCTGGCGCCAACTGCGTATCCTGGGCATGGAAAAAGCCGGCATGGATCACGAAATGAGCAGGCAGGCAGAAATGTCGCCCTCGAATGAACACCCGGCCACCCGCGCCGCGCTCGCCTTTCGTTCCCTCAGCGACGGCTCCCGCTCTCTCGAACTCATGAACCGCTGCGACTCCCGTTACGACCGGCAGTATCTTCGCGCGCACCGCCGTTTTCTCGACGTCCACGACCGTCGCTCGCCCCCGTCCGCAGGCACGATGGAACCCGCCGCCGCCCCTCCCCAAAAACCAATTTCTACCAAACGAACCCGGGAAGTATCTGAAAACAAAGTAACGCCGCCAACACCCCAACCCGGCATCCCAGCCCGAAAACGCACCTCAGTACGCGTCCCACATATAAGCCGAAAAACGCCGCATCTCCCGGAATCCGCACCGCTCATACAGCCGAATCGCGTCCCCGTTGCCACCGGTCACGGTCAGGCTGATTCGCTTCGCGCCGTGCAACCGGAGCGCTCCTGCCGCCTGCCGCAGCAGCTCATATCCCAGGCCGCGCCCCCTCACCCCCGGTGTCACGCAGAGTTGGGTAATGTGTCCCACTTCGTCCCCCACGAAACTCGCGAGAACAATGCCGGCCAGCCAGCCGGTCTCCAGGTCGAAAGCCACGAACGAACCGGGCTGGAAGAATGTCCCGCAACCCGGGAATTGCACAATGTTGTAAATGAACCGCCTCGCCCCCGCGACCGTACGGTACTGGTCGTTGATCCGGCTGTCAATATGGTCGCCATATGCCAGCGCAATAACCCCGGCCGCCGCTTCATGATGATGTTCCGCCCAGTTCTCGATGTGAAAGCGCCCGCGCGCCGCGCCAGCCCCCGTCGGAAGCGTGCCCGCTGCATGGAACGTCATCAGCCTGCGCTCCTGCACCTGCACGAACCGCTGCCGCTGCAACGCCTTCCCCACCGAAGGGTCGATCAGCATAAGCTGGCTCTCCACCCGCCGGACATTCGGCATCGCGATCAGATTCTCCAGAATCGACCGGAAAAGCCGCGCCTCGGTTTCGCCGCCGCGCCATCCCGGGCGGACATAAAGGTCCCCGATCAGGCCCTTATGCTCTTCGAGCACCGAATAACCGTAACCCGCGACCTCGCCCCGATCCAGCAGCGCAAATCCCGCCAGCGCCTTCATATCCGCGAACTGCCGCACCAGATCCGCGGATCTCGCGAAATCCCAGTCCAGTTCTCTCTGCCACTCCACGGTCTCTTCAAGCAGCAGAGGACCCAGCTCACGGCCCGTGAGCCGCCTGAGATCCACGATCTCCCACCCCTTCGCCATCGTGTCGCCCGGCGCAGCCATGGCCTGAGTATATCGCCGATATCGACCTGCGCGCTTGCACGGATCGGTGCCTTAAAACACAGGGGAAGCTCACTACTATTGACAATGCAGCACTCATATTTTATACTTGACTTGAGCTAAGGAGGTCCTGGGCAAGGACATGGGCAAAATTATCGGTATCGACCTCGGAACGACGAACTCCGTTGTCGCGGTCATGGAGGGCGGACAGCCCACGGTGATAGCGAATCAGGAGGGTGGCCGCACGACGCCTTCCGTGGTAGCTTTCACCAAGACGGGCGAGCGACTGGTGGGTCAGGTGGCAAAACGCCAATCCATCACGAACCCCGAAAACACGATTTTTTCGATCAAGCGGTTCATGGGCCGCCGGTCGGATGAAGTAAACGAAGAGCAGAAAATGGTTCCGTACAAAGTTGTGCGGGGCGAAAACGGCGACGCGAGAGTCGAAATTCAGGGCAAGAAATATTCGCCGCCCGAAATCTCGGCCATGATTCTCACGAAGTTGAAGGAAGCGGCCGAGGCTTATCTGGGCCAGAAGGTCACGGAAGCCGTCATCACCGTGCCTGCGTATTTCAACGACGCCCAGCGCCAGGCAACCAAAGACGCCGGCAAAGTTGCGGGTCTCGATGTCAAACGCATCATTAATGAGCCCACCGCGGCCGCCCTGGCTTACGGTCTCGACAAGAAAAAGAATGAGACCATCGCCGTTTACGATTTCGGCGGCGGCACCTTCGACGTCTCCATCCTCGAAGTGGGCGACGGCGTGGTCGAGGTCAAATCCACCAACGGAGACACCCATCTGGGCGGCGACAACATCGACCACCGTGTCATGGACTGGATCATCTCCGAGTTCAAAAAGGAACAGGGCATCGATCTTTCGAAGGACCAGATGGCGCTCCAGCGGCTCAAGGAAGCCGCCGAAAAAGCCAAGATGGATCTCTCCACTCTGCTCGAAACCGACGTCAATCTGCCCTTCATTACAGCCGACGCTAGCGGTCCCAAGCACCTGGCGATGAAACTCACTCGCGCGCGTTTCGAGCAGATGTGCGAAGACATTTTCCAGCGCTCCGTGGGGCCATGCAAACAGGCTTTGCAGGATGCAAACGTCACGCCGGACAAAATCGACGAAGTGGTGCTGGTCGGCGGCTCAACACGCATCCCGCGCATCCAGGCGATCGTCAAGCAGCTCTTCAATAAAGAGCCCAACAAGACCGTGAACCCGGATGAGGTGGTTGCGGTGGGCGCGGCCGTTCAGGGTGGCGTGCTCGGCGGAGAAGTGAAGGACGTTCTGTTGCTCGACGTCACGCCTCTCACGCTCGGCATCGAGACCCTCGGCGGTGTGTTCACCAAACTGATCGATCGCAATACCACCATTCCGACGCGCAAGAGCGAGGTGTTCTCAACCGCGGCGGAAAGTCAGACGTCGGTCGAAATCAAGGTGTTCCAGGGCGAGCGATCCATGGCGAAGGATAACCGCCAGCTCGGTGTGTTCCAGTTGATTGGGATTCCGCCGGCGCCCCGTGGCGTGCCGCAGATCGAAGTCACCTTCGACATCGATGCCAACGGCATCCTGAACGTGGTCGCGAAGGACAAAGCCACCAATAACGAGCAGAAAATCACCATCACGTCTTCTTCCGGTTTGTCGAAAGATGAAGTCGACAAAATGGCGAAGGACGCGGAATCTCATGCCGCGGACGACCGTAAGGAGAAGGAACAGATCGAGGCCCGCAATCGTGCCGACGCCATGGTCTATAACGTCGAGAAGACGTTGAAAGAGCACCGCGACAAGATCGGTGCCGACGATGCCAAAAATATCGAAGCCGCCATCGAAGAGGTCAAGAAATCGATCGGCGACAACGATCCGGAGAAACTGAACGCGGCCACCGACCGGCTTACGCAGGCGAGCCACAAGCTGGCGGAGGCGATGTATAAAGCTTCGTCTCAGCAGCCTGGAGGTCAACCCGGGGGTCAACCCGGGGGTCAACCCGGGGGTCAACCCGGGGGTCAACCAGGGGGTCAGCCGGGCGGTGACGGGGCCGGTCCGCGGCCATCCGGCGGCGAACCGCCCAAAGAAGATGTGGTCGATGCCGAGTTCGTCGACGTAGATGACAAGAAGTAACTGAAGTAAAATCCCCGGGAGGGCGGGGCGGACAGTGAAAACGCGCTGTCTGCCCCGTTTTAATTGAATGCCATCGGCGCCAAAACACGACTATTACGAAACGCTGAGCGTTCCGCGCGGAGCTTCCGAAGAAGAAGTGCGGAAAGCTTATCGGAAGCTCGCGCGAAAATACCATCCGGACCTGAATCCCGGAGATAAATCCTCCGAAGACCGCTTCAAGAATGTCCAGGAAGCCTACGACATCCTGAGCGATGCCAAAAAGCGGCAGATGTACGATCAGGTGGGTTTTTATTCCGAGAACGGCTATGCGGGCGCCGCTCCCGGAGGAGGTGACGACACCAAAACTCATCCGAACATGGACTTCAATGGCTTCGACTTTTCAGAAATGTTCCGTGGAGCGCAGGCTGGCACGGAATCGCGGCGGCGCACGGGCCCGGGGCCTGCCGGCAGTGCTGGCGCCGGTTCGGGCGCCGGTTCTTTCAAGGATATTTTCAGCCAGTTTTTCCATGGCGGCGGCGAGCATGAGTCCGAGCAGGAAGCGCAAAAGGGCGCGGACCTGGAATACGGCTTGAATATCGGTTTCTGGCAGGCGATCCGCGGGACCCAGGCGAAGATCGAAATCACCCGCTACGATCAGTGCCCCGCGTGTCACGGCATGGGCGGCAACGATTCGGGCTCCATCGCGTGCCCGCAATGTAACGGAACCGGCAATGTGAGCCAGATGGCCGGCAACATGAAGTTCAACCTCACTTGTCCGCGGTGCAACGGCAAAGGCCGTCTTAAAAACGCCTGCCCGTCCTGCCACGGGGATGGCCGGCTCGCGCACTCCGAAGTGGTGGAAGTCCGTATCCCCGCGGGCGCTCAGAACGGTTCGCGCCTGCGTGTCCCCGGCAAAGGGAATGCGGGCACCATGGGCGCGCCTCCGGGCGATCTCTACATCACGACTCACGTGGAAGATCACCCTCTGTTCCGGCGCGAGGCTGACAATATTCTGTTGAAGGTGCCGATTACGGTTGCCGAAGCCGGTCTGGGCGCCAAAATAGAAGTGCCCACCATCGACGGCAAGACGCTGCTCAAGATTCCGCCTGGAACGCAGAACGACCAGAAATTCCGGCTGCGCGAGAGGGGCATCTTAAACTCGCGCAAAAACTCGCGCGGAGATCAGATTGTCCAGGTGACGCTCAAAGCCCCCGTCGTCCAGGATGAGCGCACGAAAGAACTTCTGAGGGAACTGGCCGAATTACATCCGGAGGATCCCCGCAAGGATCTTTGGGACGCAGGGCTTAATGGGTAAGCTTAATGGGTAAGGTCAATGGGTAAGACAAATGCGTGAGAAATCCAAAGCCGCATACATGATCTCCTCCGTGGCGGAGCAATACGGCGTGCATCCGCAAACCCTGCGCCTCTACGAGCGCGAAGGGCTCCTGAAGCCAAGCCGCAGCGATGGGAACACGCGGCTTTATACCGATGAAGATCTCGGACGTCTCGAAGTGATCCTGCACCTCACGCGCGACCTTGGCGTGAACCTGGCAGGCGTCGAAATCATCCTCAATATGCGCGCGAAAATGGAAGCCATGCAGGGGCAGATCGAGGAGTTCGTGCAAAGCCTCAATCTTGAGCTGGCGAACCGGTCGCGGACTGAACGTCCGGAAGACCGGAACTCGCTGATTCCCGTGATTCAATTCGCGGCGAAAACCCGGCGCGGCTGATTCCCGCCTTCGACTCTGATATATTAATCGTGATTTTAGCCTGATCTTGCCAGGAGATTTGCCATGAAAGCGAAATTTGGAATATTGACCGTGTGCGGACTCATTGCCGGAGCGATGGTTTCGGCGGTACCGGCCTTTGCCCACCACTCGTTTGCGGCGGAATACGACGCCAGCAAACCCGTGGAACTGAAAGGAACGGTAACGAAAGTCGAGTGGACCAACCCGCACGCCCGCTTCTACGTCGACGTCAAGGGTCCGGACGGCAAGGTGACCAACTGGAACCTCGAACTCGCCAGTCCGAACGTGCTCACGCGTAACGGATGGAACCGCCACTCGCTGAAAGAGGGCGATGTGATTACGGTAGAAGGATCGAGGGCCAAGGATGGCGACAACCTGGCTAACGCGCGAACCGTGGTTTTAGCCGATGGAAGAAAAGTCTTCGCCGGATCGCAGTCTGACGCCGAAAAGAAGTAAGAGTACATATCCAATGAAAACGTTTTACGTTCTTTTTGCCCTTGGCGCCGCGAGCCTGCTGGCTCAGGAAGCGCCGCCATCGGCCGCGCAGGTAGCGACAAATCCGGCGGGCGGCAGCGTGCAGGCCCGGGTTGCCCCGGCCGTCGGGCGCAGGCGGGTTCCCGAGCGCCCCAAAGGCCCCACCCCCCATCTGGCCGATGGCACCGTGGATCTTTCCGGAGTCTGGAACGGTGGCGGCCCCATTGGCGATATCGCACAGGGCCTGCCCAAAGGAACGGTCATTCCCATGACCCCCGCGGCGGAAAAGATCTTCAAGTCGCGCCAGTCGAAGGACGATCCTGAAGCCAATTGCCTGCCCACCGGCGTTCCCCGCATCTCCCCGTATCCCTGGAGAATCATCCAGACCCCCACGCATGTGTTCTTCCTGTTCGAAGGCAATATTCATAGCTACCGGCAGATCTTTGTGGATGGCCGCAAGCACCCGGACGATCCCGACCCCACCTGGTACGGGAACTCGATCGGTCACTACGAGGGCGATACGCTCGTGGTGGATACGATCGGCTACAACGACAAGTTCTGGTTCGATTTCGCCGGTCACCCGCACACGGAACAGCTGCATACCATCGAGCGCTACGACCGCAAGGACCTCGGAACTCTGGCGATCTCGACCGAGATCATCGATCCGGGCGCATACACGAAGCCCTTCACGCTCAATTTCACGGCCAGCCTCCGGCCGAAAGAAGAACTGATGGAATATATCTGTCAGGAAAACCAGGTTGACGCAAAACACATGGTCGGTTTTGCGGGTCTCAATTAACCGGCAAGGCCGGGGACGCCCCCGGCCGATTTAGCGGAGCGGACCGCGCGCGGCGCCGTCGCGGGGTTGACGAACGGAACGTATGCTAGCATCGATTTCGTAGGCCCCCGATGAAAACCCGTGCTTGACATTCTGAAGGGACCAATCCTGGCAATCCAGGAATTTTACGATCTGACGGGCCGGGCCATCCGGAACGTCGCGCGTAAACCCCACTATGTCGACGACATCCTGCTGCAGATGGATGCCATTGGCGTCGGCAGCATTCCGATCGTTCTCCTGACCGGCTTTTTCTCTGGCGCCGTAATGGCCATGCAGATGGGCCGCAGCCTGGCGCAGTATGGGCAAACCGGACGCACGGGCACGTTCGTATCGATCATTCTGGTGCGCGAACTCGGGCCCGTGCTCGCCGCCGTGATGGTGGCGGGCCGCAACGCCTCGGGCATCGCGAGCGAACTGGGATCGATGAAGGTTACCGAGCAGATCGACGCCATGCGCGCTCTCGGCACCGACCCCGTGCAGAAACTGGTCACCCCCAGAGTTATTGCGACCGCCGTGATGCTGCCCGCCCTGACGGTGATCGACGACTTTGTCGGCATGTTCGGAGGCTGGGTGATGTCATCCGTCCTTTTCGGTCTTCCGTGGCGTCAATACTGGACCACCAGCTGGCAGGCGCTGGTTTGGAACGATGTGGGACAGGGGCTGCTCAAGCCTTTCGTCTTCTCGTTCGCGATCTCTCTGATCGGGTGTTTCTACGGTCTTCGCGCGGAGGGTGGAACGCAGGGCGTGGGCCGCGCCACCACTCAGGCGATGGTCTGGGCCTCGGTGCTCATCTTCATCCTGGATCTCTTTATTGGCAAGATCTTCGTGAGCCAGACGGGTTCATAATGCCGGAAGAAAAAGCGAGTCTGGTACGTTTTGAGAACGTCAGCGTTCGATTCGACGATGGCGTTCAGGCCCTCAACGGTGTTTCTTTCAACATGCGGGAGGGCGAAACCCGGATTCTGCTCGGCGCGGCGGGCAGCGGCAAAACGGTGCTGCTGAAGACCGCGATGGGGCTGGTTCGCGCCTCGGCGGGACAAGTATTTCTGTTCGGCGAAGAGACCACGAAGAAGCCCGAGGTGGAATTGTTCGATGTCCGGAGCAAAATCGGGATGCTGTTCCAGGAAAGCGCGCTGTTCGACTCGATGACGGTGGCGCAGAACGTGGCTTATCCCCTGCTCAACCAGAAGGCCATTGAAATGCCCCGCGAAAAGATGGAACCGGCGGTCCGCGATTCGCTGCGGTTCGTGGAGCTTGAACAGACGATGGATCGTTATCCGAGCGAGCTTTCCGGAGGGATGCGGCGGCGCGTGGCAATCGCGCGCGCGGTGGTCAACAAACCGCCGCTGCTGTTGTACGATTCGCCCACGGCGGGCCTCGACCCGATCACCGCGCACACCATCGTGGCGCTCATCATCAAGGAGCGCGATGTGGACAATACGACGGCATTCGTGGTGACTCACCGTTACCAGGACGGGAATCTGGTGGCGAACTTCCGCTACAATCCTGACAGTGGCCGGCTTGACCCCGCGGGCAAGGACGGGACCAATACGGTATTCATGGTTCTAAGGGAGGGCAGCCTGGTCTTCGAAGGAAATCAGGCCGATCTCGAAAAATCCTCCGACCCGTATATATCGAAATTCGTGAAGCGTCCGGAAAAGGCCGCCGCTTAATTTATGGCTTCCCAGAAGAGAGTCCGATGGGCGCAGTTACGGTCGGGATTGCTGGCGGCGGCCGCGATGGTCATCGCGGCCGCTCTCATCTTTCTTTTGACATCGCAGGGCAGCCTCTTTACGGGTGACTTTCATCTGCGAACGTATATGGAAGACTCGGAGGGTCTGACGGGTAATGACCCTGTCCGGGTGAATGGCATTCTCACCGGCTATATCGGACACATCAGTCTCTCGGGATCGCACGACCCGAAGAGGACGGTGGAAATCGAGATGGTGATCCAGCAGAAATATCTGGATCAGATCCCGGACGATTCGAAGGCCACTATCAGTTCGGCGAACCTGCTCGGCTCGAAGTACGTGAACATCACCAAGGGATCGCATCCGAAGCATGTCGAACCGGGGGGTGAGATTCAATCGCTGACGAACCAGGGAATTCCCGAAATCATGGCGCAGAGCACGAGCCTGCTGGCGCAGGCCCAGAGCATTCTCGGCCGTCTGGACGGACTGCTGTCGATCGTGGAGAACGGCCAGGGGAATATTGGCAAGCTGATCAAGGACGACACGCTGTACAACAGGCTGAACGCGACCGTCGCCGATGTGAATCAACTGGTGAGCGACGTCAAAAACAGCAATGGAACCATCAGCCATCTGCTTTACGACGACACTCTCTATAACGACATCCGGAAGCCCATTGAGCGGCTGGACGACATGCTCGCCCAGGTGCAGCAGGGCAAGGGAACTCTCGGCAAGGCGATGTACGATCCGCAGCTTTACGACGAGGCGAAGGCGGCTATTACGGACGCGAAGCAGTTGCTCGACAATCTCAAGGCCGGCAAAGGAACCGCCGGGAAACTGCTGAACGACGACGAGATTGCCAACCAGCTCACGCTCATTACGCAAAAAATAAACACGGCCATCGACAAGATCAACTCGGGTCAGGGCACGATCGGACAATTGATGGTGAACCCGCAACTCTACGATTCGCTCAACGGGGCCACGCGCGAGCTGGATGCGCTGATCAAAGACGTGCGCGCAAACCCGAAAAAGTTCCTGCGCATCAAACTGGCAATTTTCTGACGTGGGTTTCCGGCTTATCGTCAACGCGGACGACTTCGGCTTCAGCCGCGACGTAAACGAAGGAATCGTTGAAGCGCATCGCGGCGGAATCCTCACGGCAACCACGCTGATGGCGAACGGCGATGCGTTCGATCACGCGGTGGCGCTGGCGCGCGCGACACCATCGCTCGATGTGGGCTGCCATCTGGTGCTGGTGCAGGGGCGGAGCGTTGCCGATCCATCCCGCGATCTGCCGGCGACGCCCGCGGCGCTGGCGCGCGCGCTGATGCAGGGGCAGTTGGCCGTCTACGACGAATTGTCGGCGCAGGTACGGAAGATCGCCCGGGCGGGTATACGGCCTACGCATATCGACACGCACAAGCATACGCATCTGCTGCCGCCGGTGCTCCATGCCGTCGCAAGGGTGGCGCGTGAATTCCGGATTCGCTGGGTGAGGCGCCCGTTCGATTTCAGAATCGATCCCGGCACTGGGACGATCCGAGGCGCGGTGGCTCTCGGGATGCGCGTCACCGGGCCTTATTTCGCCAGAGCTTTGGGCGCCCTGAAAACGACGGACCATTTCGCGGGATTTCAACTCACCGGCAACCTGTGCGAGGCAAATCTGATCGAAACACTGGAGCGCCTGCCGGAGGGTCTGACGGAACTCATGTGCCATCCGGGGAAACTGGGGCCGGAGTTGCGCGGCGCGGCCACGAGATTGAAAGAGAGCCGCGAAATCGAACTGGCGGCCCTGCTATCGGCCGGGGTACGCAGCGCGATTGAACGGCGCGGGATTGAGCTGGTGAATTACCGCGCCCCTATTTGTCCATAGTGAAATTGACGTCGATTTCGGTGACGACTTCCACGGGGTTCCCATTCAGAAGCGTCGGCCGGTAACGCCACTGGCGAACGGCATCCATGGCGGAGGCAATGAGGAGCGAAGGGCCGCTCAATACCCGCAGGTTCCGGATGGCGCCATCGCGCCCGATGAGAGCCTGGATTTTCACTATGCCTTGCGTACGGGTAGCGATGGCGAGCCGCGGATAGGCGGGCCGGGGACCGAAAATCAAACTGGCTGACTGCACGCTGCCGCCGATATGCAGCGGCGCGGACGGCGGTGCGAGCCTGGGATCCGCCGCCGGGGTTCGCGCGAGCGGCGGCTGGATGGCGATTCCGGCCGACAGAGTACTGAACGAAAATCCGGGGAGCACTGGAACAGCCTCTCCGGCCGGCATCGCCGGTGCATCGGGTGTCATATCGATCTGTCTCGGGACGGCGATCGGGAATCGCAGCGCGGTCATTCGAAACACGGGCCTTACGGTCGATGCCGCCGCCGTTGCCTCTGGCTTCACCATCAGGTCGAGTTTTTCCAGGGGGAGCCAGACGGGAATTTTCACGGGCAGGTCGAGAGTCGCGATGCGCAGGAGAGGCACGATGAGCGCGATGGCAATCAGCGCAATCTGCAGTGAGAAAGAAACCGCTACGGTCCACGATTTGCGCGTATGGGCGTGCGTATCCACAAACGTTTGATCGAACATTTTCGATTTTGACCTCCTCGATTCGCTGGAGTAGACTCCGCGAATGCGGGAGAAGTTCCGGCCGCTTAACCTCCGATGGAATACATGGGGCGGGGAGGGGGAACGAATTTCGTCGAGTTGATCTGGTGGCCCAGCCACTTCTCCGAGATGTTCTGGCGGAGGGCCGCGGCGATCTGCTCATCGCCCGCGCCGGAACGTAACAAGTGTTTCACGTCCGTTTCCTCAATCGCAAACAGGCAGTAGCGGATCTTGCCGTCCGAAGTGAGGCGGATGCGATTGCAGTTCAGGCAGAAGGGCTTACTGACGGAGGCGACGAAGCCCACGCGGCCTCCACCATCGGCATAAGCGTAGTCCGTAGCGGGCGCGCGCAGGTCGCGATCCGGCACTTCGATCAGCGGGGAAATCTCGCGAGAGAGAATTGCCGCGATATCGTCGGCGAGGAGCACCTTGCCGCGATCCCAGAGAGACTGCGAATCGAGCGGCATGAACTCGATGAAGCGGGGCTCGAACCCGCGCTCCCGGCAGTAGAGAGCAATGGGCACGATATCGGGTTCGATGAGGCCTTTCACGGCAACGATATTGAGTTTGATGCGGCTGAATCCTGCGTTTACGGCGGCGTCAATCCCGGCCAGCACGCGCGGCAGATCGTCGCGGCGCGTGATCTGTTTGAAGCGTTCGCGATCCAGCGTGTCGAGGTGAATATTAAGACGGCGCAGGCCCGCGTCATAAAGCGCCTGGGCGTCCCGTTCGAGCAGCACGCCGTTGGTGGTGAGCGCAATATCCTCAATCCCCGGGACACCCGCGAGACGCTCGATCAAGCCTGGCAGGCCGCGCCGCAGCAACGGCTCTCCACCCGTGAGACGCAACTTCCTGACACCGAGCGAAGCGGCCACGCGCACGAAACGCTCAATCTCTTCGAAGGTGAGGATCTCCTGACGGTCGGCATACTGGGCCGCTTCTTCCGGCATGCAGTAGAAGCAGCGGATGTTGCAGCGGTCGGTAACGCTGATGCGCAGGCTGTCGTGAATGCGGCCAAATCCGTCGATGAGAGGGGTGGGCATCCGTTTCGCTACCTTACAGCCAGCATACGCTCAATCGGCACGAGCGCGCGGCGCATGAGATCTTCCGGCAGTTCCACGCGCGGTTTCAGATACAGCAGCGCGTCCCGGAGCTTTTCGAGTGTGTTCAGGCGCATGTAGGGGCACTCGCTGCAATTGCAGTTCTCGTTCTTTACGTAATGGAACCTCTTTGTGGGCGCCACGCGCTCCAGCGAAAAGTTCACGCCGCTTTCGGTCATCACAATGAACTCAGGCGCGGGGCTCGAGGCGCAATATTCGATGATCGCGGAAGTGGAGCCGATGAAGTCGGAGTGGCGAAGCACGGCTTCCGGACATTCGGGGTGGGCGACGACAATGGCTTCGGGAAACGCTGCCTTTGCGTCGAGAAGCCGCCGCACGGGGAACGTCTCGTGAACGATGCAGGCGCCCTGCCAGATCTTCATGTTTTCCCGGCCGGTCTGTTGTTTGACGTAATTACCGAGATTGCGGTCGGGAAGGAAAAGAATCGGCTTTTCGGCTGGAATGGAGTTGACGATTTTGACCGCGTTGCGGGAAGTGCAGAGAATGTCGGACTCCGCTTTGACCTCGACCGAGGTATTGATGTAACTCACAATGACGTGGTCGGGGTTACGGCGCTTGAATTCGCGAATGGGCCCGGCAGGGCAGCCTTCGACCAGACTGCAGCTTGCGTTTTTATCGGGCACGACGACGATGCGGGAGGGGTTGAGAACTTTGGCGGTCTCCGCCATGAACCACACACCGCAGAAAGCGATGACGTCGCCGTCGGCTTCCCGTGCCTTGCGGGCCAGTTCCAGGCTGTCTCCGACTACGTCCGCGAGTTCCTGAATCTCGGCGTCCTGATAGTGGTGGGCAAGCAGGATGGCGCGCCGATCGCGCTTGAGTTCCAGAATTTCTTCGGCGACAGTTATACCCGGGGCCATCATGACAGAGGAGGAATGCTGTAACTTCATCGTATCAATTGCCTTCCGGCGCCTTGCGCGGCCACGTTCGATAATGAGACTATTGCCCCCACCATTACGAGTCGTTATCATTTCCACCTATGACCTCGGACGGCAGCCGTTCGGACTTGCTTCGCCGGCGGCGTGGCTGCGCGCGGAAGGCCACGAGGTCACCACCGCCGATCTCTCGCGCGAACCGCTCCCGCAGGATGCGGTGCGGGTGGCGGACTGGATAGCATTTCACCTTCCCATGCATACGGCTACGCGAATGGCGATCCCTCAAATAGAGGCCGCGCGCAGGCTGAATCCCTCGGCGTGCATCTGTTGCTACGGTCTCTACGCACCTGTTAATGAAGAGATGCTGCGCGGGCTGGGAGTGACTCACGTCATCGGAGGCGAGTTCGAACGGGCACTGGCCGATGTCATCTCGGGACGCGCGGCGTCGGTACTGCCCGTGATTTTGGACCGGCTGCAATTCCGGACGCCGGATCGCACGACTCTGCCTGTTTTGCGCGAATATGCGGGACTGGTGGACGGCGCGGAACGCAAAGTTGTGGGTTATACGGAAGCCAGCCGCGGCTGCAAGCATTTGTGCCGACATTGCCCGATCGTGCCGGTATATGAAGGGCGATTCCGGGTGGTGCAGAGGGACGTGGTGATGGCGGATATCCGGCAGCAGGTGGCGGCGGGCGCGCAGCACATTACGTTCGGCGATCCGGATTTTCTGAACGGCCCGGGGCATGCGCTGGCGATTGTGGATGCCTTTCACGCGGAATTTCCGGGCGTGACTTACGATGTCACGATCAAGATCGAGCATCTGCTGCGGCATCGCGAGGTGTTGCCGGTGCTGGCGCGGACGGGTTGTCTGTTTATCACGAGCGCGGTGGAGTCGCTCGATGACGCGGTGCTCGCGCTTCTCGCCAAGGGCCACACGAGGGCGGATTTCGTGGAAGCGCTCGCACTGACACGGGCGCACGGCTTGACCATGGTTCCGACCTTCGTGGCATTTACCCCCTGGACCACGCGCGAAGCCTATCTGGATCTGCTGCGGGCGATTCGGGATCTGGATCTGATTGAGAGCGTTCCGCCGATTCAGCTCGCGATCCGGTTATTGATTCCGGCAGGTTCCAAACTGCTGGAACTGGAGGAACTCCACGCCGGCGCGTTCGATCCGGCGGCACTTTCGTACCGGTGGCAACACCCCGATCCGGAGATGGACCGGATGTGCTCCGATCTACAGAAACTGGTGGGCATGGGAGACCGTCTGGGCGCGTCGCGGCCGCGGATTTTCGGAACGATCTGGGAACGGGCGTTCGGGGAACCGGCGGATTTCGAGACCGGGACTGGCGCCTCGCTCCCTCGCCTGACCGAGGCGTGGTACTGTTGCGCGGAACCGGAAGAAGATCCTTTTACCGTGGTCTAGGGTCATGGATAACGCACTTTTCTCCGGTGCGCTCTTCGGCGGTTCGCTGGCAGCGGGTTTTATCGGCTCCCTGACGGGGCTCGGCGGCGGGGTGGTGATCGTTCCACTGCTTACGATTCTGTTCCATGTGGACATCCGCTATGCGATCGGGGCGTCTCTCATTTCAGTAATCGCCACGTCTTCGGGCGCGGCGGCGGCCTATGTACGGGACGGATTTTCGAACGTGCGCGTGGGCATGCTGCTGGAGATTGCAACGTGTCTGGGGGCTTTGGCGGGCGCGGCCGTTGCGGCATATGTCCCGACGGCCGGTCTCGCAATTCTGCTGGGCGTGGTCCTGCTGGGCTCGGCGTTCGCTCCCGCGCACAAAGAAGACCAGGGCGCGACGGAACAGCCCGATCCGAACTCTTTCTGCGCCAGGCTTAAATTGAACAGCTCGTATCCCGGTCCGAAGGGGGCCAGGCAGTACACGGTGCGGCGGCTTCCGCTCGGTTTCGGACTGATGGGGATTGCAGGATTGCTGTCGGGCCTGCTCGGGATCGGGTCGGGCGCGGTGAAGGTGCTGGCGCTCGATCTGGCGATGGGGCTTCCGTTCAAGGTTTCGACGACTACGAGCAACTTCATGATCGGAGTGACGGCGGCGGCGAGCGCCGGGATATATCTGCATCGCGGATATATCGATCCGGGCCTTGCGATGCCAGTGACGCTCGGGGTTGCGGCGGGTGCGCTGGGGGGGGCGAAACTGCTGGCGACGGTCGCGAGCGGGCGGCTTCGCATGCTGTTTCGCGTGGTGATTCTGGTGCTGGCGGTGGAAATGATCTATAACGGCTGGACGGGGAGAATCTGAGATGCAGGCCGGACGTAAAGTAAAAACAGGTGATTGCGATGAGCAATTTACAAAATGAAATCGGGAGCCTTTCGGCCGCGGAGAAATTCGAGTTGCTTGACGTGCTGTGGGAAAGCCTTGAAGCGGATGCGTCCGCACTGACCGGCGAACAGCGGGCCGAGCTCGACTATCGCGTTGCCCGATATGAGCGGAATCCTTCGAATGTCATTTCATGGGGGCAAGTCAGGGCAGGCCTGTTCAAGAAGCAGTGACGCACCCGGTTGCAGTGCTGGCGGTGGAAATGATCTATAACGGCGGGACGGGGAGAATCTGAGATGCAGGCCGGACGTATGCTGACGGATCGGGAGATGGAGCGGGAAATGGGTTCGTTTTTGCGAACCGGCGTGACGGTGGCGAGCGGGATCATGCTGCTGGGAGCGGTCCTCTATCTGCTGAGGCATGGCGCGGAGGTGGAGTCCTATCGCGTGTTTCATGCGGAACCGGCGGCCCTTGAAAGCATCGGCGGAGTGTTCCGCGAGGTGCGCGCGGGCAGCGCGCGCGGGATCATTCAGCTGGGCGTGCTGGCCATGATTGCGACGCCGGCGATGCGCGTGGCGTTTGCGGTTTACGGCTTCGCACGGCAGCGCCAGTGGGCTTTTGTGAGTATCAGTCTGACCGTTCTCGGGTTGCTGGCTTTTGGATTGTTCGACCGCGGCTGAGGCGATTCAATCGTACTTTTCGTAAACGATCCGCTTGCGGTCGAGGCCGATTTCCTTCAACTTGAGCCGCAGATCGTCCACCATTTCGCGCAGCCCGCAGATATAGACATCGACATCGCGGCGCTCGGCGAGAAGTTCCAGGGCGTGCGCCTGGACGCGCCCCGTGCGTCCGGTCCAGTGCTCCTCCGGACGAGTCAGTGTCGGTTGATAGTTGAAGTTCGGGCACTCCTCCGCCAGCCCGCGGAATTCATCGTTATAGAGCAGGCTGTGTTCGTGGCGCACGCCGAAGAGGAGCGTGAAGCGGCGAGCGGGATTTTCGCGCAACTGCGCCAGCAGCATGGAACGAAAGGGCGCGATACCGGTGCCCGTGGCGACGAAGATGGAATCGGAAACGGGGCGACGAAGAATGAACGCGCCATAAGGCCCTTTGAACCCGATCTCATCCCCCAGATGCAGCGCGAACAGAAAAGGCGACAAATGCCCCTCCAGCACCAGGTTGGCGCATAGCGCGAAGCGATTTCCACCCGGAGGGGACACGATGGAATAAGCGCGCGTGATTTCGTCTTCGCTCACCGTGGCCGTGATGGAGAGAAACTGCCCGGGCACGAACGCCGCCGGCCAATCGTGCGCTTCAAATTCGAAGTGCCGCGTGCCGGGCGCCACTTCGCGGGATTCCACCAGACGCGCTCTCATTTCGCGGCACCCGGAGTTTCGGAGGCACGCGCAATCAGGATGCGGCTTAGTTCGGGATGCCCGTCGAGGGGCGGCGCGACGCGAATCGCTACGGCATGCTCGCGGGCGAGCGCATCCACCAGGACAGGCAGATCGCGTTGCAGGTGGATGCCGAGCGTCAGGAAATACGGGAGCACCAGGATCTCTTCGGCGCCCAATGCCGCCAGACTGGCGACCGCTTCGCCGAGGCGCGGCGCGGCTTCGAGAAATGCGGTCTCATACAATTCCCATCCTCCTTCGCTTGCGGCTTTGGCCGCGACCGTCCGCACGGCGTCGTTCGCCGATGCCACGCTCGATCCGTGCCCGAAGACCACGATGCCGGTTCGCACGATTATAAGATGACCATCGGCTTGTCCGGTTCCGCCAGAGTCCCGGTACCGGGATCCGGGTCGAACGCGGCCGCGGCCTCGGGCGACTGGTAAAAGCCGCGCAGAAACCCGAGGAACGCGCGGCTGCGTTTGCGTCCGTTATTATTCGAGTACTCCAGCCTTTGCAGAAAGGCGAGAACGCCCAGAATGGCCGCGTCGGGAAGGCCGCTCACCGCGGCCTCCTCGATTTCCTTCTGCCTCACTTCCGCAATTCTGGCTTCCACGAAGTCGGCGATGCCGGCGGCATAGATGTTGGCGGGACGGGTCCGGTAGTAAAGTCCGGCCTGGAGTGTCCTCCAGGTGGCGATAAGAGCATCCAGGGCTTCGCGGACATCCCAATCGGTTGCGGCGGGGGTGTCAAGCGCCCCTTCGAGGACCGCGATGGCGAGAAATGCCAGCACGATTTCGTTTTCCTGCAGGAACTCCTCCGTGACTTCGATATCCTGGTTCGGCCGGAGCGCCAGGTCTATCGCGGGGGGCTTCTCATGCTCGTGGGCATCCTGAAGATACGTGCAGTCGAGCGGACAATCGATCGACTCTTCACGCCCGGTAGCGCAGCAGACGGTACAAATCTCACCCTGCACACCGGGGCACTGGCGGCGCGGTTTGCGGATTTTGCAGATGACGCAGGTCACGTCCCTAGTATAGGAAGAGAAGCAAAGGAATCGATGCGCACCAATTTATTCATCAAAGTCGTCGTGGAGCACGAGGAGAAGGAACTGCCGGAGAAGCTGGGGGCGGAATTGTGCCGGCAACTGGAACGGAACTACATCGTGCGCGATGCGGAGCTGGCGAGCTGGTCTCCGGTGGAAGATTAATTAAACAGCGCGTCGTAAAAGCGGAGAAAATAGCGGTCCGTCATTCCCGCGATGAAATCGCAAACGGTGCGATGGAGAGGATCGCCAGACGCGGCACCGGCCGGAATTTTCTCCGGATGGCCGAGAAGGTACTCGAACAACCGCCCCAGTTTTGCGATCGATTCCCGGCGGGCGCATTCGAGAGCTTCCGAGGAATAGACGTTGCCCAGCAGGAAGCGCTTCAGCGCGACACTTGTCTGGCGCACGCCGGGAGAGAAGCGGACGAGCCGCTCCGGCCATTGGCGCACCGCCGCGACATCTCCGACCCCGGAGGTCTTGACCGCGGCCACGGTGCCTTCTATCAGACCCGAAACAAGATTGTCGATCAACTGCCGGACCGATTCCTGAAAGCGTTCACGCGGGGTGGCTCCGGGAAACTGCGTTTCGATGGTGTCAAGGAAATCGGCATAAACGGGAACGGCGTCCGCGATTTGGGCGGGTTCCAGCAGACCTGCCTCATAAGCGTCGTCGAGATCGGCCGTGTTGTAGGCCACTTCGTCCGCGAGATCGATCAACTGTGCTTCGAGAGGCGGACGCAGACCGGGCAGATATTCGTCCAGATCCGGAAACTCCCCGGGGGCGAAGTCGCGGGAGTGTTTGGCGATGCCTTCACGCACTTCGAAGGTCAGGTTCAGGCCGGGAAATCTGGGGTAGCGCTGTTCGAGCGATTCAACGATCCGCAAAGACTGGACATTGTGATCGAAGTTTTCTCCGAACCGCCGCATTTGCAGGTCGAGCGCCTCCTCGCCGGCATGCGCGAAGGGCGGGTGGCCGACATCGTGCACAAGCGCCAGCGCTTCGGTCAGATCCTCATTGAGCCCGAGAACGCCGGCGACGGTGCGGGCGATCTGGGAAACCTCCAGGGTATGCGTAAGGCGATTGCGGAAATGGTCGGAGAGGCCCGGAGCGAAGACCTGCGTCTTGTTTTCCAGGCGGCGGAAGGCGCGGGTATGGACGATGCGGTCGCGATCGCGCTGAAATGCGTTGCGGTAGGGGTGCCCGGGTTCGGGATAACGGCGTCCGCGAGAGGATTCAACCGGGAACCGCAGGTGCGCCAGCATCGCCTGTTCAGCCGTGGGGCGGTTACTTCCCCGGAAGGTTGCCCAAGGCCGTGACGGCGATCTGTCCGGCGTCCGGATTGTCCTTGTCAGCCACAATCTGCGTCAGCAGTTTACGCGCTTCGTCCGGCCGCGTGGAGGCAATCCCTTTGGCATAGGCAATGGTGGCCTCCGCTTTTGAAACGAGATCGGTCGGGTGATCCATCAGATCCTTCAACAGAGCCTCGGCTTCGCTGCTCCGGTTCGAGGAGAAATCGATTTGAGCAAGAGCCAGTTTGGCCAGGGACGCGTAGTTGGCGTTTGCGTGACTGGCAACGTCCTGATAGTTCTTGCGGGCGTCGTCCATCTTTCCGGCGCCGGCCGCTCTGGAGCCCAGGTAATATTCGGCGATATAGGCCTCTTCGGAGCCGCCGTAATTGGAGACGATTTTCCCCAGGGCCCGGGTCACCGCATCGTTCTTCGCGGCCCCGGTCGGGAAGCTTGGGCCACCTGAAGGGGAAGGCGCGCCGAGGGGGGCATTCATCAGCGCAATCGCCTCGCCCAGCACCTGCTGCCGGACCGAATGGCGGGAGTTCTGAAAATAATATACGCCCCCGGCAATCAAAATCACCGCGAGCGCGATACCGCCATAACGAATGGATTGCGCGCGATGGGCCGCAAAGAAATCAACAGTGTGTTCGACTTCATCGACGAACTTATCCTGCTTTAATGCTTTGCGCGTGAGTTGACTTGCCACGAAAACCTCTGGTTGAAATTACGCCTTATCTTACCATGCGCGGCGATTCCGGCTGTATTGCGCGGCGCCCGGATCTGATAGAATCGAAGTTCTTCGGGAGCACAGAGGCATCGCTAAATGTTCAAAACAAAAAAGGAACTGCCTGTTGCCGTAGCCGACCAGGAAGTCTACACGAGCGGCGATGTGGCTCGCATCGCGGGTGTCAGTCTTCGCCAGTTGCAGTGGTGGGACGAGCGCAACGTCGTCTCTCCGCGGCAGGAAGGGCACCGGAGAGTTTACCGGCCGCAGGAAGTGGTGGAGGTTTCCGTCATCGCGGAATTGCGCCGCAAAGGGTTCTCGCTCCAGAAAATCCGCCGCGTGCTGCGTTTTCTTCAGAAGGAAATGGGGAAAAGGATCAGCGATGCGGTGGCAAAAGACGGCGATGTCCACCTGATTACGGATGGCAAGAACATTTATCTCGAAGACCAGCCGGACCGCGTCATCGATGTGCTGAAAAATGCGAAGCAACCGATGTTTCTTGTGTGCGTGACGGACCAGTTGCGCCGTTTCCAGAATTCCGCGAATCGCAAACCGACAACGTCGGAACGCGCGGGCGGCGCATTGACAAAATCGAAGCTCGGTTGACGGGTGAGGCGATGACGGGCTTTCGCCCATGTCTCAACGTACCTCCTCCATACTGTCCCGACGATCAAGCCGGGGCTGAAGCCAGAGGAGGCTCAGACCAGGTCTCCTGAAGCACAATCGATTCAATCTCCGACCCGTCGCCATAGCGCCGGAGAAGTTTGAACCCGTTGCCGGTTCTTTCGAAGAAGCTGACGTTGTGAGATGGTGGTTTTTCCTGCCAGGTCCTGCCCACAATCCACACCCCGCCCGGCTTGAGACTCGACCAGACAGCTCTCGCGCCCTCGGCCAGTCGAGGCGGCTCGAAATAACCGGTGTTAAAGATATTCATCGAGCGGATCACGTCCACCGGCTCGGGACAAGGCTTCAAACGCGTAATGCCGCGAGATCGAAAACCTCGCATTTTGTGCCTGGAGCAGCGCTGCTTCCGGGTGGATCATCGGCAGTTTCCTGAATGCAAACGGCCTGACATGCGGCACGCTCATCAGGTACTTTTTCGCGCAATTACGACGGTCTGGCTCATATTGAAAGCTACAAGCGTCCGGTAGAGCCCGACGGTCGTGACCAGACTGCGCAGCCAGCGCGCGGGCGGGACATAAACGGCGGCGCGCTCACACATGTAGCCGAGTTCGAGCACCGGCCAGTACGGCATCAGGGTGTCGGACTGAAACCCGCAGGCCGCGAGCTGACGCACGATGCTCTTCCGGTCGTAGTAGAGAAGATGGACACTGAGCCAGAAAGGCCAGCGATTACCGAGAATCCGGCTCATCGTGCCCCTGAAATCGGGGTAGCTCATGACGAAGACGCCGTCGGGCGTCAGCAGTTCATGCACCAGGCGAAGCAGCGCGCCAGGGTCAGTGACGTGCTCAAGAACCTCCCACATCGTAATGAAGTCGAAGCTTGCGGGCGGGAACATGCCGGGCTTGAGGATGCCATCGTGAATTTCGACGCCGTAGGTGCGGCGGCCATAATCGGCTTGGCTCGACACCCACCGGCTGAAAACCAAGAGATCTCGCCGCCGCCAGCGATGCTCCCCCCGCGCAACCGATATCCAGAAATCGCAATCCGGAGCCATCCCGCATCCCCCTGCGCTTGAGTATGCCGCCGAGCGTCTTCCTAAAGCCGCGTATCTGGCCTTCATTCTGAGCAACAAAAGTCTCATCTTCAGCTGCTGAATACGCTTCTACAATCAATTCCGGGGATGGCCTGGGATTCACATAGTGAAGTGAGCACGAGCTGCACCGCACTACCTGATCCAGGAGCTTGTGGTTACTGGACGCGCTGTATGCCAGCCGGAGATCTTCTTCGGTAAAACCCGGCGGATGCTTTGAAACCTTCACGACGTCGAAACCGGCGTCGCCGCACAAAGGACAGGAAATCGTCTCGAACAGGGCGGCGTTGATGGTCATCGGGACTTGTGGGAGACTCTGTACTTTATTATACTATGCGCGCTCATGAACAATTGGCCAGCGCGGGCGTGGCCAGTGGGGTTTCCTGCTCCTGGAACCACAACTCCAGAACGAGCAGGCACCAGATCGAAGGGGCGTTGTTGCGCCGATGACGCTGATGTTCGTCAATGAACTTGCGCAGAAATGGCGCGGAAACGATTCCGCGGTTGAGAAACTTCGACGACAGGAGGGTGTCCTGCACCAGCGAACGGAGCGGCCCTCGGAACCAGTCCCCGAGTGGCACGCCAAAACCCATTTTCGGCCGCGTCAGAAGATTCTCCGGGAGCCGGTCGGCCAGCGCCCGAACCAGAATCTGCTTGCCGCCCCGCGGCGTGACCTTCCACGCGTTGGGAATGGTGGCCGCGAATTCGGCAAGCTCGTGATCGAGCAACGGACAACGGACCTCAAGCGAATTGGCCATCGACATCCGATCGACCTTGACCAGCATGTCGCCCGGAAGGTTGACGGCCGTTTCAAAATACATGGCCTGCGTCAAAATGTCGGTGCCAGCAGGCAACAGACAATGTGCCAGTTCGCGCAGCAGAAAGCCGGATTCAGCGGGAAGCATCCACTCCGGCTGGAGCATTTCACGGCGGATGTGATAAGGCCCGAAGTTCCGCTCGAAATAACGCTCCATCGAAGTGGACCTGCCGATCATGTGCAGGTAATTCTTGCCGGGCACCGAGTAGGGCAGCCACTGGGCAACCCGGGAGATCCCCCGGCGCATGAACTGGGGAATGCGGTCGAATGCGTGCAAACGCTGGGCGTCGGCAAAGCGCGCATATCCTCCGAAGATCTCGTCGCCGCCATCCCCGCTGAGCGCTACTTTCACGTGTCGCGCGGCAAACTCGGATACGATGAACGTCGGAATAGCCGACGAATCGCCGAAAGGCTCGTCGAAATGCCGCACCAGGCTGGAGGCCAGATCGATGGAATCGGGCCCAACCAGGATCTCGTGATGATCGGTCTTATAACGCTCGGCCACCTGTGCGGCAAACGGAAGTTCATTGTAAGCGGACTCCGCGAAGCCTATGGAAAACGTTTTCACCGGCTCGCTGGACTGAAGCGCCATGGAGGCGACGACCGAGCTGGAATCGAGCCCTCCACTCAGAAATGCGCCAAGCGGAACATCCGCGAGCATCCTGATCCGCACCGATTCGTCAAACAATTCCCGCAGCCTGTGACAGGCATCTTCCTGAGTGAAGCCCGGCGGAGCTTCCGCGGCTTGCGTGGGGATGGTCCAGTAAGCGCCCTTCTCGATCCGTCCGGCAGCGTCACATCGGAGCCACGAGCCTGGGGGGAGCTTGAAAACGCCGCGATAGGCAGTCACGGGTTCGGGAAGATATGTGAACTGAAAATAGAGGCGCAGGTTTTCCCGATCGATTTCGAGAGGAATCCCGGCCGCGCGCAAGCATTTCAGTTCGCTGCCGAAGAACAACCCTTCCCGGATATCGGCGTAATACAAGGGCTTCTTCCCAAAACGGTCACGACACAGCACCAATTCCCGCCGGTTCGAATCCCAGATCGCTATCGCGAACATCCCGCGCAGTTTCTTGAAGCCGGCAAGCCCCTCCTCTTCATAGAGATGCAGGATCGTCTCGGTATCGCTGACGGTTTTGAAGAGGTGCCCGCGGCCCAATAACTCGAGCCGCAACTCGGGGAAATTATAGATTTCACCGTTGAAGACAATCCACAAACTACCGTCTTCGCTGGAGATGGGCTGATGCCCGCTGGACAGATCGATGATACTCAGGCGCCGCATGCCGACGGCGCAGCGGCCATCCACATGGAAACCCTCATCGTCCGGCCCGCGATGGCGGATTTGGTCGCACATCGACTGCACCCGGCTTTGAGCCGCATGGCCTTCGCGCAAAACGTATCCGGCTATACCGCACATAAAAGTCGATGGGAAACTTTTATGGTACCAGCGCGGTTTTCCACCGCGAAGCCCCGGGCGGTTTCAGAAACGCGTCTGCTCAAGAATAATCGGCTCAATCTCCGAGCCATCGCCATAACGGCGCAGAAGATTGAACCCCCGCTCCGTTTTTTCGAGGACGCTGACGTTGTGCGCCGGTGGCTTCTCGCGCCAGGTGCGTCCCACGATCCATACCCCGCCCGGCCGGAGACTCGCCCAGACTGCGCCGGCACCCTCGATCAGCCGCGGCGGCTCGAAATACCCGTGATTATAGATATTCATCGAGCGGATCACATCCGCCGGCTGCGGAAGAACGTCAAACGCGGAGTGCCGGGCGATGGAAAACCGCGCGTTCCGCTCCCGGAACGCCACCGCTTCCGGATGGACCATCGGGAGTTTACGCACGGCAAAAGGCAAGAGTGAGAGCGAAACGCTGTCCGAATCGAACCACTCCGCAGGGATCCTCAAGCCGGATTCAATCTCGGCGATAGCCGGTTGCGCGAGCCGGATCAGCAGGCAGGTCAGCACACGCGGGCGCTGTTCGGGCCGATTCACGTTCACCAGAAACCGCGGAGAAATATACTGCACGGGGTGGCCGTCGCGCTCCATGATTACGGTACGCTCGCCGAAGTTCACTTCGATCACGAACAACGTGAGGTCGGATGCCGCGAGGCGCGCATTTGGAAACAGAGGAAGTAGCGACGCCGCCCATTCCGACGAGGTCAGACAGTCGGAAGCCGCCCAATCCTGCACGTCGAGCGGGGCATCGGAAGCAAAACGCTCCGCGAGGATTTCATTCACGAAACGATCGAGTTCCCGAAAACGATCGTGAAAAGTGGCCCGGTAGACTCCGCTGTTGAGCCTCAACCCCTGCATGAGGGCTTCGAAGACCGCAATCTCATCGGCGGCGGCGGGGACCGCGGTCCGAAGCAACCGAAGAGAAATGCGGTTCCGGATCAGCATCCAGCGTAGGCGGCTCGTGAGGCCGGGCGGGTCCGGACGAAAGTCCTCCAGACGGAATACTCCAAGCTTAAACATGAGCAGGCGAGGCGGGTTCGGCTAATCAGTATGGTAGCTTAAAGGCTTGATTTCGTGTTGGCTTACGATCCGGCACGGGCAAGTTCCACTACACTTGAACAATTGAATTCAATGGGATGGCTGCTGACAATTGCCACGCTTGGGTTGGCGTATCCTTACGTGATTTATCCGTTTCTGCTGGGACTGGCCACGCGTGTGTTTGCACGCCCGTACGCAGCAACGTCCGACTTGCCTTCCGTGGCTATATTAGTGAGCGCTTTCAACGAAGAGAGCAGAATTCTCGATAAAATAACCAACTTCGATATGCTCGATTATCCGCTGGACCGAATCGGGATGTGGATCGGAACGGATGGATCGATGGACCGGACAGCCGAGGTTGTACGTGGCGCAAATCACCCGCGCGTGCATTTGGTGGAACGGCTCGAACGCAGCGGGAAGACCGCTGTTCTTAACGACCTGGCTCGTCGCGCGCGCGCCAGCGTCTTTGTGTTTACCGACGCAACCGGTCGCTTCCGGCCAGATGCGGTGCGCCTGCTGGCGCGGCCTCTGACCGACCCCCGGGTGGGCCTGGTCTCCGGCCGTGCACTCATCCTTCAGGGCGAGGGAAACGTGGCAGTGGAGGGCGCCTACTACCGGCTGGACTCGTGGATGAAAGAGCGGGAGGGCACGTGCGGGTGGCTGGCCGGGGCGCTTGGCCCGATTTACGCGCTGCGGGCGGACTTGTATCGTGACCTGCCGCCGGACTACATCAACGATCTGGCGCACCCGTGCCAGGTTGTCGCGGCGGGATTTGAGGCTCGTTTCGAACCCCGCGCCATCAGTGAGGAGCCCGCTGGCGACCATGCCGGACGAGAGTTCGACCGCCAGACGCGAATCGCCGCACAAGCCAGCTACCTCCTGCTCCACGAATCGGGGACGTTGCTGCGAAAGCGGCGCTGGGGTATGCTCTGGACCGTGATTTCGCACAAGTGGCTGCGCTGGCTGGCCGGGATCTGGATTCCGCTGGGGTGGATCGCGCTAACCGCCTTGTCCCCAGTGCTGGGAGCGGCAGTTCTTGCACTGTTCGCGGCGATCGTTTTGAGATGGCGGGCAGGATCACGGTGGGCAGAGATCCCCGTGTTCTTCATGATCGTTCATTGTGCATACCTGAACGGTTTATGGCGAGCGCTGTCAGGCGACCGCTATCGCGTCTGGAAGCCGCGGGCCGGTTAGGTGCGGATGGCTCGGGGATCTTCGGAAAAGCCAATTCCCATTCTCCTGATGTCCCAGGCGCTGAGCCATGGAGGGGGAGAACGCCAGTTGGCCCTGACCGCACTGGGCATGGATCGCGCTCGCTTCGAGCCCCATGTCGGTTGCTGTGAAGGCGGCTTCTGGGTAGAACGCCTGCGCGCGGCCGGCGTTCCTTTTTTCTTCATGGGCCCGCGTTCGCTGCTGGGGATTTCCTTCCTGCGAGAGGCGAACCGCCTTCGCGCATACATACGGGAACACCGTATCCGCATCGTGCAGACTTTCGATTACAGCATGAACGTGCTCGGGATTCTGGCCGCGCGGAGCGTGCCGGGGGTGATCACGATCGCCAATCAACGGTGCGACATGAGCCTGATTCCGAGCCGTTACCGGTGGGCTAATCGAATGGCGCACCGTATTTCAGCGGGTATCGTAGTCAACAGCGAGGCGCTGCAACGCCAACTGCACGAAGACTACGCCATCCCGCGGCGAAAGGTCTTCACCTGCTATAACGGAATCGATACAGGGGTATTCCACCCCGCTCCCCGGTCGGAATTGCCTGGCCTTGAGGCTGCTTCGCCGGTGGTGGGAACTGTCTGCGTGCTCAGGCCGGAAAAAAACTTGGGCCTGCTGCTTGAGGCGTTCGAGGCTGTCGCCCGGAACCGGACGCGGGATCGGAGCAATTTGCGCTTGCTGATTGTGGGCAGCGGCTCGGAGGAAATGGCCCTGCGGGATTTGGCCCGGAGGCTGAAGATAGCGGAGAAATGCCTTTTTCACGCGGCAACGCCCGATGTTGCCCGTATATTGTCCGGGATCGATGTGTTTGTATTGCCTTCTCTCAGCGAAGGTTTGTCTAATGCGCTGATGGAGGCAATGGCCTGCGGATGTTGCGCGGTTGCCTCGAATGTCGGGGGAAATCCCGAACTGGTGACCGATGGAACGACAGGACTGCTGTTCCCCAGTCAGGACCGCGAGGCGCTGATCGAACGGCTCACGGAAGTCGTGGACGACGCTGCACGCCGCCAGACTCTCGGAGCCGCTGCCGCCGAGAGGATACGCTCGGAGTTTTCCCTGGCACGGGCGGTCGAACGTATGCAGGAGATCTATGAAACCATGCTGTCCTGGCGGGCTTAAAAGTGCCCCTGCCTCTGTCCGGATCTGGAGCATGACCGCGCTGGCGGCGGTCGCCTCTATGGCTGCATTGGCCGCTCAGACGGGCGCTCCGGTGGAAAACGGGCCGCTTGCAAGGATCGTCGCGATTGCTTTTGCCACCGGCTTCGGTGGTCCGTTAAGCGGTAAAATCTGCACTTCTCTCGGAGTCACCGTAAACAAGGAGGTCCTTCCGGTTGAACAACTTTCGGCAGCGTCGGGAGGAAACAGCAGAAGTTTCAATGTCAGCAGGCACAGAGGCCATCTCGACGTGATTATCTCGCTGAAGACGAAAGAAGAAACGACGGTATTCCTGATGTCGGCGCAGGGCGATCTGGAGAAGACAGTTCAGGAGAAGCCAGGAGAACAACTCCGGGAGGTACCCCCCGCGGATGCCATGGCCGCGTTTCAAAGAGAAAAGTCCTGGTGGCTTGACACCTGGCTGAAACTCCATGACACGGGTCCCGGCCGCAAGTGACGTCCGGAAACGCCCGCGGCATTTCATCCTCTCGCAAGGGAGCGTTCGTTCCCCATGGCTGCTAGTCCGGAAAACACCTCTTCCCTGATCAAACGCTACCTGCGCCATCCGGTATTCCAGAACGCACTGGCGCTATACAGTGTGGGATTCGCGGAATACATCCTGCCGATGATTACGATTCCTTACCTGGCCCGCGTCCTGCAGCCGGCGGCGTGGGGAACGGTAGTGTATGCCCAGAATTTTGCCGGTTGGATGATTCTGGTACTCCAATATGGTTTTGGCTTCTCGGCTACCAGAGACATAGCCCGGCGCCGCGACGAACCCGGTCATCATGCAGAGGTCGTGAGCGGGGTTGCCGGGGCCAATATCGCGTTACTCGTGCCGGCATTCATCATCGCTGTCGTCGCGAGATTTACGGTTCCGGCGTTCCGGGAAAACCCGGAATTTCTCTGGCTGGCATTCGTCATCGCCGTGGCACAGGGAGTCAGGCCGTTCTGGTATTACCAGGGGATCGAGCGGATGAATCTGCCCGCATCGCTCAACGGGATCGGACGTCTCTGCGTCACCATCGGTATTTTCGGACTGGTAAAACTGCGCTCGCACGCCTGGAGAGTGCTGGCGTTGCAAGCCGTCATGGTTAGTGTCGTGACCGCGATCCTGGTCGTCCGGATGTACAGAACCGTTTCGTTCCGACGTCCGTCGCTGGCGCCGTCGATCGCTGCATTTAAAGCAGGCTGGACGATCTTTCTGTCCAACGGCGCGGTCAGTCTTTATACGATGGCCAACACGTTTATTCTCGGGTTCTTCGTCAACTCGGCCGGGGTGGCCTATTACGGCGGCGCGGAAAGAGTGGTCCTCGCGGTCATCGGATTAATGACTCCTTTCACGCTGGCGCTCTACCCGAGAATGATCCATTTAGCGGCAAACAACCGTCAGAAGGCACTGGATGCAGTCCGGATGGCGCTGATTTTCTTCGGTATCGCGGGCCTGTTGACGACCTGTGCCCTCATTATCACCGCGCCGTGGGTGATCCGGATTCTTCTGGGGCCGTCTTACCGGCCGGCGGTTGGCATCCTGCGTGTAGCATCGACGATCATACCGTTCGTCGCGATCACCAATATCGTGGGAATGCAGTGGATGCTGCCGTTCGGGATGGACCGCGCTTTCAATCGGATTGTCGTTTGCGCCGGCGTTATCAATATCGTGCTGGCGCTGTTTCTGTCGCCGCGTTTCGGCCCGCTAGGCACATCCTGGTCCGTCGTGGTGTCTCAGGCATTCGTCGCCACGAGCATGTTCGTTACCCTGCTCCGGGCGAGGGGGAAGCCGCCGGCGCAAGCCGCGCCCGGTACCGTGGCCTCATGAAGTTCTTTCAGTTCCCGCAGCCCGCGCACTCGTAAATTAACGTGTCTCGCGTACGCACCGCCGGTTTCAACCACGCCGGGGAATGGCCGGCGGTAAAAGACCGGAGGAAGTCGTTCGAATCCTGCTCCGGAATTCTGTCCTGAGGCGCGTTGGGAAACAGCACCAGGTAGCGGGACCGGAATTGCAACATCAGAGACCGGAAGTTCTGCCCATCCAGCCGTCTGTTGCTGAACCCTGCGGAAATAACGGCCACGGCGGGGCGCTGCAGCAGATAGTGGACGGCCTGGCCCTCGACTGCCACGACGGATCCATCGGGGCCAACCCGCTGGCGTAACCACTGGAGCACAGGCATACCCGGCTGTACGTCTTCAGCCATCATCGCCCGCGTCAAAACCCAATCCGGCGGTGCTGGCGGGACAAACAGACTGCGCGCATCCACGGTAATCACGGAGAGGACCAGGAAGATGACAATCAGGGATTTAAGCCCTCTGGCGGCAACCGAGCAGGCAACGGCCGCACACGCCAGAAGGAGAGGGTAAACGGGAAGATAGTAACGCGACAAATCGCCGCGATTGTGATTACCGCGGCCAGCATCACGCCACCCATGTAGGCGGCTCCTATAAAAAGGGCCACCCCATCCCCGAGCCCCGAATGTCTTCGGCCGGCCTTGCGGCCGAACGGGCGCGAAGGTTAAGGAATACTACCAGCGCCGCCGACAGGAGGAAAATCACAACCCAGATATCGAAGTGGGCCCGAACACGGTCGCCCGCCACGAGATGGAAGAAAACCCGCACCGTTCCGGCTACGACAGAGAGTGGCGAAGCGCTGGCACCGCCATTAAATCCGCCGCGCCATGACCCCGTATACACAACGTTGCGGATTTGAATCGGCGCGACCAGCGCCGCCACGGCCACTAGCCCGGCAAGGGCTCCGCGGCGGCCGCCCGGAACCCGCCAGGCTCGCGCGATGAGATAGATGCCCGCGCCTCCCACCAGGAAAAGCCCGGGGTATCGGATCCAATACGACACGCCGGCAACCACGCCAATGGCTACAGGCAGAAACGGCCTGGCGGCCCGCGAACGGACGCCTCGAACGATGAGTGCCACAAGAGCGAGCAGGGATACGGTGAACAGCGATTCGGTTGCCACCATCGACGCATAGAGCAGAGCGGTGGCGTCCGTAATCCATATCAGACTGAACAGTGCCACCACCCAGGAGGTGGCACCGAGTGCCAGCGCGATATCCTGAATCAGCCAGATAGTCATAAGGAAACCGAGTGCCGAGAGCAGGTACCCGGCAACCGGTCCGGCAACGCCGGTGCGCGAAACGGCAGCGATCAGTAGCGGGTATCCGGGAGCAAAATGGGTGAACGGTATGGGGAAATGGCCGAATGCCACTTGTTCGTCAAACAGCGCAACGCGCGTGCAGAAACACTTTCCAGCCACCAGATTCGATGCCGCGTCGAGATACTGATACCCGTCGTTCGTGATATATGGGGCACCGTTCGAGCCGTAGGAAAGCCAGAGCGCAAGGACTCCGGCAATCAAACCGGCCCATCTCAAACCCGATTGCCGCACGAGAGGGTGTGCGACTTCAAAGTGGAGGTCAAGCCGCTCGTCGGCTCTCCCAGTAGTCCTCAAAGCGGCCGTTGAGGTGACAGCACCGCAGAGCGATGATGGCGTTGGCCCCGCGACAGTCCAGAACATGCCGGACTTTTTGAGGCGAGAGCCGATCACGGTCTTGCAGCCCGCTTCGATCACACCGGAGCCGACGAATAGATGCTGGCGGCGGAACTTGGGATAGCGCATTCGTTTGGCGTTTCGCTCAAAGTAATCCGCCTCGGTGCGAAGTTTTTCCAGGACTTCGGGGTTGGTGGATTCGGTGGAGCGCAGCGAAAGAACCAGCTTTTCGATTTTTCCCTTGTCGAGCAGGCGCTTTTGGTGGACTTTCATCCACGCGTTCCGGCTCAGCGTATCGCCGGGATGGAGCTTGCGTGCCAGTTCCGAGAGATGCTGGCGCGCGTGATAAAGATCGACGATCTGCACAGCGCCGGGAAAGTGCAGCTCGGCGAGGTTCCAGATCCATTCGGCCCCATCGCCCAGGACGACTTTCTTTTTCGCGCGGCTCCAGCCGCGCGTCCAGGCTTCCACGTAAATGCGCTTTCCAAACTCTTCGGCGGTCTCGATGGAACCCGTGTAGGTGGTCGAACCGGGATCGCGAATCGCGTAGCCTTCTTTATCCCACGTGGCCTGGGTGAACACGCATCCCAGCTTGACTTCGCGCGTGTGGGCCGGTTGGCCGTCCTTCTTGCCTTTGCGGCCCTCGGTCTCCTTCTTCACCACCGGCACGCCTGTCCCGTCCATCTGGACATACAGGATGGGAATCGGCTCACCGACGATGACAGGCAGGTCCAACTGGACGGCCTTGCGAACTTCGTGCTGCTCGCCCGCTGCGATGTCGGCGCCAATGGCCTCTGCCGTGCGCTCCACTGACTTGGCGGTCACTTCCAGACCAGCCAGAACCAGCATCTGCTCGCGACCGTGATCGAAAGGCGCTTCCTGGCCCACCATAGCCTGCATGCGGCGTACCCCCGGCGAGAACTCCGTATTCTCGACGTCCAGTTCGGTATCGGCGGGAAACTGGCCGGTATGGCAGTGTGAGCACAGATAGTAAGGTCGCGATATCTCCACCTTGCCAACCACCGTCAGCACGGGTTTCGAGCGTTGTTCCCGGTAGTGAGCCTGGCGACCGCAGGCACAGCCGATGGTCCGCTGGTCGGCGGCCGGGGAGGCAAAGCACAGCAGTCTGGTCAACACTGCAGCCCCGGCCTGATGCATCACCGACCGCACGACCATCTCGGTGGCTTCCAGGTCCAGGCACCCCGACTGGTGGCGGCCGTTGAAGATGACGCGCAATAGCTGGTTTACTTCGCGCGCAACTTCCTGCTGGATGGCTTCGGCCGTTTTTTTTCCTCCGGCGAGAGAGTATCGGCGACAGGGCGTGTCCGGCAGATCTTCTCATTGACCTCCAGCAGTTCCTGACTCAGTAGCCGGAAACGATGAAAGGCCTCCACCTCACGCTGCGCCGTACGCAGTTGAACAGAGGACGAAAACGTTTCGCTGACCGACTTCCCGTTGATTTTGCGAGTCAGACGGAAGTTCGGGCCGTGACCGGGTTGGTTGGGTTGATGACAACGACAGTTTGGCTTACCGCAACGGCCGTGGATGGCAGTGATGGAGCCGCTGCGAAAATCGCCCAGCTCCAGGATCTGCATGAGGAGGCCGGAACGTTGTTGTTCGAGGGCGGCGAGGGAGTCAGACAAAGGGTACCACCGATCCTAACGTATACATACGTTAGGATTATAACGACAAAAAAAGAAAACTGCCAGACTATACCTTGTGGGTCGCACACCCGCACGGGACTCTCAAGGTCATTGCAAGTAAGTAAGAGGTTACCATTAGGATTACTGGAATGCCTGTGCATACACTCAAAGCTGTCTTTATGGTTGGCGCCGATTCGCCTTCGGTCAGGTTGAGCATTGAGGCCGCTTGCCAGATCGCCGGTATTCAACCCTGTGCGATTCTGCTCGATACCGCAAAGCCGTCTCTGCCGGCACGCATGCGGAATCTGCGGCGGAACCTGCGCAAAGAAGGCTTGGGGTATATGCCGCACCGGTTTGCCGTTGCGATGTCCGCGGCGACGGAACGGGCGGTAGAACGGGCTCTTCCGCAGGGACCGGTAATGGCCGTACTGCGACTGGCTTTCCCCGGCCGATGTTTCGATCTGACCGATGTGGCAGAGAAATATGGCATGCGCCTGATTCGGGCTGGAGACCTTAACGGCTCGG